>Ga0193752_1002056_pt1 | contig 15604 bp, 15 predicted proteins | sample H1c1metaG_FD_144924 | JGI IMG/M metagenome (GOLD analysis project Ga0193752, IMG submission 144924) | Soil microbial communities from a riparian zone of the East river system, Colorado, United States - H1c1 | ecosystem: Environmental > Terrestrial > Soil > Riparian zone | place: USA: East River... | reverse complement strand
TGATGCCACCCTATTGCATAACCGAAGATCAGCTGGAAACGGTATATAAGGTTATGATCAGTTTATTACAACAAAAAACCGCTGATTGATCAGCGGTTTTTTATTCACTAAAGTCTTAAAGACATTCTTATTTGACATTGAAGGAGAACGCTTTGTCTCCCCAGATCAGACTAACCTTTCCGGCCTTGCTGATAGTATATACCAGCTTCTCGGTGAACTGCGGACTTTTCTCCGTTTTAACAGGGACCCTCAAAAAATCATCGGCTTCTGTATAGTCAGTACCTGATTGACCTGTCCTCTTATTAAAGATAACCACCCATTCTTTTTCACCCGGGATAGACCAAAAGCTATACTTACCGGCTGGCAATGGCTTACCTTCAACTGTAACGTCTTTACTCACTTCCAATAGTGTTGCTTCGTTGGCGCCACTCCGCCAAACCTTTCCATAAGGAGCTATATCACCACCAACTTTCCTGCCCTTCACGGATGGCTGGGAATAATCAATAGTAATGGTAGCACCACTGGCAGTAGTTTCAGAAACTTTTGCCGGAGGGCTTGGTCGTTGTGATTTATCTGCCTGAGCACAGGCTAAGGTAACATTCAACAACAGAACACATGACAAGAACATTAATCGCTTCATACAGCTGAGTTTATTTTATTATTAATAGAAATTCTTATTATTGCAGGGATGGATTGCGAAATAAATTCAATCAAAAAATTCTATATTAAATCCAATATTCATTCAATATTTATTCAATATTCATTCAATGCGGTTGATTTTCCAGAGTAGATTTCAGATTGTTGAGCGATTTTTCCATGGAGGGACCCAGCTGCTGATCAAAGATGATACTTCCGAATTTTTCCCAGGGATACCAGTTCAGCTGGAAATCGAAATACCACTGCGCAACCGTTGTATCAGACAAAGACTGTACCAGATTAAAGCCGCTTATAACCGGATCCGAATCGCCATGCTTCCAGACTGTTCTTACCGAATCAGTTGTTGCAGAAAGAAGTTTGATGCTTAGCTTCTTTCCGGTATAGCTGATTTTGTCAAATTTCCCGGTACTACTATCCTGCTCATTAACTATCGCATTCCAATCGCGCCAGCTACGGATATCTGCGACATAAACAGACAGAGCGCTTTTTGGCACTGCAATATTTATTGCCCTGGAAATACGAACATGAGATGGTATAAATAACGAGAAAACGAAGATAATAATACCAAAAACAATCAGACTGATGATACTAAGTTTAATTAATCTCATAACACTATTCCCATTTAAACACTTTTATTGCAAGGGCATAAGATAGTACCGCCCAGAGGCCGAGCATTGCCAGTTGCTTGCCACAGTCTGTAAGATGAGCACCTTCAAAAGCAACATTCCGCATAGCGTCGTTCAGATGTGTAAGAGGTAGCGCACGACAAATTGGTTGTAACCAGGACGGGAAATTATCAATTGAAAAAAAGGTGCCGGCAAGTAGAAATTGTGGTAAAGTAAAAAGGTTTGCCAGGGGGGGTATAGTACTTTCATTTTTAGCAATTCCGCTAACAACAAATCCAAAACCCATAAAAACCACAAGTCCGACAAAACTCAGGACCAGTAATTCAACGAATGTTATCCATCCGTGTACCAAAGTGAATTTGAAAACAAAATGACCAAGCAGAAGGATAACTATTGCAGTTATCAACTGGAATATTACCCGACTTAGCCCTTCACCGAAAACAATGTATCCTCTTCGGATCGGTGTAGCAAAAAATCTTTTTAACACCAGGGTTTGCCGGAGGTTAAAAAAAATAAAAGCAACGCCAAAAACACCAGCGCTTAACAATGAAAATCCAAGTTGGCCTGGAAGAATAAAATCAATGGTCCGATAAATCCTGCCTGGAATTTTTTTTACATTATTACTGACTGTTGCATAGGTAGGTGACTGGTTATAAATTTTTTCATTAATTCCTTTGATGATTCCATCGAGCATCGATCTCAGCACCTGAATATTCTGAGGATTGACAGCGTCCGAGCTGGTTAGCTGAACGATGTATCCCTTCAAAGCAGTGTCTGATTTCTGAATATTGATGATTGCCGTTAGCCTTCCTTTTTCAAGATCTTCCTGTAATTCCCGGTTCTTTTTATTGCTGAAGTTTAGGCCGCTCACGCCTTTAAGAATCGGGTATAAAACATTGGCTGTATCTGTATTTTGCGCAAAAGCAACCCGCAGGCTTAATCTGCCTCCGCTGCCTAAAAACCCAAATACAAGTATAAAAACAAGCGGAAAAGCAAAACTGAAAATAACTGCACTCGGACTTCGGAATATTGCCTTCAGGCTGGCCTTGGTGATGGCCATCATTGCTCTTATTTGATTATATTCTGAAGCCATATTAGGGACGCTGTAAACCTGGAATGTTATTTATTAAGCCCGGACTGTTATTAATTGAACCGGATTATTACTCATCGAAACGGATCGTTATTCACTCATCTAAATCGGACGAAGACGTCCGCCCTGAAGAATATCATTATTTTTGACGAGAGGACCTGAGGTCGGCGCTACAGAATATTGTTATTCATTAAAATGATAGGTAAACGGCAGGCGGGTCTGAGTAACTCCAATCATTTCTTTCAATGATCGTATGGAATTGTATGTCTTTACACCTGCTGGTCCAAGTTCTTTCGAAATTGCTTCGTTTTTCATTGTTTCCTCTCTTGAACCCATGAAGTAATCAAACAAACTCTGGGGTTCAGGATATTCATGCAAACCGTAACTAGTTAGTTTTGCCATTTTTGCCGCTGCGGCTATTGCGTCCTGTAATCCCCCCAACCGGTCAATCAGTCCTAGTTGCAGCGCCCTTGTTCCACTCCATACCCTACCCTGCCCGATACTATCTACCTTTTCAGGATCCATCTTTCTTCCTTGCGAAACCCTCCGTTTGAAAACCGTGTAGATGCTATCAACGCTTTCCTGGAAAAACCTTTGCTGAGAAGGTGTCAGGGGCTGAACAATACTTCCTGCGTCGGCGTCCGGCGCAGTTTTAACTGCATCAAACGTCATCCCCACTTTGTTATTAAAAAACTTCTGCATGTTCGGGACTACCGAAAACACTCCGATAGAACCAGTGATTGTATTTGGTTGAGCAAAAATGGAATCGGCCGGCGCACTGATATAATAACCGCCTGAAGCCGCTACATCTCCGAAACTTACGATCACGGGTTTTTCTTTTTTCGTCAGAACAAGTTCTCTCCAGATATTCTCGCTTGCCAATGCACTGCCACCTCCCGAATTAACCCTGAGTACGACAGCTTTTATGTTTTTATCAAGTCTTGCCTTTCGGATAAGATTGCGATATGTATCACCGCCTATCTGGCTTCGGTCGCCCGTGCCATCCACAATATTGCCGGCGGCAAAGATAACTGCGATTTTATCTGCCCCGATTTTCCTGACAGAAACGGCCTCGGCATATTTTCCCAGCGATATAAAATTAATTTTTTCCGAAGCAGATATCTTAAGGCTTTTGCGAATTTCATCACGCACTTCATCATCATATCTTAAACCATCGATCAATTTATTTTTTAGCGCATCTTCCGGAAACCGGATTACATTCATTACAGCGAACCTGCGCAGCGACGCCGTGTCAATTTTTCTGGATTCGCTTACCTGGGTTAGAAATTGATCGTATAGATTATGTAGCAATTCGGTTGTCTGAATACGGTTCGGTTCGGTCATTTTGGTTTCCCGGAAAGGCTCAGTTGCACTTTTAAACTTACCGGCATAAAAGATTTGCGGTTCGATTTCAAGCTTTTGAAGTGTGCCTTTCAAATATGCCATCTGCATTACAAATCCCGACCAATCAAGGCCGCCCTGAGGGTTACAGTATACCTTGTCGGCGACAGATGCTACATGATATGCATTTTGAGAAATCACGTCGCCATATGCATAAATAAACTTACCTGATTGTTTGAAATCCGAAAGTGCATTTCTCATTTCAGTATTGTTCCCCAAATTATTTGCGTTACCACCGCATTTAATATAAATACCTTTGATGGCTGAATCCTTTTTTGCTTTTTCAATCAGACGTATTACCGAAAAGAATGATGGGATATCATAATTTTCAGATTCTCCAAAAGCCGAAAATGGATTCGGAGTAGTTATTTCCGGGTAATTCTGTGAAAGATCAACTACGAGTACAGCACGGCTTCCTGTTTTAACATCTCTTGAAGAGGTCAATGACGATATACTTCCCATCAAAATAAAGAAAACGATAACGGAAAAAACGGCCAGCGCCAGTAAAGAAGCAAAAAACACTTTAAAAAAGGTATTCATTCTTTCAGTAGTTTATTTAACAAATTCAAAGATATTTGAAAGCAATATCATTACAATATAGGGATTATGTTCAAAGTGTACCTTTTGATAGGCGGTAACCTCGGAAATCGGGAAGAAAATCTTAAAACGGCTGTAAATTTACTGCAGATCGAAGGCGGAAAGGTGACCGGAAGCTCGGCAATTTTTGAAACGGCAGCCTGGGGTATTACCAATCAGTCCCCATTTCTGAATCAGGCACTGCTTCTGGAGACAATGCATCAACCCGCTCGCCTGCTTGAAATTATCCTGGAGGTTGAATTAAAAATGGGAAGGATCCGTGGCGAAAAAAATGGTCCCAGGATTATTGATATTGATATATTGTTTTTTGATGACCTGATCATTTCAGAGCCACAACTTACCATACCCCATCCGCTTATTCAGAACAGGCTATTTGCACTGGCTCCAATGAAAGACCTTGAACCACATTTAAAACATCCTGTGTTAAAGAAAACCATCAGCGAGCTGTTTGATGAATGCCCGGATAAACTGGAAGTTCATATTTACAAGCCCTGATCGTAAATTGTATTTATCCACATTCATTATAAATGAAATTTTATCTGCAGGCCTTTCTGTTATTTTGACTGAACGATGAATTATCATTTTATTACGATCGAGGGAAATATAGGGGCGGGAAAAACAACGCTGGCACATTTGCTTGCCAAACATTACAATGCCAGGCTGATCGTTGAAGAATTTGCGGATAATCCATTTCTTTCAAAGTTTTATGAGAATCCTAAGCAATACGCTTTCCCTGTAGAATTATTTTTTATGGCTGAACGATATAAACAGTTAAAAGAATTAATTCATACGAAAGATCTTTTTCAAAGTATTACTATCACAGATTATCTTTTTACTAAATGCCTGTTGTTTGCAAAAGTGACATTGCCCGCAGAAGAGTTCAGGCTTTATCAGAAATTGTTCGAGATTATACATCAGCAATTGACTCAGCCCGACATACTCATATACCTGCATTCGCCGGTAAGTAAGCTTCAGCAAAATATCAAAAAAAGAAACCGTGCTTATGAACAGGCTATCCCTGATGAATATCTTTTTAATCTTCAGGAAACCTATACTCAATATATCAGACAGCATAATATTAAAACCCTTATCATCGATGCCGCAAATGCCGACTTCCTGGGCAATCCAAAACACCTGGATGTAATCATTAATGCGCTTAGCCAGGAATATGAACCCGGCCAGCATTATTTTACACTGCCATGAATAATGTCTGCTGCTATTATTTAGTATCGCCCGAGGCATTAACTGATTCTGTCTTATTTTTGCCGGCAACATGCCGCTTCCAAAAAGTTTATCACCATTTGAGTCGCTTTCTTTCAGAAAATTTATTGTATGCCGTTTCTTTCTGATCATGGCTTTGCGTATGGTTTCCACTGTTGTCGGTTACAAGCTTTTTCAACTTACACAGAGTTCATTTGCTATCGGGCTTGTTGGCTTATCTGAATTTATCCCTGCTTTTTCCCTTGCACTTTATGCAGGCCACCGTATTGACCGTTCTGATAAACGTTCATTATTATTAAGAGGTATTCTATTATATAGTGTGTGTATCATTGCTTTGCTGTTTCTTACTTCTTCCCGCACCGAGTCCCGGTTCGCTCCGTCAGACATCCAATATCTGTATTATATTGTTATTTTCGGTACAGGAATTATCAGGGCATTTGTCGGACCCACATCGTCTGCGATTGTTGCCCAACTTGTCTCCCGTCAGCAATTGCAGTTTGCCGCAAACCTGACTTCCTCGAGCTGGTTGTCGGCATCCATTCTTGGTCATGCTTCCGGTGGTTTTTTTATTGCCTGGTTTGGCGTGCATAACACTTTTTATATTGTTTTATTATACGTGTTTATTGCTGCTTTCAGTATCTCGCTTGTGCAGAAATTACCGGCGGCTAATACGAATCCGCATGTAAAAGCAATGGCCAGTGTTAAAGAAGGTCTTTTTTATGTGCTTAATCATAAGATACTGCTCGGGGCTATTTCACTTGATCTTTTTGCCGTTCTTTTTGGAGGTGCCGTTGCTCTTATCCCTGAAGTTGCCCACAAAATCCTGGAAGTTGGTCCTGTTGGATTTGGATGGCTCAATGCCGCAACGGATACCGGTTCTGTAATCAGTATTCTGTTAATGACCTTTTTTCCTTTAAGAACAAAACAAGGTAAAAGGCTGTTGTTTGCTGTTGGCGGTTTTGGGATCTGTATCATTGCCTTTGGTTTATCGGAGGTGTATTGGATTTCGTTTTTGGTATTGCTTTTTGCCGGCATGCTCGATGGTGTAAGTATGATTATCAGAGGAACCATTTTTCAGTTAACCACTCCTGATCATATGCGGGGACGCGTGTCTTCTGTTAATTCGATGTTCATTAATTCCAGTAATGAACTGGGCATGTTTGAAAGCGGTTTCACTTCAAGAATTATGGGCGCTGCCCCTTCTATTGTTTTTGGTGGCTGTATGACTATCATCGTTGTATTTATTACCTGGTTACTTGCCCCTTCTCTGCGTAAAATGGAATATTGAGTTTGTTGTCAAACCCCGGATAGCAGCGAACAAATCAACAAATCGGCTGTGGATCCGATATTTCTGATTATCGGGTTTTAAACCGATATTATTGAACCGGGCAGATTTGCACCACAGCCCCTACTATCGGCAAAAATCCCGATATTTTATAATATCGTTAATTTAGCCGATATTTGAAAAAATATGACAAGTATAATCACCGGCGATATTATTAATTCGAGAAAAGTAACGGACCAGAAAAGCTGGATCCAGCCGCTGAAGAAAATAATGGGCGATTATGGAAAAACTCCTAAAACCTGGGAAATATTCAGGGGGGACAGCTTTCAGCTTGAAATAGAGCAACCTGAAGAATCCTTCATGGCAGCATTAAAAATCAAAGCCGCCATCAGATCAGTTAAAGGACTTGATGTAAGAATGGCAATCGGGATTGGCGAGAAAACCTATGACGCAACCCGGATCAGCGAATCTAATGGAGAGGCTTTCGTTAATTCAGGAGAAAAATTTGAAGAACTGAAAAAAATAAAACAGAGATTAGCGCTCAAAAGTCCATGGGAGGATATCGACAAGCAACTGAATCTTATGATAACGCTGGCATCTATTGCCATGAATACATGGAGCGCGACTTCCGCACAACTGATAACGCTGTCATTGCGATATCATACCCTTTCGCAAAAAGAACTGGGTAAGAAGATCAAACGCACCCAATCGTCTGTCAGTGAAAGACAAACAAGGGCGCACTATGGAGAAATAATTGAACTGGAAAAATATTTCAGGCAACGAATAACTGAACAAAAGCGTTGATATGGTACTATTATTACAATTACTGATAGCACATCTGGCAGGAGATTTTTTTCTTCAATCCAACAAACTGGTTAATAAAAAAGAACAACTGAAATGGCGGTCAGGATTTTTATATATCCATACCGTTATTCATTTTGTATTGATGCTATTACTGACAGCGGACATACATTTCTGGAAATATGCGCTCGTAATTGCATTGCTTCACCTGGTCATCGACGGTTGCAAACTGCAATTTCAAACGTCTGAAACAAAAAGAACATGGTTTATTGTCGATCAGATCTTACATGTTATAGTTATCGTTGCTGCATGGATAATACATCAGCAGATCGGATTGGAACTGTCGGCACTTTTTGATCAACGCATACTCGCACTTACGTTAGCAGTATTATTTATTTTAAAACCGGCATCCCTGATTATTAAGGTAGTAATTTCAAAATGGTCTCCAAGATCATCGCCGGGCAAAATTATAACGGAAGTAGAGTCACTTGAAAATGCAGGTCAGTTAATCGGAATAATGGAAAGATTACTGATACTGACTTTCATTTTATTGAACAAATGGGAAGGCATTGGTTTCCTGTTGGGTGCAAAATCAATATTCCGTTTTGGCGATCTTACAGAAGCAAAAGATACCAAACTGACCGAGTACGTTCTGATAGGCACGCTCCTGAGCTTTATAATCGCTATCATGACCGGATTGGTTGCCAGTTACTTTTTACTGCATGAAACAGTCAATTAACTTACTTGAGATGCTAACTTACTTGAGATGCGCCATAAGTTTCTCGACAACATAATATGTAATCGGGCAAAAACTGATATTTTTCATTGTAATTGCGGGCCGCTTTAATAAAACATCTTCATCCGTATAGGGAAACCGGTGACAGTCAGAAGGACGCTGATCATAAATTGTGCAATAGTTATCATCTCCGAGAAATGGACAAGGCGATGATTTTGCGACATAATCACCGTCACTGTCTAGTTGCAGATAGGTTTCAATAAACTGTCCTTCTTTTAGCTTCAGGTGTTTCGAAATTCTTTTTATATCAGGGGTCTTGAACCGTGGAGAATAACTTTTACAGCAATTGGCACATTTCAGGCAATCAATTTTTTCGAAAGCTTCTTCATGGAAGTCGGGCAGCAATTTGAGAACTTTGTTTTTTTCGGCCCTGTCGAGGAACTGTTTATAAAGTTTTGTCCTTTCACCCGATTTCTTCTCCCAGTTTTTCAAAATATCCATAACTGCCGCAAGATACTAAACATTCCCCTCCTGCGAAGGAGGGGAAATGCCGAAGGCATGGGGTGGTTGTTCTTTGGTAACTGCACTCTAAAACAGGATGTGAGACCAAAGAACAACCACCCTCCTCCGCTAAAGCTACGGAGGCCAAAGCCCGCTCGCTACGCTCGCCGCCCTCCTTCGCAGGAGGGCAGCCACTGCCCTATCTAAACATCCTGAAAAACAATCTTATAAAAATCCCAGCTCCGGTAAATATAGATTGACATTGGAATCAGTGATATCACAAACCATAATACAACTCCGGCTAAGCTCAATGAAAATGCTTTTAGCAGCTTATATTTAGATAAAGCCGGTTGAAACTGATAATAACACCAGGTAAAATAAACAGTCTGCAGAAACAGACCCCAAAACACAAAAATGAAATTTCCTGAAGATCTATTCCCTGACAGACCCATAAGCGGATAAATCAACAGGGTAAATACAAGGTTGCTGAAGGTAATAAACAACAGGTTTGCCGTTAAATGTTCTGCATAATTATACCCGTTTCTGCGAAATATAGCCCACGATAAAAGCGCAAAAAACGGGACAGCACACATTGCTACGATATTACCATGTTTTTTCATAAAGTTCCCGGCCTCAGTTGCCCGACCCGACATGACAATGTATTGCGTCCTGTATTGTTCTGGCATACGCGCAAGCACCGCGGAATCCGGCTGGGGCGCTTTTTCTGAAGAATTAAAATAGCTGGCGGAAACCACAAACAGCCCCATTATTATAAGAAAAAACGTAAAGGGATTGAAGTATTTCTTCCTTTTACCGGCGATATATTCCCTTGCTACAATACCGGGTTTCACCGCGAGGTCTTTCAAAAGATGAAATATCCCCTTATCCGCGTGGGTAACTGCATGAAAACTATCGTGCAGGATATGCGCCATAGTCAAGCGATGTGTACTGGTTTTTTGGCCGCATTGCGGGCAGAATTTTGCAGAAACTTCCAGATTTTCTTCGCAATTCAGGCAGGTTGGTGAACTCATTTATGTCAGGTCTTAAGGTCTAAAATAGGTAATAAAAAAAATTAAATAACCTTAACTTTGCACATCATTTTTAAAACAGGTCAACCGCATAAACGAATATGAATTTATTCACGCAGCAACAACAAGAGTTCCGAACCCGTCATATAGGACCGAACGAACTGGAAACCAATCAAATGCTTAGAGAAACGGGAAATGGATCATTGGAGGAGCTGATCAGCAAGACCATACCACAGGCGATCCGTTTGAAAAAGCCACTTCAAAAGCCGGATCCGCAAAGTGAATTCGAATACCTCCAGGAACTAAAAAAAGTAGCAGCAAAAAATAAAGTTTTCAAAACATATATCGGTCAGGGATACTATGGAACGATAACTCCGAGCGTAATCCTGCGGAATATTTTTGAAAATCCCGGCTGGTACACCCAGTATACTCCCTATCAGGCAGAGATTTCACAGGGTAGGCTGGAAAGCCTGCTTAATTTTCAGACCATGGTCGGGGATCTTACCGGGTTGCCTCTGGCAAATGCCTCGTTACTTGATGAAGGTACTGCAGCAGCGGAAGCGATGTCCATGATCTTTCATCATGTCAACAAATCCGAACATATCACGCAACCCAGCTTTTTTGTTGATAATAATATTTTTCCTCAAACAAAAGACGTTCTCATAACCCGGGCGGCTCCGATTGGAATTGAGCTTGTATTCGGAGACTTTCAAAGCATCGATCACACAAACTACTGCGGTGCAATTCTTCAATATCCCAATAACGATGGCGCAGTAGAAGATTACCGGATGTTTATTGACAAAATCCACGAGCGCGGTGGCTTAGTGGTCATGGCAACTGATCTTCTTGCCCTTACACTGCTAACGCCACCCGGAGAACTGGGTGCTGATATAGCAGTCGGTTCGGCTCAGCGATTTGGAGTTCCAATGGGTTATGGTGGACCTCACGCAGCTTTTTTTGCCACAAAAGATGAATTCAAACGGGGTATTCCAGGAAGAATCATCGGAGTTAGCATTGATAGCCAGAATAACCGTGCACTGAGAATGGCGTTGCAGACCAGAGAGCAACATATCAAGCGCGAAAAAGCAACTTCGAATATCTGCACGGCCCAGGCCCTGCTTGCTAACATGGCCGCTATGTATGCGGTTTACCACGGGCCGAAAGGTCTGAAAGAAATCGCACTCAGGGTTTCTGTACTCACGAACACACTTGCCAATGAGCTTGACGCGCTGGGTTGTAATAATCTGAACAACTCATACTTCGATACGCTTAAAATAAAAGTTGAAAACAGTGCGACGATCAGGAAAGTCGCGGAAGCAAGGGAAGTCAATTTCAGATATTTCGATATCAATCATATAGGAATTACGATCGACGAAACAACCTCTCAGAGTGATATACTTGATATTGTTTCAATTTTCGAAGAGGCTGCTGACTCTCATGTAGCTTCGGTTACATTTGACAGTGAGACTGGTCTTGATCATATTCCGGAGCCGTTGATTCGTAAATCTGCCTATCTCTCGCATTCCGTATTTAATTCACATCATAGTGAAAGCGAAATGATGAGATACATAAAGTTCCTGGAAAATAAAGATCTTTCGCTTAATACATCTATGATTTCTCTCGGTAGCTGCACAATGAAACTTAATGCAGCTAGTGAACTCATTCCCGTTACCTGGCCGGAGTTCGGAGGATTGCATCCATTTGTACCTTCTGATCAGGCGGGTGGCTATCTCCAGGTGGTAGAAGAGCTCAGCAGCTTTCTTTGTGAGATCACAGGATTTACAGCATGTTCACTTCAACCCAACAGTGGTGCACAGGGTGAATATGCCGGTCTGCTTACCATTCGTGCTTACCACCTTGACCGTGGCGATACACATCGCAATGTTGTACTTATCCCTATCTCGGCACATGGCACCAATCCGGCCAGTGCAGTACTTGCAGGCATGAAGGTGGTTGTGGTGAAAAGTGACAGCGATGGACACGTGGATGTTGATGATCTGAAGATAAAAGCTGAACAATATAAGGACACGCTTTCATCCCTGATGGTCACTTATCCTTCAACTCATGGCGTTTTTGAGGAAAGTATCCGGGATATCTGTTCCATTATACATGAATATGGCGGCCTGGTATATATGGACGGCGCCAATATGAATGCTCAGGTTGGTCTCACTTCGCCCGGCATGATCGGGGCTGATGTATGCCATCTGAATCTTCACAAAACATTTGCCATACCTCATGGTGGCGGTGGTCCGGGCATGGGACCAATTTGTGTAAATGACAAGCTGAAACCCTATTTGCCCGGACATGTATTCAATGCCGGATCTGCACTTCAGACTGCTTTCACAGTCAGCCGCTCAGGTTCTAATATAAATGCAGTCAGTGCCGCACCTTTTGGCAGTGCAAGTATATTACTGATCAGTTACGCTTATATCAAAATGCTTGGCGCTGAAGGCATGAAATCAGCAACCGAATATGCGATCCTGAATGCGAACTACATGAAGTCGAGACTTGAAAAGTTTTATAAGATACTTTACCTCGGTAAAAACGGAACCTGTGCCCACGAATTTATAGTCGATCTGCGTCCATTCAAAACGAGTTCAGGTGTCGAAGCTGAAGACATAGCGAAAAGGCTTATTGATTATGGCTTTCACGCTCCTACCATGAGTTTTCCTGTTCCAGGCACAATCATGATTGAGCCAACAGAAAGTGAAGATAAAGCCGAACTTGATCGCTTTTGTGACGCGCTTATTAATATATATCATGAGATAAAAGATATTGAATCTGGCACTATTGATAAGATCAATAATCCGTTGAAGAACGCTCCACACACTCAAAAGGTAATTTGCGATGATGAATGGGATCATCCTTACACCAGGAAGCAGGCTGCGTTTCCACTCGCCTACGTTGCAAAGAACAAGTTCTGGCCTGCTGTCAGCCGGGTTAACAATACTTATGGCGACAGGAATCTGATTTGCAGTTGTGAGCCCACAGAAGCATATTTATCCTGAGCTGTCAGTATAGAGAAAATGATTTGAGTTTAAACCGTTAACTTTCCATAAGAGCGATTTTAATGCGTTTTTGAAAACAAAATATAATTCTATCATGCGCACTGTTAAGGAAATTCTTTCTACCAAGGGCCCTATGATTAACGTTATAGAGCCAACGAAATTAATCATCGAAGGGCTTCAGTTATTGAATACTGTTAATCTCAGTTACCTGATTGTAATGGAGGGTCAGGAATATAAAGGTATTTTCAGCGAAAGAGATTACGCACGTAACGTTGTATTAAAAGGTCATTCCAGTAAAGACACGATGATAAAAGAAGTGATGACAACCGACCTTCCGGTAGTTTCACTTACAGATACCCTTGAACATTGCATGAACCGGATGAACACTCATCGTACCCGTTACATCCTTGCTTATGATAATAAAACATTTGCAGGAGTAATCACAATTCATGACATCCTGAGGCAGGTCCTGGCTAATAAAGAGGATGCTTTTGATCATACCCTTACCAGGAACCTCATTGACTCAGATGAACGTGGCCGTATTTTCTGATCATCCGTTATATTAAACTTCCGGGTCTTGTCCAATGGCATAATTTTTTTGACTTCATAAGTTACCGGACAATTCCGACAACTTATGAAGTATTTAGACAAGTTTTATCAAAGGGCATTTGAGTGGTTACTGGTTTTCGGCCCCAGGATCATTATTGCAATTCTCGTTCTTGTTATCGGATTATGGTTTATCAGGATATTGAACAAGTGGTTAAAAAAGATCCTGACAATCAAAAACGTAGATCCTTCATTAAGAACTTTCTTCGTGAATCTGTTTGTAATCGGACTCCAGGTACTACTGATCATTTTGTGTATGCAACTAATAGGAATCGAAATGACTATTTTCGTTTCTATTGTAGCCGCATTCAGCGTCGCAATCGGGTTAGCGCTTTCCGGCACCATGCAAAACTTCGCGAGTGGAATCCTGATACTGCTTTTAAAACCTTACCGGGTGGGTGATACAATTCTTGCGCAGGGTCAGCAAGGCATTGTTACCTCCATTCAATTATTTTACACAGTCGTGTTAACCTTCGATAACCGCACCGTAATATTTCCGAATAGCAAATTATCAAATGAGGTCATTGTCAATTTAAGCCGCGAAGGTAAAAGAAGACTTGACCTTGAATTTACGATACCGAATACGCTGGCTTTTGAAGAGTTGAAAAAAAAGATTTTACAGGTAGTTGAAACAGACAAGGAAATTTTACACGACCCTGTTCCACGAATTGGAGTGAGCGGTCTTGACATCGATAAATATAAGGTCATGGTAAACGTATGGACAAAGGCCCATGGCTATGAAGACACCAAATTAAAACTGCAGGAAATGCTGATGGACGCAAAAGCCCATCTTGCATAACCTGCAGTTTCTATTCCTATTCGTGTTGTGAATGTGGCTAGTTTGCCGCTCTCAACACTTCGATTCCGTACGCACTTGCGCCTGTTCCCCCTGGAATTCCTTTTAAAAATATCGTATATATTCCTCCGGCAGCCAGCTCGCTGTAAGTCGTACTTGCAATAACGGAATCGCTTCCCGCAACTTTTGCTTTTAAAGTATAATTTCCCGGAATATAAGCCTGGAACTCATTGTAGAATGTATTGTTGACATTGTCGGCAGGAGTCCTGTTCGTGTAAACTTTTGTATTTTCTATTTCCAGGTCAACCTGTGGCACATCTGCGCTCAGGTGAAAAAATCTGATAAATGATTTTGTGTTGTCCGCCACCGGGAACTCATCCTTGATCCTTGTTGCAAGCGAACCGCCACCGGGATTGTCATATAACAACAAGGTGTAAAATGAACTTGAATCATAATAATCTCCGGGTGGAAGTGATGCCACGATGCTGTCGGATCCAGCCTTTTTAAATGTTACATCGATCATGCCCGGATCGACTGATGAATATCTTGTAAAATAAGAACCTGGATTAACTGGTGGGGTCACTTTTTCATTTTGGAATAACATTTCAACAGGTGGCGCTTTGAATGAGATATTCATCACCGAAATAAATGACACTGGTTTTGGAGGCTCTATCGGCGTATCTTTCATACAACCCGTAAATGTAATCAGCGATAAAAAGACCGTACCCAAACACAATAAATTTTTCACTTTCATAAGTTAGCTATTTGTAACATTTCTCTGACACTCATTTACACGGTATCGTTGCATGATCGGCACACAACATCGTTGCATGATCGGCACACACCGAAAATATGACTCAAAAACTAAAAATAAAGCTAATGTTCAAACATAAAATCAGGTACTGAAGCGCATAAAATGCAAACAGGCTGCCATGGAAAGCAGCCTGTAGGGTATCTAAATCATTTTATTTATTTTATTTTATTCCAAGTAGCTCCACTTCAAAAATCAGCGTGCTGTTCGGTCCGATGGCTGCACTTACCTGACGGTCGCCATATGCCATTGCAGGAGGTAAAAAAAGACGCCATTTACTTCCAACGGGCATAAGTTGTAACGCTTCAGTCCACCCTTTGATAACTCCATTCAAAGGAAATGTTGCAGGTGCACCACGTTTTACAGAACTGTCAAACACGGTACCATCTATCAGCGTTCCATGATAATGGCAGGTTACCTGGCTTGTCGGCACCGGCTTG
>Ga0193752_1002055_pt1 | contig 15608 bp, 9 predicted proteins | sample H1c1metaG_FD_144924 | JGI IMG/M metagenome (GOLD analysis project Ga0193752, IMG submission 144924) | Soil microbial communities from a riparian zone of the East river system, Colorado, United States - H1c1 | ecosystem: Environmental > Terrestrial > Soil > Riparian zone | place: USA: East River... | reverse complement strand
GAGAACTTCGCGATCGACGGCGACCTGCTGATCTCCAGCGGAACCGAGCCGACCATCACGAAGTTCTCGATCTCCGAAGACTTCACGTGGACAGAACGAGACGAGGTCAGCTTCGCGGAATACCCGTTCTCGGACAACGCGAATTTCTACTACCAATACGTCCTGAACGATCAAACGGCATACATGCCGTACGAGATCACCAAGCGCTTGATCTGGAACCCGACCGAGATGGTCATCGACGAGATGCGCGACGACTCGAAGCTCGAGATCGAACGAGGCTCGCTCCTGGCAGAGGTCGGCGGAAACCGCAATGGCATCCATTTCGATGGACCCGTGCAGCAAGCGTTTTACTTCACTGACAAAGACTACTTCGACTTCGACCAAGGATCGGTCATCGCCATCTACGACGAAAAAACGCACGACGAACGCGAGCTGATCCGCGTGCCGTGCCCTGGCTTGTCGATGGCCAGCCAAGACGAGGACGGCTACACGTACTACGGGACGTGGACATTTCAGGGCACGCGCGCTCTGTTCGGCGAAGGGCCGAAGCCCTGTATTGCGCGGCTCAAGCCCGACCTCACACTCGACGAAGATTGGACGACGGATCTCCGCGACTTGACCGACGGTCGCCACGTCAACAACTTCCGGTACATCGGCAAGGGCCGCGCGATCGGTAACGTCCTGCACCACGAGATGTTGGATGTGGACTGGGATCGTGGCTACGACGCCGACGTCGCCGAAACGATCGACAAGAGTGGCGAGCACTGGCGACTGTGGTTGTTCGATCTCGACGAAGGCACGGCTAAGCCGATCGACAACATCGACGTAGAGACGTCGAGCGGCGCGCAGTTTGCCGTACTCGATGGGCGCACGTTCGTCTTCTTGCCGTACGACGACTGGGGCCGAACGAAGCTCTACGAGCTCGATGCCGCAGGTAAAGCGACCGAGCGCGCGGATACTTCCGGCGACGTGTTCAAATGGATCCGCGTCCGCTGAAGCACGGAACGGGCCCGGCGCGAACGCCCGCGCCGGCGCTCACTCCAAGTAGAAAAACGCGAGCGTGTGATGCGACTCGATCACCGAGAGGTCGTGCTGGGAAACCTCGCGAATGGCGTGGAACGATCGCTGAAAATCGATCTCACCACCCAACACGTGCCAGCGACAGAAGCTCACCTGACCCGGCGGCTTCATCGACGTATCGTCCACTCGCCCCCAGTTCTGCGCGAAGGGTGAGGCCTTTGGCGAATCTCGAAAGTAGAACGCGCTGTCGGCATAGTCCTCGGTGCCCGTGCTGTCGATCACCTGACGCCCATCCGCCGTGGCGCGAAAATCGCCCTGCAGCAGATCGAGGCTCGTCGATATGCTCACCAACATCGCATCGCGATGGCCCCCGAGATCCGCACACACGCCGACGAAGCGACCTCTGCTGGTCACATCCGCGAAGGTCTGTTCGAGCTGCGCGGGCGGTATTGCAGCATCGTTGAGTTGCACGCTGAGGTGGCCAAAGGCAGCGCTCGGGACCTTGGACTCGCCAATCCAATCGAGTTGAAAGCTCACCGGTGCCGCGCTGCCGTTCGTCAGTGTCCACTCCGCACTCGTCTGATACGGCATGGGCAGCCGCAACGACAGCGTTTGATCGTCGCCGTCGGCTGCAGCCGACAACGCGAGACTGTTGTTCGTCACGACGGCACGCGAAGCGGCAAACAGATCCAACAGCGGTACATCGATCGCCGGCTGCGACGCGCCATCCCAACGCACCGAGACACGCACGCCAGCCAAGCTGGATACCATCACCTTCGGCACCCTTAGGCGCAGTTCCTGTGTCGTCGCCGGCCCAGTCAACTTCACTGCTTGTTGCGCACCCGCCGCAAGCGCGAGCTGCTCGGTGTGGAGAGTCGTCGCTTCATTCGGCACCGGCGAGGTTCGCACGAGCAACGCGTGCGCGGCATCGCGCTGCTCCAACCGCTTTCTCGAGGCGACGCGACGCTGCGGCTGTGCGTCGAGCACGGCGTCGACTTGGTAAAAATACGTCGCAGTCACGTGATCGAGGACGACCAACAGCTTGCGACTAAACACGATGGGGTAATGCCAAGCGACGTAAGCCGCGGACGTCGCTCCAAACGGAATCGTGAACGTCTCGCCGGCCATGCCATTCAACACTTGAACCAACGGCACCTGGACAGCGACCGCAGGGTTGTCGTCGACGTAGATCCGCAACACCTCGTTCGCGAGCCCGTTGTTTGCCGAGTTGAGCGTATCCGCGGTCAACCAGAAGCGATGCATCCGGCCCGAGCCTTCGAAGCGCGCGAGCACCGCACCGCGAGCGTACGTCTCTGGACACGTCGGCGAATCGTACTTGTAGGCGATGAGTTGCCCCGTGCCGATGTCGGCGTCCGCGCTCTTGCACAAGAAGTTGCTGAAGTCGCGGTTGCCGTACGCGACCACGGGGAACAACTGCGCCTCCGGACCGGTCGTAACACCGCGATCGTGGCTGGTCTGCTGTTCGTATTGGCCGGTCGCAAGCACCGGGAGCTTCGACCAATCGGACATGAGCTGAAGCGACTCCAGATCGGCGGTTTCAGCTGGAACTGCCGTGACGGCCGGATCGAGGGGCTCCATCGAGAGCGGCGGCCCTTCTTCGATGGGCGTCGCACCCGTAGCGCCCGCGGTGCCGCCGCCAGCGCCGCCCGTTCCCGCAGTCTCTTGCGCAACTGAAGCGTCAGAGTCGCTCGGCGGGCGCGCATCGCGGCCGGCCATGCCTGCAGAACCGGGCGCGCCCGCGCCGCTCTTTCCGGCGGCCGTGATGCCGCCATCCGCGTCTGCTGCGGATGCATCCGGTCTCCGCGGAAGCGATTCCCCGTCAGAGGCCGTACTCGCGTCCGTCGCACTTTGCCGTGAGCGCTTCATACCGCTCGCGTCCTTGAAGGGCGTGCAACCAGCAAGTCCCGCGAGTGTGACGGCGATCGCGAACACGCTCCTGGTGCAGCGTGCACGAACAGAGCGGTCGCACCTGTACACTTTTGTCACGCCGAGCCTGGATTACTAGCTAAGGGTGTCGCCTGCAGCGCTGCGAGCGGGGCTCATATCTACTGCTCAACGGGGACGCTATCAAGCGAGGTTTCGGGCTCAGGCGAATACTGATTTTGCCAACAATCGGAACGCGATGTTGGCGGCGGAGAATGCACCTTGCGTGTTAGTACGCGTGATGTCTGCCGCCAAACTTGAGTGATGAAACCGAACGCCGATGGTTGACGACACTGATCGACCGATGAACCTCGCTCCCGCGAGCATTCTGGACTACCGGGAGCTCGCACGCCGGCGTCTGCCTCGCCAGCTGTTCGACTACATCGACGGCGGCGCGTACGCCGAGAACACGATGCGCGAGAACGTCGAGGCGTTGCGAAAGATCCGGCTTCGCCAGCGCGTGCTTCGCGACGTCTCGAACATTGATCTCTCGACGTCAGTACTTGGAACCGCGCTCGCTTTGCCGGTAATTCTCGCACCGGTCGGTCTCGCCGGCATGTATGCGAGTCGCGCCGAGGTTCAAGCGGCGCGCGCCGCCGAGCTCGCAGGCGTTGCATTTTGTGAATCGACCGTGTCGATCTGTTCGATCGAAGAAGTCGCAGCCGCACTCAAAACGCCACCGTGGTTTCAACTCTACGTGATGCGCGATCGTTCGTACGCCGAGAGCCTGATGGAGCGCGCGCAACGCGTCGGCTGCTCGGTGTTGGTTCTGACTGTCGATCTACCCGTCGTCGGAGCGCGCTACCGGGATACGCGCAACGGGATCGACACCAGACTTTCGATCGGTGCGCGCGTTCGCAACACTTTGGATCTGCTGTCGCATCCGCGCTGGTTCATCGACGTGCCGATCCGTGGTCGGCCACTGACGTTTGGCAACTTGGAAGCCGCGGTGCCGGGCGCACGCTCGCCGAGCAACTTTAGGCAGTGGGTCGACGCACAATGGGATGCGAGCGTCACCTGGAGCGATCTCGCGTGGGTGCGCGAGCACTGGCGAGGAAAGCTCGTGCTCAAAGGTGTGCTCGATCCAGAAGACGCGGCGCGCGCAGTCGATGCAGGGGTCGACGGGATCATCGTCTCGAATCACGGCGGACGCCAACTCGACGACGTCGACGCTACGGCACGGGTGTTGCCGAAGATTGCAAATCGCGTTGGCGATCAGCTCGCGGTGCTCGTCGATGGCGGAATCCGAAGTGGGCTCGATGTCGTCAAAATGCTCGCACTCGGCGCGAAGGCGTGTTTGTTGGGCCGCGCTTGGGCGTATGCAGTTGCAGCGCGCGGGCAGGGAGGCGTCGCGCATGTGCTCGAGATTCTTCGCAGCGAGATGACGACGGCGATGGCACTGACTGGAAACAGTCGATTGTCCGAGCTCGATCACAACACGCTCGACCTTTAGGGTTTCGAATCGACGGCAACGCCGTACTCAACGGCCCTGAAACTTCGGCTCGCGTTTCTCGAAAAATGCGCGGACGCCCTCGCGTACGTCTTCCGACTCATTCGAGATCATGACCGAGAGCACCGCATCCCCCTGCGACTCTTCCAAGCTCAACGATTCGCCGCGCCGCATCATCGATTTGGCAAGCCTCACCGCTAGCGGAGCACGCTTCGCTAGCGCGTGAGCGAACTCGAGCACGCGAGACTCGAGTGCATCGGCGGCGACCGTTTCCGTGACTAAACCAAGCCGCTCTGCCGTGGCCGCATCGTAGACCTCACTCAGCAGCGTCATCTTGAGCGCGCGCTCCATGCCCATCGCGCGCGGAAACAGCCACGCGCCGCCCTCGTCGGGCAACAGTCCAAACTTCCCACTCGTATCCCCGAGCTTTGCGCTCGCAGACGCGATACGGAAGTCACACGCGAGCGCGAGCGCCAAACCACCCGCAACTGCAGGTCCGTTGATCATCGCGATCGTCGGCTTGTCGAGCCGAGTCAGCGCGAGAATCACTCGCTGCATTCCGTCGCGCATCTCGCGACCATGCCCGAGCTGGAGCTTCACGTACCCGGCGTGTTCGACATCGGCACCCGAGATGTCGCCACCGGAACAGAACCCACGCCCCGCGCCCGTAACGATCAGGACGCGAGCCGTGTCGTCGCGATCGAATTCCTCGATCGCAGTGCATAACTCGCGACACATCCGCATCGAGTACGCATTCAGCTGCGCCTCACGTGCGAGCGTGATGCGCGCAACGTGCGGTTCGTGGCGTTCGACGCGAATCTCCTGATAGGTCGTGTTCATACGCGCTCCTGGTCGTTGCCGCTCGGCAGTTTCGACTATAGCTTCAAGGCAGCTCGAACTGGGTGGAGAGTGCCGCTGTGACCGAAACCTACGAAGATGTCCTGTATACGCAGCAGAACGGCGTCGGAATCATCACGCTCAATCGTCCACAGCGTCTCAACGCGTGGACGTCGGCGATGGAGAGCAGCGTGCGGCGCGCCGTTGTCGCAGCCAGTCGCGACGAAGCCGTAAGGGCGATCATCGTCACCGGCGCAGGACGCGGCTTTTGCGCCGGGGCGGACATGCAAATGCTCACCAACGTCTCGACTGCCACTTCGGCCTCTACCGCCACCGAAACACGGCCCAGTCGCGCCGAACAAGCGCCGCATCGTACGGTGGACCTCGAGCCCGAGTTGTTGGCGCCGTACCCAGGCCGCTTCGGGTATCTGTTCTCGGTCCAGAAACCCGTCATCGCGGCCGTCAATGGTCCGTGTGCCGGCATCGGCCTCGTGCTCACATTGTTTTGCGATCTGCGCTTCGCGAGTGACCAGGCGATGTTCACGACCGCGTTTGCGCAGCGCGGGTTGATCGCCGAACACGGCAGCTCATGGCTGCTGCCTCGGTTGGTGGGGCCGTCGCGGGCGCTCGACTTGCTGATGTCCGCGCGTCGCGTCCAAGGTCCGGAAGCCGCAACCATCGGGCTCGTAAACGAGACTTTCCCGCACGCGACGTTCCTGGAAGACGTACTCGCGTACACCCGGCGACTGACCGAGGTTGTGTCCCCGCGGTCGCTCGCCGTGATGAAAGCGCAGGTCTGGCAGTCCCTGTCGCAGTCGATGGGAACTGCCCTGGACGTCGCCGATCGCGAGATGAAGAAGAGCTTCGCATCCGCCGACTTCAAAGAAGGCGTCGCCCATTTCGTCGAAAAGCGAGCTCCCCGCTTCACCGGCGGCTGATCGCGCGATTCCTGCAGATCCTGCTACGCTCACTCGGGTGAGCCTTGGTGAAGACTAGCGCACACCCGACGCCGAGTGCCTGGAACGGAGCCGCGGCGGTAGGCCGCGTTCACGCACTTCTGGGGCCCACCAACACGGGCAAGACGCACCGCGCCGTCGAGCGCATGTTGGACTTCGAGAGCGGGGCGATCGGCCTGCCGCTTCGGCTTCTCGCGCGCGAAGTGTACGACCGCGTCAGCGAACGACTCGGCGAACAAGCCGTAGCGTTGATCACCGGCGAAGAAAAACGCGTGCCGCCTCGCGCGCGCTACTTCATCTGCACCGTCGAAGCGATGCCGCCCGACCTCGATGTCGAGTTTCTCGCGATCGACGAAATCCAACTCGTTGCAAACCCCGAGCGCGGGCACGTGTTCACCGAAAGGTTGTTGCACTGGCGCGGTCGCGTCGAGACTTGGTTCTTGGGTGCAGACACGATCGAGTCACTGCTGCGCGAACAACTCGAACACCCCACGATCGCCCGCTTGCCGCGGTTGTCGCGCCTGACTCACGCCGGGCAGCACTCGCTGCGCACATTGCCACGGCGCAGCGCCGTCGTCGCATTCGGCGTGCAGCAGGTGTATGAGCTCGCGGATCTGTTACGGGTTCGCCGCGGCGGAGCAGCAGTCGTGCTCGGTGCACTTTCGCCGCGCGTGAGAAACGCGCAAGTCGCATTGTATCAGTCTGGCGAAGTCGACTTTCTCGTCGCGACCGATGCGATCGGCATGGGCTTGAACCTCGACATCGATCACGTCGCGCTCGCGGCAGACGTGAAGTTCGATGGCTTCGAGACGCGCGGCCTCGAGGACACCGAGCTCGCACAGATCGTAGGTCGCGCCGGACGCTACTTGCGCGACGGCAGTTTCGGCACGCTTGCACCGCTTCCGGAGCTGACGCCGCGCATGGTCGAACGACTCCAGTCACACCGCTTTGCACCGCAGCGCTTTGCCTATTATCGAAACGCACAACTCGACTACGCGAGTTTGGCCGCTCTGCTCGCGTCTCTCGCGCGCAGACCCACACACCCCTCGCTGCGCTTCGCTCCGGACGCTGACGACGTGCTCACACTGCGCGTCCTCGCGAAGCACCCGGACGTGGCCGCACTCGTGAGCGAGCCCGCCCACGTGGAACGCGTGTGGGACGTGTGCCGCATTCCCAACTACGAGAAGCGCATGCCGGAGCACCAGGCTGAACGCCTGTTGCCGCTACTGACACAATTGGTGCAACGCGGGCGGCTCTCTGCCGACTACGTCGATTCGCAAGTGAAGCGCCTCGAGCGAAACGACGGCGATATCCACGTGCTGCTCGATCGCTTGGCAGCCGTTCGCACGTGGACGTACGTCAGTCATCAGAGCGGCTGGCTCGACGACGCTGCGAGCTGGCGAGGGCGCACGCGAACACTCGAAGATCGGTTGAGTGACCTGCTCCACGAGCGGCTGCTCGCGCGCTTCGTCGTCGCACGTACTTCTCCGTTGATCGCGGCTGCCAGCCGCAGTGTCCGCCCCAACGAGCATCACGCGTTTGCGAAACTCGCGCAGCTCGAGACCTTCGTCGATCCAGCGCGCGAAGCTGCGAGCTCACGCGACGCCTGGGCCGAACGCGTGATCTCGGGAGACTTTGGTGCGTTCAAGCTCGAGCCGAGTGGCGAGATCGGCTTCGAAGGCCAGCGTCTCGCGCGGCTTGCTCCCGGGCAGTCGCGGTTACGGCCTACGCTCAAGCTGACATTGCCGGACTGGCTGCATCCGGGTGCGCGCTCGCGAGTCGAGCGGCGCTTGCACGCGCACCTGAAAGATCTCGTCGCGTACTTGTTCGAGCCGCTCTCGCAGGTCACGCGAACGCTCACGGGCGATGCACGCGAAAGCGCGCCATTGCGCGGGCTCGTCTATCAACTCGAGCAAGGACTCGGCACGGTGCTGCGGCGGCAGGTCGCACCGCAACTCGAGAAGCTCAGCGCAACGGAACGCACTGCGCTCGCAACCTGGCAGATCGAACTCGGCCGCCAAACTGTCTTCTCGCGTGAGATGTTGGATGCGCAACGCTCGGTCGCGCGTGCGGCCCTGACTGCGGCGTGGGAGCGTGGTCCAGGTGGCCGCAGTCAGATCGATGCGATGCCGCTCGAGAGTCCAGCGTGGCCGATCGCTCTCGGGCTTTCGCGCGAGAACTGTCTCGCCATCGGGTTCGTGATGCTCACTCGCTGGGCGGTGCGCTGCGATGTGCTCGAGCTTTTACTGAATCAGCCGAACATCGCTGCGCGAAAGCGAACCGACGCAGCCGCGGATGAAGTGCGCACTCTGCTCGGCTGCTCTGCGGCGGACGCGCGGGCGATCTTGAACGAGCTACCACAAGCTCGCCGCTCACGGCGGCGGCGGTCTCGTCGTGGCACCGCCTCGCAGCCGGCTTCCGACCGCAGTGAGTGATCGCACGCATCAGTTGTCAGCATGCTTTAGCTGCTGACAAAACTGCGCCAAACTTCATCGCTAACCCAGTCTTCAGTCCGGTTGAAAATACGCGCGTTGACAGTCGTCTAAGTCACACGTACAGCAAACGCTACTCGATCGTCGTGCGGTGAACGGCCATGAAACGTGAACACGAGTCCAAGTTCTGTCTCGTCCTCGGCATCAGTCTGCTGTGTGCCTGCGCATCGGACGACAAGTCAGGGCGACTCACACCATTGCCAATTACCGCAGGAAGCCAAGCGATGTTGCCTGGTGGCGGTGCAGGCGCATCGAGCTTGCCTCCTCCAGACACGAACGGGCCGAGCGGGCTCGCTGGAATGCCGGCGAGTACTGACTCGGGTTCTGGCGGAGCGATGTCGAACGATCCCGAGAAGTGTGCAGGGACTTCGATCACGGCTCCGCCGGCGAGTAACCCGAAAGTCGATATCGTGTGGGTCGTCGATGCCTCGGGCAGCATGCAAGACGAGCAGATGAAGATCGGCGCGAACCTGACGCAGTTCGCCGAACAGATCTCGATGGCGAGTATCGACGTGCACATCGTCATGATGACCACCTCTGCGGCCATTCCCGTCGTGTGTCCGGTGGTGTCATCCGATCCACTGAGTGGAACTCCGCTCGCGATGGATCCGCGCTATCGATTCCTCGATAGTCGCGTCGACTCGCAAAATGCGCTCGACGTCGCGATCCAGAGCTTCCCGATGTACTCGAACTTCTTGCGGCCGGATGCGGTGACGCACTTCGTGATCGTGAGTGACGACGAGAGTAACTATAAAGGTCAGCAAAGCCCGGCACAGCGCGCAGCAACGTTTCACACCGACATGATGGCGCTCCTCAAGAAGGATTTCGTGTCGCACACGATCTCGTCGGCTGGTCCGACTGCATGCGGCGATCCGAATTGCATGCCGGACCCGAACGCTGGAATCTGCTTCTTCGTGATGCTCGGCTGCGGTGCGGCTGCACCGGGAGCGACGTATTACGCGCTCGCCGAGATGACTAAAGGTCTGACGGCATCGATTTGCGAGAGCGACTGGAAGCCGATCTTCGCGCCGCTTACCGCCGCTGTGATCGAGTCCGCGCCGCTCCCCTGCAACTATCGCATCCCGCCTGCGCCGGTGGGCCAAACGCTCGATGTGACGAAGGTAAACGTGAAGTGGACTCCGCCCTCGTTGTCGGAAGAGACCTTCGGCCGCGCAGCGGGGCAGGGTGCATGCGCGGACAAAGCCGGTTGGTACTACGATGATCCCGCGAAGCCGAACGAAGTGCTGTTATGCCCAACCGCGTGCGAGCAGACTAAAGTCGGCGGCACGGTGAACATCTCGTTCGGGTGCGAGACGATTCTGCTGTTGTGAGCGAGGGAGCTCGCAGACGTCGCGAGCTCCCCCGGTTGCGGCGAACTAACTAGCTACACCTTGCCGTGAATCGTCAGGTTCAGGCTCGAATCGAGCAACGTGGAAGTGCCCCCGTTGTGGCGATGCGCGAGCACGTACTCGAGCAGCACGAACAACCGCTCGTCCAATGCGACCGCGATGCCCGGGACGTGCCGCGTCTCTTTGTAGTCGATCGGCAGGTACGAACCGAGGTTGAAGTTGTATCGGACCGTGAAGCGCCCATACGTGTACTCGCCGCCGACCATCATCCAATCGGCTTTCTGATACGGCGTGTCTACGTCGGTGCCTGCAAACGGCGAAGTCTCCAAGTGATTGCCGAACTGGTGCGTGTATTCGGCCCACGCCGTGAAGTTCTCGACCATCACGGTTCCGTCGATCGCAACGCGTCCGACGCTCTGCTTGTCGAATCCGGGGATGTCCGCTTGGAAGAAGCCGCCCGATAGCCCGAGCTTCAGCGTGGTGAGCTCGCCAACCTTCACGAACGGTTCGACGCGTCCGACGAGATAGTTGCGGCGACGCGCACCTTCGATCGACATGGTGTCGCGGCCCGGCAACGAGTAGTTCGTCACACCATCGTTGATGAAGTACTGCGCGAAGAACTTGAGGCCCATCGGCTCTTTCGCTCCGACGTCACCCTCGATCGAGATGCCGTGGTTCGGATCGAGCTTGAGGCCGTCGTACTCCTGCGCGTTGCCATAAAACGAGTTGTCCCAGAACCGGCCGAACTGCGCGAAGACTTTACCGACCTTGATCGTGACAGGCTCGAGCTTGACGAACGCATACGTCTCTTGAATCCACGCCACGCTCGGGAAGAAATCGCGTTCTTTGGTATCGCGGATGATCGGGAGGATGTGCACACCGAAGCGACCGAACTCGGCGTCCACACGTAGCTTGGCTTCGAACACTTCGAAGTTGTTCTTGGCGTCGACACCTCCGAAGCTGCCTTTCAGCGGCTGGTACCAATACAGGATCATCCCGCCGCCGACGCTGAGCTTGAAGTCGCTCGCTGCAGGCGGCTCAACGGGCGGAGGAAGCGGAAGGTCGGCGTTCGATGGCACCGCGCTTCCGGTGACCGGAGCGACGTCCGGCTGCGGCGCAGGCACATCGCCCGGCGCGGTTGGAGGTGTGGTGTGTACGACAGTCGGCTCGCCGGGTGCCGGTGCGGCCTGTATGACGGCCGGTTCGGGCGGCGCAGCGACGGCCGGCGGTGGTGGTGGTGTCGCGGGCGCGTTTTGGGCGAACAGCGGTGCGGTTTGCATCGCCAACGCCACGCCGACCAACCCAGAAAGCCAACCGCCGTGCCGCAAACGTCGTAACGCTAAGGTGAGTATTGTGTCCTGTATCGATTCGTACGAGTGCCGGTCCATTTGTCGGTGCCTCCGACGCGCACGCAGGTCCGCGCGCGCGTGAAAATGCATTGCACGCGGCGCCGCACATCATTCAGCACGACAACGAATCGCTTTTCGTGACGCTACGACCCCAGCTGCACGATGACGGCGTCGCGACTACGTAATCTCAAACGCAGTAGACGTAAATGTCTCCACGCAGGACTAAATTACGTTTCGCTGCTACTCCGATTACGTCTTGATGTGGACGTAACCGGGGTGCGGTGGCTCACGAAGAGCTTGCTTCGGCACGGAATGCTGCGTGCCGATCACAGCCGATCACAACGTGGGCTGATCGTAGTCGTCGCGAGCGCTGCGGCGCGGCGGCAAGCTGCTCACCGTAGTCGGATCCTGCGGGCGCCGTAGATTGGTGAACTGCATCACGCCGTCTTTGACTTTGCCGTACCGCAACGTGATCAGGTCGAGCGCATAGTTCTGGTACATGCGCCAAGGCATCTTCGAGCCTTGCTTCGGCAGCTTGTGCAGCGCGCGCACGACGTATCCCGAACTGAAGTCGAACGCGGGTACTCGCTCGACCGACGCATCGCGGTTGCGAGGCGTGCACTGGCGCAACCCCGCGCGGTCCAAGTGCGTGAGCAAGCGGCAGACGTACTCGGCCGTGAGATCACACTTCAGCGTCCAGGACGCGTTCGTGTAGCCGCCTGCGAGCGCCAGGTTCGGTACGTCGGCGAACATCATGCCTTTGTAGGCGAGCGCGTTCGGGAGGTCGACCGAGCGCCCGTCGACGCTGAGCTGTACTCCGCCCAACACTTTCATCTCGAGCCCAGTCGCGGTTACGACGAGGTCCGCTTCGAGCTTCTTGCCGGAGCGCAGCTGAATGCCGTCTTCCACGAAGCGTTCGATGTGGTCGGTGACCACCGTCGCGTTGCCTTCACGCAATGTCGTAAACAGATCGCCGTTCGGCACGAGGCACAAGCGCTGATCCCACGGCTTGTAACGCGGCGAGAAGTGCGTCCTGACGTCGAAGTCAGGTCCGAGCGCTTCCCGTACGCCGCGCAGGAGAAGCCCCTTCGCGAAGCGCGGATAACGCTTACAGATCTGAAAGAACAACATCCCGAGCAGCACGTTCTTCCAGCGTGTGAACGCATACGCGGCCCGCAGCGGCAGCATGCGGCGCAATTTGATAGCGATCGCGTCTTCACCGGGTCGTGCGATGACGTACGTCGGTGAGCGCTGCAGCATCGTCACGTGGGCGGCCGTCTTCGCGAGCTCCGGAACGAGCGTGACCGCAGTGGCGCCGCTGCCGATGACGACGACGCGCTTGCCCGCGTAGTCGATGTCAGGCGTCCAGTGTTGCGGGTGCACGATCCGACCCGCAAACCGATCGGAGTCCGGAAAGCTCGGCGAGTAGCCGGCGGCGTAGTCGTAGTAGCCACTGCACATGTACAAAAAGTTGCAGCGAACCTGTTGTACGGCGCCGTCCGGCCCGAGCACGTCGACCGTCCACCGCGCGTCCTCGGTCGACCAACTCGCACTCTGCACCTGACACTCGTAGCGAATGTGGCGATCGATGCCGTTTTCGAGCGCGGTTGCGCGCACATACTCGAGAATGGAAGAGCCACTCGCGATGTCGGTGGCATCGGTCCACGGCCGAAACGAATAGCCGAGCGTGTGCATGTCCGAGTCGGAGCGAACGCCTGGATACCGAAACAGATCCCAGGTCCCGCCGAGACGCTCGCGCGCTTCGAGAATTGCGTAGCTCTTAGTCGGGCAACGCTTCTGCAAGTGATAGGCGGCGCCGATCCCAGATAGGCCGGCGCCGACGATTAGTACATCCAACTCTTCGAGCCGCCCGACCGCCATACCGGGCAACCTAGACTGTTCACCCTGCCGGTGCCAGGTCAGCGGTGGCCTGGCGACGGGGGCCCATGTGACGGCGCTATTGGTAAATCATGCACTGGCTAGAAAAGCCTGCAGGCAATCCACCTGACCAAGGCTCCGGGTCCACGCCAAACGGATGCGCCGTGAAGAATTTCCAAACATCTCCGGCGAGTCCACCACCGCCGCAGTGCATCCCGCCGTGATTGCAGTTGATGACGAAACCCCCGCGAGCCTTGAACGCTTTGTCGGCGCTGGCGCTGCTTTGCGAGAAGTCGAGACCGACCACGTCGACCCCGGGAGCGCCATGAATTGTCATCAGCGCACCGGTGTGCATGCCCTGGAACGTCGGCGGCACCGTGAAGCCACCGGAGTTCGGTGCACCCGCCGCCATGTAGTTCGAACGAATCGCGAGCATCGCTGCGGTGAACAGCCCGCCGGCGCTGCAGCCAGTGGCGTACACGCGCCGTGGATCGATGTTGTGATCGCGAACGGCGCACGCGAGCAACTGATCCGTCAGCGCAAAATCGCTCATGCCGAAGATCGCTGTGCCTGACAGCAAGTCTCCACCCGTCGTGTCTTGAAACGAGACGAGCACACCGCCTTGTTGAACGACACCTTGATTGACTGCGGCTGCCATCGCCGCGAACTCACCCGAAAACGAGCCGGTTCCATGCCAATAGAAGACCATCGGTGCGGTCGCGGCGGCAGGCTTGGCTCCGGCAGAGATCTGAATGCCGCCGAGGCCCATGTACGAGATCGTTCCGTTCTGAAAGTTTGGGCAGTCTCCCGTAACCATCGGGATGATTGGATCCGTCTTGCCGGCAGGTGCAGGCGTCGCCGGTGTTGCAGGCATCATCGGCGGGGGAGGCGCCGCCGGCGCGCCGGGCCCCGTACGCGGTGGCGTGTTGGGCGGCGGTGGTGTTACCGCCGGAGGCTTCGTCACTGGTTGTGCCGGAGCGCCTGCAGCACCACTTCCAGGAAACGCCGGCGTGTTGGACCCTGCGAAGCCACCCGGCGTCGGAGCCGAAACACCGGGGGAACCCGCAGTGGCTAGCGCGCCGGAGCCGGCCGTCGCGCTAGAGGCAGGGGGCGTCACGACGACCGACGCCGACGGTGCGCGTGCACCCGTGTCGCTGTCGGCGCTGCATGCCCACAACATCAACAACCAGACAAACCGCGCGTAACTTCGCATGTTGAAGCTCCCTCACGTGCAAACCGGGGATGTTCCCAACAGTAAGGAACGATCCTCACGCTCATTGCGAGGTGAGACGCCAAGCCAACGTATACCGAGTGCGAGCGACTTTCACGCGCGCACGCTGCTGTGGCAGCGCGTATGAGCTTTGCGCTTCGCAGTGACTCGAACGCGCTGACGCCATCAGCGGCAGCAGATACTCGCGTGGCATGAACTGGTCAGCGCGTAGATGAGTTTTGCAACACTGCGAGCGCGCGATGTCTGCGTTTAGCGATAGCTTTCGATCAGAGACATCAACGGATCGGCGGGGAAGCTTTCGAGGCTACAGCCGGAGCGCTGGTTCGGAACCCACGACCAGACCATCACGCCTGCGACGCCTGGTTTCGAAAGGTACCCGTCGAACTTCTGTTTCATCGCGTCGCGTCGCGCGGTGTAGCTCGTGCAATTGGAGCTGCTTCCCGCCGCAATTCCCGTTTCGCCGATGATCAGCGGTTTGTCGATCTGCCGCATCGCATCGAGTGCGGGCGAGACGTGCGGCGACATGATCGTGCGGCTCTCGTTATAGTCGTAGTCGTACTCGTGCAGGCTGGCGACGTCGATGTTCGGACCGCCGTGAACGTACGCGTAGTCCGACGTGCCTTTCACGTATTCGGCCTGACTGCCGGACAAGACGAGGTGTTTCGGATCGATCGCTTTGACGTGCGCTGCCGCGTCGTCCAAGAACGCGCGCATCGTTTGGTCGTCGGTATCGCCCGGCTCGTTGATCAGCTCCCACATGCCGATCGCTTTGGAATCTTTGAAACGGCTGACGACCGTTTGAATCCAGGGCAGATAGCGCTGCTTGTAGCCGCTCTTGTACCACTGGTCGACCTTGCCACTGCCTTCGCCGCCCTTGCGGCCATCCGTCTCGCCGCAGTAGCCGCGACCATCCGCGAGACTGAGGATCAACAGCTGTGAGTGAGACTCGGCCCACTGCACCATGCGTGCGACGCCCTCGATGCCTTGAGTCTCGAACGCCCAGGAACGCGTGAGACCGAGTGGAGCTAGCGTTCCGAAGAACGTATCCATCTGCGCATCGCTGTACGGCTTCCCGGTTTCACAGCCCGCCATTCCAACCGCG
>Ga0193752_1002054_pt1 | contig 15612 bp, 18 predicted proteins | sample H1c1metaG_FD_144924 | JGI IMG/M metagenome (GOLD analysis project Ga0193752, IMG submission 144924) | Soil microbial communities from a riparian zone of the East river system, Colorado, United States - H1c1 | ecosystem: Environmental > Terrestrial > Soil > Riparian zone | place: USA: East River... | reverse complement strand
TTGGCATCGGCGCCCGGCACCAGGTTGTCGCCTGACAGGTTGAGCTTGATCGAGTCGACGCCGTACTTGAGGAACATGCGCACCGCCTTCAGCATCTCGTCGGCGCCGTTGACGATGCAGCCGAAGGACATCTCCGGGTACGGCAGGTGCGGCATCAGGTCGTCGCCGAGGGAGCCGCTGACGGTGATCTCCTGGCTCGCCGCCAGGTAGCGCGGCCCGGGGATCTGGCCGGAGTCGATGGCATTGCGGATCACGCAGTCCAGGCGCGGCTTGGGCGTCGCGGCGCCCACGCAGGAGGTCCAGCCGCAGTCGAGGTACTGCTTGGCCACCTGCGCCGCCCACAGCGTGTGCTCCTCGTGCGGCAGCTTCTGGATGGCGTCGAGCGTCTTGGAGTTGGTCCAGCCGAAGTGCGTGTGCGCCTCGCACATGCCCGGCATCAGCGTCGCGCCGGCGCCGTCGATCACCGTCACCCCGCCGGTGGGCAGGCTCCTGGTGCCGCGGCCGATGCGGGCGATGCGGTTGCCCTGGACCAGCACCTCTCCCGTATAGGGTTGGGCACCGGTCGCGTCGATTACGCGTACGTTCGTGAAGAGGACGTTTGCCATGTCGCGCTCCCTCTCGAGTAAAAGCGATTCAGAATTGAAACGCATTCCTCCGGCTTCTCCACCGGAGTCCAGTGACCGCAGCCGCGCAGAACCTCGACGCGGCTGCCCTTGATCCTGTCGCTCATCATGCGCACCGAGCTCGGCGGCGCCACCATGTCCTCGTCGCCGGTGACGAGCAGCGCCGGGCAGGCGATGCGCGCCGTGTCCGCCGCCTGCATCGCGGCGAGCGCTTCGCAGCTGCGCGCGTAGCCGTCCGGGTCCTGGCGCATCAGCGACTCGCGCACGAAAGCGGCGGCGACCGGTCGCTTCACCCTTGTCTCGGAGGAAATGCCGGCTTGAAGCAAAACGTCGGCGATCGGCTGCATGTCGCCTTCGCGCGCCTTGCTGGCGCGCGCACGGATACTCGCGCGTGCCTGGTCCGGCGGCGCGAGCAGCGAGCCGAAGAGCGCGAGGCTGAGGACGCGGGAGGGCTGCGCGGCGGCCAGGTGCGCGGCGACGATGGTTCCCATCGAATGCGCCACAACGTGGGCGCTCCGCACGCCTGCCTTGTCCATCACCAGCAGGGTTTTTTCGACAAACAGTTCCACGCTCAGCGCACCCTCAAAGCGCGCGGAGCGCCCCGATCCGGGAAGGTCAAAACGGATTCGTTTGTTGCGGGAATACGCGGGGAGCAGCGGCACCCATACATTGGAAGTGCCGCCGAGCCCGTGGATCATCACCACGGGCTCGCCGTCGCCATCGACTTCGAACGCTATGCGCTCGACGTAAGGCACCCGCCTCCTCCTCCTCAGGAGCGGTGCAGTTTTGCTGCACCGCGGCGAATATATTTGAGACACCTGTCTCAAAAAACTCGTGCCAGACTACACCACAAGTGAAAAAGAAGGCCACCTCTTTCTACGCCCTGCCCGACCACGGCCACGGCCACCGCGGCCGGGTGTTCCGGCGGTTGCTCGACCAGGCGGTCGCGCTGGTGCGCCGCGGGCGCATCCCGTCGGTGGCGGAAGTGGCTCAAAGCGCGGAGGTTTCCCGCGCCACCGCTTATCGCTATTTCCCGTCGCGCAGCAAGCTGGTGAGCGCGGTGATCGCGGAGGCCCTCGGTCCGGTGCGCCGTGCTGTGCCGCAGCACGGCGACGCCAAGCGCCGCCTGCACGACCTCGTCGACCGCACCTACTCGCGCTTCAGGGAGTACGAGCCGCACATGCGCGCCGCGCTGCAGCTCGCCCTCGAGCACCAGTCGCTGGAGGCGGCCGGCCTGCTCGAGGAGGAGCCCTTCCGGCGCGGCCAGCGCACCGAGATCCTGGCGATCGCGATCGAGCCGCTGAAGAGCAAGCTGTCGAAGAAGACCTACAACCGGCTACTGAACGCCATGGCGGTGGTCTACGGCATCGAGCCGATGGTGATCCTCAAGGACATCTGCGGCGCGAGCGACCGGGAGACCGAAGCGGTGGTGCGCTGGATGATGGACGCCATGGTCGACGCCGCGCTCAAGGATCGCTGAAGTGGGAGAATTCCGTACATGAGAGCGCTCGTTGCGTTCCTGCTCGTCCTGTCGCTTTCCGCGGTTGCGCAAACGCCGCCGCTCGTCAAGGAAGGCCGAACGATCAAGATCTCCGAGCACGTCCATGTGATCCTCGACGAGCTCGTGCCCATGGTGCCGAACGTCGGCATCGTGGTCGGCACGAAGGCGACGCTGGTGGTGGACCCGGGGATGGGCCGGCGCAGCGGCGAGACCGTGCTGCGCGAGGCGCGCAAGCTCAGCCGCAACACCGAGTTCTATGTCGTCAGTACGCATTTCCACCCCGAGCATGCCACCGGCGAGGCGGGATTCCCGCCCGAGGCGAAGGTGATCCGCGCCGCCGCGCAGCAGCAGGACATCGAGGAGCTGGGGATGCAGTGGGTGCAGAACTTCGCCAGCCGCTCGCCGGCAGTCGCGGAGGCCCTGCAGGGCATCACCGGGTTTCGCAAGCCCGCCGAGATATTCGAGACAGAGAAGACCATCGACCTTGGCGGCGTGCGCGTGCGGCTGCTGCGGCTCGGCCCGGGGCACACGCGCGGCGACACGGTGTTCTTCGTCGAGCAGGACCGGGTGCTGTTCTCGGGCGATCTGGCGATGAGCCGGATCTTTCCGGCCTTCGCCACGCCGCAGTCGCGCTCGGGGTCGTGGATCGCGAGCCTCGAAGCGATGGACCGGCTCGGCGCGCTGCGCCTGGCGCCGGCGCACGGGCCGCTCGCCGACGCTTCCATCATCGGCCAGTACAGCGCCTACCTGACGGCGCTGCGCGCGCGCGTCGGCGAGCTCAAGCGCTCGGGCAAGTCCGCTTCCGAAACGGTCGACGCGGTGCGCGCCGAGTTCCCGCCGAAGTATCCGGACTGGCTTCAGCCGCTGCGCGTGATCGGTGCTGCGAACGCGATCTACGCCGAGCTGCCCTGAAGCCGGGAAAGCGTCAAAGCGCCATCCACAGCGGAATGGTGAGCATGGCGATCACGGTGCCGAAGGTTATCTGTGCCGCCACGACGCGGCCGTCGCCCGTCATGCGCACCGCCAGGATGTACGCGTTGGACGCCGTCGGCAGCGCCGCGCAGAGGATCAGCACTTTCGCGTCGATGCCGGTGAAGCCCAGCGCGCGTACCAGGCCCCAGGCGATGGCAGGCACGATCGCCAGCTTCACCGCGAGCCACCACGCATGCGCACCCGCCGGGCCCTGGCCGCGCTCGATGCGCATCGCGGCGCCGACGGCGAGCAGGCCCGCCGGCAGGGCCGTGATGGCGAGAAGGTTGAGGGTTTGGTCGGCGAAGGCAGGCAGCGGCAACCCGAGCGCGTTGTACGCGAGGCCGAGAACCGACGAAATCAGCAGCGGATGCGTGACGATCTCGTAGAGGAAGCCGCGTTTACCGTGCGCCGCGAGCATCGCCACGGCTAGGAAGTTCGCCAGCGGAATCATGACCCCGAGAAGCAGCGCCGCCGTCGCCACGCCCGGGGTGCCGAAGAGGCTTCCTGCGATCGCGAGGCCGATGTAGGTGTTGAAGCGGTAGCCGCACTGCGAGCCGGTCGCGAGCAGCTGGCGGTCGAGCTTGAAGAGCGGGCCGGCGAGCAGCGACAGCGCGAAGCCCGCGAGCGTGAAGCCGAGCGCCGCGAGCACCAGGAGCCACGTCGACGCGAAGTCGATCTTCGCGATGGCGAGCGACCGGAAGAGCAGCGCCGGGAAGAGCACGTAGTACACCAGCTTCTCCAGCCCTTCCCAAAAATCCCGCCCGAAGTCGAAGCGCCGCGCGAGCACGAGGCCGATCACGATCAGCACGAAGTTCGGCAGGACGAGGAGCGCGGTCTGCAAGGTCGGCTTCGCCTTTACTGCAGGTCTTCGTACGCCTCATTCCTGAACCGCGGCGTGCAGACGGCGAGGAAGATGAGGTCTTGTTTTCCGATGTTGGCGATACGCTGGCGGACCGATGGCGGGATCAGCACCACGTCGCCCGGCCCGACCTCCTGCGGCGGCAGCTCGCCCACTTCGACCCGCCCCCTGCCCTCAAGGATGACGTAGCGCTCGGCGGTGTCCTTCACGCGGTGCCAGCGCGTGGTGACGCCCGGCGCGACGCGCGCTCGCGCGATGGAAGCGGCCTCGTCGTCCGGGCTGTTCGAGACTTCGATGATGTAGCAGCGCTCCGGAGTGAAGAACTCCGTGTGGCCCTCCGGTCGCTTCACGCCGGCTTTCATCCCAGGCGAACCTCGTCGCCACGCCGGATCCGGCCGGGGACAAGTACCTCGGCGTAGACGCCGAACAGCGCCTCGGTCTCGCCCTGCGCGACGGCACGCAGGATGCGCGGCTCATCGGCCAGCTCGGACTGGGCCATCGTGATCATCACGCAGCGCTCGGTCCAGTCCACCACTTCGAGCCTGACCTCGTCGCCCACGTGGAGAGTCCTGCCTACCCAGCGGTTCTCGCCCTCCCCTTCGATCACCAGGTTGGGCCGGAAGCGCCGCTCGTCGATGCCGGCTCCCGGCAGCGTCTTCTTCAGCCCGGCGAGCGACCCGGTAGTGACGAGATGCAGCGGGCTGGCATCGTGATGAGAAAGGTCCTTTTCGGCCGACAGGGTCACCGGCAGCCCCAGCGCCGCGGACAGGGCGGCGTGGATTGCGGAATCGTTCGCCATCAGGCTGCGGCCGTCGGGAAAAGTGATGCGCGGCACAGCGCCCTCGCTCGTTGCCTGAAAGCCGAACAGGCCCTCGATGCGGCGGTGGCGCCGGCTGTTCTTGCCGCTGCCCAGCTTGCCCTCGGCGCCGCGCACCGCATAGAGCCGATCGCCCTCAGCCCCGCGCGCATCGACCCTGAGCTCGTCGCGGCGCTCGCCCAGCATCGACTTGACGGGGTAGCGCCAAAGCTCCGCCGCTCTCATGGCGTGGCCGTGGTCGCCGATTGGGCGAGCCGCTCGACATAGCGCACGAAGCTGGGATCCTCGCCGTACAGCAGCTTGGGCAGGCTGGTGCGGAAGTCGGGCCGGCGGCACCATTCGAGCATGTAGTCCTCCCACGAATGCCAGCGCCTCGCCTGCTTCGCCGACATGTCGTCCTCGTACAGCAGAAGGTACGCCCGCTCGAACAGCGACACCAGCATGGTGAAGATGATGAACTTCCTTTCCTTCTGCTCCTCGCTCAGGGACAGCGTGCCGCCGACCGAGAAGATGCCCAGGTCCGGATTCGACAGGGCCACCTTGAGGAAGTCCTGGTAGTTGTCGGACAGCAGCTGGTAGACCTCCTCCTCCTCGTTCTCCCGCTCCTTGCGCTGCTCCCACAGGAACACGACGATCGCCACCGGCAGGGCGATCACGGTGACGACGTAGCTCAGCAATTCCCAGGTTTCCAGCGACATGGCCCCATTTTCCAGCAAAATAGAGGACCCCAAGGAGAAAGGAGCCTGCCATGCCGGTGACCGCGCTGAACCATTACCTGATCGTGTCAAAGAACCTCGAGCGCTCGAAGAAGTTCTACGAGCAGGTGCTCGGCATGGAGCTTGCCGACCGCCCCGACTTCGGCTTCCCCGGCTACTGGATGAAGACCGGCGACGCCATCTGCGTGCACCTCGCCTCGCAGGACCCGAACAAGACCCGCGACCAGTTCCTGCTGAAGAAGCACCCGAAGGGCACCAAGGGCTCGGGCTCGGTCGACCACATCGCCTTCCTGGCGCAGGATCCCGCGGCGGTGCGCGACCGGATCAAGAAGAACAAGGTCGAGATGCACGTGCGCAGCTTTCCCGACGCCAAGCTGTTCCAGATCTTCCTCAAGGACCCGGACGACGTGACCATCGAGCTCAACTTCCTCGGCGAGGTGGTCGACGAGAAGAAATTCCAGGGCAAGAACTCCCTTACGCTGGACCGCAAGGCCGACCCGCGCAAGTCCCGCTAGTGCGCGGCGGCAAAGGGGTGTTCCTGCTGTGAAGCTGTTCGAAGAATTCTCCATTCGAAGCACAAGGATCAGGAACCGGATCGTCATCTCGCCGATGTGCCAGTACTCGGCCGAGGACGGCCATGTCACCGACTGGCACCTGGTCCACCTCGGCAAGTTCGCGCAGGGCGGCGCCGGCATCGTGTTCGTCGAGGCCACCGCGGTGGAAAAGCGCGGCCGCATCACCCACGGCGATACCGGGATCTGGGACGACTCTCACATCCTCGGCCTGAGGAGGATTGCCGAGTTCGTGAAGAGCCAGGGCGCGGCACCCGGCATCCAGCTCGCGCATGCCGGGCGCAAGGCGAGCATGGCGCGCCCCTGGTACGGCAACGGTCCGCTGACGCAGGCCGACCTCGACCGCGGCGACGCCGCCTGGCGCATCATCGCGCCGACCGGTGCGCCGCTCGCCGAGGGCTACAGCGCGCCGCGCGCCTTCGAGCGCGGCGACTTCGAGACCGTGAAGAAGGCCTTCGTCGAAGGCGTGCGGCGCGCCCGCGGAGCGGGTTTCGAGATCATCGAGCTGCACGCCGCGCACGGCTACCTGCTGCACAGCTTTCTCTCGCCGGTCTCCAACACGCGGACCGACGAGTACGGCGGGTCCCTGGAGAATCGGATGCGATTCCCTCTTCAGATTATTTCTGACGTAAGAAAAAGCTGGGACAAGCCGCTCTTCGTCCGCATCTCCTCGATCGACGACGTGGAGGGCGGCTGGAGCCTGGATGATTCGGTTTCATTTTCAAGGGAACTCAAACGCGTCGGCGTTGACGTCGTTGATTGCTCCTCCGGCGGCATCCAGGGCTCGGCCACCGCGGCGACCAAGACGCTGGTGCCGCGCGTTCCCGGCTTCCAGCTGCCGTTCTCGGAGAAGATCCGCAAGGAAGCCGGCATCGCCACCATGGCCGTCGGCCTGATCCTCACGCCGCAGCAGGCCGAGGAGGCGCTCGCCGCCGGCCGCGCCGACCTGATCGCGGTGGGCCGCGAGGCGCTGTTCGACCCCAACTGGCCGGCGCACGCCGCGCAGGCGCTGGGCGCCGACGCCGAATTCGCGCACTGGCCGAGGCAGTACGGCTGGTGGCTCACCCGCCGCGAGTCCCTGCTGAAGAAGCTGGGGATCCGGTGAACGGCGAGCGCCCGCCGCCGCCGGACCTGGTCGGCATCACGCTGGCGGTGGCGTTCATCGCCGGCCTGGTCGGCGTCTCGCTATGGGTCATCTCGCCCTTCGCCGGCGCGATCATCTGGGCGGCGATGATCGCCGTGTCCACCTGGAACGGCATGCTCTGGGTCCAGGCGCGGCTATGGAACCGGCGCTGGCTGGCCGTAACCGTGCTCACCATCGTCATGCTGCTGGTGCTCTTCGTGCCGCTCACGCTGGCGATCGTCGCCGTGGTGCGCAACGCCGACGACTTCGCAGGCTGGATCTCGGGGCTGCAGTCCTTTCAGCTGCCGGCGCTGCCGCAATGGATCGCGGAGCTGCCGCTCGTCGGCGAGAGCCTGGCCGAGTTCTGGAAGCAGGTCGCCGCCTCCGGGATCACCGACCTCGCCAAGGAGGCAAAGCCGTATGCCACGGCGGTGTTCGGGTGGATGGCCGGGCGCGTCGGCGGCCTGGGCTGGGTCCTCCTGCAATTCGTGCTGACGGTGATCATCGCCGCGATCATGTACGCGTACGGCGAGAGCGCGGCGGCGGGGATGCGGCGCTTCGGCCGCAGGCTCGGCGGCGAGCGCGGCGAGCAGATGATCGTGCTCGCCGGGCGCTCGGTGAAGGGGGTGGCGCTCGGCATCGTGGTGACCGCGTTCGTGCAGTCGGTCATCGGCGGCCTCGCGCTCGCCCTCGCCAAGGTGCCCTTCGCCCTGCTCCTGACCGGCGTGATGTTCTTCCTGTGCATCGCCCAGCTCGGCCCGGTCCTGGTGCTGGCGCCGGCCATCGTCTGGCTGTGGTGGCAGGACCGCTACGGCTGGGCCATCTTCGTGCTGGTGTGCACGGCGGTGGTCACGCTGCTCGACAACGTGCTGCGGCCGATCCTCATCAGGCGCGGCGCCGACCTGCCGCTGCTCCTTATCTTCGCTGGCGTGATCGGCGGCCTGATCACCTTCGGCCTGATCGGGATATTCGTCGGCCCGGTCGTGCTCGCGGTCACCTACACGCTGCTCGAGAACTGGGTCCTCGACGCCGAGCGGCGCGCCGCCCAGTAGAGCAAACCGCTACATCGCGCCGTTATTTCTTGTCTGCGCGCGCGAAGTCGGTGCAGATCTCGTCGGGACCGATCCAGCTCTGCTCGACCAGGCGGCCGTCGCGGAAGGTCATGGTGCGCTCGCAGCGCGCCGGCGGCGTGGCCGTTCCCTGGCCGATCGGAAAACTCGCGCCGACGCCGACACCGGTGCTGGTGCGCCCGCCGCCGCCGAAGCCGCCGATGCCGAAGCCGACCGATGGGCCGGAGCGGTAAGTCGGTCCGCCCTCCGCGACCCAGGTATGCACCTCCGACCCATCGGCGAGCTTGCCGCTGCGCGCAGGCGGGCCCCAGGTGCGCACCACGTCGTCATAGCTCGCGCCGAGCCAGGTTTCCTTCGCCTTCTCCGTGGTGGCGCACGCAGCGAGCAGCGCCAATGCCGCGGCAAGCCAGATCGTTCTCATCGTCTAGGTACTCCCAAAAGCAGGTAGGCGGCGGTGGTGCACGCGAGCACCGCCATCGCAATGCAGAAGCCGACCGCGATCGCCGCCGCCGGCACGATGGTCGCGTCCGCGGCGAGCGCCTCCGCCGGCGCGATGGCGACAAACAGCAACGCGGCTATCAGCAGCCATCGACGCAGGTACGGCAGCAGGATCCAGCGCATCGCACGATTGTAGGAGAGAGAGCGCTCGCGTCCGTCGGAGGCGTCCTTGAACAGCGCGAACGGGTCGAGATACAGGAGGACCTGCTGCCCCAAACTGAGGCGCGAGCGGAATTCGCGTGTGAGCAGATGCTCGACTTCACCGTAATCCACGAGCCGCATGCTACTTAGTCTGCGGCCCGAGCATTGCAGTTCCCGCGCTCCGGGGGGGTGCCTACTGGCGCGCAGTACATGAAAAAGGGCGGGGGCACCTGGCCCACCGCCCCTTCGCCACCTACAGGCTGGCGTTACGACTGCGGCTGCTCTGTCGCGCGCTCCGAGGAGGATGACGGAGTGGGGCTTTCCGAGGACGGGCTCGAGGCGCCCGTGCCCGCGGAGCCTTCGCTCACGCCCAGCGCGGCAAGCGTTTCCTGGTCAAGCTGGCCGCTCGCCTGAATTCCTTCCTTCTCCTGGAACTCTTTCACCGCCGCCTGGGTCTTCGGACCCAGCACGCCGTCGGCCGATACATCATGGCCCTTGGTGCTCAGCTTCTCCTGCGCCTGCTTGATGGTGCTCTGCTCCACGCCCGGCGCGGCGCTCTGCTGCTGCGGCTGCTCCTGGCGGGCGCTCGGCTCGCTCGACATCCCGCCCTGTTTCTGTGCGGATCCGCCCGCGTATGCAATTTGGCCAAAGGCCAGAGCTGTAATTCCTGCCAGTGCTACATGCTTGAACTTCATCATGCAAAGGCTCCTTTCGGGAAGGTCTTACGGAAGAGTGCTGCACCCTTCCCGTCGCAAGGGCCGTACCTCCCTACCTACAGCGTGGGATTGTCCGATGCGAGCCCGAGCGCGACGCGGCCGTAAGTCGTACCCGCGATATCGGTATTGAAGGAGAAGTGCTGCTTCACCGCGTGTGCGTCGCGAAACGCGCGCGGCGCATTGCCCGACTCGTACAGCCCGCCGGCGCCCGACAATCCGAACATCACGTCGACCGCGCGCACCGCCCAGTCGACGGCGTAGGCGCCCTCGAGGCGATAGCGGGCCTTGGTCGGCAGGTCCGGAATTTTTCCTGAAGAAATGATTTCCTGGGCCTGGCGGCAGTTGGCCTCCTGCACGAGGCGCGATGCACGCGCGAAGGCCGTCGCCTCGCCAAGCCGGATCTGCGTGCTCTGGATCTCGGCGATCCGGCCACCGGTCATCTTTCCCTTGGAATTCGCCCTGGAATGAAAATCTTCGATCATGCCTTCCGCGATTCCCAGGGCGACGCCGGACAACATGTAAGGAAACAGCGCGAACACCGGCAGCTGGAACAGCGGCCCGGGGTTGACTTCGCTGCCCGGCGTCGGTCCGCCCTTGGTGTCGGCGACGGCGAGGGTGCGGTGCTCGGGCACGAACTGCTCGGCGGCCTCGACGTCCTTGCTGCCGGTGCCGCGCAGGCCGCCGGAGAACCAGTTGTCGATCACCTTGTATTGCGACTTGTGCAGCAGGAACACGCGCTGCTCGGGCGGCGTGTGGTCGTCGAGATAGGCGAGCCCGGCGAGCATGTTCCACTCGCTCGGGTCGACGCCGCTCGAAAACGGCCAGCGGCCCGAGATCAGATAGCCGCCCTTCACCTTCTTCGCCTTGGCCGCGGGGAACACGAACGAAGAGGCGATCAGCGCGTCGCGCGACTCGTTCCAGATCTCGTCCTGCACCTCGCGCGGGAACATGCCCAGCATCATGTGGTGCGCGGTGAAGTTGACCCAGTTCCACGCCGTCGAGGCGCAGGCGCGCGCCAGCAGCGCACCGAAGGTCACCACCGCGACGAAGTCGAGCTCGGCGCCGCCGACGCGCCTGGGCTGGTGGATGCGGAACAGCTCCGCGGCGTGGAAGTCCTTGAGCGTCTCTTCCGGGATGCGCCGCAGCTCCTCGGAGCGCGGCGCCCTCTCCTTCAGTACCGGGAGAAGCGCCTCGGCCCGGGCCCACAACTCATCGTGCTTTTTTGTACCAGTCAAGGATCTGTTCTCCGGTCCACAGCGCCACGCCCGGACGCTGCAGGATGTATTCGTAGAGCTTCTCGAGATAGCCGATGCGGTGCGGCGCGCCGGTGATGTAGGGATGCACGCTGATCGCCATGACGCGCGCGCTCTTCTCGCCTTCCATGTACAGGCGGTCGAAGTGGTCGATGCCGCGGCGCAGCCATTCCTCGGACGGATGGTTCTGCAGCGCCATCATGGCGATGTCGTTCATCTCCACGGTGTAAGGGACCGACACCACGGCGCCGTGCTTCGTCTTGATGTCCACCGGCTGGTCGTCGAGCACCCAGTCGGCGACGTACTCGATGCCCGCCTCGGCCAGCCAGTCGACAGTGTCGAACGTCTCGGTGAGGCCGGGGCTTTCCCAGCCTCTGGGCTTTTTCCCCGTGAAATCCTGGATCGCCTTCACGGTGTCCTGGATGGCTTTTCTCTGATCCTCCACGTGATGCATCGGACGCTGGATATAGCCGTGTCCCATGAACTCCCAGCCCGCCTCCAGCCCGGCCTCTGCAACGCGCGCATAGGATTTGATGACCGAGCCGTTGATCGCAAAGGTCGCCTTCAGATTGAAATGCTTGAGCGCATCCACGAAACGCCAGAACCCGACCCGCATTCCATACTCGTGCCACGCCCAGTTCGGCAGGTCGGGAAGGAGCGGCTGTCCATAGGGAGGCGGCAGCACAGTGCGCGGCATCGCGCGCTCGATCGACCATTCCTCGACGTTGACGATGGTCCAGACCGCGACGCGCGCGCCGCCCGGCAGCTTGAGCGGCGGCCGGTCGACGATGGCCGAATAGGGAACGCGATCCGTCGGTTGCATCCGTTACTATAGTAGTCGAGGATCTATGAGGAGAGGATCGACATGCTGAAATTCGGCGTTTCAATCGTGCTGTTCTTTCTGTGGACCGCAGCCGGCGCCCAGCAGACCGTCGGCTTCGCCACGCTGCAGCCCGGCACGCTCCTCAACGCCCAGGCCTCGGTCATCGCGAAGGTGGTCCAGGACCACAGCAAGCTGCAGGTGCGCGTCATCGGCCACGGCGGCGACACCGGCATCATCGACGCGGTCAATTCGAAGCAGGCCGACTTCCTGCTGCTCGACATCGGCGAGCCGGCCGAGGCGCAGAAGGGCGAGAACGTGTGGAAGGGCAACCCCAAGCCCAACATCCGCGTCGCGATGACCCTGTTCGGCTTCCAGATGGCGTTCTGGGTGCGCAAGGATTCGCCCGTGCGCAGCATCGCCGACCTCAAGGGCAGGAACGTCCCGTCCGACTGGGTGCAGCAGACCAGCGTCATCACCCACATGAGCGCCCTGCTCGCCGCCGGCGGCATCACGTACAACGACGTGCGCAAGGTGCCGACGGTGAATGTGATCCGCGCCTCGGAGGATTTCAAGTCGAACAGGATCGACCTCTTCTTCTTCGCGGTCGGCGCGCCCAAGGTGCAGGAGATCGCCGCCGCGGTCGGCGGCCTGCGCGTGCTGCCGATGGAGGTGCTGCCGGATTCGGAGAAGCGCATGAAGGCGATCCGGCCGGAGTACTACTTCTCCACCGTCAACCCCGCGCCGCACATCGCCGGCATCGACCAGCCGACCAAGGTGCAGACCATCGACAACATCATCGGCGTCGGCACCCACGTGCCCGACGAGGTGGTGCGCGAGTTCCTCAAGGCGATCCATCCCAACAAGAAGGACCTCGTCGCGGGCCACCCGAACTTCAACGCCTATGACCCGCAGCAGTCCGGCAAGCCGCAGCCGCGCCTCGCCTACCATCCCGCCGCGGAGAAGTACTGGAAGGAAGTCGGCCTGACGGGCCGCTAAGGCGGCGTGGAGGAGCTATCGGCCGCGGCACCGCCGAAATCGGCGGCCGGCCGCCTCGCCCAGGTGGTGCTGGCCGCGACGCTGACGCTCGGTTCGCTCGCCTATAGCATCGGCCTCAGCCGCAAGTTCGGGCTGGTTCTTTTCCCGGAGCAGTTCCTCGCCGCGATCTATGGGGTCTGCCTGGCGCTGCTCTTCGTCAGCTTTCCCGCGCGGCGCGGCGCCACCCGCGAGGACATTCCCTGGTTCGACTGGCTGTTCGCGGTTGCCGGGCTCGCCATCGGACTGTACGTGGCGGCGGTGTTTCCCCGCCTGACCGCCACGGCCGGCACGATCACCGCCGAACTGCTCATCCTCGCCGGCGCGATCGCGCTCCTCACGCTGGAAGGAACGCGGCGCACCTCGGGCTACTCGCTCATCGTCATCACGCTGGCGCTGGTGGTGTGGGTGCTGGTCGGCCACCTGGTGCCGGGGCAGCTGCGCACCCACAAGGTCGAGCCCGCCACGCTCGCCATCTACCTCAACTTCGACAACAACGGCCTGCTCGGTCTGGTGCTGGAGATCGCCTGCACGATCGTCATCGCCTTCGTGCTGATGGGCCAGCTGCTGGCGCGCTCGGGCGGCTCGGGCTTCTTCAACGACTTCGCGCTCGGCCTGATGGGGCGCTTCCGCGGCGGCGCGGCGAAGATCGCCGTCGTCGCCTCGAGCCTGTTCGGCAGCATCTCGGGGATCGCCGCGGCCAGCGCGCTCGCGGTGGGCGTGATCACGATTCCGCTGATGAAGAAGTCCGGCATCCCGGCGCGCCTGGCCGCGGCGATCGAGGCCTGCGCCTCGAACGGCGCGCAGCTCATGCCGCCGGTGATGGGCGCGGTTGCGTTCGTGATGGCCGACTTTCTCCAGGTGCCGTACCGCGAAGTGGCGCTCGCCGCCCTGCTGCCCTCGCTGCTCTACTACTCGGCCCTGTTCATCCAGTGCGACCTCGAGACCGCGCGCCACGGCATCGGCAAGGTGCCGCCGAGCGAGATCCCGCGGCTGCGCCCGGTGCTCGCCACCGGCTGGATCTTCATCGCGCCCTTCGCCGCCATCATCGGCGCGATGTTCTGGCTGAACTGGGAGCCCGAGCCGGCCGCCACGCTCGCCTCGGCGATCATCATCGGCCTGGGCCTGTTCATCGGCTACCGCGGCGCCCGCATGAAGCTGACGGACATCTGGAGCGCGGTGGTGGAGACCGGCATCGGCGTGTGCGAGATCATCGTCATCAGCGCGATCGGCGGCTACGTGCTCGGCCTGTTCCAGGTCGGCGGCCTGTCCTTCGCGCTGACCGCCTACCTGGTCGATCTCGGCGCGCAGAACCTGCTGCTCCTGCTCATCATCTGCGCGCTCACCAACATCGTGCTCGGCCTGGGCCTGCCGACGCTCGCCGTCTACGTGATGCTGGCGATCCTGGTGGCGCCCGCGCTCATCAAGGTGGGCGTGCAGCCGATGGCGGCGCACCTCTTCATCCTCTACTTCGGCATCATGTCGCTCATCACGCCGCCGATCGCCACCGCCGCCTTCGTCGCCGCCACCATCGCCAAGACCGACCCGATGGCCGCCGGCTGGACCGCGATGCGCTTCGGCTGGACCTCGTACATCGTGCCGTTCCTCTTCGTCTATTCGCCCGCACTCATCATGCGCTCCGGACCGCTGGAGACCGCGGCGGTGATGGCTTTGTCGCTCGCCGGCATCTGGTTCGTCTGCGCGGCGTTCACCGGCTACGCGATGCGGGTGATGCGCACGCCCATGCGCGTCGGCTTCGGCGCCGCCGGCTTCCTGCTGCTGATGCCGTTCCAGGCCTCGATCGTCAACCTGTGGCTGAACGTCGCCGGTGGAATCCTCGGCTTCGGTTTGCTAGCCTACGAAATGAAGCAAGTGAGAGGAGCAGCAGCATGAGCGACATCGTCCGGCGGGAGGATCCCGCGCACAAAGGTAAAGGCGCCTGGGTCATCGAGCGCGACGGCCAGCTGCTTGCCTCGCTCAGCTACACGACTGCCGGCAGCCGGATCATCCTCGATCACACCGATGTGAGTGACGCCCTGCGCGGCACGGGCTCGGGCAAGAAACTGGTGGAAGCAGCGGTGCTATGGGCGCGCGGCGCCAACGCCAAGCTGATGCCGCTCTGCCCGTTCGCGAAATCCGTGTTCGACAAGACGCCCGCCTTGCGCGACGTCCTGTCCGCCTAGCCTGCCCGTCTATCCATAGAGGCGCTGCTCGGCAATCAGGTCGCGCATCAGCTCGACCACTTCTTCCAGGCCGGGACCGAGCCGCGCTCTCTGGTGGCAGATCGCCACCGGGTGCGCCGGCAGCGCCGGGGCGACCGTCAGCCGGCGCACCTGCCCGCGCGTGATGGCGTCGTGCACCACGCTGAGCGGCAGCGCGCCGATCGCCACGCCGTTGGCGACGGTTTCCACCGCCACCTTGATGTCGTTGCAGGTGCTGATGCGCGCGGGAGTCACGCCGGCAGCCGCGAACCAGTCCATCACGGTGGTGAGCAGGCGCGAAGGCGGCGGCGTCAGCATCAGGTGCCGCGGCGCGAGGTCGGCGGCGCGCAACGCGCCGCGCGTGCGCGGGCCGGGGGCGGCGAAGAAGGTGAGCTCGGTCTGCCCCACCAGCTGGTGGCGCAGGCGCGGGCTGGCGATCGGCGCCACCAGGATCGCCACATCGAGCTCCTCGTCCTCCAGCATCTTCAGCATGGTGCCGCTGTCCTGCACGCGCACCGAGGCCTTGAGGTCCGGGTAGCGCTGCTCGAGGCGGAGCAGGAGGTCGGTCATGCAGGCGTGCGCAAAGGTGGCGGGCACGCCCAGGCGCAGCACGCCTTTCAGCGGATTCCTCGTCTGGAAGTGCGCGGCCAGCTCGCCGGCGGTGCCTAGCAGGCGGGCTGGCCGCGCACTACCAG
>Ga0193752_1002053_pt1 | contig 15613 bp, 14 predicted proteins | sample H1c1metaG_FD_144924 | JGI IMG/M metagenome (GOLD analysis project Ga0193752, IMG submission 144924) | Soil microbial communities from a riparian zone of the East river system, Colorado, United States - H1c1 | ecosystem: Environmental > Terrestrial > Soil > Riparian zone | place: USA: East River... | reverse complement strand
CTGGTTGTTGTTGATGGCCATCCTGTTCCCGATGGTTTGGCATTTGTGAATATGGCGGATGTTCAATCGGTGGATGTTTTAAAGGATGCCGCATCAGCAGCCATTTATGGTTCAAGAGGTTCGGGTGGTGTCATTATCATAACCACGAAAACCGGTAAGGCTAATAAAACGCAGTTCGGTTTTAAATTTTCAACCGGTGTAAAAACAGCCTATGAAACCTACCCGATGATGACCACTACAGAATATACCAATATGCTTTTTTATGAAGCTGCTTTAAAAGCGCAGGATCCGAGTATAACGCCACCAACTTTAACACAGATCGCTTCCACAGCAGAGAGAGGTGCTTATATCATTGAACAGCAAATGAGGGGTGGCCAGGGTACCGATTGGCAGGCTGTAGCTTTAAGAAATGCAAATACAAAGAATATCCAGCTCAGCATTTCCGGTGGTAACAGTGGGGTAAAATATTTTATCTCCGGCGGTTATCAAAATGACCAGGGTATGATGTACCATAACGAATATGAAAGATATAATGTAAGGGCTAAAATAGATGCGCAGGTAACCAAAAGAGTAAAGTTTAGTTTTAATGTGAATCCATCTTATATTAAAAGAGAAAGGCCTTCTGTAAACTATATTGATTTTGTTCGCTTCCAGTCATACTTACCCGTTTATCTTGATGAAGCAATGGCTGCTTTTGTAAGGTTGGACCCGCAATGGGCCGATGTTAAAGCAGGAGATTTTGCGCAGGCCCGTTATTTTAATGCAAGAACATATGGTGGCCCAATGCCTGATGGAAGTATATGGGCGAGTACGCCAAATGTAACGCCTTTTGCAACTGCTAATAATCAACCAAAATCCATTATGGAAACAAGGACCATAAAATCGAATGAATACAGGGTTCTTGTTTCGGGCGATCTTACCTTGAACATTATACCCGGTCTCGATTTTAAATCAATGGGAAGCGTGTACGTCAGTTATTCAAGTACATTGGATTTTGCAAAAAGAAATTCAGCAGCAGCAGGAACATTGAACAGGGGACAATATAACGACCGTCTGTATATTGACCTCCTCAATGAGAATACATTGACCTGGACAAAACAGATCAAAGAGCATTCAATAACTGCAATGGCCGGTTTTACCGTACAAAAAACATCAATAAAAAATGAGCAGGCTGTTGGTCTTGATTACCCGAGTGATAATATCACCACATTGAACAATGCACTTACCATTGAGCAGGGGGCTAATAGTACTTTTAACAATATTTACAGGATAGGATTGCTTTCCTGGCTGGGGCGTGTTAATTATGCTTTTAAAGACAGGTACCTGCTTTCGGCAAGTCTGAGGGCTGACGGAAGCTCTATGTTTGCCCCGGGTCATAAATGGGGTTCATTCCCCGCAGTGTCGGTTGGGTGGGTAGCAACAAAAGAAAAATTTATGCAAAAAATTACCTGGTTAACTAATCTTAAGTTAAGAGGAAGCTATGGATCTACAGGGAATAACACTACTCCCCAGCATGCATGGAACGACCTTTTATATGTTGCGAATTACCCGGCAGGCTCGGGAAATGGCGTATCCAGTCCCGGCTATGTGCCATCAAGATCACTTTTACCAAACACGGAAATAACCTGGGAAAGTACCTACCAGTTTAACGGAGGTATTGATATCTCTCTTTTCAGAAATGCCGTTTCACTTACTGTTGATGTTTATCAAACCAAAACCGATAAGCTGTTGTTACAGCAAAATATTCTTGCTTTTACCGGCGCAACCTCTACTGTTTCCAACATAGGAAGCATGAAAAATAATGGTATTGAACTGGAGCTGAGTACAAATAATTTCAGGAAAAAGAATTTCAGGTGGTCAACAACTGCAAACTTTGCGCATACAAGTAATACCGTATTAGAATTTGGCGGCGAAAAATACTTACTCAACCAGGGCGAACGTACAGAAATATATATGAACAAAGTTGGTGATCCTTTGATCCAGTTCTTCGGCTACAAAACAGATGGCGTATGGCTTTCGCAGGCCGAGATCACTGCAGCGCAGGCAGCAGGCTTAACAAGCAGCCTGCCCAGTGTATTTGTACCGGGGGGGCTAAAACTGGTAGACGTTAATGGTGATAAAGTAATTGACGCGGAAGACCGTGTTGTTACAGGTAATCCTTTTCCCGATTTTACCTGGGGGGTTACCAATAATTTAAAGTACAAGAATTTCGATCTCAGCTTTATGTTCCAGGGTGTACAGGGTGGCAGTTTAATAAACGGCGATCCTAATTACAATGAAACAAAAAGGTATAATAAGAATTATAATCAAAACAGGTGGCTCAGCCCTATGTTCCCCGGTGATGGTAAAACCCCTTACTCAACAGTTGGGTTCAACTGGATGCTGACAGACTATGTTGTAGAAGACGCATCTTTCTGGTCACTCCGGGAAATAATCGTAGGTTATACATTGCCGGAGAAATTGACCAAAAAAGCATGGTTAAGTTCATTGCGCATTTATTTCTCTGCACAAAACCTGTTTGTCCATTCGGCAAAAAGTTACAGGGGCATCAATCCCGAAGGCAGGTTCACAAGCGGCCCTTATGTAACGCCGCTCATTAATGGATACCAGCGGGGAAGTTTTCCAATGGCCAAAACCTACCTGTTTGGTATTGATCTGAATTTTTAACCCAATAATTTATTTTTTATGAAATACATACAACTTATAATCATCGTTCTTTGCTTGGGGCTTGGCTCCTGCAAAAAAGTTATTGACCTGTACCCCGAGTCAAACTTAAGTACAGATAATTATTATACTAATTATGCCGAAGTACAGGCAGGCATATCAGGCTGCTATAATGGTTTGCATAATGCCCAGTACAGGGAATGGCAACTAACTGAACTAAGGTCTGATAACTCCTTACAGGGCGTAACCGGCAGCACCAATACCTTTAACAGGGACCTGAGTGACCTGGATATGTTCATACCATCTACCTCTCATGCCGGGCTTTATAGTTTCTGGCTGGATACTTATAATAATATCCGTAACTGTAATGTGGTGCTGCAAAAACTCGGCGTTACTTATGATCCTGCATCAGGCACGATCAACTTAGCCAGTATCGAGCTGCCCGTTTCTGATGCTGACAGGAAACAATTTGCGGGCGAGGCGCTTTTTATAAGGGCACATCATTATTTTAACCTCGTTCGTTTATTTGGTGGTGTATTTTTAATTCATACACCTGTTTCACATACTGAAGCTAAAAGTATTAACAGGTCGTCAGTGGCAGACACTTATAAACTAATAGAAACTGATCTTAAAACTGCTGCTGTTTATTTAAGCAACCTGAAATTTGCACAGATCCTTCCTGCCAATACCGGCAAAGCAAGTGCATGGGCAGCAAAATCATTGTTGGGCAAAGTTTACCTTACATTGAACAGGAAGGCAGATGCCATAACACAATTGCAGGATGTTATGACCAACAGTGGTTATTCTTTACAACCAACATACCCTGCTGTATTTTCTATCGGTAATGAAATGAATTCTGAAATAATTTTTACGAATCGTTACAAAGCAGGTGGGCTGGGCCTGGGTTCAAGTTTTGGAAATGATTTCGGACCGTTGGGCAGCGGCTCAACAGTTATCAATGGTTCAGGACAGGGATGGAACACGCCATCAACCGAACTGGATACCTTGCTGATTACAACCGATGCAAGGCGTGCAGTAACCATTGCTACTTATGGCAGCGGAACTGCGGCAGTACTTTATGTAAAAAAATTCCTCACGCCGGTTGCGATCGTAAACGATGGAGAGAGCGATTGGCCGATCATCCGTTATGCAGATGTTCTGCTTATGATGGCAGAGGCGCAGGGATTTACGCCTTCCAGTATCTCGCTGATCAACCAGGTTAGGATAAGATCAGGCTTAACAGCATTGCCGGTTTCGGTTAATACTGTTGCTTTATTTGAAAAAGCATTGTCTGACGAAAGAAGGCTGGAATTTGCATTTGAGAACCAGCGCTGGTATGATCTTATTCGATATAATGTTACCATGACGAGCATAACAGCAGAGCAAACCATAAAAAATTATTTCGCACATTTATATAGCATTCATTACAGTAAATATTTAGCGCCAACACCTACGCTGGCGGAATTACAGGCGAATGTAACAGCTAATCGTTTGCTGCTGCCCATACCACAGCATGAGATCGACACAAATACACAATTGGTTATTCCACAGAACCCGGGGTATTAATTAATTAATTGAAAACAGGGATCAAACTATGAAAAGAATATATTTTATTGCAATGATGCTGGTATCCGTAAATGGATTTGCTCAAACGCCTGCTAAAACAGACACGGTCTATAAACCGGTAGAATATCCCGCGGGCTATATTGCCCAATTGGATGTTGTGTACACAAAAATAAAAGACTGGGAAGGGCGGATAGACCTTTACACTTCGCCAAAAGCAGATAAACCTACACCCATCGTTATCAATATTCATGGTGGCGGATGGAACCATGGTGTTAAAGAATCACAAAGCGGCTTCGCAACATTTTTTAAAATGGGTTATGCCGTAGCCAATATAGAATACCGCATGACAGGACAGGCTACTGCACCTGCTGCAGTGGAGGATACGAGGTGTGCCTTGATCTACATTATAAAAAATGCAAAAGCCCTTAATATCGATGTAAATAAAATTGTGATCATGGGCGGAAGCTCAGGCGGTCACCTTGCATTAATGGGCGGACTATTGGGAAACGATCATCGTTTTGACGGCAACTGCCCGGGTGTTGAAAATATTAAAGTGGCGGCTATCATCGATAAATATGGTATTACGGATGTTTGGGATTGGGGATATGGTAAGAACATTACCAGCAAATCTGCCAGGACATGGCTGGGAGAAAAAGCAAATGATGAAGCTTTTGCTAAAACCGTTTCACCGATCACTTATGTAAATAAGAACAGTCCGCCTACTTTTATTGTGCACGGCGATGCTGATCCAACGGTTCCTTACCAGCAATCTTTAGCCCTGCATAAAAAATTTGTGGATGCAGGCGTAAAGACACAATTTATAACTGTAGAAGGAGGGCTGCATGGAAAATTCCCGAAGGAAAAAAATTCTGAAGTGAACAGGGCCATTGCTGATTTTTTAAAAGAACTGGGGATAATAGGAAATAAACCTTAATTAGCAAAAAGAAATTGCATAATTAAAAAATCCTGCGAAAGCAGGATTTTTTTGTGGAGAGTATCGGGGTCGAACCGACGACCTCTTGCATGCCATGCAAGCGCTCTAGCCAACTGAGCTAACCCCCCAAACGGACTGCAAATATACTGGGAGGAGGCTTTGGTTCAAAATGAATTTTTGATAAGCGGGTTATTGTGCAATAAATCAATATCGCAGATCATATTATTAATTAATTATTGCCTCAGGCCTTTCTTAAATACCCGGCCAATTCTTTTTCTGCGGTTACTATCTTTCCATTCTTTTGAATGAATAGTGTGCCGGTCTTTTCACCTACCATAACAAAGGGGTAGTCTTCACTATTTGTGCGCATCATTTTGCCAAGCACAGATAGCTGGCCATTGCCTGATACCTTAACAACATTGAAAGCGGTTGTAACATAATAATTCGACCCGCGGTCAGACGGGAAGTCAACAGTTGCCAATACATATTTACTGTTCAATACTGCACGCTCATTCCTGTCAGTTACCGGTTGCTCAGTTTTAGCTATGACCGGCTCTTCGGTAACCGTCTCTTCTGTTACCGGGTTATTGTATTTGGCAATATCAAGGGCCGGCCCGCCTGCATTATTCCAGCCCTTTGTGATGGCTGAGATCCTGTCCTGCTGACCCGGATGGCTGAGGCCAGGCTTATAATCAGCAGCAATTTTCATGGCAGCAAGGGACTGTGATAGGGTAGCTCCCATTTTTTTCAAAACAAAACCGGAAAATTCATCTGCTTCCAGTTCAAGCGGCTGGCAGCTGGTAGTAAGAAGTGTATGGCCATTAAGATGATGCCCGATCTCGTGCGCTAATACACTTACCGATGCCCATTTATTTCCTGCTGCAACATTTAATTTTGTAATGAACTGTGGATTATAGGCTATATATCTTTTACCTCTATAAGTTACAGCGCCTGCATTTGGGATATCGGCCGATGCCATTACTTCAAAATTGGCTTTGAGCCCAATTACGGCTATTATATCAGCAATGATCTCTTTTGCGTCATCTGCGCCTGCAGGCGTATACGTATATGCGGATATTGGTTTATTCTCCGGGCGTACCGCCTGGATATTAACTCCCGCAAATAATAATAAACCTGATATCAATAATGAGAAGTATGTTTTCATAGTTCATGAATTTTACAACATGTAATTTCCTCATTTTTCTTGTTTAAATATTTGTAAAAAGCCTTCCGGCAGATTTTTTAACAAACCATGCAGTAGAAAGATCCTGAAAGACAAGGCCTTAGTTAATTGAGTTTTGTTGCGTTCAGCTCCGTCATGGTTTCGTCTTCACAACTTTTGCTGATGGGGATAATGAAAAGAGAATAATGGCCGTAGGTTTTTGATTTGCCTTTTATTTCGAAGCGTTTGGTGTCGGAATAATTGAATCTTTGATTGTTGGTGTACATCGTATTTATTTTCTTCGCATCAATATCAGGATTGAGCAGGTAAATAACATCCATGTGTTTGTTGGATATGGTTACGATATGTACAGGGCTGACAAATTTAAACCAGTTTTTTTTTGAGTGGAAGTGCACACTTGCGGTAAAACAGATAATGCCATTTGGCTTTTCAAGGCCATAGTCTTTGATAAATGATACCAGTGGCGGAGATTCCTGTTTCATGGTTCAAATTCACGCAAATCTTATTCCATTTTTTACCCATACATGGAGATGTGCAGATATTTATGAAAAAAATGACCCCGGTAATGCCATTTTTAATTGACATTCCCGGGATCATTTACGATGAAATCACCAGGCCGGCACCATAATCACTTATGGCTGACTGCCAAACCTGGCCACATAATATTTACCGGCACTGTTTGTAAAGCTGCCGGCAGCGTATACATTCCCGGAGGCATCAGTGCTGATTGAGCTTATATTATTGTTCATCAGGCTGCTGCTTGTTCCCAGCGATGTCCAGGTACTGCCATCCCATTTTGAAACAACCTGGCGACCGCCTGCGGTATAATTACCTGCTACATAAATATTGTTTGAAGCATCCACGTGAATGCTGTTTATGGCGCCGTTAGCATTTAAGTTAGTACCCAACTCGGTCCAGGTGGTACCATTCCACTTTGCAACATAATTATTAGAGCTGCCGTTTGTGAAGCTTCCGGCCGCATAAATATTTCCTGCCGCATCGGTTGTAATTGCCTGTATACTGCCATTTGCGTTCAAGGCATTTGCGCCTGTTCCCAATTCTGTCCAGGCAGTACCATCCCATTTTGCAATATATCTTTTCCCGGCGCTGTTGGTAAAATTCCCTGTGGCATAAACATTTCCCGAGGCATCGGTTTTGATGGAATTGATGCTTCCGTTTGCACCAAGTGCATTGGCGCCTGTGCCGAGTTCAGCCCAGGTAAGGCCGTTCCATTTGGCAACATACCTGTTGCCGCTTAAATTGGTAAAGCTGCCTGTTGCATACATATTACCTGAAGCATCAGTAGTTATTGAATTAATATTACCATTTGCATTCAGGGCACCAAGGCCTGTTCCGAGCTCAGCCCAGGTAGTGCCATTCCATTTGGCTACATATTGCAACCCCAGGACGTTGCTGAAATTCCCTGTTGCATACATATTGCCTGAAGCATCAGTTGTAATTGCAGTGATATTATTATTTGCATTTAAAGCATTGGCTCCTGTTCCCAATTCGGTCCAGGTGGTGCCATCCCATTTTGCTATGTATTGCTTGCCGCTGCTGTTGGTGAAACTGCCGGTTGCATAAACATTCCCGGAGGCGTCTGTTCTAACCATGTTAATATTGCCATTGGCATTAAGCGCATTGGCGCCTGTTCCCAACTCTGCCCAGGCAGCAGTTGCTGAAGGGGGAGGAGTATTCACATCGTCTTTGTCGCAGGCGGTGAAAACTAAGGACAATAGGGCAAGAGGGGCGATCAAAAGATTAAGTTTTCTTTTCATGGGGAGTTAAATTTTAAAGTAATTGAAATTTATTTATGCACCCGGCTCAAATCTCATTAAAGTTTTTTCTGACCAGGCGCAAAAACAAAGCAAACTAAAACCATACCATTGCTTTTTTTTATAATAACAGGAATGGACCTTATAATAAGCAGGATGAAAAATATTTTTTTTTATTTTTTTACCGGGGAATTATCGCCACATCAGGAGTGGCGTATAGCCCCCAGGTTACCATTGTGGATTTTATTACGAAGCACCTGTCTCGCTGTTTGCAGCATCAACAGGCTTTGATTGCGGCGAGCCTTTATGTCTTAAATAAATACTGAGGAAGATTATTGCAAAAACCGATAAGAATTCGCTTTGCCAGTTTTGAAAGGATTCAAACCAGAAACGGTTATTGGCTAAATAGGCGAGGGCGCTGCGGGGTGGCTGGTTATTCAGCAACTGTTCTTCATTGTAAGCGTCCCAGCTTCCGTACCAGTGAAGAATAAAGGAGAGCAGGAATAATAAAAAGAAGGCGATGCTTAAGGAATATTTATAAACGCCGGATATAAAACCGCTTTTGCGAACCGGCCATGGAGCATTCCTTCTCCGTGGATTTGGATCCCTGTCTACTTCCTCTTTTTTATCCGGGTCTTTGGATTCGGATGAGCCTTTTTGAAACAGGAAAACCGAAAGGATCACGAACATACCCATCTGCAGGAACTCGCTTTCCCAGTTCTCAAAAGTGGATTCAATAAAATGGCCCGTGGAAAGATATTGCGTTAATGTAACCTGGCGGCCGCCATCCTTTTCCATCCCGTCATTATATTCTTTTAAACCAGTTACCGATTGGGCTATAAGTGATACTATAAAGAATATAAGGAATGCCAGGCTGAGCCCATTATGCTTAAAAAATTTTTTCATATGTTCTTTTTATATTTCACAGCAAATATGCCAAGCATAAGATTAATGATGAACGAAAAGGAATTTGAAATGATAATGATCAGGTCTTTTTTTAAGATACCATAGTAAACCCACAGACCCAGGCCGGCGAAAAGGATGACCATCATTACCAGTGATATGTCACCGGCTTTTTTTTCTTTGAGCACTTTTACCAGTTGGGGTATAAGAGAAGCTGCAGTGCAAACACTCGCTATGATACCAATGATGGTTTCTGTATTCATAGTTTAAATAGCTGGTAGCAGCACGATTTTTTATTTCCATGGATCTAAAACCACCTTAACACAATTATCCTCTTTCTTTTTGAAAATAGAATAAGCATGAGCTATTTCTGATAAAGGCAGGCGATGTGTAATAATATCGTCTAATTTCACCTTGCCTTCAATAACATAACTGAGCAATTTATCAATATGCTTATGTGCGGGTGCCTGTCCGCCTTTTAATGTAATTCCTTTATCAAAAAACTGTCCAACAGGAAAATTATCATAAGTAGTAGGGTACACGCCAAGTACTGAAACAATCCCGCTGCGGCGAACTGCACTCATGCATGTTTCGAGGACTTTTACGGAACCTTTTTCAAGATTGATCACGGATTTGGCCCTGTCAAGGAGGGTACGGTCAGGCTCAAATCCAACTGCTTCCACACACAGGTCAGCGCCACGGCCTTCCGTAATAGCACGGATCTGTTCAATAACTTCTTTTTCGCCGCCATCCCATAAGATCGTTTCGCAATTTGCGGTTTGCTCGGCTTTATCCAGCCTGTACCGTAACGTATCCACGATAACAACCCTTCCCGCTCCACGAAGCCAGGCGCTTTTTGCAGCCATGATCCCTACAGGCCCTGCACCAAAAATGGCCACGGTTTCGCCCCCTTTTATTTCTCCCCAGTCAATACCTGTATAGCCTGTTGGAAAAATATCTGTAAGGAATAAGACCTGCTCGTCACTGAGTTCACCGGGAACTTTCCTGGGACCATAATTTGCATAAGGTACCCTTACGTATTGGGCCTGGCCGCCATCATACCCGCCATACAGATCTGTATAACCGAATAGTGCGCCGCCTTTTTGTGTAAGCAGTCCGCCTTCGGGGCCATAATGTTCAGGATTGCTGTTCTCGCAATTACCCGGCACATCATGGTTACAAAAAAAACAGGTACCACATGCGATCGGGAATGGTACCACTACGCGATCACCTTTCTTAACTTTGGTAACGTCCTTACCTGTTTCTTCTACGATGCCCATGAATTCATGTCCCAATACCATGGGCCTGGGTTGCGGAATACCTCCCGAATAAATGTGCAGGTCAGATCCGCATATCGCTGTTGCAGTTACTTTTAGAATTATATCATCCGGTTGCTCTATGCCCGGGTCATTTACATTATCACATGTTACTTTGCCCGGCCCGTGTATTACTGCTGCTTTCATGGATTTATATTTTAGTATGAGTTTACTTTTTTGATTCAATGCCTGCAGGCTCCTGCTGTTTGCCCACCTGCTTTGCCACGAGGCTGTCGGGTGTTATATTGCTCATGGCGATCTGTACCTTATTTTGAAATCCCGATATGATCATGTCATCGCCACTCATCAACGCTTTGTAGCCATCTTCTGCAACCTTTGCAGGATCAGCAAGCTTACCTTCTACTACATTTTTGGCCCCGAGCATATCCGCTTTATTAAAGAAGTCTGTATCCGTTGCACCCGGCAATAAGGAAGTGATGGTTACACCCGTATCACGTACTTCTTCCCTGATGGCTTCTGTGAATGAATGGGCAAATGCTTTGGTGCCATGGTAAACGGCCTGCCATGGTCCTGGTATCTTTCCGGCAATAGAAGTTACATTGAGTATTTTTCCGCTCCCTCTCTTAACCATTTCCTTCAGGTATAATTTTGTAAGCACTACAACGCTGCAAATATTCAATTGAATGATATCAAGCTCCCGGTCAAGGTCATTTTCAATGAATAATCCGTATTGCCCCTGCCCGGCATTATTAACGAGAATTTCTACTTCCAGGCCTTTTGCTTTTATATCCCTGTACAATTCTGTGGGCGCCTCTTTATCAAAAAGGTCCTTTGAGATAGGAACGACTTTTATTTTAGATGATCCTTTTAAAATCGAGCAGGCCTGTGTCAATTCATCTTCGTTCCTTGCAACAAGGATGAGGCTATGCCCATTGTTTGCAAAGATCTTAGCCAGTTCCAGCCCAATGCCGCTGGTACCTCCTGTTATTAAAACATATTTTTCTTTTGTTTTCATGTTTGAAGATTTTAAGTGAAAGAAATTAAAAGCATGATTTGTCTTACCAAAAACAAGCCATTAAAATTCATTGCACATCAATGCCGGTACTGTGGAGTTTAAACTACAAATTAAAAAGCAGATGGGTATATTTAGCCACGGGTGTAAGGCCCTGTTGTTTTTTAAAACAACAGGATATAAAAAATTTATTCGCAGTATGCAAACCGGATAAAACAACCTGTGTAAATTTTTGCTAACTGTTCTTAAATGCTGTGCATATTTTTACTCAACCCGGGATTTTTGAAAGCTGTTTTGTATTTGCAACACGCCATTTTATATATTGCAATACTGTTGGCATAAATATTTCATAAGCCCTTGTATTCTTAATCACAAAATCAATAACATCATGGCAAAGACAGCAACCGCCCCAAAAAAAGGAGCAGAGAAAGTTAAACCCTCTTCTGAGGCCGCTACAGACCTGAGGGAATTATTTGAGGATCAATTAAAGGATATTTATTGGGCTGAGAAAGCATTGACTAAGGCTTTGCCCAAAATGGCAAAGAATGCCAGTTCGGAAGAATTGGTTGCGGCGTTAACCGATCACCTTGCTGTAACAGAGGAGCAGGTAAGCCGCCTGGAACAGGTGTTTGAATCCATAGGCAAAAAAGCCCAGGCAAAAAAGTGTGAAGCTATGGAAGGCCTGATCAAAGAAGGGGAGAGCATAATGGAAGACACCAAGGAAGGCCCTGTAAGGGATGCAGGTATCATCAGCGCCTGCCAGAAGGTGGAGCATTACGAGATCGCTTCCTATGGCGCTTTAGCAGCTTTTGCTAATTTACTTGGTGAAACAGAAGCCGCCGGTTTACTGGAAGAAACACTGGAAGAAGAGAAAGAAGCAGATGTTACCCTTTCGGGAATAGCCGAATCTTCTATCAATTTAGAGGCAGCGGAAGGTGAAGAGGAAGAAGAAGAAAGTAACTCTTCCAATAACGGGAAGAAAAAAAACGGCACTAACGGCCGGTCTTAATTTTGTTTTATAGTTAAACATGCAAAAAAAGGCGTTGGGTTTACCCGGCGCTTTTTTATAAGGCTTATCCTGTTTTGTAAAGAACAATGCATCAGCCCGAAGCTTTTCCCATGCCAGTTGCTTTTCTAACAGCGCAATTTTTTGCTCCAGTTCCTTTTGGTTTTTAAAATCAGCGCTGGAAATATTCTCAGGTTTGCTGTTCATACCGGTAAGATAATAATTCTGCTGATTTGGAGTAGGGGCAATGTTGTGAATACCCTGGTGTATCTGCACCCATTTGTTGATTGTTGTTCTGCTAATGCCATACTTAGCAGCCAGGTCCCGGAAAGTGGTTCCTTCGGTTAAATACTCGGTAATAGCCTGTTGTCTGATATCCATTTTTAGTTGATTTTTAGTCAACCTATTTCAGGACAAGACACAATAATGTTGAGAATATAACTGTCCACCCAACCCGATAGCTATCGGGTTGCGGCAATGCTTTTGTTGTGCGTTCGCTTTTAGACCTAAGCTTTTTCAATTCTAGTTGGTAATAAATTAAGACTTGTCTTACAAAGACATGTCTCGATATAGTTTCCAGATACCATCTTCCTTTTTCCAAACTACAAGATATTTGCCTTTACCTTTTAGTTCATCCTTGTCATCCATTATTTCAAAATCGCCTAACTCAACTAAAAAACCAGAGTCACTTGAAAGAGAACTTGTTTTAAATACTAAAGTCCTTGTATTGTCTTGCATTGAGTTTCTAATTGTTCTACCCCAATAGGAAAGAATTTCTTTTCCTTTTAAACAACCTAACGTTGCATCTTTTGCATACATAGCTGCTATAGCTACTGAATCCCCGTTGAAATAGTACTTTGAAAATTGTTTATCGAGTTTTTCAATTACTATTCTTTCTTTTTGCAAATCTATATTATATGTTTCCGAAGTTTGTCCCACTGTAGATAAATAGCAGAAAAATATAGAAAGGCTGAAAAGTATTGGCTTCGTAATTGAAATCTTTTGCATTTTTAGAATTTATTTATTTATGAACTTGATGTCATTAAAAGTGACGCACAACGCCCGGGTATTGGCGCAGTTCGGGTATTTGAAGCTGTGTCCGACCCCATGACGAATTTTATTAAAGAAACGAATAATTATTTAAACCGAAAAGCCAATTAGTAAACGGTCATGCCCCTTAAGTAAAGATTGGTAGCGATTTGCTGCTGAATTAAGAATGTCAAGCCCGAATTGCGCCAATACCATGTTAGCAGCAGGCGTTAGTGGCCTTTCTATAATAACCACCTTGGAGTTTTACTTTTATATTCTAAGTACGATTGGCCAAACCATTCTTCCATCCATTTCTCTTCGCGAAGTACAAATTGAGTATGTAATATTATAAAAACGATTGGAATTGCAACAAGTGGTGCGAATGTGCCTAAGAGTATTGAAATACCAATAAGCATAGTAATAAGTCCTAAATACATTGGATTTCTTGTAAACTTAAATGGACCTTTTGTAACAATAAGATTTGCTTTGCTTCCTGGTCGGGGATTTGTGCCCAACTTTCGAAAGAAAATACCGCTTCCAAGGCTAAGAGAAAACCCGAGAGCAATTATAATAATTCCAAAATATCTCCAGGGATAATACAACCAACGTCCAATTGGAACAAACAAATTAAGTAGAATCATCAAAATGACTGCTACTAAAAAGTAAACTGGAGGTGGGATACGTGGTATTAAAGTGTTCATGTCAAAACGATTTTCAAATACTTGCTGCTAACGTGCAGGGCTTGCTGCAGGGCTGGAATTCATTGCTGGTCCTGCCCGGAACCGCTGCTGAATAAAGATATAAAAGTACAGGTTAACAAACAAAAGCCCAACAATGTTTGTCCAGCCCAGATGAAGCACAACAGCGATAAAATGACCATTGCTCCAATGTCCAGCCAGCCTTGCAGCAAACCTGATGTTGTGCGTTCGTACACTAATGCAAGTTTTTTATTTAGCTAATTGATATGTTATTTAAGTCTCTTTAAAATCGCTGTTAATATACAAGTTGGCTCATCTTTTCTTTGTTCAGTTAAAACTAGTTTGTTGTCTGAGATAAAGTTTAAATGTTCCTTAGTTATATTTTCTGAATTGTCGCTAATTAAAAAAAGTGAATCGCCTTCTAATTCATATCGCATGCTATCTAATAACCCTCTGCTTCCGAAACTTTTCATAATTGTTGAAGTGAATTCAAAAATATATTTTTCATCTTTCATTGTCGAAGCCGAATAGCGATTGTAACGGTTGGTAAGTGCTGTGTCAGAACACTGATATTTTCTTTCACTCATTTCCCATTTACCTAAAATGCTTTTTTGATATTTATTTGATTCTTTGCAGGCATTTACAAGAATCGCAGATATTACGATGGCTACAATTAATTTATGATTCATGTTAATTGAGGCTTTAAATGTTTTCCAATTTGTCAACGGATGTCGTTTTGTATGACGCACAACATTAGTATTTACGCTATAATGCGCTATTAAAAATAAGGAAACAATTTTTTAAACGCCTTGCTTTTTAAGTATTTATCCGAAAAAACGCAGTCAAAAGCGGAGTAGCGCAAAGCAGTCTGCCGGTAGGCAGGTACGCTCAGGTCAGCTTAAGATTATCGAGGGGACTGACTATTTTTAAAAGGTCTTTATTGCTGGTATGGAGGTACCGTAAAGTTGTTTTGATATTGTTATGACCCAATAACTTTTGTATCATGGATATGTCCGTACCCTTCTCTACCAGGTGAGTGGCAAAACTGTGGCGCAAACTGTGAATACTGCCCGGTTTTATTATCCCGGCTCTTTGTTTGGCTGCCTGTATTATTTCCTGCAGGCTCCGGCTGCTATAAGATGTGCCGGGAATGAAGCCCTCAAATAAATAGCCTTTTCTATCGGGCCTGTATTGCAATGCATATTCCCTCAACATCACTAATAACACGGGGCTTAGCGTAACTAACCTGTCCTTTTTGCCTTTTGCCGAACTTATAAAAATGGTCATCCTGTTACTGTCCACCTGCCAGGTTTTTAAAGATACCACTTCACTTACCCGCAGCCCGCCACTATATGCCAGCATCAGCATCACCTTATGCTTCCTGCTGGTTACACTGTTTATAATGGCAGCTATCTCATCCTGGCTGAAAACTTTTGGTAGCTGAATTGGTTTCCTGGGTCTCGGCACCTCCCAAAAAAATTTTTCTCCTTTCAACACCTGTTCAAAATAGAATTTAATGGCGTTAAGACGGCTGTGTGCTGTATTTTCCGAGATACCAAGCCACCG
>Ga0193752_1002052_pt1 | contig 15615 bp, 13 predicted proteins | sample H1c1metaG_FD_144924 | JGI IMG/M metagenome (GOLD analysis project Ga0193752, IMG submission 144924) | Soil microbial communities from a riparian zone of the East river system, Colorado, United States - H1c1 | ecosystem: Environmental > Terrestrial > Soil > Riparian zone | place: USA: East River... | reverse complement strand
GCGCAGCACCATGTCCGCGCTACGAACAAATCCTGCGCGGCGCGGACATGGTGCTGCGCGAGGACCAGACTTCGATCCCGCACTTCGAACCGGTGAACGGCAGCACTTACTACACGACCAAGGGACTGTTCGTCGAACCAAGCGACGGTACGGTATTCGCGCTGCCGGGAGCATATGGGGTGTACGCGGATCAGCATCCGGGCGGCCTGGGTTCGGCGCCGAACTACTCTGCCTGCAGTCAGACCTTGTCGAAATCGCGATCGACTTATCTGAACCTGCCGCGCGCGGATTCGTACGGCAAGGATCTCATCTTCTGCGCGCTGACTTCCAGCCGGCAAATTGCGGTGGTTCAGTTCCGCCACAGCGACATGACCTGCTGCGGCAAGGACAACTACAAATTCTACGTCGCCGTGTTTCCGCTGCAGAAGTTTCAGGGATTACGTGCACGCAAAGCGGTGGACACTCCCTACCGCCCGACTCCGTAACGTGTTCTACCTTAGCGCGCGTTCTTCGCGAGCGCACCCGCAACCACCGCGGGATGCCAGCGGCGCGGCTCGGCAAAATACGGCGCGCGCTCCGCACTCAGGCGCGGCACGGGTTCCGCTAGCAGGTGGCGGTCACCGAGCCAGGACAACGCACCCTGCAAAGCGGGGCGGTAGTCGTACTGCGGGATCTTGGTAGCCGATTCCTTGCGTTTCATGTGAGCCTCCAGCGGTCTTCGAGCGTCATCGTCGTTTGTCGATGAGTAACCTAACAACGCCCAAAGGTTCGATATGCGGACCTCCGAACGGTGCGGGTACCACTATCTCCAAATCGTGATGAACCCAGCCTGAAGAGGCCTGGTCTTTCGTGAAAGGCGGCTGTCGAAATCGGCCGCTTTCGTTCGACAATACAGGGCGGCAGTTCGTCGCCTGCTTTGGGTTCCGCATGACCATCGAGATCGTCGAGCGCCCCGCTTTCCACGTGGCCGGCATGAGCATCCTCACCAAACCGATGTCGCCGCAGATTCCAGCCCTGTGGCCGAAGTTCATCGCCCGTTCGCCTGAGATCGAAGGAAGGTCTGAGCCCAACGTGACCTACGGCGTCATGCGGCACGAACCCCCGGATTCACTCTTCTATATGGCGGGTGTGGCGGTTCCGGCCGCGGCCCGGGCGCCGGCGGCCATGGAGATCCGCGAAATCGCGGCCGGCAGCTATGCCCGTTTCCAGTACCCGATTGCCCGCCTGGGTGAAGGCTTCGGTGAAATCTTCGGACGCCTGCTGCCGTCGTCGGGTCGCGTGCAAGCGCCGGGTTATCTGCTCGAGCGCTACGACGAGTCGTTCGATCCGCAGGACGTGAATTCATTGGTGGAGATCCTCATCCCGGTGCTGGGCAGCATGACTATCGTCCGCCGCATCAAGGCGCTTCCCGCCGTCGTGTTCGACCTGCTGATTGCGCCCGCGGGTCTCAAGCAATGGATCGGTCCGGATGCGGGCCCCGTCGTCATTGCGGAGTCCGATGCGCGGGTCGGTGGAAGCTACCGGCTGCGATTCAGGATGCTGAGCGGCAGCGAGTACGAATCCAGTGGGGAATATCTCGAGGTCGATGCTCCACGGCGGCTCGTCACGACCTGGACTTGGGCTGACGACGCAGGGAAACAAGCTTCACGCGTGGAGATCGGCCTGCGGCAGATCGAGGAGGGGACCGAGCTCACGTTCACGCACGCGCTGTTGCCCGACCAAAGCACTGCCGACGGTCATCGCAAAGGCTGGAGCAAGTCGCTCGACAAGTTGACGATGGCGGCGGAACGCTGAGGACTATGCCGAAGGGGCCGCGGGGCGTAAGGCCTCCTTGAGCACGCCGGCCAGTGCACGACCCGCGCTGCCGTCTTCATCGAGGTTCGGGTTGTAGATAGCGACTTCCAGACCAATGGCGTGGCTGCTCTTCAACGCGATCTGCAGCGCGGTCGCCAACTCTTCCAGCGATAGCCCACCCGGCAGGCGAGAGTCGACTGCCGGCATGACGGCGTCGTCGAGGCAGTCCGCGTCCACGTGGATGAAAAATCCGTCGAGCCCGGGGCGTGTCAGATGCGCGACGGCCTCGCGCGCCGCAACTTCGATCCCCAGCTTGCGCACGGCCGGTAGATCAATCGCCTTGAGCTCGGCCGGCAGCGGCTGGCTTCCGTATTTCTTCTGATCGTCATGATCGCGATACGCGAACGCGACCACATCCTCGGCGCGGACGATCGGTTCGAGGCCCTCGAGATTCGTCAACAGTTTCGGCCCATGCCCCGTGACGAACGCAAGATCCATCGACGCTCCCTCGCCATGCGGTTCTGCTTCGGGCTGGAAGAAGTCGGCGTTGCCTTCGAAGGCGACGCAATTTGCGCCCTAGCGCCGGCGATATTCGGAGAACCGCACATGGATAGTTGGCGCCCCATCTTGAGTGGATGTTTTGGAGCGGTGATCACAATGGCTCTGCTCCATTGCGGCTAATCGAAGCTGACGACGGCGTTTGGTGCCGGGCGTTCGAGGCGCTCGAATTCGAACGGCAACCCTTCCCCCCGCAGCGGCGATGGATTGTCCGCAACGTGGAAGTGCAGGTGCGGTCCGGTTGAATCGCCCGTAAATCCGAGCGACGCGAGTACCTGGCCGCGCCGCACTCGCTCTCCGCGCACGACCCGGATGCTGCCGGGCACGAGATGCTCGTAGATCGCAAATCGTCCCTCGCCCAAGTCGAGCGCGATGTAGTTGCCGGCCGCCTCGTCGAGTGGATGCTTCGGATTGGCGGACACTCGCGCGCTCTCCAGGAGGCCATCGCGCACTTCGGCAACCCGCGCCTTTGCGACGGCCAGCACGTCGGCGCCGTAGCCCAGCGAGTTTTTCACGATGTCGGCATCGCCACTCGCGGTGAGCCCGTGCTCGTCCTGACGCACCCAGTCGATGGCAAATCGGCCCGGGAGTCGCGCGCGACCGTCGAGCGTGTAGAACACGCGGCGATGACCGCGCGGCCATTCCCAGGCATACACCGCCGCCCACGGACCGCCGCGCAGCGGTGCGCCCAGCACGAGTCGCGTCCGCGTGCTGAGCCGCACGTCGCCACCGATGACTTCGTCGATGTCGCGATCATCGTCGGTGAGATAGCGCACGCGATGCCGAAGCTGGCGGGGAGGGCGCTGCGCGTTCACGGGGACTTCCAGATAGATGATCGCGCGCTCACCGGGACGCACCGGCTGAACGTCTGTTCGAGAGTCGGGCAGGATCGCGGTTCGCTGCGCGAGTTCGTCGCCCACGAAAGACCGCAGTACATCGGCGCCGCCCGTGAGCACGTCGACCTGGGTGAGTCGTAACGGCTTGCCGCTGAAGTTGGTCAGGTGCAGCTCGTAGATGAGCCAGTCGCGTCCGTCGATGGCCACCGGACCCGGTGGCGCAGGCACCGCGAAATCAAACGATTCGCGGGGGCTGCTCCAGGCACACGCCGACGACGTGGCGAATACCCACGCCAGAACCGCCGCGACTTGTGAATGGGGACACCGCAATCGGCGGCGATTCTAGCGCGGGAGGCAGGGGCATCGCGCTCCGAGTGTGAATGCGGTCACCGACCGCCGGGGCGTATCGGCTTAACGTCAAGTCACTCCGATTCTCCCGCGGGCGCACCGAGTGAAACCCTTAGCTGCCAAGATGATGTGGTCGTTCCTGGCCGCCGCGTGCCTGTTCACCATGCAGCCGGTGTCGGCGAGCTCCGATTTCCTCTCTCGCGCGGACGTGCGCGCGTTCATCGAATCGATGAGCAAAGAACACGGCATCGACACCGCGGACCTCGAGCGCATCCTGGGCGACGTTCGCTACACGCCGGTGGCGGTGCGCCTGATCAACCCGGTACCGAGCACAGCTCCGTCCCCCGCGCGTTCGTACGCACGTTATCGCGCGAAGTTCCTGACGCCGGCGCTGATCTCAGAAGGCTCGCGCTTCTGGTCTCTTCACGCCGAAGACCTGGCCCGCGCCGAAGAGGAATATGGCGTTCCGTCCGAGGTGATCGTGGGGATCCTCGGCGTCGAAACCGCGTTCGGACAAAACACGGGTTCCTTCCGCGCCATCGACGCGCTGGCGACGATCGCCTTCGACGGCGAGCGCCGCCAGGACTATTTCCGTGACGAATTGAAAGAACTGCTGCTGCTCGCACGAGACACCGGAATCGATCCGCTCGTCATCAAGGGTTCCTACGCGGGAGCGGTCGGCCTGCCGCAGTTCATGCCTTCCAGCTACCGCCGCTACGCGGTGGATTTCGACGGTGACGGCATCATCGACCTGCTCGGCAGCCCCGCCGATGCGATCGGCAGCGTCGCGAGCTACATAAAAGCGTTCGGCTGGGTGGCGGGCGAAGCCCCGACCGCGCCGGTGCGGCTGGCGTCGGGCAGCGAAGCGGATTTCGTCACTGGACTGGAGCGTGTCCACGACGTGTCGGACGTGCAAAACCAGGGCGTGGTGTTTTCGGGCCGCGACCCGCCCGCCGGGCTGTGTTCGATCTTCGAACTACCCACGCCGGGCAAGCCGTCGAAGTTCGTGGCGGGCTTCACCAACTTCGAAGTCGTCACGCGCTACAACCGCTCGACGTTCTACGCCTCCGCGGTGCTCGAGCTTGGCGAAGCCATCCTGAAATCGCGCGGCCCCGTGCAGCTCGCGTCAGCGAAAACGAGCGAAAACCCGCTCCGGTAGCTCCGCGATAGCGACGCGCTATTCGCAAATGGGCCGCGCGCGATTGAAGCGGCAACCCGGCCATGCAAGCCTACGGACGTTCTTCGTACTACGAGGTAACGCGTCGTGAACATATTCGGTATGCGCGGCCCTGAGTTTCTGGCGGTCTACCTGTTCGCCAGCGTGATTGGTCTCATCGTCTTGCACGTCGTATCGCGACGCGTTTCGCCGCAAGGCTCGCGGCTCCCTTCTGGCGACGCGCGCCGGCAGCTGCGCGATCCTTACCTGCTCGCATTCCTGCGCGCCGGGGCGAAGCAGACTCTGCAGACCGTGGCGTTTTCACTGAGCGAACGCAAGCTCCTGAGCGTCTCCAAAAAAGGCTTGATCGCGAGCGGCGAGCCGGGCGCGTTGCGCGCCGTGACGCACCCGCTCGAAGTCGCCGTGCTCGAGGAATGCAAGTCGCTGCGGGGAATCGGCAAGCTGCTGCAGGACAAGCGACTCAAGGAAATGGCCAAAAATTATGCGGCGCCATTGCGTGAATCGGGGTTGCTGGCCGACGACGCGGAATATGCGCGCCGCCTGCCGGTCTTTCTGACGATCGCCGGAGCGCTGCTGGCGATCAGCGTGATCAAGATCGGCGTGGCCCTGCGAGGCGGCCATTCGAACATCGCGTTTCTGATCATCCTCACGTTCGTCGCGCTGATCGTGGCAGTCGTCATCCACTTGCGGCGCAGAACCAGCGCGGGCGATCGCGCGCTCGCGGATCAGCAGACCTTGTTCGCTCAGCTCAAAGGCCGGGTGAGGGGCCTCGCAGGCCGTGGCGCGACCGGAGAGGCAGTGCTCGTCGCGGCCGCGTTCGGCCTGGCGGTGCTGCCGGGCGCGGCCTATCCATTCGCGGACACGCTGCACAGGCAGGCGCAGAACGGTGGCGGCGGTTGCGGTGGCGGTTCCGCTTCCGGCTGCGGAGGCGGTGGAGGCGGAGGCGGGTGCGGTGGGTGCGGCGGTGGCTGAGCCCGTGCATCGTGTCGGTATCGGCTGGCGGCCGGACCTGGCAGCCGCCATCTTTGCGAATCTCGATCGCATCGACGTGGTCGAGGTGATCGCGGACGATTACTTCCGTGCCTCGCGCCGCGAGCTCGACGCGTTGCGAGGTCTCGCGGAACAGGTGCCGGTGATGCTGCACGGCGTGGCGCTCGGTCTCGCGACGGCCTTCGATGTCGATACCACGCGCATCGACCGCCTCGCGCGTCTCATCGAACACGTCCGGCCTTGCGCCTGGTCAGAACATCTCGCGTTCGTGCGCGCAGGAGAAACCGAGATCGGCCATCTCGCGATGCCGCCACGCACCGTGCACACCGTCGAGCAGACGGTGCGCAACGTCGAGCGCGCCCGCGCCGTGACCGGCCTGATGCCGGCGCTCGAAAACATCGCGACGTTGTTCGATCCGCCGATGAGCACTTCGAGCGAAGGCCAATGGACGCGGCAGATCCTGGGCGGCTGCGGCGCGCCGATGTTGCTCGACCTTCACAACCTTTACGCGAATGCAGTCAACGCGGGCCGCGATCCATTCGCCGATCTCGACGGGTTTCCGCTGCACGCGGTTCGGCAAGTGCACCTGTCGGGCGGCATGTGGATCTCGCATGCGGATGGCACGCGGCGCCTGCTGGACGACCACCTGCACTCGCCGCCCGACGCGGTGTTCGAGCTGCTGCGCGCGCTGAAGCGGAAGACCGCGGCGAACTTCGACGTGATCCTCGAGCGCGACGGCAACCAGCCAGGCATCGAAGCGCTGCTCGCGCAGCTCGACCAGGCGCGCGCGGCGGTACGGCTGCATGCGTAGCGAAGCCCGGAACTGGGAAGCCCTGCTGGCACGGCTGTTCGTCGATCCGCCCTTGCGCGCCCGATTCCGGGTGGAGCCGGAAGTGGTGGGCAGGGAATTCGGACTCGACGAGCGCGCGATGGTGTCGCTCGGAACGATCGATTGGGCTGGTCTCGATCTGGCCGCGGAAAGTTATTCGAACAAGCGCGCTCAGCGCGCCGCGTCCTGAATATCCTGCACTTCCAGGATCGGGCGCGCATACCCGCGGCGCGCCACGCCTAACATTGCGCGCCCGACTTCCGCGGAGGTAACTATCGCCCGCGGCCAGAAGGCGCGGATGAAACCGAACAGCGGCCGCGCCAGCGTGTAAGTAATGCGATACGCCGCCGTCTTGGAGCGGACGGCATGCAGCGGCTGGATGATGCCGGGCCGGAACATGTACGCGCCCTTGAACCCGAGTGCGATCAACGCGTTTTCGGTACGGCCTTTGACGCGTGCCCACATGAGCTGGCCGTGTTCGGTGCTGTCCGTCCCCGCGCCGGAGACATAGATGAAAACCATCTGCGGGTTCAGCCGCAGGAGCAGTTTTGCAATGCTCATGGTGAGGTCGTAGGTAAGGCGCGTGTACACAGGCTCTTTCATGCCCAGCGACGAAACGCCGAGGCAGAAAAAGCAGGCGTCGAAGGGCTCGAGGTTGTCGTGCTGCGATTCGAGGTCGAAAAGATCGGGCGTCACGATCCCGGCAAGGCGCTCATGCGTTATGCCCGTCGGGGTTCGACCGACCGCGACGACGCGGGTCACGTCGTTCGCCTCGAAGCACTCGCGCAGGACGCCTTGTCCGACCATGCCGGTCGCGCCAAACAAAAGAATTTTCATGAACAACCATCTCCCAGGCGGCGCGCGGCAATTGCCTACAGATCTTCCCGGCGTCTTCCGTCGTCGCGCGAATCCGAATCGTTAGAAATTGTACATACGGTTTCTCACTTGGCAGTTTTTTACATGAACGGTCGGTCGCTCGCTTTGGTATCGGTTCTGGTCCTGGGTTTCACGCTCACCGGATGTACGGAAGGAACCCGACACTCCGGTTCTGGCGGCCTCTCGCTCGCTCCGCCCGCCACACCGGTCCCGCAATCCCCAAGCCCGCCACCGGTTATCGAAGAACCAGCGCCACCACCAACGCCGACGCCGGAGCCACCGCCGGTTTCGACGCCCCCGCCTGTGCCGCGACGACTGCCGCCCTTGTCACCCATCGTCCGGACGCTGGACGAAAACCAGCGAGTGGGGACTGCGTACTGGCCCGCGGGAGCTACTGCAGACGGCGGGCAGGGGCAAATGGTCGGTTCGTACGAATGCTTTCCGAAAGAGCCGCCGGACATCTACCACGTGCACACGCACCTATCTATCTTCCTGGACGGTGTGATGCTGTCGGTTCCAGGGCAGATCGGCATCGTGAAACAGAGCGCCACGAACAGTTGTTTCTACACGCTGCACACGCACGACTCTTCCGGAAAGATCCACATCCGGGCCGCTACGATGCTGACGTACACGTTGGGAGATTTCTTCGACATCTGGGGCATGCCGCTGGGCCCCGATAACGTTGCGGGCTTCACGGGCAAGCCGATCGTCGTCTACGTCACGGATCAAAACGGCGTCGTGACCGAGGCGACGGGCGACTGGAACGACCTCGAGTTGCTCTCGCATCGCGAGATCACGATCCAGGTGGGCTCGGAGATCTCGGAGATTCCGAACTTTACGTGGACCGACAACCACGCGGGATAGCAATCAACTCCGCCAGCTTGTCCGGATCGACGGGCTTGATCAGGTGGTGGTCGAATCCCGCCTCGAGCGCACGGCGCCGGTCACTGTCCTGCCCCCATCCGGTCAACGCGATCAGCAGAATATTCGCCGCCCAAGTCTCTGTGCGCAGGGACTGCGCGACCTCGTAACCGCTCAGGTCAGGCATGCCGATATCGAGCAGCGCCGTATCGGGTCGAAACATCCGCGCGAGGGAAAGAGCGGCCCGCCCGAGATGGGCGACCCGAACTTCGTGCCCTGCCATCTCGAGCAGCATGGCAAGGCTTTCCGCCGCGTCCCGATTGTCGTCGGCGATCAGTATCCGCAGGCGCGTGGACGGCGCCTGCTCGGAATCGGTCACGGCGCGTGACGAAGGCAGCGGCCGCGCCGCCAGCGGCAAGTGCACGATGAATTCGCTGCCGGACCCAAGACCGGCGCTGTACGCCTCCACCCGGCCGCCGTGCAGCTCAGTGATGCCCTTGACCAGGGCCAGCCCGATTCCGAGCCCGCCGTCCGATCTGCCCGCGACACTATCTACCTGCGAAAACATTTCGAAGATGCCGGCAATCGATTCGGGGGCGATACCGATCCCATTGTCTTTGACCGACAGCGCCAGTGTGTCGGCAAGCACGGTGCACTTGAGCTCGATGCGGCTGCCGGGATCGCTGTATTTCACGGCGTTCATCAACAGGTTCGAAATGACCTGCGACACGCGCAGGTGATCGGCATCGAGCAGGATGGCCTCGCTCGGGACGCTCAACTCCAATTGCTGATTCTTGCCATCCAGAGTCGGACGTACCGCTTCGACGGCGGCATCGACCACGGGGATCAGCGACAGTGTCTCTCTCTTGAGCTGTAGTTTGCCCTGCGTGATCCGCGAGATGTCGATCAGGTCGTCGAGCAGCAGCGCCATGTGGGTTATCTGCCGCTCGACGATCAGCTGCGCCTGTCGTACCTGCGCCGGCGCCGCCTTGGGCGAGGTGATGACCTTGGCGGCGGCGCGGATCGGCGCGAGCGGATTGCGCAGCTCGTGCGACAGCGTCGCGATGAATTCATCCTTGCGCCGGTCCTGCTCGCGCAGCTGATGATTGAGCCGCGCCAGATTCTGCTGATCGAGCTTCTGCGCGGAAACATCGACCGTGACGCCGTCGAAATGCGTCGGCGTGCCGTCCGCCGCGTAGTCGGTGCCGCCGAGCGCGCGTATCCATTTGAGCTCTGCTGTGGTCGGATGCACGGTGCGGTAAACGATGTCGTACGGCGTCTTGTCGCGGATCGATGCCTCGATCGCCGCTCGAGTCGGGACGCGGTCCTCTTCGTGGATCCGGGCATAGAAATCATCGATCGTGATCCGGTCGGCGGGCGCAAAGAAGAAATGCTCCTTGACGCGTTCGTCCCACTCCAGATGGTCGAAAGGCAGGTCGCAGTACCAGAACCCGACTCCCGAAAGGCGAGTGGCGTAGTCGAGCCGCGCCCGGTTCATGGCGAGCGCACGGTCCGTCACGGCACGTGCGGTGACGTCCACGCCTTGCACCAGGATGCCGACCACAGCGCCAATCCGGTCGGTGATGGGCTGATATACGAAATCGACGTACCGCTCCTCGGGCGGCCCGCCTGGTGAGGCTTGATAGACGTACTTGGAGCCCGATGCCGAGTAAGGTTTGCCGGTTCGATACACGTCATCCAGCAAGGCGAGATAGCCTTGCGCCACCGTTTCCGGAAGCGCGTCGGCGATCGTGCGGCCGACAACCGGTCGATGGCCAATCAGCGCCAGATATCCCGGATTTGCCAACTCGATGAGATGATTCGGACCGCGCAGCAGGGCGAGAAAGGTCGGCGCCTGATCGAACAGCTGAACGAATCGCTCACGTTCGGAAGCCAGCTTCCGCTCGGCCAGCACTTGCTCCGTCGTCTCCGCGCAGGTGACCAGCACACCGCCGACTCCAAGCGCAGAAGCGGGTTCGTCGATGGGGCTATAGCTGTAGGTCCAGTACACCTCCTGCAGTTCGCCGAAGCGAATGATCGGCACGCACACGTTTTCAAACCACACCGCGCCTTCACCACGCACCACTTGCTCGATTTGCGCCCCGACCACCGGCCAGACCTCATCCCAGGCACGGCGTCCCGGCGCGCCGAGGATGGCCGGATGTTTTTCCGGACCGAGCGAAAGTGAAAACGTGTCGTTGTACAGACAGGTGAGATCCGGACCCCACATGATCATCGTGGGATGGCCTGTGGTCAGCAGGATGCGGACGGTCGTTCGCAAGGCTTGTGGCCAGGATTGGGGTTCACCCATCGGGGTGTCCGCCCAGGGAAAGGCGCGTATGTGCTCGCCCATCGAGCCCCCGCCGGCGAGGAACTCCAGGCCAACATCGGCGGCGGGATCTTGCATGCCGCCGATAGTACCGTTCAGAACTTCGCTTTGAACTGCAATCCCACTATCCGCGGTTCATTGAGGAACCCGGTCAGATTGTCGAAATCGATTCCTCCCACGGCGACTTCCTCATCCGTGATGTTGCGGCCGAACAGCGCGGCCTCGTACTTCCCGTCACTCCAGTTGTAGCCCACGCGCAGTCCGCCCTGGAACAGCTTCTTGCCGGTGAACTCGGTGGATTCGTACAGGAAAAAATTCACCTTGCTGCGATACGCCCAGTCGGTATACGCGAACACTTCGCCGTTGCCGACGGGAATGCCGTAACGCAGCGTGAAGTTCACGATGGACTTCGGTGCCTGCGGCAGCGGGTTGCCGTCGATCACGGCAAACGTCGAATCGCCTATCTGCACGGTCGGGTCGGTGACGGCGCACGCAAAACAGGTTCCCACCAGGATGCTGTTGTCTTCGATCTCGGTATCGTTGTAGCTGGCGCCCAGCGTCATCAACAGATGCGGCGTCAGATAGGCCTCGAGGTCGAGTTCCGCGCCCTGGCCGACGGTCTTGTCCGCATTCAACAATCGCACGGCGTTGTTGGCTCCGCCGACGGCCGTCAACTGCTGATCCTTCACCTCATAACGATACAAGTTGAAATACACCTTCGCGCGCCGGTCGAGCAGATCAGCCTTCATGCCGACCTCGATGGAAGTGTTCGTCTCCGGCGCGGCCACCGATTGATTGCCGAACGCCGATGCCGGTTGCACGCTGGCGCCGCGGAATCCCGTCGCGACGCGTGCGTACAGGTTCACTGCATCGTTGAGCGAATACGTGCCGCTCAGATCCCAGCTCACCTTGCTGTCGCTCAGGCTGGCGGTGGTCGGCGCATCCGGATCGGGGAACGGATATCCCTCGGGCGTACCCGTGACAAAATCCTTGTCGTCATTCGTGTAGCGAACGCCGGCACGCATCTCGAACGCCGGGGTGATCGCGTAGACGACCGACCCGAACACCGCCCACGCTTTGTTGGTCTGGTTGGAGCGCAGGTATTGGTACTGCACGCCACCCGCGAGACTGTCGTAGCCGAAGGCCTCGGTGTCGTAGTCCTCGTCGAAGTAATACACGCCCGCCTGCCAGTTCAATGCACCGGACGACTGTGATTCCAGCCGAAGTTCCTGGGTGAGCTGATCGTGCGCAGGGATGCCATCCGCCGTCTCGCTGAAAAACGGGATGAAGCCTGGTCCGCCCGGCACGCCGCAGAACTCGCAGCCAAAACCACCGTCGATGTCGCCGCGGCTGTACGCGTCCATCGACTCGTAGCCCGTGATCGAGTGCAGCGCCAGATCGCCGAAATCCCAGCTCAGCCGGATGCTGCCGCCCTTGATGTTCAACTCCTGGCGGTTCTGACCATCGAAGTAGACTTTGTCCGGGTCGAAGTCGTCGACGAAATTGTTGCTGCCGGTCTCGAAGATGTTGGCGCGAAACACGCGCGCCGTGCCGTCGAGATTGCGTGCATGCGCGTTGAACAGCGCGGTGAAATTCTCACCCTCGTACAGCAATTGCACGCGCGCGGCTCGGTCGTTGTAACCCTCGAGGACGTCGTCCTCCTCCGTCAACGCGTTGTCGACCCAGTCGTCCCGGTGCTGATAGAGACCGGAGACACGCAGGGCCCAGCCTTTCGCCAACGGGATGTTGATGGCGCCTTCGAGGTTTCCGGTGTTGTACGTGGCATCGGACACGCTGACGTAGCCACCGAATTCGGAATCGGGCCGCACCGAGTCGAACTTGACCACGCCCCCGGGCGTATTGCGGCCGAACAAGGTGCCCTGCGGGCCGCGCAGCACTTCGATCTGATCGAGATCGAAGATGGGGAAGCCCTTGAGGATGGGGTTTTCCTGCACGACATCGTCGTACACGAGCGAGACGGGTTGCGACGCGTTGAGGCGGAAATCGCCGTTGCCGTAGCCGCGAATGTAGAAGCGCGGGAATGCGCGGCCGAACGACGACTCGACGTTGAGACTCGGGACGCGCCCGGAAAGCAGGCCGACGTCCTGGCCGCCGGTAGAGAGGACGTCGAGATCCTCGCCGCGCACCGTGGAGATCGAACTCGGAACATCGCGGATGTTCTCGCTGCGCCGCTCGGCGGTGACGGTCACTTCTTCGAGTTGGCCAGACGGCTCCTGCGCCCAAGAGACGCTGGTGACTGCGCCGCACAACGGCAAAATCCAGATGCGCTTGTTCATGTTGCCCCGCTTCTTCAAGTGGTCCGACAAGATCTCATGATTGCGGAGAATACAATTGTCCCGGCGGGTTCGGCGAGAACGCACCAACGTGGAACGCATTACGCACGCGTGTATCGTCAGAGCGCGTTCAACGAGGTCCGAGCGCGCCGTCGGCCGCGTATTCTGCGGTCAATCGAATGAGGGGTGCGCGCGTACCCGAACTCGTCAGCGAACCTTCATTCACGCGAAATACAAGCTGCGCAGCATCTCGCCCGCGCCTTTCGTGCGCTGGAGTAAAAACATGCTTGTCAACCGCAACCGCGTCAGCGCGGTGATTACATCATTTGTCTTCGCCCTGTTTGCCCAATCCGCGTCCGCCGCCGAGTTGCTCGAGCGCGCGGGGTTGCCGGCCGACACCTTTTCTCCCGGCCCGACCTCTGGCCAATACGCCACCGGCGCCAATGGCCGCGTTCTGCCGCTCATCAACAAACAACCCGTCCAGGGCTTCTCCGCCGTGCTACGCGGACCCGCGAAGGGCACGTACCTCGTCATGTCCGACAACGGCTTCGGCGCGAAGGCGAATTCGCCCGACGCGCTGCTGCGTGTCGATGCGGTCAAGCCCGATTTCGAAACCGGTGAGGTGACGCCGGTCAATCGCTTCACCGGCGAGGAGCTCGCGAGCTTCACCGCGGACAGCTTCTTCACGCTGCGCGATCCGTGGAAGAAGGTACCGTTCGCCATCGTCGCGGATGGCGCCAACTATCCCGGCACACCCGCGGGCGGCGGCGCGCCGCTCGCGGTGGATCCGGCGATCAAGTCCGGCCGCCTGCTGACGGGCGCGGACTTCGACATCGAATCCTTCCGCCGCGCGCCGGACGGCACGTTCTGGTTCGGCGACGAGTTCGGGCCCTATCTGCTGCATACGGATTCCTCCGGACGCGTGCTCGAAGCGCCGATCCCGCTCCCCAACTTCCGCGCCTTCCCGAGCACGCCCGGTGGCGCGGAAACGAATCCGCTCGTCCAGGCGATCAGCAATCCGCAGCGCACGCTCGCGGCGAACTTGCCGGATTCCGGCGGGTTCGAAGGCATGGCGCTCAACAAGAGCGGCACGCGCCTCTACGCGTTGCTCGAGAAAGCCATCAACGGCGATCCGAACCGCACGCGGCTGATCATCAGCGAGTTTTCCCTGGGCGCGCGCAGATACACCGGAAAGACCTTTGCCTATCCGCTCGACGCGCCCACCAATGCCATCGGCGATTTCACGGCGCTCACGGACCGGGAGTTCGTGATCATCGAGCGTGACCAGGGGCAGGGCGATGCGTCCGATCCGCGTCAGACCAACCCGGCGCGCGTGAAGAAGATCTATCGCGTCGATCTCGACGCTGTGGATGCGCAAGGGCTGCTGATCAAGGAAGAAGTTGCGGACCTGATGAACATCTACGACCCGCGTGACGTCGCCGGCGACGGCCGCATCAACACGGTGTTCACTTTCCCGTTCACGACGATCGAAGACGTGCTGGTGCTCGACAACAACCGCTTACTCGTCATCGACGACAACAACTACCCGGGCTCGAACGGCCGTGAATTCGGTGTGCCGGACAACAACGAGTTCATCGTGCTGCACGTGGCGCCGTTGCTGGATTGCGATGACGATGACGGCGGGCACCACGGAAATCATGGACGCCGTCGTCATCATGAAAAGAACGACTGCGAGCTGGCCAGGGACTGAATCAGTACGGTCGCGCGGGGGACAAGGACGTCTCCCGCACGGGCCGGAACCCGATCATGCGGTGTGCCTGAAACGACGGCCATGCCAACGAGCGTGACGCGGCGCGCAAGTCGAACGCCTCGACGAAAAAGCTGCCGCCCCGCACTACGCGGTACGCGCCGGTCGCGGGGCCTTTCGGATTCTTGCGCGGTGACACGGCGTAGTAGTCGCGGTCGTACCAGTCCTGGCACCACTCCATGACGTTGCCCGCCATGTCGAAGGCGCCATACGGCGATGCGCTGCCGGCGTACGAGCCCACGGGCATCACGGTATCGAAAGCCTGTGCGCCCACGTAGTTCGCGCGGGTTCGGTCGATAGTTGGTCCGAAAGGGTAGTGGCGGGCGTCGGTTCCGCGGGCGGCCTTTTCCCATTCCGCCTCGGTGGGCAGGCGATAATGCTTGCCGGTCCGCGCGCTGAGCCACGCGCAGTACGCCGTGGCCGCGTCCCAGTTGACGCCGAGCACCGGGTAATCGTCGGAGCCGGGCGTGCCGCCGCCGTGGTTGTTAGGTTGCGTCCAGTACGGAATCTGATCGCGCGGCACCACGCGGCCGTTGGGCCAGAACTTCGGATCGTCGTAGCCGGGATCGTCGCGAAATTTCTTCCACTCGCGATTGGTGATTTCGAACCTGGAGATGTAGTACGCGTCGAGATCCACGACGTGAGCGGGCCGCTCGCGTGCGAGGCCTTCGGAGTCGCCACCCATCTTGAAGGCGCCGGCGGGCACGAAGACGTAGTCGCCGTATCCATCGTTGACGGGTGCGGCAGCCGCTTTCAAAGCCCGCGCGGGCGCGCTGGCTGCCGCGGCGGCCGGTGGCACGCCACTGACGCGCAGAAAACCCCCGGTATCCAGAAAACCATGCAGCCGCGGCATCCAGTCGGCGAATTCCGAGCTGCCAACACCGGTGCCGAAGCCGTGGCGCCCGTGTTGATACACGTGTAGTTCGGCCACGGCGCCAGCCTTCGTCAGATCCAT
>Ga0193752_1002051_pt1 | contig 15616 bp, 17 predicted proteins | sample H1c1metaG_FD_144924 | JGI IMG/M metagenome (GOLD analysis project Ga0193752, IMG submission 144924) | Soil microbial communities from a riparian zone of the East river system, Colorado, United States - H1c1 | ecosystem: Environmental > Terrestrial > Soil > Riparian zone | place: USA: East River... | reverse complement strand
TGGTGAATGACGATTTGCCGAACGTTTCTCCGTGGAGCCAAGCCGAGATATCGCGCCAGGAAAAGGCCGCGGTAGGATTTTATCTTACCGTTCACCCGCTCGATGGCTACCTTACAGCGCTATCGGATCTTAAGATCCTCAACATCGCCGACTATGAGGACATCAAGGCCGGGGACTATTTGACCCTCTCCGGAATTGTTTCGGCGGTCCAGGTAAAATACAGCAAAAAAGGAAACCGCTTCTGTATTTTCAGGCTCGAAGACCAGTCCAGCGGTGTTAAGTGCCTGACGTGGTCCGAGGCGTATGAGAAATACTCCAGCTATTTGAAGGACGACGAGTTGCTTATAGTGGAAGGCCGGGTCGAATCTGCCGACGGCCAGGAAATAACGCTCATAGTAAACGATGTAAGGTCGCTAGGCGACGCTATCCCCTCAAAGGCACGGAAAATGTCAGTAACCTTGCCCAGAGAAAAGACCAACGATGTGTTTTTTGATCAGCTTTGCTCCGTCTTCAATACCAGTCACGGGCGCTGCGCGGTTTATCTCAATATGAAAATCGATGATGTTGAGATTAAGATGGAATATCAGCCAAACCGTGTCCAGGGAAGCCGCAAACTCGAGCGTGACCTGACCGAGATGGGTTGCGCCGTGGAATGGGTGCTGTAGTATAGATATAGCCAATTATGGAAGAGATCAAGGAAAAGACAGCATTCGACCGCGTCCAAACAGCCCGGCACCCCGACCGGCCATACTCGATGGACCTTTTTGGTACCATCTTCGCGGATTTTGTCGAGATACATGGAGACCGCCGGTACTCTGACGATGCGGCGGTAGTATGCGGTTTTGCAAAGTTGGATGACCTGCAGGTAGCGGTTATCGGCCAGCAAAAAGGGCGTGATCTCGATTCGCGCCGGCACCGAAATTTTGCGATGTCTAAGCCGGAGGGCTATCGTAAGGCATTGCGTTTAATGCGGATGGCGGAAAAATTCGGGCGTCCCATAATCAGTATTGTCGATACGCCGGGTGCGTATCCGGGAATTGACGCGGAAGAGCGCGGACAAGCTGAGGCGATCGCATTCAACCTGCGGGAAATGGCGAGCTTACGGATTCCTGTTATCGTCGTTATCCTGGGTGAGGGTGGCTCGGGCGGGGCGCTTGCAATAGGAATCGGAGACCGAGTCTTGATGATGGAAAACTCCGTTTATTCGGTAATTACGCCGGAGGGCTGCGCAGCTATCCTCTGGAAGGATGCGGGACAGGCTAGTCGAGCTGCGGAAGGCCTGAGGTTAACGGCGACGGATCTCAAGAAATTTGGAATTATCGACGAAATCATTCCCGAGCCAAAGGAATGGAAGGTAGATTCGGGGAAATCGGAAGAATACGGGAAAGATTATCACGAAGTTTCAAACAATCTGAAGAAAGTCATCCTGCGAAATCTTAAGGAACTTGGATCGGTCGATTACGAAAACCGTGTATCGGAGCGATTTCAAAAGTTTAGAAAAATGGGTGAATGGATATGAAAAAGCCCGGTCTGTTTTAACCGGGCTGTATATTGCGATTTTGACATTTCTAAAACGGTATGTCGTCGTCAGACGATGAAGGCGGAGCAAAATCATCCCTGCTTGGAGTACTCGGGGATGACGGTGCTGATGCCGGGCCCGAAAATTCCGCGCCTCCATGCTGCTCTTCGCTGTAGTCGCCTCCGCCACCGCGAGATCCCGCACTGATAAACTGCATATCGCTTCCCTGCACTTCCAAAGTGTACCGGTTGTTGCCGTCACGATCTTGCCATTCCTCAATGCGAAGCCTGCCCTCAATATAAACCGGACTTCCCTTTGTAAGGTATTTTGAGGCATTTTCCGCCTGTTTGTTCCAAAGCGTAACGCGGAACCATGTTGTTACATCTTGTAGATCTCCGGCTTTATCTCTTTTCTTTTCATTAGTCGCGATCGAAAAGTTGCATACGGCCGATCCTTGGGGAGTGTATCGAAGCTCAGGGTCGCGTCCTAGATTTCCGACAAGAATAATTTTGTTGAAAGACATCTTTTTGTGTTCTCCAGCGTAAGATAAAAATTGAAGCGAACGTTTTGGGATGTTACATTCATCCCTTTATCACGGTCAAGTGCGCTGTGATAGAATCCAATTATAGAAGACCCGGATGAAATGGCAAAACCTCACAAATAGAATCATCGGGATGATCCTTGTTGCTCTCTTTCTTGCAAATACGCGACCGATAGGTCGATTAACGGGACAAGAAGCGCCTCAAACGTCACTCCTTTTAACAAAATGTTGGGAATCTACGTCGGAAGACTCCGTTAAATACATTTCCGCGTCCGATAACGGACTATATTTCATCTTAATCAGACCCAGCGGTAAGGTGGATCTGGTGGAAACGAAAACTGGCAAGAGAGTTTGGCGCAGCGAATTTGGGGGCGAAATCGTTTCATTGGCCATTGCAGATTCGGACTCCGTCTTTATTCTTACGAACTCATTGGCAGAAAATGGAGAATCTCCTGCTACTACGCTACGCGCGATTAGTGCGGTTACGGGTATCGTTCTTTGGACTATGCCCCTTCCCTACTCCGAGGAGAGTTACCTTGCGGAAGCCGGCGATTCCCTGCTGGTCCTTAATCCCGACGGTTCCATTTTCGCCCAAAAAAAATCCGATGGGAGTTTGATTTGGCGCTCCACCACAGGGGCGAGATTATCGGGGTCTCCTCGGGTAAATGGAAATGAAGTTTTGCTCCCGCTTCAATCTGCGGAAATCAGTATATTATCGACACTTAACGGATCGACAAATTTACGTATTAAAACGGACCAGGTTCCGTCGGCGGTGCTTCGTGTTGATGAAAAAACGATGATCTGGGGTGATAGCAAAGGAAATATTTCCACTATCGACAGCCCCTCGGGCGCGACACGATGGAAATTTAAGAATGGCGGCGCGGTGTCCGGAATCATTACCACTAAAAGAGGCACCCTTGTCACGTCCCATGATAATTTTGTCTATTTAATGACGCCCGGGGGCCGGGTTATTTGGAAACGAAGGCTCTCGGGGCGAGTGATTTCCGAACCAGTTGCGACGGACAGTTTTGCCATGGTAACTATTCTCGGAGAGGCCGGCGTATCATTTATCGATCTGGAAAGTGGAAAAATTCTAAATAAAATTATCGATGGTGATGAAAACGGTGTGATCGGGCCTGTTAAAATTGGCAATTCACTCATATTTGCGAGCCCTGATGGAGTGTTTTCATATACCTCGGCGGAGTGCGGCACAAAATGAAACGAGGCGATTATCCGACCGCCTCGCTAAAAATTTCAATTTATTGGGGATATGCTAGTGCGAATGCGCGTAGCTGTCCATCATCTGATAGATCTCATCCTTGATCAAGAGCTTCCTTTTCTTAAGTGTGGTTTCTTCGAGCTGTTCGTCGTCGTTGGGATATGTTAGGCCGGAGAGTTCCGATAGTCTTTTTTCGTAGTTCTGGTGCTGTGAAACTAAATCCCGAAATTCCTGGTTGCTTTTCAGCAATTCGTCTCTCACGGGATCTGGAACTGACATGTCCATAATGTTTTTTCCTCACTTTCTTGAAAATTCGTACCCGAAAGCATTTCCAAATGAATTCCTTGCAGGTTCATAGATGATGTTAACGTAACATTAACTGCTTTTTCAAGTGTTAATCGTTCCCTGAAGGTCCAATTTCATGAGCCACCCATCCTCAGGAGGGGCAGAATACAATTTTTTTCGACGTTGTACGGGCTCAAACCCATGCTTCTTATAAAATGCGATCGCGGCTTCGTTTGAACATCTTACTTCGAGCCAAATTGTTGTCGGTGCGGTTGTCTTTGCGATTCGTATGGTTTCAAGGAGTAGGGTGGATCCCAGGCGTTTTCTTTTGTGGCCTTTAGCGATGGCAATGTTTAGGAGGTCGATAGACGAAGAGATAGAAATCGAATTATTGATCGTTATCAGACGCATTACGGCGAATCCGCGGGCAATTGAGCTTTTATCTATTTTTAATACCAACGCAATAGAATCGCTCCTCTTCAGCTCCTCTAGATAGTCATCCTCCGACCAAGGCGCAAGGCCAGTTTCATTCGCGATTCTGAGAACATCAGGGACATCTCCCGCGGTCATCTGCACGATCTCGAACTTCGGGGGCGCATCGTCATGACTCATACAAAATCCCTAACGTATATGGGCATTATTTCTACCGAACCCTGTGCTTTTTCGGCAACGACACCGATGTACTTAGACATTACATCACCGGCGTTTATAATTTCTATGCCGGTATCTAATTCCAGTCCCAAGCTGAAAAGCCTATCATGAAGAAATGTCCTTGAGATCGCTCTCGTCGACAAAATACCCGGCATCTTCTCTTCCCTGTCGATGATAAATTCGCCTGTTTGCCCCTCGCCAAAAACCTGCAAGCATATATCCCCGCGGCCGATCGGAATTGCCGCGGCAGCAATCCCCGAGGTAACCGGAAAGAAATTATTGATAGCGGATAGTACGGGAATACCGGCACAGGGCACATGAAGTGAATTTTTTAGACCAAGCGCAGTGGCGATACCTACCCGTATACCCGTATAACTGCCCGGCCCGATAGAAACCCCGATCGATCCAAGTTGAGAAATCTCGAAGGAGTTCTTAATTAATAGTTCCGAAATGCTGATAAGGAGGTCCTCGGACCTGGACACATCACTTCCACCGATCCAGGAATCGATCTCCTTCCCGTTTTGGACCAATGAAATACTGCCGCCCATGATCGCTGTTTCAATTGCGAGCGTAATATTTCCTCTCTCGAATTTATCCATTTTCATTAGTACGAGCCCGAAGAGTAAGAGTAATCTTTCGGATCCCAGGAATTGCGCGAATCAATAAGCTCTTCAACTGGTAACGCCATCTGCTGCGGTCGTCGAATTCACCTTCGCATTCGATGGTCGCATAGACCGGGTTTGGCGGCAGGCGTTTCCGCATTTGCCGCATGAATTCGTGCCAGTCGTGTAAGCTGTCGTACAATCCCCTCAACGGAATCCCGTGCTCCCATTCGCGTTCAATACTTTCCGTGAGCCATTTTGGAAGGCGCTTTGCCTCTTCCGCAAACGGCAGGTCTTCGATTGATAAGCGGAGATATTTGTTCGCCAGTCCGATAGCGGAGATTATCCACTTTTGCCTCGTATCGCTGACGCTTCCGAGACACTTAGCCCAATCAAAGCCGGGAGATCGCCGATCGACGGCGTAGTATATGTCCCAGAGACGTTCCTTGCTTGAGCCGCTATCGGTCAACCAATGCACACAAAGCACCCGAAGATGGTCTTCCTCGCTGAGGACTCGCACGCTTGCCCCTTCAAGATCTATTAGCGCCGAGCGGGCAAAAAGATCGTCCCAGCCTAGTGTATCCAGATGTCTCAGTTCATCATGAAGATCCACGCTTAAGCGCTTCGCCGAATCCGTCTGAAGCAGCAATCTCGCTTTGTCAACTTCGGCCGAAGAAACCGCCAGATCTATGTCAGTGTAGGTTCGAAGATGATTGTCGGGATAAAACCGGGAAATCGCCCAGCCTTTTATCAGGATCGGCTCTATACCTTGATCACGAAAGAGATGGAAAGCCTCCCTAATCCTGGCTTCATTAGCCTTGTTTTGCAGGAGGTACCAACGCGTATCATCGGGTGTAGGCGCCGAAGTAATTAATTTGATGCTCTGCACGATAAACAAAGAGTAGCAGAGATGTTGCCATCACTGCTACCCCGGTATATTCGAAGTTGTCAGTATAAATTATGGGGCGCAAATTCCCGAACCGTTGCAATTAACAGTCGACGGGCATCCGACCTGAGTCGCACAAGCTCCCGGATTGACACAAGCGCATGACGCCGTGGCTAACGCATTTGGAGGTGCTACGAGAGATGCGATCACAGGAATCGCAACCATCGAGGCGAGACCGATCTTCTTGATAACGTCACGACGCGACTGACCTTCGAAGTTGGCTTTAATTTCCTGCTCGAGAAGATTGTTTTCATTCAGTTGATCGATCGCCAACCATACAAAATCTTCATTCACATTTCCACCCGATTGGGCTTCAAATAATTTGGCGATATCAGAAATCGTGTTACTGCCGTCACATGATCTCCAAACCATTGCGGCTGTTTGATTTAGACAGTGAGCTTTGTTTGTGTCTAAATCGTATACCAACACTTCATCTGGCATTTCTTGGACAACTAAGCCGTTTTTACGGGCAACCGGAAATTGCGAGTTCTTCATTTTCTCCTCCAAGCTAAAAAAGTATAACTACTTCAAATTTAATAAGTATTCTAACTCAAACCACAGTAATGTCAAAAAAATTCAATAGAATTTTTGTGAATTCTTTCGCGTCGTTTCTGAAACTCTTGGCGATTATTGCACGGTTAACTATTATTTTCAAGACTTTAAGTGCAAATTCTGGGTTAAATCTGATCGGAATCGTGTGTGGAACCATCTCTACGATACCCAACCCGGGCGAAAGAGTCTCTGGAATCCATACAGCGTCTTCGCGAAACTCGGTAAACACTATCATTTTAACAGGTAAAGGACCATCTGCGAATGTCCCTCCGAGTTCGTCAACGGATATATCCGTCTGAATGTATTCGCCTTCAATCCCTCGCATCGCGAGCGGTCGGGGAAATGAATGAACATACCCGTTTTCATCAAAGATCGCGTACTCATCCGATAGATACGTCGCGCCGGCTCTAACCAGCTCGGCCACCACGGTGGTCTTACCCTGAAAGCTCCTTCCCGGTAAAACGATCGCGCCGCCATTCCACCCTACAACGCCGGCATGCACGAAAACAAGATCCCTTGCAAATTCGGCGACTGTCAGCCGGATAATACTGCCGAAGAACTTAAAGAAGTTACGCTCCGAGTCTCCGTGGGTATTCTTTTCACCGTTTTGGTAGAGAGTATAGGTGCGATTATCGTCCAGGGTAATCCCGAACGTATGATCAACCTCCGAGTTTTCAATATCCTTGATCTTCCCGACCAGCGATTTTCTGATTACTGCCTCCGCCCGGCGCAAAAGTTCGATTCGATCACATTCGATACCTATTTTTACTCCGTAGGATTCGAATCGGAATTCGTTTTCTAAATTCACTCTGGGTGTTGGCTTTCGCGTTAAACTTAAGATAGCGCGTTCGTGAGAACCTGATCACAGTTATTTCTCTGAAATTTAACACTTTTAACAGTTTACGTCAACACCTTTCGCGTCAGTGCAAATACGGTTAAGGCTAGCGTTTCGATTGAAAGTACAGAATAGAAGACGATCTCAAAAGTGCCGCGCAAAGCTATTGCGGCGATTAGCGATAGCACTATACTGAACGAGAGAACTCCGTAGAGTATACTGATAGCGCTATGCGAGGATCCTGAGATGACCAGCCTTTGATAAAGGTGCTGCCGGTGAGGCGTCCAAACCTTCTGGCGCCGGATCAGGCGCGAAAAGAATGTCAGCACCGTATCAAAAACAAAAAACCAGACCAGAAACAAGGCAATCATGGGTAACGGCGCAGACTTGCCCGAATACTCGGCCCCGGCAAGCAAAGGGATCACGGCGAATGAAAACCCAAGGAATGCACTGCCGACATCCCCCAGGAATATTCGGGCCGGCTGCCAATTGTGGAAAAGAAACCCTAAACTCGAAAACGCAAGAACACCCCCATAGAACGACACAACGGGAAAACCGATCAAATATCCGATCAGAAGCCACCCGATACCGGCGGAGAGGGCCTGAACCCCTGAGATACCATCGATGCCATCCATGAAGTTATAAGCGTTTGTTAGCCATACGATCCATAGAAACGCCAATACCGGTGCGGCTAGGCCAAAGTCTATCCAAATACCAACGCCGGGTATGTAAATGTTTTGCCAGGCGCCCGCATCGTAGATAACAAGACCGGCGGCGACGGAGTGGACGAGAAAACGCCAAACGAAAGAGACGGAGTAAACGTCGTCTATCCAACTGATCAATGAGATCAAAGCAGCCCCCGCGACATAACCCCATAGGATCTGGTGACCGCCATAGAGACAATATGCCAGATAGCTAATCAGGCTAACCGCGACAATGACCACCCCGCCGCCGCGAGGAGTTGGAGCGGTGTGAGAACTACGCTCGTTCGGAATATCAAGGAGTTGTTTCTTTAGACTCCAGCGCAAAAAGAGGGCCACACCGAAATATGAAGCTATGAATATCCCGATAAAAACAAAAGTTATCGTCATTTATTCTTCAGATACCAACCGACTTCGCGGGTTATCGCTTGTTCAACGGATTCGGATGCTATAAAACCGATCTCCGTCCCGATCTTGTCAGCGGAATAGGAATCATCTGCCAGCCATTTTTCAATCGTGCGGCTTACACCTTCAATTCTTTTTATCCCAAGTGTAAGTGAATTTAGTTTAAATCCCACCTTAAGAAGCGACGCAGGCACCGGCAATCCCGGCACATTCTTATTCAAGGCTTTCTCCATATAAGATACGATTTCCTTCATCGTAGCCGGTGGCGCAGACACGTTATAAATCCGTGTCCCGTCAAGACGCATAACCAAAACCGCAGCGCAGGCACGGGCGACGTCATTTTTATAAACAAGGCTCTTGCGGTTATCTCCTTTGCCGATCCACAAGAATCGCCGTCTATCGATCGCCCGGATCAACTTAAATACATTACCCCTATCCCCTTCCCCAATAACCGTCGCGAGCCTCAAGATAGTAAGCGGCAACCGGTTTTCTTCACAGATCCTTATCGCCGCCATTTCGCTTTCAAGCTTGCTCTCCGCATAGTATCCCTCGGGTTTACACTCAGATTTCTCAGTTCTAAGTGAAACGCCCTCGGAAGCGCTTCCATACACCGATACTGAGCTGATCAGAATGAAATGCCTGGCTAGGGAACGAACGGCAAGATCGGCAATATTTGTTGTTCCGTCAACATTAACCTTCCAAAAAGGCTCCTTTGAAACGGTGCCAAATTGATGCGCAAGACCTGCGGCGTGAATGACAACGTTGACACTCCCAATATCAACCTCGCGCATTTCATCTGCGTTCGATATATCCGCCTCTACAAAGATGCTATCAGTGGCACGGACATCGAGGGGTCTCACACGGTCGAGCAAAACGAGATCGTGAGAGCCCTTTGAAAGCTCGGTAACTATCTCACTTCCAACAAATCCATTCGCACCTGTAACAAGGACCTTCATTTTTCGAAAGCCATCTCTTAACTTATCCCCGTAGTTTATCCTAGGGGAATGATTTCCTTTGATTTAGAGGAGGTGGCTACTGATTATTAAAGCACAATCTAACGCCACACGAAATCTACATTAGCAAACGTTACCGGCATCCCGCTCGCCATGGTTATTCATCAGAAATCATATAATGATCGATTCGGGAAAATTCTCGTCATGAATACAAAAAAAGAAAACGACGATTTAATCGAACTCGCACAAAAATACGGCCTTATTTTGCAGGGAGATTTAACGCTGAACGAGATCGGGCTCGATTTCCGGGCTCATCTGCTCGTAAACGACGAATCCACGATAACAGGAGTTCTGGACTGGACCGAGGCCGCGGTTAACGATCCGTCGATAGATTTTATTTTTCACTTAATGGCTTTCGGAGATCACGGTCTTGAGCTGTTAATAAAACATTATGAGAAGGCCGGCGGCCAAATCTGGGATGGGATGAGAGCACAGGTAGCCGAGCAACTGGCCGCCTTCCCCATTAAATTTGCGCTATACGCCATTGTTACCGGGAAGGACGAGATGATCGGATCGGCCCGGGCACAAATGGCCGTCGGATGACGGTTGTCGCTAACTAAGCGCTTGCCGGTACTTTTCGACTGCTATTTCCACCGAATATCGCTCGAGTGCCGCCCGCCTGGCCCTTTCGCCCATTTCAGCTAACAGATTTTTTTCCTGGACTATTTCCTCAATTATCGCGAGGAGTTCGTCGGGCCTGCAGGGCGGGACGCTCCATCCTACATTGTCATCCGATATAACCTGTTCCAGCTCAGAACTTTTTTCAGTAAGCGCAAGGATCGGCTTGCCGGCCGCCAGGATATTGTATGTCCGGCTTGGCATTGAAACACCCCACATCTTTGTAACGAGCGAAACCAACCCGATATCACACGCGTTCAGAAATACCGCCTGTTCGTTACGCGGTTTTGGGTCTAGTACCGTTACATTTGAAAGATTCTTCGCAGTGATCTCTTTTAGCAGCCAGTTTTTCTTTACTCCTGCGCCAAGGAAAACAAAATGTATATCAGGCCTTTCGCTCAGTTTTTCGGCGCATTCAATAATACTCTCCAGGTCGTTTGGGTGTCCCATGTTCCCGGCGTATAGAAAGACCAGTTTATCCGTCAGCCCCAACTCAGCAAGCAGCGCGTTGGATTCACGCGGCGCCGGACTCACGGTTTCGAGCTCTGCCCAGTTCGGTATCGTAACGATAGGAATATCCAGGCCTTCGGTCTTTCTTGTGACCAACTCTTTCATGTCGCGCCCAACGACGATGATCTTCGCAGCATACTTGTAAAGCCACCGGTTGAGGAAGTTCAGGGTCTTTACAAAGAGAGAGTCTTCGCGGCTTTTTCCCACCGCGATCAATATTTCAGGGTAGTTATCGTGAATAAGAAGGACATGGCTCGCGCCCTTTATCAGTGAAGCGAGCGCGGTAATAAAAGGCATGCTCGGCGGCGTGGTTACAACCAAAACCTGATCGCCTTTCTTAAACCTCGTGAGCGCCTTTATTAAAACCGACATACTCAGAGTAAGCATGTTGACGATCCGAAATAGAATTACGTTTTTGTCGAGGGTCGTTCCAAATGCGCGAAAGATCTCGACATTGTTATGTACTTCCCTTTTCGGCGCTCGAACGCCGCGTGCCGAGTAGTTCGGCTGCCCGCAAATCACCTTTACATCGAACTCATCGGCTAGCCCCTCCGCGACCTGCGTCAAATAATACCCCGTCGACGTCATCTCGGGGTAATACAACTCTGTCACAACCCAGAGCCGTCGCTTATTCGTGCCCAGTTTGGCGTCAGATTGCGGCAAAACCTCGCTCATCCTCGTTCCGTCTCCACGGTATCATTCAATGCCCGCCGCAAGAGTGCATCGGTATCCTGCTCGATCGTCGGATCGGCAAGCCAATCTTCTGAATATTTCCTCGCCGCGCTCGACATCTCTTTGTACTCATCGTCATCCATCTCGATACAATATTTTATCCTGCGGATCCATTCTTTACGGTCTTCCAGCGGCACTACCCAACCGGCATTATGCTCTACAATGTCGTTCCAGGTTGTGCGGTCGCTTATCAGGAGTGGGCTTCCGGCTGCGGTCGCTTCGAGAAATACATACCCAAAATTCTCGCTAAGTGTAGGCGAGACAAAAAAATGCGTTTCGCATACGCGCTGCAGCGCTTCGGCGTGCGGCATTCCGCCGGTTACATTAACCGTCACATTCGCCGGCAACTCTTTGAGAATCGGGTTGATCTCGGCCCAGTAACCTTCATCCTCTATTGGTCCGATCAGATCGAACGTAACGCTCCCAGTTTTTATTTCCTTAAGGCACTCCAGGAAGAACTCCACATTCTTGATTCGCACGATCCGCAGTACAAATGCGAACGATACTTCCCCCGGCTTCTTTTCCGGTTTAACCGCTGGCGAATAATCCGGAAGGATCGTCTTAGGAGCGAGGTCCGATGCGATCATTAACTCGATATTCTGACCAACTACTGAAGTTATCTCGTTTTTCTCCGTTTCGGTCGTCGCCTTCCAGATCACACCCTTGAATAAACCTAAAAGCTTCGCGTACAGGAGAAATAACGTCTTCTTAGGTCTTTTAACGCGTAAAGACGCGGCCGACATTTCTCCGCAAGGTGCCAGGATAACGGGCATAGCGAGAAACAATTTCTTCCTTCGGGCCGAAAGAAACGTTACGACCGGCGTGCTCATAATGCTGTTAAGAAAAACGGCATCCGGACCTACCTCATTGACTAGCTCTGCGAATTTTTTTTGATTTAGATTTTCGGAAGAGAAATAAAAAACGCGGGCATCGCCAACCCGATTCCATTCGTCAGTCTTGACGGTTGTATAGGGCTTGGTATCGCCCTTGCTGTCGTAATTTCGTGTAACGATGAAAAAGTCGTAACGGTCGGAGAAGCGCTCAACGAGATGGACCACGGTCCACGTTCCACCGCCGCTCTTAAAGCCGGGCAGGTAGAAATCGCAAAAAACCATCAATCTCTTTTTCACGCTTTTGCTCTCGCCCGGCACGGTCACGATGTGTGTTTTCTTAGACTCAGGTATCCAAGGACGATCTTGCTCACGGTATGCGAAACATTGCTGCTCATATACTCGCGCGGTGCCGTCCAGTTGGAGGGCTGAGCAATAGCTAATTCGGCCGCACGTATTATCGACTCGGTTTCGGCCCCGCAAAGTATATTGCTTCCGCATTCGATAGTTTCGGGTCGTTCTGTCACGTCTCGGAGCGTAATATTCGGTATGCCGAAGATCGCGCATTCTTCCTGCACCGTTCCGCTGTCGGTCATGACCGCAAGCGAATTCTTTTCAAGCTTAACGAAATCGAAGAATCCGAGCGGCTTGAGGAAGCGAACCTGCTCCGAAGGAGACCGGAACCCGAATTCATGCAGCTTCGCCGCGGTTCTGGGGTGGGTGCTTATCAGGATCGGCTTACCGAATTTTTCCGCGACGGCAGTGAACGCATCAAGGAATTTTTTCAACCGATGCGGATCGTCCACATTCTCTGATCGGTGAAGCGTAACCAGGAAATACTCAAAGGACCGGACCGCAAACTGTTCAAGCGCGCTGCTCGCTTCAATGTTGTCCGAGAAATGATCGAGCACTTCTTTGATCGGATTTCCGGTGACATAGACCCTGTCTCGTTCGATCCCTTCCCGTACAAGATTTTCCTTGCTGCGCTCGGTGTAAGGCATGAGGATCGCGCTTGAATGATCGATAATACGCCGGTTTACCTCTTCGGGTACACGGTCGTCAAAACACCGGTTGCCGGCCTCCATGTGAAACACCGGGATCTGCCGCCGCGCGGCTATGATTGCCGATAATGCGCTGTTCGTATCGCCGAGTATCAGGATGCGGTCGGGTTTATGCTGCTCGAGTATCTCGTCCGTCTTCGATAAAATTTGACCGATCTGGGACCCGAACGAACTGGACTTGATACCAAAGTGAATGTCAGGGGTGCGCACCTCAAGATCGCGAATAAAAATATCGCTGAGGCTTTCATCGTAGTTCTGGCCGGTGTGCACCGTGACGTGTTCGCAGTGCTGATCGAGGATCTTCATAACGAGACTCAGCCGGATTATCTCCGGCCGGGTCCCGAAAATCGTCATTATCTTCATAAACTTTTCGAAAAGGGACGGTTCAAGAAACTATTTATTCGCGGTTAGAAATCTCCTGATCTCTTCATTTGCCGTTCCAAGCAGATCGCGCAGCCCTTCGACCGAGATATTATCGTCCTTCGAAGAATACTCCGAATCCAAAACAGCGGTAAACTCTTTTTCCTCTCTCAATTCCGGGAGCACCGGCAGGATAACGTAGTACCCATCGCGCTCGACCGTCCGAAAGCACTCTTCCTCCGAGACCATTATCTCGTGCACCTTCTCGCCCGGCCGAATACCCGTGTACTCTATCGGCAGGTTCTTATCGCCCATCAGGGCTTTCGCAACATCCGTAATATTTGCCGCAGGCACTTTCGGAACGTAGGTTTCACCGCGCTTTCCGCCCGAGATAGCTGCAAAAACCGTATCGACCGCCCTGTCGAGACTCAATAAAAAGCGCGTCATTTCCGGCAGCGTTACGGTAATGGCGCGATCGTTTTCTATCAACTCGACAAAAAGCGGGACTATCGACCCGCGCGAAGCGATGACATTGCCGTAGCGTACACACATAAAGCTCGTGTTCGGGCAATCGCGGTTGGCCTCTATCAACACCCTCTCCTGCAGGGCCTTGGTCATTCCCATAACATTGATCGGCTTGCAGGCTTTGTCCGTTGAAATCCCGACCACCTTCGTGATGTGCAAATTATTTTCCCGGATTGCTCTTACGATATTCCCCGCACCGAGAATGTTGGTCATAACCGCTTCCATCGGAAAATATTCGCAGGAAGGGACCTGTTTTAAGGCGGCGGCGTGAAAAACGACATCGGTATCGCGCATAGCAGCCAGCAAGGCCGGGTAGTCGCGGACATCACCGATCCGGAAATTCAAAAGGTCTTGTGAATTCTGATAAATTACGTCGTCAGTTGCGGCTTTGCGATGCATATAGTCGAGCCGCATGTAATGCTGTTTTGCCTCGTCGCGAGAAAAAACCGTGATCTGTTCGGGACGTCCCATCTCGCCGCCTAAAAGCCGCTTGATGAGGGTTTGCCCAAGCGACCCCGTGCCGCCCGTTACTAAAACTCTTTTTCCTTCGAGTGCGCTCATGTTCTCCACTTTTCGTAAGGCGTCGGGTCGGCGGCCATTCGCTCAACCATGTGCTCCCAGCTTATAGGCCTAAATCCTGTCTCCCGCCGAAACCTGCTTGAATCCAGGCTCCTGTCGATCCTGAACTCCTCAAATCTCTCGATCTCTATGTGGGCGTGAAAATACTTTTTGATCAAGTGAAGCAGATCGAATTTATTGATCGGCTCACTCGATACATGATACAACCCGTGCAGTTCAGGATGTTCTGTGATCAAAGAAGCAATTATATCGGTAAACACAATCGTTGGAAAGCCTGAGTATATTGCATTTACAAATCCACGCACTGTGTTGCCCTGATTGCTCAGAAACCAGTCTACAAGGCTGTGATAACAGCCCAATTCCCTTCCGATGATCGAGGTCCTTAAGGTAAGACATCTTTCGCCTGTTACTTCACCGAGATTCTTGCTCTTGCCATAAAGATCGCCCGCGTCAGGTACGCTTTCCTCGGTATACATCCCTCTGTCACCGCTAAAAACGCAATCGGTAGAGATAGTGATCAACCGGTATCCAAATTCATGGGTCAATTCAGCAAGTCGATTAGGAAATATTGAATTTATCTCAAGGGTCCTAATTACGTCTTTGGATGAGGGTAGTTGCTTGATGATCCCGATAGCGTTGATCACAACATCTGGGGCTACCATTTCCAGGACCTTATGGATCTCAGCAGGATGCGCGGCATCAACCGTTCCGATAGTTCGTTCGGCCGGCAGGAAGCCAAACTGGCTGTAGTCTATCGAGGCGCCTCTTACCGTGGCCCAAACGTCGAATTCGCCCGACAATCGCTGGACAAGCTTATGTCCGAGCATTCCCTTACCGCCAAATATAAGAACCTTCATAGTTCACCTATTACCTTAAGGGTCGGCGAGCAAACAGTTAATGTACTACCGACGGGCCATTAAGTGCCGTAGAGAAATCATCTGCCGTAAGAAATGTCGTCCCAACATGCTGAATAACCAAACTGGCGCCAATATTCGCTATTCGGGCTGCATCGAGGCCGCTTGCTCCGGCCGCCATTGCCGCTCCCAAACATGCGATCACGGTGTCACCGGCGCCCGTAACATCGAATATCTCCTGCGCCATTGCATCGAGATGTACGGGATCGCGATCCGGC
>Ga0193752_1002050_pt1 | contig 15621 bp, 14 predicted proteins | sample H1c1metaG_FD_144924 | JGI IMG/M metagenome (GOLD analysis project Ga0193752, IMG submission 144924) | Soil microbial communities from a riparian zone of the East river system, Colorado, United States - H1c1 | ecosystem: Environmental > Terrestrial > Soil > Riparian zone | place: USA: East River... | reverse complement strand
CCTGTTTGGAGGTGCGATACAGACCGCGGGCGCGGTGAAGAGCAACAAGATCAAAAAGCATGCGACCAGCGACTTTATGGAAATTGAGCGGCAGAGAGGAATTTCTGTCGCCACCAGTGTCATGAGCTTTGAATACAGGGGCATCCTGATCAACCTGCTGGACACACCAGGTCACAAAGATTTTGCGGAAGACACTTACAGGACACTGACGGCCGTCGACAGTGTGATCCTGGTAATTGACAGTGTAAACGGTGTTGAAGCGCAGACACGCCGGCTGATGGAAGTATGCCGGATGCGAGACACTCCGGTGATCGTGTTCATCAATAAGCTGGACCGTGATGGCAGGAATCGGTTCGACCTGTTGGAGGAAATAGAAAAAGAACTGAAGATCTCCCTGCATCCCATGACCCTTCCCATTAATAGCGGTAAAGATTTTAAGGGAGTGTACAACCTGGATGAAAAAAACCTGGTCCTCTTTACTGCCAACACCAAGGCGGTAGATGAGGATTCCATCAGGATCGACAACCTGAATGACCCCGTGCTCGATACCACCCTGGGTGAAAAAGATGCCGCCATGCTCAGGGAGGACGCCGAATTGGTTGAGGGTGTTTATGGGAGCCTGGACGTTGAAGAATATCTTTCTGGTAGGATCGCTCCGGTATTCTTCGGGTCTGCCATTAATAACTTCGGAGTGAGGGAGATGCTCGACACCTTTATCAGGATCGCACCAACGCCAAGAAGCCGGGAAACTTCGGTCAGAACGGTTGAAGTGACTGAGGATAAATTCAGTGGATTTATCTTTAAGATACATGCGAACCTCGATCCCAAACACCGTGACCGGATCGCCTTCCTGAGGGTCTGTTCCGGGAAGTTTGAAAGGAACAAGTACTTCCATCATGTTCGGCTCGACAAGGAAATCAGGTTCAGTAATCCATATACCTTTCTTGCCCGTGACAAGGATGTAATTGACCAGGCATTTCCGGGCGATGTGGTCGGACTTTTTGATACCGGCACCTTCAAGATTGGTGATACCCTGACAGAAGGTGAGTCCTTCTATTTTACGGGAATACCTTCGTTCTCACCTGAAATTTTTAAAGAGGTAGTTAATAAAGACCCGATGAAAACCAAACAGTTGGAGAAGGGGTTATTGCAATTAACCGACGAGGGTGTAGCGCAGTTGTTTACGCAGTACGGTGGCAATAAAAAGATAATTGGCTGCGTGGGCGAGTTGCAGTTTGAAGTGATCCAGTATCGGTTGCTCCATGAGTATGGGGCCTCCGTCCAATTCAATTCGGTGCCATTTTACAAGGCTTGCTGGATTACCAGCGAGGAGCAAAGGAAACTAGAGGAGTTTATCCGGTTTAAGTCTTCGAACATCGCGGAAGACAAAGATGGGCACCTGGTTTACCTGGCACAGAGCGAATGGTTCCTGAACACGGAGCGCACAAATAATCCTGCCATCAGTTTCCACTTCACGAGTGAGATTCACAAGGAGGCGGTCTGAGGGCAGGATGTCTCTGATTATTTATCTTGAGGAGTTCAAAACGGCGGGTTTATGCCGGTATAATTGTGGGGAGTGATTTCTTTCAGGGTGTCCTTTACTTCGGAAGATATTTTAAGTCCATCAATAAAGCTGTGGATGCTTTTTTTTGTGATTCCCTCTTTTCCTCTTGATAATTCTTTCAGGGCTTCATATGGTGAAGGATAGTTTTCCTTTCGCAGTATGGTCTGGATGGCTTCGGTGACTACTGCCCAGTTGTTGTCGAGATCCTCATAAATCGCCTGCTCGTTGAGAACCAGCTTGCTTATGCCTTTTTCGAGGGATTTGACCGCAAGCATGGTATGGGCGACAGGCAAACCCATGTTCCTCAGTACGGTGCTGTCGGTAAGATCCCTCTGCATCCGGCTGACGGGCAGTTTGGCGGAAAGGTGCTCAAATATCGCGTTGGCGAAACCGAGGTTGCCTTCCGCATTTTCAAAATCAATAGGATTGACTTTATGGGGCATGGTAGAGGATCCAACCTCTCCCTTGATGGTTTTTTGTTTGAAATAATCCATTGAGATATACGTCCACATGTCCCTGCTAAAGTCGATCAGGATGGTATTGATTCTTTTGATACAATCGAAATGGGCGGCTAACCCATCATAGTGTTCGATTTGGGTAGTGAATTTTTGCCTTTTCAGTCCGAGGGACTTTTCAACAAATTCGTCAGCGAGAGCAATCCAATTTTTATTTGGAAAAGCAACCTGGTGCGCATTGAAGTTTCCGGTTGCTCCTCCGAATTTCGCGGAGAAAGGGATTTGAATGAAAAGCTCGACCTGCGAGGTTATGCGTTCAACAAACACCATAATTTCTTTCCCAAGCCGGGTGGGGCTTGCCGGTTGCCCATGGGTGCGGGAGAGTAGGGCAATATGCCTCCAGTTGCCGGCAAGGATTTCGAGTTGTTTCTTGAAATTCAATATGGCAGGCAGGTATTCGATTTCAACCGATTCTTTCCAGGCAAGGGGGATGGCGGTATTGTTGATATCCTGCGAGGTGAGTCCAAAATGTACCCATTCCTGCAAAGACTGGCCATTTACTGCTTCCAGTTTTTCTTTTAGAAAGTATTCAACTGCCTTGACATCGTGATTGGTTCGGGATTCGATCTTTTTGATCGCCTGTGCATCTTTTTCAGAAAAATCAGTTAGTATCTTGTCAACCATTTGCCTAACGGTATCGGGCAATTGGAAGAATTTTTTTTCGCCCAGGAATTTCAGGTACTGAACCTCAATATTTACGCGGTATTTGATCAGGGCATATTCTGAAAAATACTCAGAAAGCTGATTTACCTGCCTTCTGTACCGGCCATCGATCGCCGAAATGGCAGTCAACTCAGAGAGTTCCATACTTAAGGAATTATTTAACTGTGGCACCAGTACCTTTACGCCGCAAAAGTAAACCAATTGAATAAGACTAAGGTAGGAATTGTAAGTTATCTCAACACAAAGCCATTGCTTTATGGAATCAAAGCATCACCCATTTCATCAAGGATTGAGCTTGTAACCGACTATCCATCGAACATTGCCCAGGCTTTGATTAACGATGAGATTGATCTGGGATTAGTGCCAGTGGCGATTATCCCATTGTTAAAAGAACACCACATTATTACAGACTATTGTATCGGCTGTGATGGAGAGGTTGCCTCTGTTGCAATGTTTAGTGCAACTCCAATCAACAAAATAGAAAAAGTACTCCTCGATTATCAGAGCCGTACATCGGTTGCACTCAGCAGGATTCTGATGGATAAGTACTGGAATATTCAACCGCTGATTGAAGATGGTCAAACCAGTTTTGAACAGTGGATCATTGGCAAAACAGCAGGTGTGATCATTGGTGACAGAGCGCTGGAACAACGAAAGACTTCGCCATATATATATGACCTGGGGAAGGCGTGGAAAGATTTTACCGGCCTGCCCTTTGTGTTCGCAGCCTGGATCAGCAACAAAAAACTTCCTCAGGGTTTTGTTGAAGAGTTCAATGAGGCAAATGCCTGGGGCTTACAACATCTGGATGCAGTGGTCGCGGAACTTTCCTCCCCCAATATTGACCTTATGACCTATTATACCAGGTACATCGATTTTTCGCTGAACCGGGCTAAAATGATGGGTATGGAGCAGTTCCTTGCCTTGCTGGAGGCTAAGACATTCACGGAAGACAATGTCCGATTTAAGTAATATTTTCGCGGGCAATTAGATAATCATGGCTGAGACACTTGGGATGCTTTGCGATAAGCTTTCCGTCATCAAACTCAAGCAATACCATACTGAAGATTCCCTGAGACTGGAAAGTCTCGCGACTCAGGCTGCATCCCTGAGAGCGGAAATTGACGAATACCTCCTTATGGCGGTGAACGGACAAATCCCGGCGAACAGGCTGACCTTTGCCGCAAATAAAGTGGTGAAAGGTGAGGGAAACACGGTGACCGAGGCGAGGGGAAATCTTGGCGAACTGATGTATCAATTAGCGGATTGTAATTGCCGGCTCTGGCACCAGCAGGAAAAAGTGTATGAGTTTGAAAAAGTGCCGGTGGGGGAGAAAGATAAGGTGATTAAGGAACTGGCACTCCTCAACCTGGAAAGAAACAATTGTATCGATTCCATCAACCAGCAATTCAGCACCATGATTGCTCAAAGGAATAATTCATAATATATGCATATCAGGACCAGAAAAACCTGCCGGGTCTGTGGGTCATCTTCACTGACCAGCGCGATCGACCTTGGAGAGCAATATCTCCAGGGGTCATTCGTAAAGCCCGGCAAGGAAATGCCATCAACCCGGAAAATTCCATGCACACTGGTCCGTTGCAATCCCGAACTGGATGAAAATGCCTGTGGACTCCTCCAGATGGAGCACACGGTACCTCCGGAGATCCTTTACGATGCCTACTGGTACCGGTCAGGCACCAATGACACAATGAGGAATCATCTCAAAGGGATAGTAGACGACTTGCTACCCTTCCTTCCCGGTGAAAAAATGTCGGTTCTGGACATCGGTTGCAACGACGGCACCCTGCTGGGTTTTTATCCCAGGTCATTTACCCAATACGGATGTGATCCCAGCGATGTTGCCCAGGAAGTAAAGAATGCTACGGTTGTCCAGGACATTTTCCCATCCGAGAAACTGACACAGATCCTTGCGGGCAAACAATTGGATGCCGTGACTTCGATTGCCATGTTTTATGATCTTGAGGATCCGGTTAGTTTTGTCAAGGGCATCAAATCAATACTTTCACCGGAAGGAACTTGGGTATTTGAAATGAGTTACATGCCCAGGATGCTGGAGCTGGACTCGTATGATACTATTTGTCATGAACATCTTGAATACTATAGCCTGGCAGTACTCGAGAAAATATGTTCCATGGCAGGGATGAAAATATATAAAGTTTCATTCAACGAAATTAATGGTGGCAGCATTCGCTGCTACGCAACACATGTTATCAATAAAAAATTTGATCGGGGTGAAGACAGGGAATTTCTCAATTCCATTCGTCAGAAGGAGTTTGATTTGCTGCTCGACACACAGAAGCCATATGCTGACTTTCAGAAAAGGGTGGAAAAATTGAAAAAGGAATTGTATGAAATGCTGGTCTCACTCAGGAAAATGGGGAACACCATCCACATCTATGGGGCTTCCACCAAAGGAAATACGATTCTGCAATGGTGCGGGATTGACAATAGCCTGATTGACTATGCCGCTGAAAGAAACCCTGACAAATATGGTGCAAGCACCCTGGGGACAAACATTCCGATCATCAGCGAGGCCGAAAGCCGGGCAATGAAACCGGATTATTACCTGGTTCTGCCCTGGCATTTTAAGGCTGAATTTCTCGAAAGAGAGAAAAATGCCCTGGAAAAAGGCACTGGTTTGATTTTTCCATTGCCAAAGCTTGAAATAATACGCAAAAACTTGACTTTGAAGGAATAGAGCAGTATATTGGCCCCCAACATAAACCACCTAAACCTAACATGAAAAAAATTCCCACCCTCGGCTTCGCCGCGCTGTTAATTGCCACTTTATTCAGTTCATGTCAGAAGTACATTGACCGTCTTCCAGAAAAACATGTCCGTACCAAAACGGAGATGTTGGTTGGCAAAAATTGGGAAGTGTTTGAAGTACTTCGGAATATTGAAGGAGATAATTCCCATTATATCAAAGACAGTCTGAATACAACAACCACGGATTACAGCAGTATCAGACTAACCTTTCGTGCCGATGGAACCGGCGTCTATATCGACGAGGAAGGAGTCAGCCATTCTGCAGTGTGGAGATTCACAACTGCAGATGAAAGGAATATGGAACTTACCATTAGTCCCCCAGCTCCTGCAACGTTTGTATGGAATCTTGTAGAGATTAGCGACTCATCACTTAGCAATACCACAGCATTTGGACCTCACATTCTTGTCGCTGCCAGATATACTCCGGTAGAAATTAAGAAATAGGTTATTTTCGCCCAATTGTGGTGAAAATAATTGCATTTGCTTCCGGAAATTAGAGGATTATTCATCAATAATCCAAGAGCACAGGATAGTATATATGAATCCGGCGTGATGGTTTATCAATGCCTTAAGCCGTCGGATTCATATTCACTAGATTATTTAGAGGTCAATTCAGAGCAAAGGGCAATTCCCTCAGGGTATGATTTTTATTTTTTTAATTATCATCCCTTTACAATGCCGTGGTTGGAAACCCGGAATCTGAAAAAGTTATTAAACGGCCTTGTTATCACCATGGTCCTTGAGGTTCTTCCAGGTGACCCTTTTGTGCTTTGTCCAAGAACACATTTCGATCTTTATTGCGTTCTTGATCCCTCATTAAAAATTCGACAAGCTAATGTGATTGCCTTTCCCCGGCCTCTTGAGCAGGTTACGATAAAACCCCATACTACAAATGACATCCCGGTCATTGGCACATTTGGATTTGCAACTCGCGGAAAAGGATTCCAGCATGTTGTAGATAGTGTCAACAAGGAATTTGAGCAAGCGATAGTCAAAATAAACATTCCGTTTGGAAGTTTTGTACCGGACTCTGAAGATTATTCCATCAAATTGTCGGAAATATGCCGAAACAGAGCCAAACCAGGAATTGAAGTTGAGGTAACGCATCATTATTTTACCAAAGAGGAGTTGATTGACTGGTGTCGACAAAATACCCTTAATTGTTTCCTCTATGACCGGAACATGCCGGGTCTTGCAGCAACCACGGATCAGGCAATTGTTTCCGAGCAACCGCTGGCGGTATCGAAAAATGATACCTTCCGGCATATACTTTCTTACCTACCTTCTTATCCCCAGTGGTCCCTCAGGCAATCCATTGAGCAATCGGCACCTCTCGTCAAAAAGATGAAATCGGATTGGTCACCTGAAAATTTCAAACGAAAATTCGAAACTGCACTGGAACAATTTATCTGGAACCAGAATGCAACTGAAGGGTCGTCAAATATCATTTTACCTTTGAAAACTTCAAATTTTCGTACGAAGCTTGAAAACAAATTCCACAAACTACAAAGGAAATTAAAGCAAATTCGTACCGGCAAATTCAAGCAAAAAAATGAAGAATTTCTATAGGAAGTTTGTAAGCAAAATATTACTACCCGATTCACAGGTTATTTATTCCCAGGCCGGTGAAGACCTGATCATTTCGAATTACTTGTACAAACTGGGGATTAGCCAACCCACCTATCTTGATATTGGTGCAAACCATCCAACTTATATAAGCAACACCTATTTTTTTTATATCAGGGGCAGCAATGGGGTTTGTGTTGAACCGAATCCGGTCTTATTCCAAAAATTCAAAGCAACCAGGCCTCGGGATATTGTTCTTAACATTGGAATTGGGCATGCCGACAATGTCAAAGCGGATTTTTACCTGTTTCCATTTAGCGCCCACGGATTGAGTACATTTTCAAAAGATGAAGCGTTTTATTGGCAGAATATAGGCATGGAGGGAGTAGGAAAGATCCATTTTGAGAAAGTTATCGAAGTAGAACTTCAGACGATTAACTCCGTTATGAAGAATTTTGACGGAAAGTCACCAGACATTGTTTCCATTGATGTTGAAGGTTTGGATTTGGAAATACTAAAAAGTCTGGATTACGAACGCTATCGTCCTCTTGTATTTTGTGTTGAAACCCTTGGATATGATGATCAGAAAAAGGAATTCAAAAGAACAGAAATTTCAGAATTTTTGCAGCAGAAGGGCTACTCTATTTACGCAGATACTCATATAAATACTATATTCATTCGGAATCAGTATTAAATCAATCTAGCTGTCGCATGAAAGCAATCATATTCGGAGCGAATGGGCAGGATGGTTATTATCTCTCGGAATTGCTTGCGGCAAATAATATTGAAGTTATACCCGTATCCCGCAACGGTGATGTGATCCGGGCCGACGTGGCTGACTTCACGTCAGTACATACCCTGATCAAAGACCATAAGCCGGCCTTCATCTTTCACCTCGCCGCAAGTTCCACCACGCGTCACGAAGCCCTTTTTGCCAATCATGCCACCATATCTACCGGTGCGCTCAACATCTTCGAATCTGTCAAAATCCTTTCACTGGATTCCAAAATTTTCATCTCGGGCAGCGGTCTGCAATTTCGGAATGACGGCAATCCGATTCATGAATCAGATCCGTTTCAGGCCAGGGATGCTTATTCCATCTCACGTATTCAAAGTGTGTATGCCGCCAGGTATTTCAGAAATATCGGCCTCAAAATTTATGTCGGGTATCTTTTCAACCACGAAAGCCCAAGACGAACGGAACAACACATCAGCAGGATGATCGCCGACAAGGTGAAAGCAATAAGCAGGGAAGTAGACATTACCCTTACCGTCGGCGACCTTTCGGTGGTCAAGGAATGGGGGTATGCGGGCGACATCGTGAAAGCGATATGGACCCTCGTTAACCAGGACGAAATAAACGAATCGGTGCTGGGCACAGGCAGGGGCTATTCCATCCAGGAATACATCGAGAAATGCTTCGCCTTCGTCGGCAAAGACTGGCGGCCATATGTGAAAGAGAAGCAGGGATTCCGATCCGAATACCGCAGCCTGATCAGCCAACCAACTACCATATTGACCCTTGGCTGGAAACCTGAAACCGATCTCGGCCAGCTGGTCGAAAAAATGCTCACCGAATAACCAGGTATGACTGCTCTGCGCATTTTACTCGTCCAACTTTTCTCCAATGGCGACTGCCTCTATGCGACGGCCGTTGCCAGGCAGATCAAACAGGATTTTGAAAATTGTCATCTTACCTGGGCCATCTCCCCATCCTGCAGGTCGATGATAGACAATAATCCCTATGTGGATGAAGTGATGGAAGTAACAACGGTCCCAAAAAATAGCGAAGCCGCCTTCAACCGGTTCATAAAAGACCTTAAGACCAGGAAAAAAAAGGGTGAGTGGGATAAAATAATCGTCACGCACATCATGGGTGCCAACCAGGCAAACTATGATGGCTGCATCCGGTCGGCGGTAATGAGGGGATATCGTTTTCCCCTCACCGTTGCCATCCAGCCCATTCTCCGGCTGCGGGAAGATGAATTCCGGTCGATCCGCTCTTTCGTCGCCGAGCACCGTCTCGTGGAATACCGGCACGTGATCCTTTTCGAATTTGCTCCACTTAGCGGTCAATCCCTCATCACCAGGGAACAGGCCATAGATATGGCTCAGCAGTTGGCGGCAAGCGGAAATGTTGCTGTGATCCTTTCCTCAGCGCAACGCATCACACACGCGAACCCCGCTATCATTGATGGAAGTACACTAACTATGCGCGAAACAGCGGGCCTTACCCATCATTGCAGTTTACTGCTTGGTTGCTCCAGCGGACTCACCTGGCTGAGCACCGCGGATTGTGCCAATCTGCTGCCGATGGTGCAGCTGCTTAATCCCGACACGCCCTGGCTGAATTCTGTAGCCCGCGACTTTAAGAGATTTGGACTGAACGCAAGCGGCGTCATCGAGCTGCACGAAAATGCGGCGGAGAAAAAGATGGAATGCATTCAGCTGGCCCTGATCGACTTTGACGGTGCAAGAAAAAAATATCACCGGGATATTCCTATGAATTTCCGTACAAGCAAGGATATTGTATACAACCTGCTTTGTTATTTCCGGTTCGGGGCCGTCGTAAAACATCTCCGCATCAACCGGCAGGTACATGGCATTCGCCCCGACCTCTACTTCAATGTGTTGAATGGATTCTTAGTTCTTATACCGCGACTGATCAGTAACCTGTTCAGGAAAAGGATCCTCAGGTCGTCATAAGCGGTGCTCCCGCTTTTTTTTTGTCTGGAATATGATCTCTTCGTGCATCATCTCTGTTACCAGCTGTTCAAGAGAATATTTTGGCTCCCATCCAAGTTGTTGCCGGGCCTTGGTGGCATCACCAATCAGTATGTCCACTTCCGCAGGACGAAAATAGCGCGGATGTATCCCCGTTACCTGCCTGCCGACCGGGAGTTGATATTGTGGATTAGAACAGGAAGCGACGAATCCTTTTTCATTTTCTCCTTCTCCTTCAAAATAGAGGGTGATTCCTGCATAGCCAAATGCCAGCCGGACGAAATCCCTGACAGAAGTGGTGATGCCAGTCGCCAGTACATAGTCTTCAGGAACTTCCTGCTGCATCATTCGCCACATCCCCTCTACATAATCCTTGGCGTGTCCCCAGTCGCGCCGTGCATCCATATTGCCCAGCAGCAGCAGGTCTTCACTGCCATTGAGGATCTGTGCCACACTGATGGTAATCTTCCGGGTCACAAAACTTTCGCCGCGAACAGGACTTTCATGATTGAAGAGAATGCCATTGACCGCGTAAATCCCATAGGCTTCGCGGTAGTTTACCGTAATCCAGTACCCATATAATTTGGCCACACCATAAGGCGAGCGTGGATAAAAGGGAGTATTCTCCGTTTGCGGTATCTCCTGCACTTTGCCATAAAGTTCGGAGGTGGAGGCCTGGTAAAATTTCGTTTTGTGTTCCAGCCCCAGGATCCGGATGGCCTCCAGTATTCTAAGCACCCCGATGCCGTCTGAATTCGCGGTGTATTCAGGGGTCTCAAAACTCACCTGTACATGGCTCTGTGCGGCCAGGTTGTAAATTTCGTCAGGTTGTGTCTGTTGTATGATGCGCAGCAGGTTGGAGGAATCCGTCAGGTCGCCATAATGCAGGTGGAAACGGTCTTCACAGGTCTTGTCAAAGAAAATATGATCAATACGGTCCGTATTCATCAGGGAACTCCTTCTCTTGACCCCATGCACATTGTATCCTTTCTTCAGGAGTAATTCAGCAAGATACGATCCATCCTGTCCTGTTATACCCGTAATTAATGCAACTTTCATTGAACTTCCTGGTTTAAATTGGGTGCAAATTAATGTATTCGATTCTTAATTAGTTACCTGCCACATGCCGGAGACCCTTTCCATTGTCATTGTAAACTATAAAACTCCGGGGCTGCTCTCAGATTGTCTTGCCACGGTATACAGTGACGCCGGCTCGGACAATTTTGAGGTGATCGTTGTGGACAATCATTCGGAGGACGATAGCAGGACGACTCTTCTCTCTGCGTTTCCCAGACTCACCTGGATACAGATGGACTACAACTCAGGTTTTGCCCGGGCCAACAATGAAGGCATGCGTCATGCGAGCGGACAGGCGGTATTATTACTGAACTCCGACACCCTGGTTGTTTCAAATGCGATATCGGAAGCATTTCGTTTATTGATGGAAAGCAATTATATCGGTTGTGGTATCCAACTGCTCAATACTGATGGCAGTTCCCAGATCTCCGGCAATTTTTTTGTCCGGGGTAATCTCAACAACCTGTTGCCGCTTCCCTATGTTGGCGCGGTGATAAGAAACACCGGCCACCTGTTCAGTGTAAGAAAACCTCACGCCAGCCACTCGGACCAGGCCCAGGAGGTAGACTGGATCAATGGTGCCTTCCTGATGGTAAAAACAGAAACCATTCGGAATGCGGGGATGATGGATGAGGATTTCTTTCTCTATGCTGAAGAGGCCGAATGGTGTGCAAGACTTATAAAATTCGGCAAACTGGTGATCTATGGACACCTCCAGGTAGTACACCTCCAGGGAGGAACCTCTAATACCACATTCGCTTCGTCAGGACAGGGTTACTACAACCTCTATGATAAAAAAGGCCTGCAGATCATGGTGTCAAATTTTGTGCGACTGAGAAAACAGTGGGGTAGTGGCTGGTTCCTGTTTCAATTATTGATTTACACCCTCACCATCCCGATTGTGTTCATCGTGTCCATACTTCAATATGTTTTCCGGTGGAACAAACTTCGGGAGGCATTGATCCTTGCACGCGGTTTTACCAGCAATGTGATCACCATATGGAAATATGTGGTCACCATTCTGGGCAACAAGCCTCATTTTTACAAGTTTCTATGACCTGATTGCTTTTACCGCCTTGTCGATAATATTTCCCCAGTAGTAATAAGTAAAAAAAGAGGAAGGAATTTCATCATCTGCCAGTGATGACCTGATCACCTCCATTGCAAACTGGTCCCAATTCTCTTCATAAACCACTGTCAATTTATTGCCGCAGACGCTACGCTCAATTCCCATGGCCCCGAGTTCCGTAGATACCACCGAACAATTCATCGCCAGTGCTTCAATGGCCTTGGTCTTTACCCCTCCGCCTGAAAGGATGGGATTCAGAAAAACATCCGCCGCCTTGAAATAAACGGAAACATCATCGACGAATCCAGCATAGATAATATTCTGGTCCGCATAGGCTTTCAATTCATTGAAGCGTTCAGGAAGCCCTTTACCGCAGATGATGATCTTGTAACGAAACCCCTGCTGGGTAAGAAGGCGGGGATTTATCCTGCCCAGTATGATTTCCAACGCCTCAAAATTGGTGGAATGATAGAGTGCGCCATTGAACAACAGTATCTTCTCATTGGGGCGAATAGCGTACATATTTTCAATCTGCTTTCTGGAAAAAGGCAGGTCACCCGGCAGGTGATTGTGTTCAATGCCGTAGGTGATCTCGAGCGACTTGCCGGCTTCAACCTTCAGATGACTGATGGCATGTGCCCGATCATCCTCCGAGATAAAAAAGACCTTGTCCGCATTCCGGTACACCCAACTCTCATATACCATCAACGCCTTCCACCACCAGCGGCCAATCGACTTTGACCGCATGTATTCGATGTTATGCGAATGCACCACCCAGATGATCGGAAGATTTTTTCGCAGCAACCAGGCCAGCCAGCCATAATATGGATGTTCAATAATAAGATGTGTCGCTTTTTTTAGTCTCAGGATTTTTCTTAGTCTGAAATATAAAAAGAGATTGAAGTAACGTAATTTCGAATTGCCGATGATATTGAGTAGCTGGTAACCCTTCGCGTATGAAGGGTGATTATTTTTTGTGGTTATCGCAGTCAATTTTGTAACCCTGCCAAGATAATCCGAGAATACGGCAATGCCTTTTTCACCACCGAGCCGGGCTGGGAAGATCTGGTAAGGAATGAGGCTCACTATACGCAAGAGACTATCCATAGTTTAAGAACCGTTCTTTTTGGCCATTATGAATATGGAAGTGGAAAGAAAGGGTACCCGGGTACTGTCACTCCTGAACACATATTTGACCAGTTTTCTCTTCAGCCAGCCTTCTTTTAATACGTCCATCGGTGCCGTGACATAGCAATGGCTCAAAATTGTAAAGCCATGCTTCTGCAGTAGTCTTGCAATTCTTTCCGGCGTATATATCCTGGCGTTAGCAAAACGTTCATGTATCGGCCGTGGCAGCCAGGAGAAAAATGGCACCCTGTTCCAGGGGAGCAAAGGTAAGCGCGCTCCATGGGTTTCAAAGATCCACCATTTGTTAGGAACCGTTATCGCGGCCAACCCGCCGTCGCTCAGCACCGAGGCATATCTTGAAACACTTTCTTCGCTTTGCAGGTGTTCGATCACTTCAAAACTGATCAGCCGGTTAAATGTTTCCTGCAATTCTTCTTTTTCAAGGTCGGCCTGCAAAAACCTGCTGTTTGATGCCTGCATTTTTTTCTTCTGTTCATTGAATGCTTCAGCATAATCATAGATATCTACCCCCAGCACAGCTCTGAATTTTCCGGCCAGTCTGTTGATGGTTGCTCCTGTTCCACAACCGATCTCGATGCAGGTCAGGTCCTTCCCGAAAAAATCTGGAAACGATTCCAGGATCCCGATTCTTCTGGTTATGATTTTGTCAAGGTCGTCCGCAGGCTTGCCCAGGTAATGATCATCGCTGAATAAATTTTTGTCGACCCGGTCAGTATTGGACATAGGCGCGAAGTTAACGGGGTCTGGCGATCACATAAATAAATGGCGTCAGCTTCATTCCTGACGCAGGATTTTTCCGGATCAGCCGGTTCACAAAATGCGCGGCCCTATTTTTTAAGGCGGACGGATAATGGGTGTCCCAGAAACCGGGTTCAAAGCTGATCTCAAAATTTTCATCGCTGATCAGCGCTTTGTATTCATCAATTGAAAGGAGGTGTTCTGCCCAAACACCGGTTGAAGGGTCGCAGGTGTTTGTCTTATGTATTTCCGGATCTGGAAACTTCCCGGTTTTGCGATAGTTCTCAATAGCCTCTACCAGGTCTATACTCGCCAATCCCCTGGTTTTATAGGCGAGACTGTTAATTTTTGCAGGGGTTAAACCGGGGCACTGCCTTTCAATCACCACGCTTCTCTTTCCCCTGTATACTTTTTCCCATTTACGGTGCCAGCGCCTGTGCTTTATCGCCGACAGGGGATTTTTTATATTGGCCGTGGTTGATGATACGACCACTGCACTCGGTTGACGTTCATGGACGGCTTTGTAAAAAACATCGAGTTGGTAAATGTGCTCGATCACATTCCGGGAGGTGATCAGGTCACAGCGTATGTTGAATTTATCGAGCCTGTCGAAACAAGCATCTATATCACCCACTATGTAATGATCGATATGAATGCCGATTGCCTGCGCAATAAGTTCTGCGCTCAATTTCCAGTCTTCCAGGTGATCGTTGTAGATCACCTGTTTGAAACCCACCATTTTGGCCAGCAGGTATAAAGAGCCAACACCACCCCCATAATCCATCACCACAAGATCCTCTGGTTGACCATTTATCATGCGGATGGCGCGGTACAACAAACTCGCGCTCGTTTCAATGGAAAAAAACAGGCGCCGGGAATGACTTGCCTTGTAGTAATGCAGGCAGTAGCCAGGCATTCCTAGTCCATCCGGGTCAATGGAGCGGAGTTTTTCATACAACTCTGTGGCTGCGGAATTAATCCGTACTCCGAGCTGATCTTCCTGTTGAAGAAACTTATCCATTTTAACCTGGTAGTCCTATTTATTTGGTGGCTGAATAGTGGAAGCGCGATATCCTTTCCATAACACAAATGCGCCATATAGTAGAACCAGGATGGAAATTATGCCCACAACAAGCGTGATGGCGTTGCCAATTTTATAGGATGCAGGTTCAAAACGGAATTCAATTTTATGGTTGCCGGCTGGAATCACCAGGCCCCTGAGCAGATAGTTCACTTTGATGATGGGCGATTCTTTTCCATCAATAAAAGCAAACCAGCCATTGGGATAGTACACTTCGCTGAAGACACCGAGTTGATTGGTGCGGGATTGCGAGGTGTAGTTGATTTGGTCGTTGCGGTTTTCCACCAGCTTGATGACGGCAGTACTGTCTGCCTGTATGGGTAGGGAAATTTTTGGCTGTTCTTTTTTCTCGATGACCGCAGAATCTTTGGGATCCATATGATCCAGTGTGCGTATTTCTTCGGTAGCGTTATTCACAAACCTGATATTGCTGACGAACCATGCCGGGCCGAGCACGCCGGGGTTAACCTGAACTATTGGCTGGTTATTGGAGGGGTCAGTAACAATAACATATTTTGTGTTCAGCATGCTGAACACCTTCATGTTCCCCTTTTCGAGCTGCTCTTTTTTAAGGTCCTCATAAAGTGCCAGCTTGGCCGGGTGATACCCGCCTATGGAATTATGGAGATAGGAGGTTCTGTTGGTAACAGATGAACCCTGAAAGGGATCTCCCCCGGTGCTG
>Ga0193752_1002049_pt1 | contig 15631 bp, 12 predicted proteins | sample H1c1metaG_FD_144924 | JGI IMG/M metagenome (GOLD analysis project Ga0193752, IMG submission 144924) | Soil microbial communities from a riparian zone of the East river system, Colorado, United States - H1c1 | ecosystem: Environmental > Terrestrial > Soil > Riparian zone | place: USA: East River... | reverse complement strand
CACCGTGCTCTACACCGGGCTCACGCGCGACGGCACCTTCCTCATCGAGAACGGGAAGGTCACCAAAGCCGTGAAGAATCTCCGCTTCAACGAAAGCCCGCTCTTCATGCTGAACAACCTCGAGATGCTCGGGCGCGCCGAACGGGTTGCCGGTACGGAGTCGGGTGGGAACGTGGTATTTCCGACGCTGAAGGTGAAGGACTTCAATTTCACATCGCTGTCAGACGCAGTCTGACAGCGACGCTTACAGTCCTGACGGCGGAGGCGGCTCTTCTTTCAGACTCAGCCACGCCAAGGCAGGTTGAATGCTCCGAAATACCTTGAACTGCCCTTCGCCCATCTCGCCGCGGTACGACTCGTACATGCGCGAGAGGCCGAAGAGGAAGTCCGTGGGAGCCACGACCGCGCGGCGCGCGTATGGCGAGTGAAGTGTCCATCGCGCGCTCGACGGAATCATGTCGGACGACACGTTCACCTCGGTGACCTCCCGCAAGTCCACGAGCTCGGGCATTGCAGAGTCGAAGCGCGGGTCGGCGTACAGTGACCGCAGATGTTCGACGAAGTCCGCGTCGGTCACTTCACCGCTGAAGACGGTGTAGACGAGCGGAAGCTGCAGGTCGATCGAATAGCTCACTGGCAAGGGACGCCTCCCAGCACGTGACTTTCGACGCCCTACACAGTAGGAAGTCCTCGAAATCTCCGCCAGCGTGATCTCGGACAGGATGCTGTCCGAAGGCTGTCCCCATGCTGTTTCCCGCGATATGATTGCGCGGCGATTTTTGGTCAGTGGAGATCGAGCGTGTTCTCGCGATGATCCGGTGACACCGTCATGACCGACCACGAAATGGGACAACGAGCGCGTGACGAGCGGCTCGAAGTCATCCGCACCGAGCTTCGCGGACGCATTCGGCCGGTGTGTCCCGACATGCCGGAAATGCTGTTCTTCGAGATGGTCGACCGCATGGCGGCCATTCAGCTCAAGTACGAGCTCCTCGAGGAGCTTCCGCCGCCGGCCTGATCACGCTGTGGCGGTATCGTGGTCTGTGAGGGCTCGCTAACTTGGGGCGCACCTGAACTTTCTCCGCCGCCCACGCCGTCATCGATGACCGAGCAGCAGACCCCAACGCCCGAAGAAGCGTCTCCAGTACCCGACTGCCCCAAGTGCGGCGGTGCCATGTGGGACAACCGTGTCGGCAAGCGCAACCCCAAAGCGCCCGACTTCAAGTGCAAGGACCGCGAATGCGAAGGCGTCATCTGGCCGCCACGTGACGCGAACGCCGTCGCCGCACCCACCGCGCAGGCCGAGCCACAGCCGGCCGCGCCTGGCATGCCGTCGTGCCCCATCTGTGGTGGTGCGATGTGGGACGACCGCCTCTCGAAGCGCAACCCGAAGGCACCCGACTTCAAGTGCAAGAACAAGCCGAAGATGAAGGGTGGTCCTGGCTGCGAAGGTGTGATCTGGCCGCCGCGCGCTGGCCAGACGAGCCCATATCCGGCGCCGGTGCCTCGCGCCGGTGAGCGCTCGAACATGTCCGCTCCGCCCATCGACGACACGCCGCCGCCCGACGAACCGCCACCGTTCGACGACGACGACCTTCCCTTCTAAGGAGACGCAGTGAAGCTCCGTCTGCCCCTGCTCTGCTGCGTCATCGCGAGTGCCGCACTTCCGGCCGCCGCGACGGCGCAGTCACCGACGAAGCGTCCGCTCCGCGCTGGTGACATCTACCAGCTGCGCGGCGTCAACGACCCGCAGCTGTCCCCCGATGGCGCGTGGATCGCCTACAGCGTCACCGCGGTCGACTCGGCGAAGGACAAGAGCGACACCGACATCTGGATGACGAGCTGGGATGGGACGCAGACGATTCGCGTCACCTCGTCGCCGGAGAGTGAAGGCACGCCGCGCTGGAGTCCCGACGGACGGTTCCTCGCATTCGTCTCGGGCCGGCAGGAAGGCAAGGGCGGACAGGTGTGGCTGCTCGATCGCCGAGGAGGCGAGGCGCAGCGGCTGACGATGATCAAGGGTGGCCTCGGCGAGTTTGCGTGGTCGCCCGACTCGAAGCGGCTCGTCCTCGCGCTCGACGAAGAAACTGATTCGATCGCGCGCAAGGACACGGCGGAGCGCAAGACGCCAAAGCCCATCGTCATCGATCGCTACAACTTCAAGCACGACATCGACGGCTACCTCGGCACGAAGCGCACGCACCTCGCGCTGTTCGACGTTGCGACGAAGAAGCTGGACTCGCTCACGAGCGATCTGTACGACGACGAGTCGCCGAGCTGGTCGCCGGACGGACAGCGCATCGCGTTCATTCGCGGCGGGCCCGCTGAGCCGGATCGCCCGCGTTACTCGCACGTGTACGTCGTCGACGCTCGGAAGGGCGCGACGCCGAAGCAGCTCACCGACGGCAACGACGGTAGCCGGCCCACGTGGAGTCCGGACGGAAAGTGGATCGCCTTCACGCGCGGCGACGAAGGCAAGTACACGGCGTACAATCTGAGCAAGCTGGCCGTTGTGCCGAGCGACGGCGGTGCCGCACGCGTGGTGACGGGTTCGCTCGATCGTCCTGTGTCGTCGCTGCGATTCACGAGCGACGGAAGCGCCGTGCTGGTGCTCGTCACCGACGACCGCTCCGACCAGCTCGCCCGCATCAAGGTGAGCGACGGAAGCATCGAGCGCATTCTCGACGGCAAGCGCAGCGTTTCCGGATTCACCACGCTGCCCGACGGCCGCACGGCGGTGTTGATGTCCACTCCCGATCGCGCGCCGGAAGTGTTTGCGCTCGACGGAGCCGGTGCGTCGTCACTGCGCCGCATCACACACCAGAACGATTCGCTGTTCGCAAAGCTGCAACTGGCGAGCGTCGAGCCGCTCACGTCGAAGAGCAAGGACGGAACGGAAGTCCATTCGCTGCTGTTCAAGCCCGCGGACGCCGCGCCGGGCAAGCGACTGCCGCTGATTCTGTTCATCCACGGCGGTCCGAACAGCCAGGACTCGTACAAGTTCGACTTCGACCGTCAGTTCTTCGCCGCGAACGGCTACGCCGTGCTCGCCGTCAATTATCGCGGCTCTGCGGGTCGTGGCTCAGCGTATCAGAAAGCGATCTTCGCCGATTGGGGCAACAAGGAAGTCGTCGACCTGATCGGTGCGGTGGATGAGGCGGTGCGCGTCGGCATCGCGGATCCCGACAAGCTCGGCATCGGCGGCTGGAGCTACGGCGGAATTCTCACCGACTACACGATCGCGACGACGACGCGCTTCAAGGCGGCGGTGAGCGGTGCCGGTAGCGCGAATCAGCTGTCGATGTACGGCTCGGATCAGTACATCACGCAATACAATCTGGAGCTCGGAGCACCGTGGGTGTCCCCGGAAAAGTGGATGAAGGTGTCATATCCCTTCTTCCACGCGGACCGCATCAAGACACCGACGCTGTTCATGGGCGGGCAGAGCGACTTCAACGTCCCGATCATCGGCGGCGAGCAGATGTACCAGGCGTTGCGCACGTTGGGCGTCGAGACGAAGCTCGTGATCTATCCCAGCCAGTTCCACGGTATCACCATTCCGAGCTACAAGATCGACCGGCTGGGGCGTTATCTCGACTGGTGGGATCGGTATATCAAGGCAGTTCCCACTCTATAAACCGAACTACGAGCACTAACTACGTGCTCCAACGGCGTGCTCCAACGGCGTGCTCCAACGGCGTGCTCCAACAGCGTGCTCCAACAGCGTGCTCCAACAGCGTGCTCTAACCGCGCGTAACGACGTGCTCTAAGCTCGTGCTCTGAACCGACGTTGGAGCACGTCGTTAGAGCACGATCTTGGAGCACGCTCTAAAGCAGTCCGCGTATCCACCCACCATCCACCGGAATCGACGCCCCGGTCGTATAGCTCGCTCGTTCCGACGCAAGGAACGCCACCATCGCGGCGAATTCGTTCGGCTCGCCGAGGCGGCCCATCGGAATCTGCCCTTCCCACGCCGCACGCTCGGCGGCAGGTGTGGTGCCGCGGAGCGACGCATTCTTCTGCGCGAGATCCTCGACGCGCTGCGTCCGCGTGTAGCCCGGCATCACGTTGTTCACTGTGATGCCGAACGGCGCGACCTCGTTCGCGAGCGTACGCGCGAACCCCGTGACTGCCGCACGCACGGAGTTCGACAGGATGAGGTTGTCCACCGGCTGCTTCACGGCGATGGACGTGACGTTGATGATGCGTCCCCAACGGCGCTCCTTCATGCCGGGCAACACGGCGCGCGTGAGCTCAACGACGCTCACGAGATTCTGTCGCACCGCGGTCTCCCACACTTCGGCAGAATGCGTCTCGAACGGACCGGCCGGCGGGCCGCCAGCGTTTGTCACGAGGACGTCCACACGTCCGAATTCCTCCAGCGCGCGCTGCGTCACGCGAGCGACGCCTTCCGGCTCGGACAGATCCGCGACGACTTCGATCACCGTCTTGCCAGTCTCGGCGCGGATCGACTCCGCCGTTTCGTGCAGGGCCTCTGCCCCGCGCGCACAGAGCACGAGATGCGCACCTTCTCGCGCCAGCTCCTCGGCCACCGCGCGCCCGAGCCCGCGACTCGCCGCCGCGACGAGCGCAATCTTCCCATCCAGTCCGAGAATCATTTCTCTTGCTTGTGGAAATAGTTGTCGGTGTGATCCAGCCAGTCCTGTCGCGGCGGGCTGAAGATGTCCACGTCGAGCGTATCCTCCAACGCTCGCGCTTCGTGGGGCACGTTCGACGGCAGGTGCAGGACCTCACCAGCGCGCACGATCACCTCGCGCTCCCGATTGGCGCCGATGAAGAAGTGCAGCGCACCCTCGAGGATGTACGTGAGCTGTTCGTTGTGATGCGAGTGCTGCGGTACGAGCGCGTCCTTCTTGAGATACACGTGCGCGAGCATCATCTGGTCACCAGTGATGAGCCGGCGCGAGATCGTATCGGTGACGCGTTCTTCGTTGATGTCGGACCAGCGGAAGTGACGAACGGATTCAGGCATCGTGAGCGAGGTTTGAGGGCGAAATCACATCATCCAAAGTTGTATCGCGGACGGCATTCCTGCACCGTCGATTTGGTCACGCAATAGTCGGAAGATCAACCACGGACGATCAAATGCCTGACACGGATGGGCACGGAGAACAGCCGGATCTTCGCGGATACGGCTACGCCACGATTCGCCCAGAAATGGCAGCATCAAAAAAACAAGATTTCATTCTTTGATGATGCGCGTTGACAGACTTGGCGTGCGAGGCCCGCCCGAGGCAGTATCCGTGTAAATCGAGAGCTGTTGCTCCGTGTCCATCCGTGTCAGGCAGTGGCAGTTCACGGTGCTACGGTCCGCCGTTCCCTCGCCGAACCTTTCCGACGCGCCACCTCGAGGCCAGTCAGGCATGCCGACAGCCACACTGCGCCGGCCGCGAGTCCGCTCACGACGTCGCTGAAGTAGCGATCGCCGAGATACAGCCGGCCGAAGCAGATCGCGAGGATGAGCGTAGCGGCGCTCAGGGCGATGAGCACCTGCATGCGATGCTCCCGAAGCATCAGGATGAGGAAGTACGCGATCATCCCATAGCCCACGAGTGATCCCAGCGCCTGACCACTCGGCGTGCCCATCGCCGCGGCGATTGCTGCCGCTGCCGGCACATGCTGGTGCTCGAAGAAATGCTTCACCATGACGTCGATGATCGCGCTGCCGCCAATCGACGCAATGAAGCCGACAAGTGGTAGCCAGCTCCTCTCGCGGCGCGCGAGCACCAGTGCGAGCACGACGCCAGGAATCGCGACCACGGGCAGGCGTCCCAACTGGCTGACCAATCTCCAGAATGCCACGCGCGACGGCGTCGACGTCTCGCGAAGTGCAGCAGCCAATTGGATGTCGAACTGTGGCAGGGCGTCGCGCGCGAGGAGCGAGTTGGCGATGGCGCTGAAGATCACGAGCGCCATGAAGCTGAGGCCGAGGCCGAGCGTGAGGTTGAGGCCGAGATAGTCGCCCGGCGTAAAGCGGCGAAAGAGAAATGCGCGCGCCGATGGAGAGTGCGCCGCCAGCCACCGCAGCGGTGGGAGCATCAGCACTCGGTGCCAGACGGTGCCCTCGGCGCGCCACGCGGCGTCGCTCTCCTCGACGAGCCACTCACCGACAACCGCCACCGTGACGATGATGCCGAGCCCCACGGCGATGATGAGGGAGCCGCGAACGAGGCCGTGCCCGAGCGCCGGCGGATGCTGGCCGAAGAAGTATCCAATGCCCAGGAACACCGCCGACCAGACAGCTGCACCCGCGAGGTTGAAGAGCGTGAACCGCACGAGGCTCATCGACGACAGGCCGGCGAGCGGGGAGATCAACATCCGCGCAACCGGTACAAAACGTCCGATGAGAATTGCCCTGATACCGTGCCGGTCGAAGAAGCCGCGCGTGCGCGTCAGTACCGCTGGGCTCACGCGTCTGGAGTGCTTGTCGAAGAAGTCTCCGCCCCTCCGGCCGGCAAGGAACGCGACTGTGGTGCCGGCGGTCGATGCAACGGTCGAGACGACGAACAGCAGCACCATCGACAGCTTCCCATGCGCCGCGAAGGCAGCGGCGGTCACGAGCGTCGTGTCCGTCGGGAAGGGGATCGCCATTCCCTCGAAAAAAATGAAGAGGGCGACGATCAGGTACCCGTAGTCGCTGATGAGCCGACCAAGGTGGCTGGTCACCGGAAAAAGGTCTGGCTCAGAAGAACAGTTTGCGCAACGACATGTGCGGCGTGAATGCACGAAGTGCGCTCGGCACCGACTCCGATTACGCTCGCCTGATTCGTGCGTCCTTATGTCGACGCTCTCGTGCCCCCCGCACCCTCGAAAATCCCACCCGGTCTGCTGTGCTCGCTTCTAAAATTCGCCGTGCCGTCGTGATCTCATTCACGATGGCTACCTCGCTTACGCCATCACTGTTGGCGCAGGCGACCACAGGCCCCGACGGCCGCACCATAACGCCTCGTGACACCGCGCACGCCGCGGCGCACAAGACACTGTTCACGTATCGAGACGCTGCACTCGCCGCCGCGTTCGTCGGGCTCACCGTGGCGATGTTTCCGGCCGACCGGCACTTCGCTGAGGAACTCCAGCGCGAAGACCTGCGGACCAACAAGGTGTTGGACAACCCGGCGAGAAATGTCGAGCTGATCACCGCGCCGGGCGCCTTCATCATCGGCGGCGGTCTCTACGCCGTGGGCAAGCTTGGGGGCCATAAGGACGTGGCCGACCTTGGCTGGCATGGCACGGAGGCCGTCCTTCTCGCTACCGGCGTGACGAACATCCTCAAAGGCGTGATGGGCCGCGCACGCCCCTACGTCACCGGCGACACGATTCCACACGACTTTTCGTTCGGTCGTGGCTTTGGTCGCGGACCGCGAGCAGAGAAGACGTCAGGTATTCTGTACGGAACGGGCGACTATCAGTCCTTTCCGTCGGGCCACACCACTACCGCGTTTGCCGCGGCATCGGCGGTGACGAGCGAAGCGCGACGCATGTGGCCGAAGTCCGTCTGGTACGTGGCGCCCGTCATGTACGGCGGTGCGACCCTGGTGGGGCTCTCGCGCATGTATCACAACAACCACTGGGCGAGCGACGTGGCGCTCGGCGCCGCCATTGGGACGTTCAGTGGGCTGAAAGTGGTGCGCTACTCCCATGCGCATCCCGACAACAAGCTCGATCACTTCATCCTCGGCGCCAGCATCTTTCCCAGTCCGGGAGGCGGAACGCTGTCGTTCACCGTCCCAGCGCCATCGGTGACAACGCGCTGACCGCGCGGGAGTACGATCGTCCATAGGTGCAGGCAGCGGGGATGTAACCCCTCCGCCCGGTTCACCGTATGGAGCGTATGCCGCAAGAATTACCGCCTCCGCAGCAGCCCAAGCTTCCCGTCACACCGGCCACGCCAGCTGTTCCCGGTGTGACCGTCATGACACCGGCGACCTTCTCGAAGCAGGACCTTGCCGCTCTGAGGGCCCGGGGCGAGGCGCTGTCGGACCAGATCACGTCAGCGTCGAGTCGACGGGCGCGGACGCGTGAGGCGTTGAAGACAGCAACCGGCGCCGACAAGGCCGGCCTGGAGCAGCGGCTCGGTGTGCTGGACACGCGCATTGCGCGGCTCGAGACGGAGATCGACGAGAACGGAAAGTTGCTCGCGTCCATACCGGCCCAATTCACCGAGGTCGGTCAACCGTTCAGTCCCGGCAACGGATTCAACAAAAAGGTGTCCGAGAACATGGTTCCCATCGCGGCGATCTTCACGATCTTCGTGCTCGCGCCCATCGCGCTCTCGATTTCGCGTCTTCTTTGGAAGCGCGGCTCGTTGAGACATGTCGCCCAGGCGCCGGACAACACACAGCGGCTCGAGCGCATGGAGCAGGCAATCGACTCCATCGCCATCGAGATGGAGCGCGTCTCCGAGGGTCAGCGGTTCGTCACACGCATCATGTCGGAGAACCGCGCAGTGGCTGAGGGACAGCGCGTCGCGCAGCCACTCTCCATTCCTGTCGGCGAAAAAGCCGCAGCGCCTCGCTACTAGCTCAGCTCTTCCAACTCAGCGCGAGCAGCTCTTCATCGGTGAGCTGCATCCACTCGGAAGGGAAGTCGCGCACGCGGCGAACCGCGGCTTCGCTGGCGAAGATGAGCGACATTCCGCTGCGCCGGTCATAGTCGCCGAACGCCTGCTCGTACACGCGCCAGCGCGTGCCATCGACATCCAAAAATGTGCGCGCCGAGGGTGCCTCGCTATCCACGGGAGAGTCGACGCGATCGTCTTTGCCTTGCATTTCGACTCTGCAGCAGCGAGAAGTTGAGGTGAAAGGAGTGCTGTTCGCGCGCACGGTGTAACCTGAATGGAAGCAACGCGATAATCAACGCCGATGCCCAGTTTTCCGGACCATTTCTCTGCGTCGGCAGCGCGGTACGCATCGTACCGTCCCAGTTATCCCCCGGATCTTTTCGGGTGGTTGGCTAAGACGACTGGCGAGCGCGAGCGCGCGTGGGACTGCGGTACGGGCAGCGGACAGGCCGCCATCGCACTCGCGGCGCACTTCAACGAAGTCGTGGCAACGGACGCGAGCCACTCACAGCTGACGCATGCCGTGCGTGCCGAGCGAGTTCACTACGCGGCGATGACCGCGGAGGATAGCGCGCTGGCGAGTCGCTCCGTCCACCTGATCACGGTGGCTCAAGCGCTCCACTGGTTCGACTTGTCGCGATTCTATCCGGAGGCGCGTCGTGTGTTGGCTCCGGGAGGCACGCTCGCGGTGTGGAGCTACGGACTCCTGTCGATAAGCCCGGAAATCGACGTCCTCGTCAACTCGTTCTATAGAGAGACGCTGGGTGGTTACTGGCCACCGGAGCGCGCGCGGGTCGATGCGGGCTACGCAGCACTGCCATTTCCCTTCACGGAACTAGTAGCTCCGAACTTCCATATGACCAGAAACTGGACACTCGCACAGCTGATGGGCTACTTGGACACATGGTCCGCCGTGTCCGAATACCGCAAACGCAACGGTGCCAGCCCAGTGGGGCGTTTTGTCGCAGAGCTGGAACCGACGTGGGGCGATAACGCTACACTGCGAAGAGTTACGTGGCCACTCGAGCTGAGGGTCGGCACAAGCTGAAGGCCAGCTATCGGTAGGCTCCCCATGCAGAATGCATGACTTTGCTGCATTCTGCACGATACGCCTCCTTATAGTCGCCGGTCATCATGGCCAAATGTGGCGGACAGGTTGGCTGAACGTTCGGCGGATGACGCGAGAAAACGGGCACTTTGACGACATTTGGCGAATCTCAAAGCGTGGTCCCGGCATTGCTTGAGCCCGTACCGCCACGGATCACCGTTCTGTCGTGGCGACGCACCTGGAGAAATGGACCGGCGGGCGACGACGCTCACCGTGTCCCTCCAGAGACACATCGAACACACACGAGCTTCGGCTCAAAACGGACGATTCACATGCGCATGCCGATGCAGGCCCGCCCAATCTTCACAAGTCTCACCCTCGCCGCCGCCCTGTTTGTGGGCGCGTGCTCTGGCGAGTCGACGTCTCCGGTCGCGTCTGCACCGGTCGCGAAGGCGGTCGAGGCTACTTCCATGCACATCCCGACCGTGTCGCAGAAGGCACTGATCGGCGTCGTCGACGGAACCTACGCCGTCGTGTTCGACCCGAAGCGCGATCAGTCGTTCTCGCTCGGACCGAATCGCCTGGACATTCCAGCGAACTCTGTCTGCAACCTGCTCACGTCGGGCTACGGCGAGAAATACTGGAACAAGTCGTGCTCGCCGCACCAGCTCCCGATCGTGCTCACGGTGGTCATCAAGAACTCGCAGAGCACGCACCCCGAAGTTCAGTTCTTCCCGGCGATGCGGTTCAATCCGAACAAGTCGGTGCAGCTCTTCATGTACGCACCGAAGGTCTCGAAGACCGATGCCAAGAACTGGCTGATGCTCTACTGCCCCGACAAGGGCGGTTGCGAGGACGAGTCGGCGACGGATTCCGACCTGACCACCTTCATCGATTACAACAACAACGTCCTGTTCCGGCGGGTCAAGCACTTCAGCGGGTATGTCGTTGCCGAGAACAATAGCGGTCAGGGTGGCGGAGACAGCCTCCAGTAACGGCACTCTGTCCCTCCTCTCCCTCGCTCATCAACGATTCCCTATGTGGCACGCCTGGCGTGCCGCTCAACTGGAGATGCTCCAATGATCCGCCCCCTCGCTCCGAAGTTCGGACACAGCAAGCAGAACGTTGCGGACTCTGGCTACATCATCGCCTCGAGCTGAAACAGAACACACCAACCGGCCCGCGCGAGCGGGCCGGTTGCATTTTTCCCCTGTCGCTCGCGTTGCCTTACCTCTCGTCACTGCGTCCTTTTAACGTAGCTATCCCCCCAGAAGTCTCGAAGCTCGCGGCCCCCTCCGGGAACCGATGTCCGACAACACCGCAGGCGCGCGCGCACAGCACCTCCGCCTGGTGGATGCGCCCGCTCGACTCGCCTCGACGAATGCACTGATCGAGGAGGCGCGCTCACTCGACAAGCTCGGGCGGCGGGCCGAGGCGCGTGTGTTGTACGAGCAGGCGATGCGAACGATGTCTGCGCCGTCGCCGTCGATGGCATCCATGCTCCTGCGCTGGATTGCCCGCACCTACGAGGTTGATGCCGACTTCGGCGCCGCCGAAGACTGCGCCGTCGCCGCAGTGGCCACGGCCGAACTTGGCGACGAGCGCAACGCGCTCGGCCATGCGCTGAACGTTCTCGCCGCCGTCCGCTGGCGCCAGGGCGACCTCGATCACGCCGAGCAGCTCTTCCAGGAAGCGCTCGAGCGCGGCACGAGCTCCACGGATCCGCGCCTGCAGGTCGACGTGATGACCAACCTGGGCACGATGGCCAGCATCCGCGGAGACTTCCGCGAGGCGCTGCGCTACTTCCAGGATGCGCTCGCCCACGGTCGCCTGTACTCGCTGCTCGACAACATCGTCATCGCGCTCAACAACCTCGGTCTCGCCAACGTCGCACTCGGACGTCACGACGCAGCCGAAGAGGCGTTCGCTGAAGCGCTGACGATCGCGAACGCGCTCGGCGGTCTCTCCACCCGCGTGCAGCTCGAGGTCAACTCGGCGTCGCTGCAGTTGGAGAAGCGCGACTTCGACGAAGCCAAGCGCCGCTGCGATCGCGCGATGGCGCTGGCCGGGCATCTCGACGACGTGCGCGCCAATGGCGAAGCGTCCAAGGTGTACGGCATCATCGCCCGCGAGACGGGCGACCTCGTTGGCGCCGAGATGCATCTCACCGCGGCGCGTGACGTGGCGACGGCGGCGAAGGATCTCGCCCTCGAGGGCGACACGAACCGCGAGCTCGCGGAGTTGTATGGCCGCTTGGGCCGCAACCGCGAGACGCTACAAGCGCTCAACCGAGCGCACGCCTGCTTCACCCAGTTGCGGTCGCGCCACGAGCTTGCCGACGTGGGACGCCGCATGGCGCGCCTCGAGGGCGACTTCCTCGATGTCGTGCGCAAGTGGGGTGAATCGATCGAATCGAAGGACGTGCACACGCAAGGTCATTGCGAGCGCGTCGCCGATCTCGCCGGCGCACTGGCCGCGAAGGCGGGCTTCGACGAGACGTCGCTATTCTGGTTCCGCATCGGCGCGCTGCTGCACGACGTCGGCAAGCTGATCGTGCCGGCGGAAGTGCTCAACAAGCCGGGCAAGCTCACGGAAGAGGAGTGGGCGCTCATTCGTCAGCATCCGGCCGCCGGCGAGCAGATGCTGGCCGATGTGCAGTTCCCGTGGGACGTTGCGCCGATGGTGCGCAGTCACCACGAGCGCTGGGACGGGCACGGCTATCCGGATGGCCTCGTCGCAGAAAAGATTCCGCTGCAGGCGCGCATTCTCTGCATCGCCGACGTCTATGACGCGCTGACGACGGAGCGCAGCTACAAGCGCGCGTTCTCGCAGCTCGAGGCGATCGAGATCATGCGGCGCGAAGTCGGCCGCCAGTTCGACCCGCAGCTCTTCCAGTTGTTCGAGGAGTTGGTTCGTCGTGGAACGGTGAGCGCACCGTCGGCCGCACAGCGTGGTACACCGCTGCGTCGCTCCGGCGCGATCAACACCGTGATGGTCTCCGAGGAAGACGACCTCACCGGCGCGCTCGTTCGCCGCGCGTTCGTCAACGTCACCTCGGCGGTGCTCGCCGAGCGTCGTCGCACGGGCGCACAGGTGTCGCTGCTCGTCATCGACGTCGACCAGTTCAAGTCCGTCAACGACACGTTCGGTCACCTCGCCGGCGACGATGCGTTGCGCCTCGTGACGAGCGTCGTGCGCGACATGCTCCGTCCTGGCCAGTACGTCGGCCGATATGCGGGCGACGAGTTCGTTGTGCTCCTGCCGGGTCTCGACGCCGCCGGTGCCGGTGCACTCGCTGAAGAGATTCGCCGCACGACCGCCGCGCTGGCGATTCCGCTGCGCGAAGAGACCGACCGCACGATGTCGGTGACGCTGTCCATTGGTGTCGCTACCGCACCGGAGAACGGTGAGTCGTTCGAAGCGCTCTTCACCGCAGCCGACCGCGCGCTGTTCGACGCCAAGCGCGACGGCCGAGACAAGGTCGTCGTCGCGGGCGCATTGAACGATTCGTCGCCACAGCTGGTGTTCAACCGCTTCGTCGGCCGCGCGAGCGAACTTCGCGCGCTCGTGATGGCGCTCGACCAGAGCGTGCACGGCGGTCCGCAGACGCGCATGATCATCGGCGAGGCCGGTGTTGGTAAGTCGACCCTCGTGCGACAGCTGTTGCCCGAATCGCGCCTGCGTGGCGCGGTGATGGTCACCGGTCGCGCGATGGAGAGCGAGAGTCGTCCGCCATATGGGCCGTGGTCGGAGGCACTTGCCGGCATTCACGCACTCGGTCTCGCGCCGACGCGTGCATGGCCGTTGCTCGGGCGTCTCGTGCCAGCACTTCGCAGTGCGAACGCGCGTCCGTCGATTGAAGGCCCGCTGGATCCGCTCCAGGGACACCAGCTCCTCGGCGAGCTCGTGGCGTACCTGCGTGGCGCCAGCGAAGCGCGACCGCTGCTCGTCGTGCTGGAGGACATGCACTGGGGCGACATCGCCAGCTGGGATGCGCTCGAGTACGTGCTCGCCCAGCTCACGACGGAGCGCATCTGCATCGCGCTGACGATCCGCAGCGAAGAGGCGGCCTATGGCGCGGTGCGCGAGCGTCGCCAGCGGCTCTCGCGGGACGAGCGCGTCCGCGAGCTGCGTCTCGATCGTCTCACCGTCGCTGAAGTCCGCGAGTGGCTGCAGGGTGTGCTGCACCGCTCCGATCTCGGCGAAGATCTGCTCGACTTCGTGCTGCGGCACACGGAAGGCAACGCGTTCCTGCTCGTGCAGCTCATGCGCACCATGGCGGAGGAGAACGTCTTCCACCACACCGGCTCGGCGTGGGAGTGGACGATTCCGTCCGCCCTCGCATTGCCGGCTGGTATGACTGATCTCGTGGGTCGTCGTTTGTCGCGACTGCCTCCAGACGCGCTGCGCGTGCTCGTCACGGCGGCTGCACTTGGCCGCACGTTCGCGCTGCCGCTACTCACGGAAGCCTCGGGCGCCAGCGCCGACATCGTGCTCGATGCCGTCGACGCGGCGCTCGCCAGCTCGGTGCTCGAGCCGGCGCGCGACCAGGACGACGACACCTATCAGTTCGCGCACGCGCTCCTCGTGGACGCGGTGCTCAAGTCGGTGAGCCCGGCTCGGCGCCGGCTCACGCACGAGCGCATCGCGGGCATTCTCGTGTCGCGCACGCCCGATGCGGTGGATCGCATCGCGTCGCACTACGCGAACAGCTCGAACAGCGAGCAGGCGTATCTGTGGTGCCGACGCGCGGCATCGCGCGCCATGGCGCTCTACGCGCTCGACGAGGCGGCGGAGTTCCTCCAGCACGCACTGTCGCACGCGACGACCGATGAAGGACGCGCCGCCGTCCACGACGACCTCGCGCGTGCCGCCGAGCATTCAGGACGGTGGGCCGACGTCGAACGCTCGTGCGACGCGATTCTCGCGATGGCGAGCTACGCGGCAGATCCGGCGCTCGCGCTGCCGATCGAGCTGCGACGACTTCAGGCACGCGTGCGACTTGGACAGGGTGCGCAGGACACCGAAGCGGAGTGCCGCGCCCTGCTCAATGTGGCCGAAGGCGTGGGCAACCGTGCGCACATCGTGCAAACGCGCTCACTGCTGGTGCAGACGCTCGCGCGCGCCGGCGAGATGGATCAGGCCATCGAGATTGCGGAAGGTTCGCTCGCCATCGCCGAACAGAGTGGCGACGAGGCGCTCGCTGGTGAGGCGATGCATCGCCTTGCCATCACGCTGCTGGCGTCGCGCTCGGAAGACGCCGTCGAACTGTTGCTCCGGCTCATCACGCGCGCTCGCGAACGTGGCGATCGCGCCATGGAAGCCCGTGCGTACCTGTCACTCGGCGTCGCCCGCATGCGTACGCGTGACGACCTCGCTGGTGCGGATGCGTTCCGCTCGGCGCTGGCCATTGCGCGCGATGCACAGGCGCTCGACGTCGCCGCAAGCTCGTCGATGAACCTCGGCGTGATCGGGCTGCGCGGTGGCGACTTCGCCTCCGCACACGATGCGCTCACCGATGCGCTGCGCCTGTACACGACGCTGCGCAACAACAGCAACCGTCTCGCTGCGTTGTACAACCTGGCCAACCTCGCGCGCGAACGCGGTGACGCCACGGCGGCGACAGCGCTGTATCGCGAGACGATTACGCTGGCCAACCAGCTCGGCGCCATCGACATCACGATCGGCGCATATGCGGGTGAAGGTTGGGCGGCGATGCGTCACGACGACGACGCAGCAGCGCGCACCGCGCTCGCAGCGGCGCAGGGGGTGCTCGGCGCTCGTCAGGACTGGTGGTTCCAGGGCCGAGAGCTGCTGGAGTCGCTCGTCATTCGTCTGGCGGCGCGCGACAAGTATCATGCGCTGGCGCTCGCGCGCTTCCACGCCGCGGTCGAGCGGCTGGAGCTGATGGACGTCTACGCGGCGGCGTGGATGGTGGCCGACTGCGCGTCAGAGCTGGCCGAGCGCGACGCGACGGTATGGGATGTGGTGGAGCGGTTGG
>Ga0193752_1002048_pt1 | contig 15641 bp, 9 predicted proteins | sample H1c1metaG_FD_144924 | JGI IMG/M metagenome (GOLD analysis project Ga0193752, IMG submission 144924) | Soil microbial communities from a riparian zone of the East river system, Colorado, United States - H1c1 | ecosystem: Environmental > Terrestrial > Soil > Riparian zone | place: USA: East River... | reverse complement strand
GAGATCGAAGCTGCGATCGAGGCAGACTCCCACTAGAGAGTTGGGAGCCAATCCGTTGCTGAGCAGCCAACGCGCGATCCGATTGGCCCGCTGATCCAACTCCCGGTAGCTGTGCGCGCCCAGAATGTCATGAATCGCTTCCTTGTTCGGTCGTGTCGCGGCCTGCTCGGCGATCATGCGATGCACAGGAACGTGTGGCGAATGCGCGATGCTCGCACCCAACGCGAGCTCCAGCAGGCGATCCCGATCCGTCTTCGCTACGATCGAGATCTCAGCCAACGTTCGCGCATCCGGCGCGCCGATGAGCTCCTCGATGATCGTTGCGAAGCAGCGCTGCCACACGCCGATCGTCGCTTCGGAAAAGAGATCGGTGCTGTACGACCAGGAGACTTCGAAGGCTCCGCCGATGTCCGTCGCGTACACGTAGAGTTCGAAGGTCTCACTGACTCGCGGCACCACGTGGACCCAGGTGTCGAGGCCGGCAAACACCGGTCGCTTCGGCGAGCGGCCCATTCCAAACGCCACCTGGATCAGCGCGGGGCGGCTCGGATCTCGCGGACGCTTCAGCTTGGGGAGCAACTCGGTGAAGCTGCCTTGCTGGTGGTCGAGCCCGTCGAGCATCGCGTCGTGCAGCTCGGTCAGGTACTGCGACACGCGCTTGTCCGGGTCGATCAACGTGCGCAGCGGCAGGACGTGCACGCAATGGCCCACGAGCGACTCGAACCCTGCCGCCGCTTGCCCCGATGTCGGGATCCCCACGATCAGATCGGTCTGTCGACTCAAGCGGTACAGCAGAAGCTGGAAGGCGCCCAACAACAGTGTATTTGCAGTGCAGGATGCCTGCATGGCGGCTGCGCGCACTCGCTCGATGACGGATGCAGACAGCTGCTGGTCGCTGCGGGTCGACCTAAAAGAGCGCTGAGCTGGCCGTGCTTCATCGAGCGGGAGATCGAGGTCGTCGGTCTGGCCACGCAGATGGTCGAGCCAGAAGCGCTCACTCTCGCGCGCTTCGGCGGTGTTCGTGTGAGCAAACTCTGCGGCGGCGTACTCTGCGAAAGAGGCCGCGCGCGGCAGGCTGGCAGGCCGTCCTTCGACTCGGGCGGAGTACAGCTCCGACAGCTCGCGAATCAGGATCTCCCAAGAAGAGCCGTCGACCACGATGTGATGCGCGCACATGATGAGCTGCGCCTCGTCATCGGTCTTCCACACCAATCGCGCGCGACACAACGGCCCAGTCGAGAGATCGAACGGGACCGAGACTTGCTCGCGCATCAGATCGAGCAGTCGCGCAGTGCACGTCGATGGGTCTTCCTTCCGCAGGTCCGAGTTGGACAGCGGGATTGGCATGGATGCGTGCGTGATGCAGCGCTCCCCATCGTCGGAAAAGGTCTGGCGCAGCGCCTCGTGCCGATGCGAGATTTCTTCGAGGCTCTTGGTGAGCGCGACGAGGTCGAGCAGCCCACGAAATCCGAACGCGCGGCACTCGTTGTACGCGACGGAAGCAGTGGGCCCGCCCACTCTCGTGGCGACCCAAATCTCCCGCTGCGAAGCCGTGAGGGGAACTCCTTCGCGGGCATGGGCATGGGCGGTTGCGATGGCGGGAGGTGCCGATCCGCGCGCGCTCAGCGCAGCCTTTTGCGACGAAGCGACCGGACCGCTCTCGAGGCGCTGCTCGATGCGCTCAAGACGGTCGAGGATCTGGGCAAGCGCACGGTTCTCGGACGCGAGCGGGATCGACGGCGGACGTGGCGCGGCCGGCGCGACCGATACGGAAGCCCCTTCTGCGAGCAGGTGGTCGGCGATCAGACTTGCGGTGTTGAGATCTTCAAACAGCCGGCGGATCGGAACACGCACGCCAAACTCCTGGCGCAGCTTGCCGGCCAACTGGCTCAGGGCCAGGGAATCGAAACCAAGCTCGAGAAATGTGGACTCGAGATCATCCGCGGAGAGTTGCGTGCCGAGGCGCGAGCCGAGCAACCTCAGCAGGCGCTGCCGCAGTTGCGACTCTGGTGTTTGCACGCCGTCGGCTTCGACACCGGCAGTCTCCGAACGCACCGGATGCGCTGCACCCGCAGCTGCGATGAGCGGCGGTTCGATCCAATGCCTGCGACGCGTGTAGCGATAGGTTGGGAGCCGCACCAGCCGCCGCGCCGGCGCCCCGTACAAGACCTCCCAGTTCACGTCGAGCCCCTGAATCCAGAGCTGGCCTACGCAGCGAAGTGTCGCGTCCAACGCTGGCACAGCGGCCTCCGGATGGCCGAGCGTTGCGATCACCTTGCGGGGCCGCGCGACACCTTCGCGTTGCCGGGCCGCGAAAGTGCTCAACGCGACTCCTGGCCCGACCTCGACGAGCACAGACTCCTTCGTCTCGCAGGCTGAAGCCACCGCATCCACGAACCGAACGGGATTGCGCAACTGGCTTGCCCAGTACGTGCTCGAGCGCGCTTCCTCGTTGCTCAGCTGCTTGCCGGTCATCGTCGAGACGATCGGAATGTTCGGTGAACGCGGTTTCGCCTTTTCGACTGCTCGCGAAAAGGGCTCGAGAATTGGGTCCATCGCGGCCGAGTGGAAGGCATGCGACGTGTGCAGCCTCCGCGTGTCGATTCCGCGCGCCTGCAGCTCGCTTGCGAATTGCTCGATGCGCTCGGTCGCACCCGAAACGACGATCAGGCCCGGTGCATTGTGGGCCGCCAAATCGATCCCGTCGCTGCACAAAGGTTCGACCTGCTCCAACTCCGCCTTGACGGTGAGCATCGAACCGGGCGGCAGCGATTGCATCAGGCGCCCGCGCTCGGCCACTAGCTGCAGCGCAGCTTCGAGCTCGAAGACTCCAGCCAAACACGCCGCGACGAACTCGCCGATGCTGTGGCCCAACAACACGCGCGGCTGTACGCCGTAGTGGAGCAGCAGATCGGCGAGCGCGTACTCGATGACAAAGAGCGCAGGTTGGGCGATGGCCGTCTGCGTGAGTGCCTGCTGAGCCTCGCGGTCCAAGCCACCATTTGCCGCGAACAGGAGCGCGCGCAGACGAGTTCCGATCAGCGGTTCGAGCAGAGTGTCGCAACGGTCGAAGAGCGCGCGAAAGCGTGCCTGACGATCGTAGAGCTGCCAGCCCATGCCCACGAACTGAGCGCCCTGGCCCGGAAACATGAAGCCGATCGAAGGTTTGCCGGGGGGCAACTTGCCGCGACCGACGTGGACGCCAGTGCGGTTGTCCCAAGCCTCCGGCGGAGAGTCCTCTTGCGCGAGAACGACAGCTGCGCGCATTTCCATGGCTTGCCGCCCGGCAACGAGTGTGTAGGCCACGTCGTCGAGCCGATGCTGACCGGAAGCCACGTGGGCAAGGATGTCGTCGACGCGACCTTGCAAGGCTTCCGAATCGTGCGCGGAAGCGAACAGCAAGCGGCTCTCCGGCGAGATCTCGGGGCTGCGATCTCGGACGGGCGCGGTCGAGTCTTCACTCGGCGGCTGCAGCAACTCGCTCATCGAAACTCTTCCATGATGATGTGCGCGTTGGCCCCTCCAACGCCGAAGGCGCTCACGCCGGCACGCAGCGGCCGCTCTCCGTTTCCTTTCCAGGGGCGCGCCGAGTCGACGACGTAGAAGGGGCTAGAACGGAGCTCCAACAAGGGATTGGGCTCCTTGAAGTGCAGCGACGCTGGCAGCGTGCGCTCACGGAGCGCGAGGCTCGTCTTGATGACGCCCGCAACGCCAGCAGCCGCCGACGTGTGTCCGATGTTGGTCTTCACCGAGCCCAGCGCACAAAACTCCTTGTCCGCGGTGTGCTTCCGGAACGCAGCCGTGAGTGCGTGCACCTCGACCGGGTCACCGAGTTGCGTGGCGGTGCCATGCGCCTCGATGTACGAGATGCTGCGCGCGTCCACGCCGCACATCGCTTGTGCTGCAGCAATGACGCGCTCTTGTCCCGCGACGCTGGGAGCGATGTAGCTCGATCCGGTGCCGCCATCGTTGTTGATCGCGACTCCGCGGATCAGCGCATAAATGGGTCGGCGGTCGGCGAGCGCATCCTCGAGGCGTTGCAGGACAACTGCGCCCACGCCGCACGTGAACACCGTCCCCGTGCCCTCGCGGTCGAATGCACGCGTCGAACCATCCCTCGATAAGATGCCACCGGCTTGGTAGCGGTAACCCCGCTTCTGCGGCAGTTGCACCGAACTGCCCCCGGCGAGCACCGCGTCCGACTCACCGGACCACAAGCTCCGGCAGCCCTGCGAGATGGCGACCAGGGACGTTGCACAAGCTGCCTGCAGCGTGATGGCGGGGCCGCGCAACCCGAAGGTCTGTGCCGTGCGCGTAGCGACGTAGTCGCGGTCGTTGAGAAGTTGAGTCTCGTAGACATCGACGTCGCCGTTGCGAACGTAGACATCCAGATAACCGCGATCGGGCACGATGTTGGCCATCAGGTAGTTGCCGCGATTGCCGATGCCCATGAAGACGCCGACGTTGCCCGCAAAGCGGCTCGGGTCCAGGCACCCGTCTTCCATCGCATCCCATGCACACTCCAACCAGAGTCGATGCTGCGGATCCATCAGCGACGCTTGGCGCGGCGTGACGCCGAAAAACCCGTGATCCCAATCCTCGACTCCTTCGAGCACGCCTGCACGAGCAACGAAGTCGACGTCACCCCGAATCGCTTCGTAGTCGAGCTCGTTTGCCCGCAGCGTCTGTTCGTCGAGGGTTTCGACCGTTTCGCGCGCCTGCACGAGGTTTTCCCAGAACTCGGCGGACGAGCGTGCACCAGGAAAACGACATCCAATACCTACGACGGCAATCGGTGAAGGCACGTTGAACGGCATGTCGCGCATGACATTCCCATTTGAGCGGGACGCAAAAGCTTGGTCGCGATCCTACGGACGCAGATAGATCGTCGCGTAGCGGCGCTCGCGATCGGGATGGAAGCGTGTGTATGGCTCCATACCCCAGTAGTAGTTCCACCAGTCCCGGGGCGTGTGAACCCGAGTCTCTTCATAGATCTGACGCCCGTCCGTCGGCAGCGGGCGTAGGCCGTGACCGGCGGTCAACTCCGACCGCAGGTCGAGATCCATGCCTTCCAACAGCAAGACCGCGCGCGGCGTCATCAAGCTGACCAGGTTTTCGAAGGCCGTCGTCGCGTGCGCTGGCGACAGATGAAAAAGCACATTCTGTGCAATCACCAGGGGCGCCTTCTCGAACTGCTTCCGGAGCCCGTCTCCATCCAGAAGATTGGCCTGCCGGAAGGAAGTCCGCTTGCGGATCTCAGGGCGCACGACGTAGGCGCCATCGACCTGCTCGAAGGTCGCGTCGATGAAAGGCTGGCCGATGTACTCGCTGTGCAACACCTCATCGGGCGTGTACTTGCCGGCGCGGGCGTATTGGACCAGCTCTTCGTGCAAGTCCGATGCGTGGATGTGGAAGTCCAGCCCCGGCAGTTGTTGCATCAGCCAGGATGCGATCGTGTAGACCTCGGCACCACTCGAGCACGCGAGCAGCAGGATTTCTAAGCGCTCGCCGCTTCGCTGCGGGTTGCCGAGGAAGTCGAGCACCGGCCCGCTGAGCGCGCGTAGCTGTGCTGGCGCTCGATAGAAGCAGGTCCACGTATGCGTCGAGAGCCGGTCGCTACTGCGAAGCAGCTCATGATGCCGGTACCGCCCATACGGATACAGCCCGACGTCGTAGACGTACGACCTGACGAAGCGATAAGCCTTGCGAAGTGAATCGAAGCGCCGCTGTTCAGCGGGCGCTTTGGCCTGGTATCCAGGAAACGCGACGGCGCCTTTCATTTCTGCATTCTACCCGGCTTGGCGGGATTTCATGCGACTTTTGGTCAACTGACGTCGTTGTCACTTGGCAGGGCTGGGCTGAATTCCAGCGCGCGTCACGGGAAGGTCAGCGAGAACCGAGGAGCAGCTCGCGATTCGCGATCAGCGGCTGTTAGGCGTTAGGCGACAGCGGCTCGCGGGTGCGGTCGACACCGACCTGGTACGCACGGTCTTCAGCCCTGAACCTCCACCAGCATGACCCACACACGGGCCACGCCAACGAGGAACGAGATCACCACTGCGGGTACTATCCAATACGTTCCCGACACATCGTTCCGCCAAATCAGGTCTTCAAAGAAATGGTCGCGCGCGGCCATCGCGCGCGTCCGGCCGCAAAGTCCTGAAAATACCTGCGCGGTCTGGTCACACACGGGCAGCTTTCACACTCGTAGAGAGTGTCGACGCTTGCTGTTGCAACGCTCTTGCGCCGACGCGCTTGGCGCTATCTTCAGCGCACGCGAGCTCGACGAGCGCGCCGGCTTGATCGTTTTTCGTGAGCAGGAGCTTCGCCAGCTCGAGCCGCACGCGTGCTGCTTGATGTTCGACGCCGATGCTCGTCCAGAGCTGGCGCGCCAGCGTCAGAAACTGGATCGCGCTCGGCCGGTCGGCGCCGTCGGGCGGTGTGAGGAACGCCTCCGCCTCCGTGACGAGCGCATGGATCGCGGAGCTCGGCCAACCATCGAAGGCTGACGTCAAGAGCTGGATGCAAGCCCGCGCCTCGTCGAGCCGCCCTGCGCGCGCGCTGATCAACGCCTTATGCGACAAGATCCAGCCCCGACGCTGTAAGCCGAACCAGCCACTGCTCGCGAGCACGCGGTCGAGCGCAGAGAGCGCGCCATTCACATCACCCTCTTCCGCCAGAAGCACGGCGTTCCCAGGCTCGGCGTCCCAGCCGGCCGCATACGCGCTGCGATAGTCTTCCTTCGCGGCATCCAGGTCGCCGATCGCCGCGCTGATGTCACCGCGCACGCGATACGCGTCGCCGAGCGCCCACGGCTCAGAGCTCGGAAGCTTCGAGAGTGCAGTATTGACCGCGATCAGCGCCTCCGCGAGCGAAGCCTTGGCTCCAAGAACCTCGGCTCGATGGAGCTCGCACGATCCCGTCGTGCCCGCGAAATTGGCTTTGCACCAGGCTTCGAAACCATCGGCCCACTGATTGCCGCGCGCCCAGTCCGCAAAGCATCGGCATGACCACAAGATATTGCAGTAGATCAAGCTGCCCGTGACCGGATCGACCGCACTCGACATCGCGAGTGCCGCGGCGTGATCTTGATGCTCGAGTCCGAGCCGCGTGCGGCCTAGAGAGATATTGAAGAAGCCGACGTAGCCCAGCGTCAGCGCTCGCAGTGCGACGGAGCCACCCGCTTCGGCCGCCGCGAACGCCTGCTCTGCTAGCTCGAGAGCGGCTTCGGGCCGCCCTTCGAAAGCCGCGAACCTCGCCTGCATCCACAGGAGATAGGCGAGAGCATCACTGGGGTCGTCGCTCTTGAGAAGCGAAGAAGCGCGCGCCAGCCAACCGCGAGTCACGGCCGGCTCGCCGCGCTCGAGATGAATCTTGGCCAACGTCACGGCGCACTGCGCGGCGACAGCCTGGTTGCCTGCCGCTTCATAACGCTCCACGGCATTGCGAAGCATCGGTGACGCATCGCCAGGTCTTCCCAAGCACTCGAACGCGAAAGCCCAGAGCGCGTAGTCCTCTGCGCTGAGCTCGTGATCCGTGCAGGCGCCGAGCCGCTCTACCACCGTCGCCCAGTCGCGCGCAGCCGCCGCCGTTCGGGCCTCGGCCGCGTGCGTCGAGGCTTCGGCGCTTGCCGCCGGTAGCAGCTCGTTCAGATCGGGCTGATCCAATGAGAACCGATAGCCGTGCCCTGTGAAACTCTTCAGGGCAGATTCGAAACTGCCCTCGCGTAGTGTCCGCCGCAGCAGGCTGACGGCTCTTTGCAGCGAAGCTTCGGAGACGTGCACGTCGGGCCACAGATGCTCCATGAGCTCCTGTTTGGAGACGACCCGACCGGCGTGGCGCACGAGGTAGGCGAGGAGGTCGAAGACCTTCGGTTGCAGGCTGAGCCCTTGTCCGCGCAGCGCCAGGGAGCGGGCTGACTCGTCGAGCTCGAATTCTCCGAACCGGTAAGCCATGCAGATCAACAAACGCAGGCGCGGCCAAGCATAAGCGATCGGTCAGTCCGCGGTAAGGACCGTAAGCCAGGCGCCCAGCTAAGGATCACCCAACTCGCGGCAATCAAGCCGCGTCGAGAGGAGACCTGATCATGGAGCTTTATGTCATTCGTCGTCCGAGCGCGTGGAAATCCCTGGCGGAATTGGAGATCGCCGGCGCCAAGTCGGCCCGGATCGGGAACGAGGAGATGCCCGACAAGGTTCGCTGGATTCGTAGTTACGTCGTGAACGAGCCGGACGGCCGAGTCGGTACGTTCTGCATCTACGAGGCTGAGAACGGCGAGGCGATCCGCGAACACGCGCGTCGCGTCGGGATGCCCGGGGAAGAGTTCTACCCGGTGGCGACGACCGTGACGGTTCGTCCCGATCCAACACCCGCGCCGAAGGCGTGACTCGAGCGGCGTCGGCGGTGGCCCCCGCCGACGCCTTCATCGTCGTTCAAACAGAAAGGATGTGTCAGATGACTTGGTTGCTAAAGATGGTGTACGGCCTGTTTGCCTATGTGACGTTTCTGGGGGCTTTCGTCTACGCGATCGGCTTCACTGCAAACGTCGGTGTGCCCAAATCGATCGACAGCGGCGCGCAAGCACCGCTGGCGGAGTCGTTGATCGTCAACGTCTTGTTGCTCGCGCTCTTTGCGGTGCAACACAGCGTGATGGCGAGAAAGGGATTCAAGCGCGTGTGGACTCGCGTGGTGCCGCGCGCGCTCGAGCGGAGCACGTTCGTCCTCATCGCAAGCTCAGTTCTGTTCTTGTTGTACTGGCAGTGGCGGCCGATCACGCACACGGTCTGGAGTACGACAGACCCGACTACGGTTGCGATCTGTTCGGCGATCTTCGCGATCGGATGGCTGCTCGTTCTCGTGAGCACATTCCTGATCAACCACTTCGAGTTGTTTGGTCTCAGCCAAGTCCTTGCAAGTATCCGCGGTCGTTCGTTGCCGGAATTGGAGTTCAAGTCACCCGGTTTGTATCGCTACGTCAGGCATCCGATTTATCTGGGTTTCATCCTGGCGTTCTGGGCAACGCCGGTCATGACGATCGGCCACGTGGTGTTTGCGGCGGCGACGACGGGGTACATCCTTCTCGGCATCTGGTTCGAGGAGAGGGACCTGATCGCGCAGTTCGGACAACGTTACGAGCAATACCGACAGCATGTGGGAATGCTCCTGCCGTGGCCGCGAGCGAAGTCAGCGGCCAGAGCCGTAGCCGGTGACAGGGCGTAATAACCCAGCTGACTCTCCGGCTTCAGCGTGGCTTGGTCTGCTCCGGGCTCTCCGGATACTGCCAGCCTCCACCGAGTGCTTTGATGAGTTGGATGCTCGCGTTCATCTGGGAGCTCGTCGACTGGACGAGCGCGAGTTGATTGGAGAGCACTGTCCGCTGTGCGTCGATGACGGTCAGGTAGTCTACGAGCCCGTGCGAGTACTGGACGTCGGCCTGCTGAAGGTAGTCTTCGGATGTGCGGACGGCTTTTTCGAGGTAGCCGCCTTGGGCTGTCAGCGTCCGCAGATCGCTGAGTGCATCTTCGACATCGCTGTATGCGATCAGCACCTGGTTTGCGTAAGCGGACGCGGCCTGTGCCAGCCGCGCGCGCGCCGCGCGGAGGTTCGCCCGAAGTCGGCCACCCTCGAACAAGGGCGCGGTGAGACCCGCGACGAACGATGCCAGTCGGCTCTGCCAATCGAAGAGTGACTCGATCGATTCACTCTCGAAGCCGACCGCGCCGGTCAACGTCAACTGCGGATACAGTTGGGCGGTGGCCACCCCGACTTGCGCGTTCGCAGCCATCACGTTGTGCTCTGCGAGCGCGACATCCGGACGACGCCGGAGCACCGACGCCGGTAATCCGGGTGGCACCGCGGGCGGCGACTGTGGATGCAATGGATTGGACGCCAAACCAAAAGTGGGTGCCGGGCGACCACACAAGACTGCGAGTGCGTGCTCCGCATTGGCTCGCTGGCGGTAGACATCTTGCTGCTGCGCGAGGGTCGAGTTCAGCAGGGTTTGCGCCTGGCTCAGCACGATCGGACTTGTTAGGCCGGTGCGTACTTGCACGCTCAGGAGCTCTACCTGCCTCCGATACGCAGTGATGGTCCGGCCCAGGATCTCAAGCTGCGCGTCGAGTAGCCTCACAGAGTAATAGAGCTGCGCGACATCGGTCTGCACTCCCAGCCGGATCACGGCTTCGTCATCGAGCGACGCCGCGGCCTGCGCGTTCGCGGCTTGAAGCTCGCGCCGGACGCGGCCCCACACGTCGACCTCGTAGGCCAGGTCGAGCGGCACGAGGAAGTCGCCGTACGTGGCAGCTGGCGGCCTCGCCCCTCCTACCAGGCTCGCGCGAGTTGCGGATGTGCGCACGCCGCTCACGCTCGGATTGAGTGACAACGTCGGGTAGAAATCGGCGGCCGCGACTCGGGCGAGTGCGCGCGCTTCGTCGACGCGCGCGACCGCTTGCTTCAGGCTTTGATTCGACGCGGTCGCCATCGCGATCAATCTGTCGAGGCCCGGATCGTCGTACAGGTACCACCACGATCTCGGAAGCGAGGGCAGTTCAGCGCTCGAAGTCGGCGTCTTGTAGCTGGCCGGAACCTCGACCGTGGGACGAACGTAATCAGGCCCGACCGAGCAGCCCACGAGCAGACTCGTCACCATGAGTCCGGCTCGTAGGGCGCGCGATCCAACCCATGACGTGCGTGCCATCGGACCTAACCCCCGGCTGGAATGGACGCGAGCGGGCGCACGTTCTGTCCCTCCCGCAGCGAGACGGTCGGTTGCTTCACGATCCGCTCGTCGCCACGCAGTCCCGCCTGAATATCGAGTGAAGCGCCGAAGTCGCGGCCGACTAACACCGACTGAAAGTGCAGCGCGTTGCGGGCATCGACGGTCACCACGCGCGTCCCGTTCTCGTCGAAGACGAGTGCTGTCGCCGGCAGACGCCAGCGAGTCCCGGCGGGAGCGATCGTGAACGCGACATAGACGAACGTCCCGGGCAACAGCTGGTGCTCGTGGTTGGGAATGTCGACCTCCACCAGCAAGGTGCGCGTCGCTGGATCGAGCGCGCTGGCGGTACGCGTGACTGTGCCCAGCACCGGTTGCTGAATGTGTCCCCGCACGGTCACCTGAACCGGCATGTCCACCTGGATGTTGGGTGCGACGACTTGCGGCACGCTGACGAAAACGCGGATGACGTCGATCTGCGCGACCTCGAACAATCCACCTGCACTCACGTTCGCCGTGGACGCGCCCGCGTTGTCGAGCGGACTGCCAGCGGTGATCAATGTGCCCACGTCGACGTTGCGTCGGATGACGGTGCCGTCGAATGGAGCCACGACCTGCTGGAACGAGCTGAGCTCGCGCATACGCCGCACGTTCGCGCGGTTCGACTCGACAACCGCGGCAGCCGCCGCGACGCTGGCGTGGGCAGTCCGATGCGCCCCGACACTCTGGTCCACCGCTTCGCGCGCCACGGCTCGTTCGGCATCCGCAGCCTGGAAACGCGTCATGGTGATCTGCGCTAGGTCGCGGTTGGCTTGCTGTAATTCGAGTGTCCGCAGGGACTGTCGATAGTCCGCTTCGGCTTGTCGCAGCTGTTGATCGACCTCGGGTGAAGCGATCTCTGCGAGCAACTGGCCGGCTTTGACAGAATCGCCGATGTCCACGTACCGCCGGCTGAGATATCCGCTGGTGCGGGCGTAGACGATCGCGTCCCTGAAAGCCTGGGTGGTGCCCCGGTCGCTCGCAGCCGCCGCTGGCGCTGGTACTGGCGCAATCACGTAGACGCTGGGAATCGCGTTGCGCGCGCGCGTTGCCGCGGCTGCGAGCGACCGGTTCATGCGAACCCGCGGCACAGACCCGACGATCAGCAGGATCAGGAACGTCAACAGCAGCACGCCACTCGCCTTTGCCAGCGTTCGCGTCCGAATGGGAGGCGTCATGCGGCAGCCGCTTCGTTTGGCTCCATCGGCGGCTTGGGCTTCAGAACGCTGTATGTGAGCGGCACGAAGAACAGCGTGTAGATGCTTGCCAGTAGTAGGCCACCGATCACCGCGCGCCCGAGCGGCGCATTTTGCTGGCCGCCTTCACCGAGCCCGAGACTCATCGGAAGCATTCCGAGCAGCATCGCGAGCGCGGTCATGATCACCGGCCGGAGGCGCGTGCGGCCCGCAGCGAGCGCAGCCGACCGCGCGTCGAGGCTGCCGAACCGGGGCGAACGTTGTTCATTCGCGAACGTGACCATCAGCACGCTGTTCGACGTGGCCACGCCGATCGCCATGATGCAGCCCATCAGAGAGGGAACGTTGATAGTCGTGCGCGTAACGAACAGCGCCCAAAGAATGCCCGACGCGGTACCCAGTAGCGCCATCAAGATGATCAGCGGATCCATCCAGGACTGAAAGTTGACCACGAGCAGGAAGTACACGAGCACGATCGCGAAGCAGATCCCGACCGACATCTCGAAGAACGACTGGCGCATGCTCTGGACCTGACCGCGCACGCTGATCGTGCTCGCCCGTGAGAGCTGCTTCTGATACTTGACCACCAACTTGTCGACAGCGTCCGCGACGCTGCCGAGATCGGTGCCCTGCACGTTCGCAAATACGTCGAACACGGGTTGCACGTTGTAGTGGTTGAGCGACAACGGTGTGCTGGTGCGCGTGATCGTCGCGAGGTTTCCGAGCAGCTGAGGGGCCGCATCGCTGCCCGCGACGATCGGTGTGCGAATCAACGCGTCCATTGAATCGGCCCGATACTGCGGTGTCTGGACCACCACTTGATAGCTCACACCATTCTTGTAGTTCAGCCAGAAGTTGGTCGTCGCGGTCCCACTGCCTGATAGCGAGATCGACAGGCTGTTCGCCATACTGCTCTCTGTCAGGCCACTCTGCTGCGCCATGACTCGGTCGGTGTTGACCATGAGCCGCGGCGTGGCGCCGACCTGCTGAACGTGCACGTCGACCGCACCAGGAACGCCGGCAATCTCACGCGCCAGCTGCTGTGCGGTCTCCCGCATCTTGTCCGACTCCGTAAGCGGGCCGCTGATCTGCACGTCGATCGGTGCGGGCAGTCCGAAGTTGAGAATCTGACTCACGATATCTGCGGGTTGCGCGAAGAACTCGAGGTCCGGGAAACGCTCGGGCAACTGCTCGCGAAGAGTCGCGAGATATCCGGCAGTCGGACGATGATCGGGCCGCAAGGCGATCAGAATTTCTCCGTCCGACGGGCCGATCGTGACGCTGTCGCTCAGCGCGAGGTTTATGTTGTTAGGCAGTCCGATGTTGTCGTTGATCACGTCGAGTTCTTGCTCCGGAATGACCGTGCGGATGTAGTCCTCGATGCGTTGAAAGTAGGCCTGCGTGGTCTCGATCCGAGTGCCCGGCGGACAACGCACGTGCAATCGGAGCTGGCCGGCGTCGACGGTCGGAAAGAAGTCGCGACCGAGGAACGGATACAGCAGCAACGAGAGACACGCGAAGACTAAAAATCCTGCAATGCTCCCGGCCCGGCGCGCGAGCACCCAGTCGAGGGTGGCGACATAAACGTCAGTCAAGCGACGAAAGCCACGATTGAAGCCGTCTGAGATGCGACCGAAAATCGAACGGCCCGCCCGCGCGTGCGATGTGCCGCCGCGTTCCTCCGCTCGCATCAAATACAGAAACATGGTCGGCACCAAGGTGCGCGACAGGAAATAGCTCGCGATCATTGCGAACACGACGGCCATTGCCAGTGGAGAGAACAGGAAGCCACCGACGCCACTGAGCAAGAAAATTGGCACGAACACGATGCAGATCGAGAGCGTCGAAACAAATGCGGGCGTGGCGACCTCCGACGCGCCATCGAGAATCGCCTGCAGCAGTGGCGTGCCCAGATCCATGTGCCGATGGTTGTTCTCGATCTCCACCGTGGCATCGTCCACCAGGATGCCGACCGCGAGCGCCATCCCGCCGAGCGTCATCACGTTGAGCGTCTGTCCGAGCACGTGAAGAACCGCGATCGACGCGAGGATCGAGAGCGGAATCGAGGTAGCGACGATCAGTGTGCTGCGCCACGACCCCAGAAAGAGCAAGATCATGATCGCCGTCAGACCGGCTGCGATTGCGCCTTCCCGTTGCACTCCGGAAATCGACGCGCGCACGAACACGCTCTGATCGAACAGGTACGCGACGTCCAGGCTCTTGGGCAGGCCCGCTTGGACCCTCGGCATCAGCTTGCGTACGGCGTCCACCACCGAAAGCGTCGAGGCTGTGCCACTCGTCAAAATCGGCAGCAGCGCCGATGGCCGACCATCCCGCCGAACGAGGTTGGTCTGGGGTAGGTTGCCGTCGTGTACCCAGGCGACGTCGCGCATGTAGACTTGTGCCCCATTCACGTAGCGCAATGGGATGTCGTTCAGGTAATCGATGATTTCCGGGCTGCTGTTGATCGCTACGTCGTATTCGATCGGACCCATTTTCGCCGTTCCGAGCGTGACCACGAGGTTCTGCGACTGCAGCGCGGAGTTGACGTCGGCGGCCGACAGCCCGCGTGAGTAGAGCGCATCGGGATCGATGTCGACGTTCACGACGCGCGATTTTCCGCCGTACGGCAATGGCACCGACGTGCCCTCGATCGCGACCAACTGCGTACGGATGAAGTTGTTGCCGAGGTCGTTGATCTCTTGTTCGGAGAGCGTCTGGCTCCCCAAGCTCAGCATCAGGACCGGTACGCTCGCCGCGTTGTACTGCAGGATCAAGGGCGGCGTGATTCCGGGCGGGAGTGGGCGGAGCAGCGTCTGACAGATTGCGGTGACTTGCGCTACGGCGGCATTCACGTCGGCTTCGGGTTGGAAATACAGTTTGATCACGCTGGTGCCGCGCAGCGATACCGACTCGATGTGTTCGATATTGCTAACGGTCGTCGTCATCGCGCGCTCGACGACGGTGGTGATGCGATCCTGAACGTCGGTCGCGGACAGAGTCCCGTAGCTCCAGATCACACTGACGACGGGGATGTCGATCGTCGGAAAGATATCGGTCGGCATTCTGACGATCGAGAACAGGCCGAGCAGTGCGATCAGAGCCGCTACTACGACGAATGTGTACGGGCGGCGGAGAGCGAGTCGAACGATCCACATCGCAACTCACTCCGCCCACGCGATCGTGTGCTGAACCACGTTTCCCCTCGGCCGCAGTACGATTGAGATAGTCGATGGTCGCTAGGCATACATGATGCCAACTTCTGACTGGCCGTTTGTTGATCGGCACCGGTGCAAAACAGCCCGAGAATCAGTCGACTAACGTCCGATGTCGGCCACCTCAGTCAGCGAGCATCTGCATTTGGCTGTTGTCTGAAACCTATCTGAACGACACCGGAGGAAAGCGCCAAGGCTAGCGACAGTCGCTAGAACACCGCACCTGCGGTGAGCGACCCTCCTCCGCGCGCGGGTGCGAAGCCGATCAACACCCGCGCCGGCTCTTGTATGTGCCGGTGCAGGTGAGGCACGAGGATTCCGATCGTAGCGCCGGTGAGCGCTCCGGCGAGCACGTCCGTCGGGAAGTGTTCGCCGGCGCGGACCCGCGCGACGCTGACGAAGGAGGTCAACGCCACACTCGCAGCCAGCGTGATCCAGGGCCGCGTTTTCGCCGAGCCTGCGCGCTCGAACGCGAGA
>Ga0193752_1002047_pt1 | contig 15653 bp, 8 predicted proteins | sample H1c1metaG_FD_144924 | JGI IMG/M metagenome (GOLD analysis project Ga0193752, IMG submission 144924) | Soil microbial communities from a riparian zone of the East river system, Colorado, United States - H1c1 | ecosystem: Environmental > Terrestrial > Soil > Riparian zone | place: USA: East River... | reverse complement strand
TACCCGTTTCAGCAGGTTTACCTGCACGATCTCGCGGCGCTCTCGACGGCAAAGGGCCAGTCATTGTTCCCGGATCATGTCAGCGCGGGGGAGAATTTCTCACTCGGGCTGGTTGGGGAGCGATATAATACGCGGTCGGTAAACGATCTGATATACCCGGACGTTCCACAAGCCGGCGATAAACCGCCGCTGAAGCTGACCGATAACCCGAACGAGATATCGGAATTGAAAAGTAAATGGTGGTCGGCGGTCAAAGAGAACCCGGGTGGGTATCTTTATCACCGGACGAGCGTTTTCGCGCAGCTTGTAGGGCTACAACGATCGGTGACGGCGCCATATTGGGAACAGGGATTCGCGAGCAGCCCGCCGGAGTTTCGCGTGGATGGAAACGCGGGAACGTGGGTCTTGACAAAGTATTTGAGCGCTTTTCGCCGGCCTTTTACGCAGACGTTCTTTTTTCGCGGCGCAGTATGGCTTACGCTGTGCGGATTTTTCCTGTACATGGCAGTAAGACGGCGACTCAGGGGAGACTGGGAGATGATTTTCGTGCTTTCGTTGAGTTCGTTGTTATTTACATTCGCGTATTTCCCGACAACGCCGTCGACCGAATTTAGATATCTTTTTTGGCCGGCGATAGCCTCGGCGATAGTTGTAATTTTTGGAGTTAAATTGCTGCGAGCGGAAAAAGACCATCAGGATCTTACGGTATGAAGAGAAAGATCAGAACATATACCATCAGTGCGGTAGCCGAGTTGTACGAGATCCACCCGCAGACGCTAAGGCTCTATGAGCGCGAGGGGCTGCTGGCGCCATCGCGGTCAGAAGGGAACACGCGGCTTTACGCGGATACCGATCTCGAGCGGCTGGAGGTTATCTTGTCGCTGACACGAGAGCTCGGTGTAAACCTTGCCGGGGTCGAGATCATCCTCAATATGCGCGAGAAAATGGATTCGATGCAGCGCGAGTTTGAAAGGTTCTTCGAGTATCTGAGAAATCACGCCACGGAGTTTTCGCAGCAGGTCGAGACGTTTACGGAGACCGAGGCCTTGATACCGGTCTCGCGGTTCAGGCGTGTTCATCACGAGGTTCGGACCGAGGATAAGGAATAAAGTCCTTTTTTGAAGCACTAGCCCCCGTGACATCACACCTTTGTTAATAATCACTCATAACAATTTCTTATTTGAACATTTTTTGATAATATAAATTTCCGCGCCCCCATTTGCGAGATTTGAATAGATAAATCCGCTAAATCTTGTCCAGTAACAAGATTTTGTAAATACCGGACCGGTTATAAATAGAGGTAAATTACGTAGTAATGTCAAAGAAATATTTCACCCCGTATCGAAGCGGCGTATTAAGCACCGTTTTTGCGTTTTGTTTGATCACATTTTTGTTCGCCCAGGGCATCATGTTCTCTATTGGGCCAGCCATTGCGAAGGATAAGGGCGTTGAGAATGACACAGCCCAACCCGTTCCTTTTAGCCAGAACTGGACCAGTGCAGGCCTGATAACCGCTGATGACGACTGGAGCGGAGTTCCGGGAATTGTCGGGTATCGGGGGGACGATCTAAGCACATCGATACCGGCGGATATCCAGAACCTTCTCGCCGATGGTTCTGCAACGCCTGTGGATGTCAATGCAAACAGGACCGATCCAACGGCGGAAGCATCGGGCGGCGTCTACGAGTTCGATACGCTGGCGAATCCGACTATTGCAATGCAGGGATCAGGTACTTCAGATATTCCGCATATCGTTATTAACCTCAATACCAGTGGCACGACGGCGATAAATGTTGCCTATAACCTTCGCGATCTCGATACAAGCGATATTGCTGTGCAGCCATTCGCATTGCAGTACCGGGTGGGCAATACAGGCGCTTACATAAATCTTCCTGCCGGCTTTGTTGCCGATGCTTCCGGAGACGGCGCTGCTACTCTCGTAACCCCGGTAAGTGCTGCCCTGCCTGCGGCGTGTGACAATCAACCGCTTGTACAGGTCCGCATCATGACCACGAACGTTATCGGCAGCGATGCAATGGTAGGGATCGACGATATCAATATCACCGGCACCGGCGGCGGCAGCATTAATCTCTCAGGTACCGGCGCTGCAAATCCGAGCAATGTTCCGGCAGGCAACGCCACGCTTTTGACCGTTACGGTTACCCCGGCTAATACGCCGCCGAGCACCGGCATCGCCGTTAGCGCCGATCTTTCGACGATCGGCGGAGCTGCGTCGCAGGCGTTCTTTGATAATGGAACTAACGGAGACGTAACGTCCGGCGACAACGTATTTTCGTTTGGCGCTACGGTCGGGGCCGGCGAGGCTGCGGGAATCCGCGTGCTTCCGGTTTCGATCACCGACGCCCAGGTACGGACCGCAAGTGCCACGATAACTCTTACCGTTGTGGGTGGGCCGCCGCCGAACGATCACCTGTTAATGGGTAATCCTTCGGGAGCGGTAACTGATGTTAATTTCCCGCTTAATTACCTGATGTCCAAACCGCAGTATGCTCTTTCGTATAATCGCGACCGCGGCACTCCGAACTGGGTAAGCTGGCACCTGAATCCGCAATGGCTCGGCTCTGCAGAGCGACAGGACGATTTCCGCGAAGACCCGACCCTACCTGCCGGATGGTTCCGTGTGCAGGACGGTAGCTATTCAGGTTCGGGATTCGACCGCGGACATCACTGCCCGTCAGGTGACAGGACCAATACGGTCCCGGACAACTCGGCCACGTTCCTGATGACGAACATGATGCCGCAGGCTCCGAATAACAACCAGGGACCGTGGGCGCAGCTCGAAGAATATTCGCGTACGCTGGTCAATCAGGGTAATGAGCTCTACATCATCATGGGCGGCGCTGGCCAGGGCGGCGTCGGTTCGAACGGCGCGGCAAATACTATCGCAGGTGGAAACGTCGTCGTCCCGGCGGTTACTTGGAAGGTTATTCTCGTGATACCGAACGGTGTCGATGATGTGAACAGGGTTTTCAAAACGACCCGCACGATCGCCGTTATCATGCCGAACGTTCAGGGACTCGACACAAACTGGAGAAATCACCGTGTGACGGTCGACAAGGTCGAAAAGCTCACCGGGTATAATTTCTTCTCGAACGTGCGCCCGCAGATACAGCGCATCATTGAATCGCGCAGGGACCAGAGCAATTAGTTCGAATTGGTTTGTTGAATATAACAGGCGGTCCGGGTAAAACCGGGCCGTCTTTTTTGTGCGTTTTGCGTAAGAATTTTGGTGACTAAAACGGGCAAAATGTGATAGTTTTAAAATGTTGAACAGGTTTGTTCACCCGATATATTTATGAGCCATGTTTTAGATGTAATAGAGGGCCCGGCCACGCAGGGTTCTATCGAATCGGTTTTGCTTGATGCAGACCTGTTCGTGAAATACCGCTCACCGGAAAAAGCTTTTGCGCTCCTGCACGAATCGCTTGAACGCAGCCCGCGTTCGATATCGCTGCGCGAGAAGATGCGCGATATCTGCATCGCTCAAAAGAATCTGAACGAGGCTGCGCTGCAATGCCTTGCGCTAGTAAGCCTTTATATCTCGCGCGAAGATTTCGATCTTGCTTACGACCGGCTGCAGGAAGCGAAGCTGCTGGATCCGCGAATATCGGTTGCGCCCGGGCTTGAAGCGATCCGCCGCGCGCGCCGACCGGAGTTTCTCGCTACGCGCGACAAGACGCCGCACCAGGTCCGCACGGACGTAACATTCGCCGGGCATCTCGGCTATGTGAGTATTTTCGACGCCGTTCAGGTGATCGAGAGCGCGAAAATGACCGGGCTGCTGCTGATAAAATCGGACACGCACCTCGCGAGCGTCTCGTTTAACGAGGGAAAGATCGTGGATGCGGAAGCTAACGGCCATAACGGCCATGCGGCATTTCGCCAGATAATCGAATTGAACAGCGGAACATTCGAGTTTTCCATCGCGGAAAACGAGTTCCCGGTGATCATTGCCATATCGAGCAACACGAATTTCCTCCTGGATGTCCTGACCGAACTCGACAACGAGCGGGCCGAGAAGCAGGGAATGAGGAATTTGAGCGACGAAGCTATCTAGATCTGAGCAAAATATAGATATTAAGAAGAGGCCGGTTGATCGGTCTCTTTTTGTTTTAGCATTAAATTGCTGTCAGCTTTAGTTAAATCTGGGCCACCTTTGTTTCTCTTGACCGTTGTCTAAAGCCAACGGCAATTTAAAATGCGAAGAAACAAGTTTTGAAGGCAGCGGATACAACTAAAGATCTCTATTGAGTACATCCTCAGGTGCAAATCAAGCGTCCAAAAGGGATATCAACTTGCCGCGAAATACCGTCTTTTCCAAGGCCGAAAATCAGCAAATAATAGTTGACTAAAAAGGCGCTATACAACAAAATATAGTGCTACTTCTCAAACAAAGGCACTATATATAAGATGTTCAAGCTCCAGCGTCTAGAAATTACGGGATTCAAATCTTTCGCCGATCACACCGAGATAGTTTTTACCGGTGATGGCATTACGGCGGTTGTCGGGCCGAACGGCTGCGGCAAGTCGAACGTATCGGACGCGATCTCGAAACACGACGTCCTTCAGCGTGCGAAAAGCTTACGCGGCGGCGAGATGAAGGACGTCGTGTTTCAGGGATCGAAGAACCGCAAACCCGGGGGGATGGCCGAGGTCGTGCTGCACATGGTTCGCGACGACACGCTCTTTAACTCGGAAGAAAGCGAGCTTGAGGACATCGATGCGACTTTGAGCGAGATAGACGACCACGCGGTGGATATGGACGAGATCGAGGCGGTAAACGCGCCCGAAATCGTTGCGGAAGACGCGTCGGCGGAGACGAACGGGTTTCATGCCGGGGAAGAGCAGGTCGAGGTAGCGCTGGCGGCGCAGGTCGGGTCGGCGAAGGTCGTTCAGACAAAGATCAAAACCAAACGCCACTGGCGTCCGCGATCGTTCGCGCTCGATTTCGCACCGGGCGAAGCCGTCGCGGTTACCCGGAGGCTCTATCTTTCGGGCGAGAGCGAATACGAGCTGAACGGCCGGACCTGCCGGCTGCGGGATATACAGGACCTATTTGCGGGTACGGGCCTGTCGGGCTCGCACTACGCGATCATCGAGCAGGGACGCATCGGGCAGATACTCTCGGCAAAGCCTGCGGACCGCCGCAGCCTGATCGAGGAGGCGGCGGGCATCTCGAAATTCCGCACGCGCCAACGCGCCGCCGAAGCACGGCTCGAATCGGCGAAGACAAATCTGGGGCGAATATCCGATATTGTTTCCGAGATCGAGACCCAGGCTAATTCGCTGCGCCGCCAGGCGGCAAAAACACGGCGCTATACCGCGATGCGCGAGGAGTTTCGCGTTTTGATCCGTCAGCTTTTCTCTGCCGAGGGGCGGTATCTTTCGGCGCTTGTTCAAGATCTGGAAGTGAAACTCGGCGAGGCCGTCGCTGTCGAGACGGACATGACGGCAAAGGTCGTCGAGAAGGAAGAGACGTTCCGCGAGGCTACACAGAACGCCCGGCAGGCCGAAGAAAATCTTGCAGTCGTGCGCCAGCGCCACGCCGATAACGCGCTCGAACGCGACCGCGCCGAACGAGAACACCGCTACCAGAACGAGCAGATCGCAAATCTGCACAACCGTTTCGCGGTTCTTAAGGGCGAGATCGAGGCATATACGGAGAGGCTCGAGCTTGTTAGGTCGGAGCGGGCGCGGCTCGTGGGCGATGAGCAAACCGAACGTACCGAGGCAGAGAAGGCCGAGGCCGCGTTGCTAGAGGCGGAGTTGAAGCACCGCTCGAAGCTCGAGGACGTCGAGTGGATAGAATCGGGGCTGGAAGCCGAGCGGGCGAAGCTGCTCCAGCACACAGCGGCCGTAGAGCGTTTCGATGAGATCGGCCGGCAGCTGGAGAGCAACATTGAGCGACTGAAAGAGCGCGCCGAAGGGCTAAAACGCGAGGGCGTCCGGGCGGATGAGGCGTTTACGGAGCACGGCAGGGAAGCCGGGCGGCTGGTGACGGCGATCGCGGTCGAGAACGAGAAGCTCCACGATTACCAGGTAGAGAAGCAAAACCTGTTGACCTCCGCGGCCGAAGCGCGCGAAAATCTGCGCCGGTCCGAGGAAGAGTTAAAGAAGCTGCGCGACGAGTTTGCACGGAAAAAGAATCGGCTGGAAACGCTGCAGGAACTCGAAGAAAAGCGTGCGGTTTACGCGCCACAGGTGCAAAAGCTGTTTGCGGAAGAGGCGAAGATCGGGGTCAAGTTTGCCGGGACGCTGGCCGACCGGCTTAATGTCGACGAAAAGGCGGAGAAAGCGGTCGAGAACCTTTTCGGCAATTTCCTGCAAGCAGTTCTGGTCGACACGGAAAAGGATGCGCACAAGGTTTCGGGCTGGCTCTCGCAGAACGAGGTGGGGCGGATCGCGATACTCGTTGCGCCCGGAGGGAATTCGAAACCTACGGCACCCGCGGCGAATGCAAAGACTATCGAAGAGGCGCTCGGAGTTTCGGCCGAAACCCTTGCCGTGCTGCGCGACGTTTTCCCGCGCGAGATGGCGGCACGGCTTGTCGAAAGCTTTGAGGGCGTTAGCGCCAAGGCCGGCGAGTATGTCGTAGATCACAACGGTGATCTAATGATCGGTGGGCGGCTGCTGGTCGCCGGTAAAGCGAACGGGTCGGGCAAGAATACATCCTTGCTTGCCTTTAAGCGGGAACTGCGCGAACTGGAAAAGGTTGGCGGCACCCTTGAAAAAGAGATCGGAACAGCTGAGGCAACGGCGCAGAAGAACCGCGCGGCGTTGAGCGAGAAAGAAGAGCAGACGGTGGATCTGCAATCGCTGATCATCAAGGTGGAGAGGGGCCTGCTGGGGTTGGAGATGCAGGAAAAATCGGTCCGCCAGGAGATCGAGCGTGCCGAACGTCACCAACGCGTTGTTGCTGACGAAGTCACTCAGATCAACGAGGAACTCGAGAATATCCACAAGCGCCAGGCGGATGCGAAACAAAATTCGGCAAACGCGGACGAGGCGCGGATCGCGGCTACGGAGGCGCTGGAGAAGATCGCGCAGGACCTTGGCGCGGCCCGAACACTGGCCGAGACGGACAACGCAGTTTTGAACGAGAAGAGGACGCTTGCGGCAACGTCGAACGAGCGCAGGCGGGCGGCAGCGGCGGCGCTGAGAAGGGTCGAGACGGAGGAGAAAGACCTGGAATCGCGGCTTGCGCTGCAAAATGCCGAGATCTCCGAAACCGAGAAGAAGATCACGAACCTCGGCGAATCGATCGTCGAGATATCCGGAAAGATCGCTTCGGCAGGGGACGACCACGCGCGAGAAAGCGCGGAACTGGCGGAAGCAACCGCGGCGCTGCGCGATGGCCGTGAGCATTCCGACGCCATGAGCGGCGAGCTTGCCGATCTGAACCGGAAAGCTGGTGAAGCGCGAAACGAGCGCGCCGATCTCGAGGTTAGGCAGACCGAAGCCGTAACGCTGCTGAGGAACGTCAACGAGAAGTGCGCGCAGGAATTAAACCAGTCGCTGGCGGAATTGGTCGATAACGAGGAAGTAACGGTCGAACTTGATGTGGAAGACGTTCGGACGCGGACAGAAGACCTGCGGGAGCGGCTCGAGAATTTCGGCGCGATCAACATGCTCGCGCTCGAAGAATTGGGCGAGACCGAGGAGCGGCTGACGTTCCTGACATCACAGCGGCAGGACATTATCGACGGGATAGCCTCGACCGAAGAGGCGTTGCGCGAGATAAAGATGCGCTCGCGAGAGAAATTCCGCGAAGCGTTCGAAGCGATCAATCTTCACTTTATCGAGTTTTTCCAGGAGCTGTTCGGCGGGGGCCGGGGCGAGATGACGTTGCTCGAATCGGAAGATATTCTCGAAGCCGGGATCGAGATCGTAGCGCAGCCCCCGGGCAAGCGCCTGCAGAATATCCTGCTACTTTCCGGCGGGGAGAAGGCTATGACGGCGATCTCGCTGGTTATGGCCATTTTCAAATACCGCCCGTCGCCCTTCTGTTTGCTGGACGAGGTCGATGCGCCGCTGGATGACGCGAACGTTGGCCGGTTTGTCGGGAAGATCGCCGAGATGGCGGACAAGACCCAGTTTATCGTTATCACCCACAACAAGCGCACGATGGAGGCCGCCAAGGCGCTCTATGGCGTGACCATGCAGGAAGCGGGTGTGTCGAAGGTGGTTTCTGTGAAGTTTGAGTAAAGCTTTGAATCGCCAAGTTTATTCAATTATATTTGAATGCTAGCGCGTTCATTGCAGGCGGGCCGCCTGCGCTCCAATCCGTTTTACAAACTTTTAGCTAAAAGATATCATCTAAGGTTTTACGCGCCCTTGGAAATGCGGGAAAAATTACGTGAGAAAGATGATACGAAGCAAAGCTGAAATATTGACGGGGATACTTTTTGTTTTTTTTGTCCTCGCCCTGCCCTGGGCTGTTTCGGGCCAGGCAAAAACGCGTAAAACTACCGCTAAAAAGCCTGCCAGAGTGGTCAAAAAGGCGACTACTCCGGTACCTGCGCCTGAAGCCGACGATGTAGCGAAAAAGAACGCCCGCCCGGTCGAAGCCGCCGTGGATGATGGCGGGGTAAAGGCAAACAAGCGGGGCGGGACATCTGAAACGCCTGCCGCGCCGAAAGGGCCTCCCCCGACTTATTTTTATAATTTCGCCCAGCCGGATTTCGTTATCTCGAGTATTTCCATCGATCATGACGATGCGGGACGGGGGAAGATCTCCTTTCTGAAAAAGGACATGGATGAGTCGTTAACGGACCCCATTCAAGTTTCGCCCGCGGCGCTCGAAAGGATAAACGCGGCGCTTACGGCGCTTAACTTTTTCGATTCCAGTGAGAATTATCAGTATGAAAAAGATTATTCTCACCTCGGAAATATAAAGATCTTTATAAAAAGGGCGGGCAAGGAACGGACCGTCACTTTCAACTACACGAATAATAAGGACGCGAAGGTGCTGGCGGATGAATACCGCAAGATAGCGAACCAGGCGATCTGGTTTTTCGACATCAATGTTTCGCGGGTAAACCAGCCGCTCGAATCACCTAAACTGCTCGATGTGCTGGATTCCTATATCCGGCGGGATGAGATATCCGACCAGCAGCAGATCCTCCCGTTTCTGATGGAATTGAGCAATGACGAACGCCTCCCCTTGATCGCGAGAAACCACGCCGCAAAAATTGCCAAGGCGATCGAGAAAAAGAAAGGGGACAAGAACTAAGCGTTGTCCCCTTCTATCGAAAATCCAGGCCGTATTTAATCCAGCGAAAACCCCGTAGCATAACAGCCGCAAATAACAGATATCGTTCCGGTGCCATTCAAACCGTCGGGCGCGCTCGCTGTGAGCGTGGTCGAGGAATTGATCAGGAACGGTAGAAACTTGTCATTGTGAAAAACCGCGTGCGTATTACCCAGATTGGCGCCGTTGATACTAAACAGTCCTCCCGGGTTAACCGAAACAGGATTGACGGACGTTATCGCCGGTGGGCTCAACGGGAAATTGAGCTGTGAAAATTTCATCAAAAACGAATCTTTATCGGCGCTGCTATGGACCAGGTTGCGCGTTTGTCCGGCTAAAAATATGGTTGAACCATTTACCTTAAGGTCGTTAAGGCTGTCTGCGCCGGCGCTGTTAAATTGCTTGATATAGAGCAGATCACCGGTTGAGCCGGAACGCTTTGCAAACCAGGCGTCTTCCTGGTGCTCGGCATTTAGCGTCCCAAGGGATAGGTCGGTGGCCCCGCCGAAATAAAGATTCCCGCCGCCATCGACCGTTAAAGTGTTCGTTTTCGCGTTGACGGTCACGTCGCGTTTGAGCCAACCCTGTGTCCCATTTGCGAGGATCTTCGTTTGCCAATATTGCGAAGGCGTCCCGAGAGTCTCCCCGATTACAAAAACGTCCTTGTTTTGTGTTACCACGATCTTTTGAGGGGAGCTGGAATCACCTGAGAAACGACGGTCGGCGGGTGAGATATCATGAATGAACCAGCCCCCGGGACCACCATTTGGCACAAATTTCCATACAAATGACGAATATCTGAATGGACCGGGAAATCTCACATCCGTTCCCGTTATATAGATCGCACCGTCGCGGTCGACGGTAACGTCGGAAGGAAGCCCTGGAACGCCATGTAAAAGGGTCGAGTGAGATTCGGCGAATGAGCTGTCGAACGTATATTGAATAAGGTCGTACGTGGCCATATAGTACCAGACAGTCTGTTGGGGCATACCGACACCCCAGGCATCAAGGTCCATTATCACGGTCAGAACAGGATTTCCGGCACTATTAAACGTAAGTTTCATCCCGCGCGAACCGCTATCCCCGCCCGCCGCTGACATGTCCAGATCGTGGGAGCCAAGTAGATTGCCATTGCTGTCGAACTTTGCAACGAACGTCCGGCCATCCATTTCCGATAGAGAACCGGTTTGCGCCCTCTCCCCGGCAACAAAAATGTTGCCTGATCCGTCGATCTCTATATCGACAGGCGTATCGTATATAAACCACCACGAGGTGATGATCGGCCTAATCCATTGCTGAACCCCATTTGAATTATACTTGGCCAGCCAAGACTGGACCTCCTCGACGCCTACCTCACGGTGGCCGGCGACATATACATTACCGGCCGAATCGAACTCCACGGCGGTCGCAAAGTCATTTTCAGGGGTATTTTCCAGGTGCGCATTAAATTGGCTCGCCCAGGCGATCCCGCAGTTTACGATCACCGAAATCGGTTTTGCATCGGAAGATATCCCTAGCCCCGGCGGAGGAGCGGCCACGACACTCATGGAGAGTGAACTTTCGGCAAAGGGAAGGCCGTTGGAATAAAGATACATTCGCGACGAATTGCCGTTAGTCATCGCGGGATCGAAATAGGTGCTTATACCGGCGGGCAAGTTTGGGGAGGAGAGGGTCACGGGGCCATCGTAATTCGTTCGCGCAATGGAGATGTCGTAAAAGGCCGATTGCCCGGCTATTATCGTTTGCACGGCGGGCAGAACCGAGATCGTAACCGAGCCGACGGCCTTCGTTATCAGCTTGATCGTGATCGGCGCTATCGTGATGCCGGTCGCCGTGCCCTTGATCGTGATGCTAAAGGAACCGATGGGCGTCGATGTAATGGTTTTTACCTTTAACGTCGAACTTGCGGCTGTTGTCGTATTCGGTGAGAACGCTGCCGAGGCTCCCGCCGGCAGGCCGGTAGCGCTTAGCGTTACCTTGTCGGCAAAGTTGTCCCGATTGATATTGATCGTATAGATCGCCGTTTGTCCTACCGTAACGGTTTGTGTTGTCGGGGTGGATGTAAGCGTCACGGTGCCGGGGGCCGCCGAGACGCCTTGGGCCAGCAAGACGAGTGACAAAACTGATGAAATGCCCAGTATGATCGCAGTGAAATTAAGCTTTTTCATAGATATTCCTTTGCTGTTGTGATGTTCTCGATCGGGACCGTTGTCTATTGTCCGCTGAATGAAGCGACCGCCGGGCGGTAGCGCGGCACTCTCATCCAGAAAGGCGATGACTGGCCCGGCATCGGGATAAAGCCGGTCCTTACGCCCACAGCATCCATCCGATTGCTGAAATAGAGCCGTCCGTTCGAGTCGGTTGCCACTGCCACGGCGCCCCCCGGCAGATTCGCGATGCCTCCAATAAGCAGCCCCAGGTTCCTGCCACTCATTGTCTCCGAGCGCCACGTGGCCGAACTATTCAGCGAAAAATACCTGAAATCGGAGGAGTTTACCTCGCTCGCTACGACGAATTTCTCGTTTTTGCCGAAAGCACTGATGTATGGCTGGTAACTGGCCATGCTTCCGATGCTGCGAAACACCTGCGCGGGCTTATTCGGAATTGAAACGGTATCGTCGCGTGGTTCGACGTAGCGGTGATAAACGAGCACGCCTGCCTGGTTGGTCACAACCGCCAGATCGACCGTGCCCTCGCCCGCTGTGGTAGCCGCGCCGTGACCGAATTTGCCTGGATTTATCGTGAACGTGCCTGGGAGCTGCTGCCAGTTTCCCCAGACCCCGCCGAGGAAACGCCACCGGTACATCTTGTTATCGCCCCCGATGGCAAAGAATTCGAGTTGCCCGCTGCCGGTATTTACGAGTGCCGGTGAGGAGACTGTCCCACTAATAATCCGCGGATTTTGCCAGATACCGTTAACCAGCCGCCAATGATAGATCGCGCCCGTCGTCGCAACTCCCACCAGGTCGATCTGGCCGTCGCCATAACCCACAACGGCGGGCTTCGACTGGAACTGAAGGTTTGTCTGGCCCGGCAGGGCGCTATTTTGCAGGCCGAGGTTGTTCAGATATCGCAGGTGCCTGATCTTGCTATCGGTCCCGATCGCGATTATGTCAAATAATCCTTTGCCGCTCGAAACCGCCACCGGATCTACCACACTGTTCGGCAACGATAAATTTTGAAAGCCGGCAACTGCCGCGAAGTTATCACCCTGCTGCGTTTCGTAAAGGCTGTTACCCTGGCCAACGAAGGCGACCCCGAAATTTGCGTCGAGCGACGCCACGGCCGGCCGGCCATTAAACTGCCGGCTTCCCAAATTCTGATAGCCCCGCCATAGCACGGTTTTCCAGGGCTGCCGCCCGTAATCCAATGCGTCGAAACCATTATGGTGCAGTGTGTAAGCGGTGTTTACGGTGTTGGCGCGTATACGGGCGACGAGATCGATCTTCCCGGTTTTCGTTGCCGCTAGCGCGTATTCTTCGGTATTTTCATAACCCAGCATTTGTGTGCCGATGAAATTACCGTTCATATCGCCCCACCCGCTCCATCCCTGGGTCACATTTCTGCCGTCGACGAACCCGGTTGGAGAGTTGGGGCCCGTAAAATGGTTATAGTAAAGCCGGTTGTCGGTACCGCGCGCGACGAGATCGAGTTGGCGATAGCCGGATGCGACCAAAGCAGGCGCGGCACTCACACTGCTTGGAATGGTCGTTACCGGTGACAACGCGAATCCAGTTATGGTCGCGCCCGAGGCGATATTGACAACATTTATATTGATTGGTCTGTGAAATGTATTGGTGCTCGTCCCGACATAGGCCAGATCGATCCGTCCGTCGCCGCTTGAAGCTAGGGCGGGAGTGTAAGCGACATTTTCAGCACCGGTGATCTGCGCACTCCCTCCCCAAAAGCCTGTCTCCAGATCATAGAGCATCCCATAAACCTTATTATTGGTCGCCGTTGCGGCGAGAAAGACCTTGTTTCCTGACTGTACCGCGATCGGATCGCGATACGATACAAATTGGAAATTCGGAACTGTGCCTACACCGGTCGGAAAGCCTACTACGACCGGCGCGGTCCAGGTTCCGTTCAAGCGCCGCAGGTGGACCACCCTCCCGTCGGCCTTCATTACAAAGATCTCTATCTGCCCGGGGGCGGTTGCAATTATGGCGGGCTTGCCTCGAAAGAACATACCTTGTGGTGGCAGAATAAAATGAGTTTTTTTCCAGCCGTTCTGATACTGCGCGTAATAGATCTCTCCGCTTGCGATCGTGGCGGCGAGTTCCACGGTCCAGGGGCTGGAAACCGCCAGGCTGGGGTCTGTTGTAAAGTCGATGTGTAAAGGCGCGGCGTTGCAGCAAAGCTGCGTGTAATCGGACCACACGTTATCTCGACGCATCGCCGTGTAAAGCTTGTTGTCCGTTCCCCGGGCGACGATGTGAAGCTCGGAAGCGGCGGTCGCGGGCCGTGAATCGTACCGACAGGAAAATTCCGGGTTTATCCGGCAATTACTCAACGAGAAATAGGAATACTTCTGATCCAGATTTTCTTCGATCGAAGATTTCAGGCTCTGGGCAACAACGTCCCTGATACCGTTTTTGATCTGGGTAGGGGTAACGGTGCCGCGGTCCCGGACAACTACGCTTCCTACCGCCGGAGTTAACTTAAATGTCAGGTTCGAGGACCTTCCTTCCATCAGATCGCGGGCCCCCCCGGCCGAGATCTCACCCTGGAGCTGGACGCTGTTCAGATCGATGCTGACATCGTACGTCCCGTTTATACCGCCCGCCAGGAAGTTTAATACCGGGTCGAGAGCATCCACTCTGATACGGCAGTCGCCGGTGATCTGCAGGGTAGTATTAAAGACTATTTTGTTTTCGGAATAGGTGAAAGTCGGATTGTTGAGAAACTGGACGCGGATCTGCTCCACGCGCTCAAGGCGGACCTGCGCGTTGTTGCTACCCGAATAGAGCTGAAGCTTGGTCGCCAGCCAGTTATCGAACTGTTTTTCGATCTCACCGCTTACCCGGTCGATTCGAAAGGAGTTGCTCGGATACCCCTCGAGCAAGGCAAGTGACGGCAAGCCGTTTCGAATAAAATCTTGTAAATTCGAGCTTTGGACGCGCGGTGGCGAGACCGAATTGTCGAAATTTACCTGCACCAACTGCCCCTGCACCCCGTCAAAAACCTGGTTCGCGATATCCTGGGTTGCGATCTGCAATCTAAGCGCGTAAAACTCCTTTTCGGTCAGGTAAAAGCTACTATCGCAGGAGGCTGATAAAAGAGTCGAGATCGACAGCAAACCGATAATGAGCAGTGATTGGATGTTTTTCGTTGTCATGGCTGGATCTCCTATTATTATTCGATCGTAAATTCAAGGACGGGAACTTCGGCCGTATTTTCCGTCTCCATAAAAGTCGGTATTTTCGCCAATCCCGCCTCCATTTTGTACTCGACTATCCAAGTCAGCGTCTGCAAGGGGAGGCCGATCATATATGTAGGGGTAACATCTCTGCGCACCTTCATTCCGCCGATGTCTTTCAGACAACTGAACATATCAAACCCCTTATCTTCCTGGCTTACGTCTAAATAACAACGGTTCTCGTTTTCGCTGTCCAAATTATTTACATCGCCTTCAACGAAATCGGTGAGGAACATTATCCTGGACGGGCGCGCCCTCTCGACCGACATCGGATCGGACATCGGCCGGTTCATCAAAAGCCCAGTAGCTTTGTCGATCACCCCCAATAAAACACGCACCTTTTTAACCCTTAGATTTACACTAAAATTTTCACGTAGTTTTCCGTCATCGTTAAGTGGCATCGAGAATTTATAACGCAAGGCGGGATCCATCATGTCGTTATAGATTTTCGTGGGTTCGGTTTTCGGCGTGGGGTCTACGATGACCCTTGCCTGGAAAGTTGCCAGCGTATCGTGGCTCCCGCAGAAAAAGGCTTTTCGTAAACTGAATGTAGAGTCTTCGTTGACCTCAAAGGATCGAGGAGGGGACCGCACCATGCACCCGTCATAGGGTCGCGTAAAGGTAAATATAGGCTGTTCGCTCTCATTGGGATCGGTCGAACCAAATAAGGATGCCACCGGACCGACATCGCCCGTCAACCCTGCGCTCGTGCCATCTGTGCAGGCACCGACGATATTTCCGCAATAATCGCACTGGCGGCATCCCACTCCGGGCGCATTATAGTCGCAGGTGCTGGTGGTCGGCCTACGAAGTTGCAGGAGGGACCGGTCCCACCCGTATACGATCGTCCTTTGACTCTCATTATCGCTTCCCGAAAACCAGAATATATCGCTTGCGACCAGGCCGTCGGCAGCCGGATTTTGAAACCTGGTGCCCGGGAACTGGAAACCCTCGATGATCTCC
>Ga0193752_1002046_pt1 | contig 15655 bp, 9 predicted proteins | sample H1c1metaG_FD_144924 | JGI IMG/M metagenome (GOLD analysis project Ga0193752, IMG submission 144924) | Soil microbial communities from a riparian zone of the East river system, Colorado, United States - H1c1 | ecosystem: Environmental > Terrestrial > Soil > Riparian zone | place: USA: East River... | reverse complement strand
CGCCACACATCCTCGTCGATAGTGCCGTACAAGTTGTCGCGCAGAATACGGCCGCGCTCGTCGAGCACTCGTTCGCCCCCTTCGTCGACGCTGTTGTCGTCGTCAAGGACAGTATGCGAGGCGCGGAATGTGGCGACTTCGATGATGTCCTGTCCAAAGCGCACATGCGCCAAATGGAAACGTCGACCGATCAGGCGGCAGTTGCGAAACAGCGAGCGCACCTGCTCTGGGTGCGCATCGGTCGCGATGTCAAAGTCTTTGGGCTCGATCCCTAGCAGCAAGTCGCGCACTGCGCCGCCGACCAAGAACGCCTGATAACCCGCTTCCTTGAGGCCATACAGCACTCGGAGCGCGTTTCGGGAGATCTGCGACCGGGAAATCGGGTGCTGATCGCGCGCGACGATAGTTGGCGCTGCCGCTTCGCTGTCTTGTGGATTGTTCAACTAACGCGTTCCGCCGCTGGTTCTATATAAGAGGTTCGATAGAAAAGCTTCCATAGGAAAGCTTGGTACCAGAAACCTTCGATAATGATGGTGAATCAACTTGAGGCCTAAAGGCCGGCACGTATAATACCGCACCCGCTGAACCGGCAACCGACAACGCACCGGCCACGCTCGCTATTGCTCCCATCGTCTAGAGGCCTAGGACACAGCCCTCTCAAGGCTGGTACGAGGGTTCGAATCCCTCTGGGAGCGCCATCGTGCGCAGCAAGATGGCGCGTCGGAGGGATTCGAACCTGAGCAGAGGGTTCGACTAAAATTGCCGGGAGCAATTTTAGAACAGCTAGGCTGGCCGCAAGCGGTGCGAGCCTGGACGGCGAAGCATAATCCCTCTGGGACCGCCCGCAGAACGAGCTGACGTATCGGTGGAATTGGAAACTAAGCAGAGGGTTCGACTAAAATTGCCGGGAGCAATTTTAGAACAGCTAGGCTGGCCGTAAGCGGTGCGAGCCTGGACGGCGAAGCATAATCCCTCTGGGAACGCCCGCAGAACGAGCTGACGTATCGGTGGAATTGGAACCTGAGCAGAGGGTTCGACTAAAATTGCCGGGAGCAATTTTAGAACAGCTAGGCTGGCCCAAGCGGCGCGAGCCTGGACGGCGAAGCATCATCCCTCTGGGACCGCGAGCAGCGATAGCTGCGGTTCCGTGGATTTGGTCCCTCGAGAGAGAGATCCTGACGTCCAGGATAGGGTTCCCAACCAGATACAAGTCGGACCGTCCGACACTTATATAAGATCGGTTTTGGAAATGCCGGGGGCCCATCCCTCACCGGCTCGCTTGTCGCTGTCAATGTAAGGCCTGAACTATGTCCGCTTTGTCCGCCGCGCAACTCTTAGACCAACCCTTCACCACGGTTCCGGCTCTGATTCAGGCATTTGCACGGGAACAGCCGCAGCACCTAGCGCTGATTCATACCGATCGGCAGCTGACCTACGCCGAACTCGATGCGCTCATGGATCGAATCGCCGCGTCGCTCCAACGTGATGGCCTCAAGGCGGGCGATCCGATCGCAATTTGCGCTTCCAGCTCGATTGAGTACGCCGCTTTGTACGTCGGCGCGCTGCGAGCGGGTGTCGTGGTCGCCCCGTTGGCGCCCTCCTCGACTCCCGATGGCTTGGCCACAATGATCGCAGATGCCGGCGCCCGGCACGTGTTTGTCGACGCTTCGACGGCCAACCTGTTTGCGACGTCCCGGGCGCATATCAAAGCCCGATTCTTCGCATTAGACGATGCGGGCACCGACTCGACCGGCGCGCCGGTGGGCGATTCCTTTAAACAGTGGCTCGTCGACGCCGGCACCAAGCCGGCACCCGTGGAGCTCTCTCGCGAACTGCCTTTCAACATCATCTACTCGTCCGGCACGACGGGCACTCCGAAGGGCATCGTGCAATCGCACTTCATGCGCTGGATGCACGTGCAACGCGCCGCGATCAACCTTTACGACACAAAAACCATCACGTTGCTGGCAACGCCGCTGTATTCCAATACGACTCTGGTCAGTTTCTTTCCGACCATCGCGCGCGGCGGCACTGTGATCTTGATGGCTAAATTCGACGCCGCCTCGTATCTCGCGATCGCACAAAAGCAACGCGTGACTCATACGATGCTCGTGCCCGTTCAATATCAGCGCATCATGGCGCTTCCCACCTTCGGCGATTTCGATCTGTCGCCGTTCCGAATGAAGCAGTGCACGAGTGCGCCGTTCGGCGCCGCTTTGAAAGCCGACATTCTCGCTCGGTGGCCGGGCGGTCTAGTCGAGGTTTACGGCATGACCGAAGGCGGCGGCACGTGTTCACTGCGCGCGCACGAGAATCCAGACAAATTGCACACCGTTGGCAAGCCGGCCCCTGGACACGACATTCGTCTCATCGACGATTCAGGCAAAGAAGTCGCGCAAGGAGAAATCGGCGAAGTGGTAGGCCGCTCGCCCGCGATGATGAACGGCTATCACAACCAACCCGAGAAGACCGCGGAGAGCGAATGGCGCGATGGCGACGGCAATCGCTTCATTCGCACCGGCGATGTGGGCCGTTTCGATGCGGAAGGATTTCTCACGTTGATGGATCGCAAGAAGGACATGATTATCTCGGGCGGCTTCAACATCTATCCGAGCGATCTCGAAGCAACGCTGCGAGAACACACAGATATTGCGGACGTCGCGGTGGTGGGCGTGCCGTCGGAGAAATGGGGCGAGACGCCCGTGGCATTTGTCGTGAAGAAGCCCCATTCGAAAGTCGGAGTCGATGAGCTGACGACATGGTTCAACGGCAAGGTAGGCAAGACGCAACGTCTTGCAAAACTTGAGTTCATGGATCAGCTGCCGCGCAGCGCAATCGGCAAAGTATTGAAACGCGAATTGCGCGACGCTTTCTCCGCTCGTGGCGAAAGCGTCTGAAGATCGCCCAATGAGCGAACTAAGCGCCGACGGTGCGCGCTTTTCGAATCGGGAACTGCATCTCTACAAGCGACTCTTCCATGCGATCGAGTCGCGGGCGCTGTAGAAAGAATTCGCGGCTGGGCCCGGCGAGCTGATAGCCGTTCGCCTCGACGAAATGCCCGATCTTCGCGGTGATCAGGTGCGCTTGCTCGGGCAGACCCACCCGCACGCACACCGCCATCGATTGTACCGCCTCGAGTTCGCGCGCCGCCAACCCCTCCACTTGCAGCTCGCCCTTGGCGCCGTCCGCTAACGTAAACCCGAACTCGACATCCAGCTTGTCGACTTCGAAATCCGAGCTATGCGCCACAATGACGAGGGACTCGAGCGCCGATGCGCGAACTCCAGTTTGTACTCGATCATGGACTTCGCGGATGACACCTCGCGCCGCCGCAAACGACTCGACCGTGCGCCGAACAGATAGATAGCGACGCGCGGGCTCCGAGCGAACGATGACGTCGTCGACGGATAGCGCTCCATCAGAATCGATTTGGGAGATCCGGGATTCGACGAATCGAAGTCGTTGCGTCTCCTCCGCGACCGCTCGCTCGATGTCGCTACGGCGAACCGTCAACATGGCCCGCAATTCCGCTGCGGACAAGTTGTCCTCGATGATGCGAGCGATTTGCTCCAGGCTCAGCCCAAGCTCCTTCAGTACCAGGATGCGATTGAGTCGGGTGAGTTGCTTGGCGCTGTAATACCGATAGCCGCTGTCGCGATCGACATGACCGGGGGACAGGAGGCCAATTTCGTCGTAGTACCGAAGCAGTCGGCATGAGACACGAGCAATGCGGGAAAAATCACCGATCCGAAACATAACGGCTCTCCTTAACAGGATTAGAGAGACCGCAGCATCGGCATTTACGTTACGTCAGAGTCAAGCCTTCAAACCGGAATAGGCCATCCTTGGCCAAAGGGCCTCCTACCCTCGTGCTATTGACCGTCTTCGGCGTGCAAGAACGGACGTTGCGACTGTTCCTTCTCGTTCCACTTTTGCAAATAGTCAGTCTGCTTCTTTTTAACACTGGCTTGGTTCTGTTCCGCCCACTTATGAGCTTCTGCCGGACTCGCTTCGTGACGACAAAGCCCGGTGAATGTTAAAGTCGCGCTCCCCAAAGCCTAAGTAAGCCCCGCCTTCCGCCATGCCCGCGATTAAGCAAGACGATTTGATTCAAAGCGTTGCCGACGCACTCCAGTATATTTCTTACTATCACTCGCCGGATTTCATTCAAGCGATGGCTCGTGCATACGAGCTGGAGCAAAGTCCCGCCGCCAAAGACGCAATCAAACAGATTCTCGTCAATTCGCGCATGTGCGCCGAGGGACAACGTCCGATTTGCCAAGACACCGGCATCGTGACCGTCTTCGTCAAAGTCGGAATGAATGTAAGGTGGGACGCAACGCTTTCGCTGGAAGAAATGATCAACGAAGGCGTTCGCCGCGCCTACAATCACCCAGACAATATGCTGCGCGCGTCGATCGTCAACGATCCCGCGTTCTCGCGTAAAAACACCAAGGACAACACGCCGGCGGTCATTCACACGGAACTCGTGCCGGGCGATGAAGTGGATATTTCCGTCGCCGCGAAAGGCGGCGGCTCGGAAAATAAATCGAAGATGGCGATGTTGAATCCTTCCGATTCCATCGTCGACTGGCTGCTTGAGGTGGTACCCAAGATGGGCGCCGGCTGGTGTCCGCCCGGCATGCTTGGCATCGGCATCGGCGGCACAGCGGAAAAAGCCATGATCATGGCGAAAGAATCGCTGATGGACCCCATCGACATTCATGAGGTCCGTGCACGAGGACCGCAAAACAAACTCGAAGAATTACGGCTCGAGATCATGGATAAGGTCAACGCGCTCGGCATTGGCGCACAAGGTCTCGGCGGCTTGACCACCGTCCTCGACATCAAAATCAAAGACTATCCGACGCATGCGGCTTCACTGCCGGTTGCCGTGATTCCAAATTGCGCCGCGACTCGTCACGCGCATTTTGTCTTGGATGGCAGCGGCCCCGTGAAACTCGATCCACCTGACTTGGATTCATGGCCCAAGCTCACGTTTACCGCTGCGGCCGATGCGATACGCGTCAACCTCGATACATTGACGAAAGAAGAAGTGGCTTCCTGGAAACCGGGGCAGCGCTTGTTGCTCAACGGCAAGATGCTCACCGGTCGCGACGCCGCTCATAAGCGAATTCAAACGCTGCTGGAGTCGGGGCAAGGCTTGCCGGCCGGACTCGACTTCACCAATCGCGTGATCTATTACGTCGGTCCGGTTGATCCCGTGCGCGACGAAGTCGTTGGACCCGCGGGCCCGACCACCGCAACGCGAATGGATAAGTTTACGGAGATGATGCTCGGCCAGACGGGCCTCATTGCGATGGTCGGAAAATCGGAACGCGGTCCGGTTGCCATCGAGGGCATCAAGAAGCACAAAGCCGCCTACATGATGGCTGTTGGCGGCGCGGCATATCTTGTGTCGAAAGCCATCAAGGCTAGCCGCACGGTTGCATTTGCGGACTTAGGAATGGAAGCGATCTACGAGTTCGATGTCAAAGACATGCCGGTGACGGTCGCAGTCGACGCCAGCGGCATTTCAGTACATGACACAGGTCCGAAAGAGTGGTCGCAGAAAATCAAAGGCATCAAGGTCAAGACAGCGTAGAAGGGTCGGGAGTCGGGACTCGAGACTCGGCAGAATGAAACGAAGCGATCCAATCGCTGTCTCGTTCTCAACCAATCACCAATCACCAATCACCAATCACCAATCACCAATCACCAATCACCAATCACCAATCACCAATCACCAATCACCAATCTCGAATCACGAATCACGAATCACGAGTCCCGAGTCCCGAGTCCCGTCATTGAAGAACGAGCGACGCCTTAACTGCCAGCATGATCTTGCCGATGTGCCGACTAGACTCCATCAACTCATGCGCCTTGGCGACGTCCTTCATCGGAAAGGTGGCGTGAACGACGGGCTTGATCTTGCCGCTCTCCAGCAACGGCCACACCTTTTCTCGCAACGAGGTCGCAATCGCAGCCTTGTCGGCCAGACTGCGTGGTCGAAGCGTCGAGCCAGTGATCGTCAAGCGCTTGATCATCATGGGCAGCAGATCCAGATCGGCAGGCTTGCTGCCCTCAAGGAAGGCAATGTGCACGAGCCGGCCGTTCAATCCGAGCAGCCGCAAATTCTTAGCCACATACGCCCCCCCGACCATATCGAGGATGACATCGATGCCTTGTTTGCCGGCTGCCGCTTGCAGCTCTTTCTCAAAGTCCTGTTCCTTGTAATTGATTGCGACTTCGGCGCCATGCGCCACGCATGCGGCAGCCTTGTCTTGATTGCCGACAGTTGTGAATACGCGAGCGCCGAACGCTTTCGCCAACTGAATCGCTGTCAGTCCAATGCCGCTCGAACCGCCGTGCACAAGAAATGTTTCGCCGCTCTGCAATCGACCGCGATCGAATACATTCGTCCAGACAGTAAAGAAATTTTCCGGCAGCGACGCGGCTTGTAGCAATGACAACCCCTTCGGCACAGGAAGACAGTGCGATGCGGGGACTGCGCAGAACTCGGCATACGCACCGCCCGGAGTTAGCGCGCAGACTTCATCGCCAACTCGCAGCGTCGTCACATCCGATGCGGCCTCTGCAACGCGACCCGATACTTCTAAGCCCAGAATGGGTGAGGCGTCCGGTGGCGGCGGATACCGGCCGAGCCTTTGCGCCACATCTGGACGATTGACGCCAGCGTAATGCACCTCGATCAATACTTGACCCGGTTGCAAGGTGGGTTTCGGCCCGTCAACGAGCTGCATGACGGTGGGGGGACCACCGGCGCCGTGTGCAATGTACTTCATGGCGCGAGCCTACCCGATTCTACGCGCGCCTGTCAGCGCGCTGACGGGCACGGCGTGAGACACTTTCTTCATCAAAGTGAGCCGATTAGCACAAGCTCGCTAGATACGCGCGCCACCCGCCGAAGTGAGTCACATCAGTGGCCTGTGCAGCCGCGCTTGCTTCGCAGGTGAACCCGATAGGCTGCGAGCCATCTTGCAGTTGCACTCTCCCTAACCCAAGTGGCGCCGGAATGCCGGCGAGAAAGGACCCCAGCTGCTCGACAGGAATAGCCCACTCCTCCACGTCGATGGCTGCACCTCCTTCGTTCACGCTAATCATCCCCGGCCGCACCGGTGGTCCGCCTGGTAACGCGTAGAGCCGATAGCGCGGCGCGCTCTGCGTCTGGCGCACAAAATAGCCCCCTCGCGCAGTGAGCTGATGATTGAGCGGTAAGCCGCGCATGTGCGCGCCGCACACGACGACGGACAAAAATCCCGCAACTATCTGCGGCGACTCGACAACTTTCATCGCTCGAATGTCATGGCCGACTTTGAACTCGTCACTTCGATGCACACGATGCGCCAAACGAAGCAACGCCTCGTCGCTGCCGGACTGTCCGGTCAGCGTGACGCCGAACGGCATACCATCCGATCTGAATCCAGCCGGCACTGCCACGGCGGCCAGATCCAGCAAGTTAACGAAGTTTGTGTAGTAGCCCAGATTGCTATTCAGTCGAATCGGATCGGCAGTCACTTCGTCGATTGTGTAGATCGTGCCGGCGGTCGGCGTCAGCATCACATCGATGCTTTGCCACACCAGCGCGCACTGGCGGCGCAACGATTGCAACCGATACTGCGACGTGAAAGCTTCCTCGGCCGTTCTGGTCGCGGCAGGCTCGATGATTTGGCGAGTCACCGGATGCAGCGCCTGCGGTTGCTTTCGTACAAAATCGGCGATCGCCGTGTAGCGTTCGGCAACCCAAGGCCCTTCGTACAACAATCGCGCGGTGTTCAAGAATGGCTCGAGGTCGATTTCTATTCGTGCACCGCCCTGACTCTCAATGTGTTGCGCCATCTTCTCGAAGAGCGCAGCAGCGTCACGATCGCCGAAGAACTCTAACTGTATCGTCTTGGGAACACCGAATCTAAACGCATCGGCATTGAATCCACGTCGCTCGATGCGGCGCGAGTAGTCGTCTTCGGCGTCAAACCCTTCCGCGACACGCAAGACTTGTGCGGCGTCCGTCGCAGTCAATGCAAAGATCGACACGCAATCCAACGTTCGACAAGCCGGCACGACTCCGGCTGTACTCAGTAGCCCGCAGCTGGGCTTGAGTCCGATCAAATTATTAAAGGCTGCGGGAACACGGCCTGACCCAGCGGTATCGGTGCCTAAAGAGAAGCTGACCAAACCTAATGCGACAGCAGTTGCCGACCCGGCGCTGGACCCTCCCGAAATGTAGTCGGGATTGAAACTATTCCTGCCAGCGCCAAAGGGCGAACGCGTGCCCACGAGTCCTGTCGCGAACTGATCCAGATTCGTTTTGCCGATTGGGATCGCGCCCGCATCGATCAGCTTCTGCACAACTGTCGCACTTCGCACTGGCTTGTACGCAAACTCAGCGCACGCCGCAGTCGTCGGAATGTACGCCAGGTCGATGTTGTCTTTGATTGCGAAAGGAATGCCGTAGAGCGGCAGCGACTTCATGTCCTTGCGCTCCAGTGCATCCACATAGGCCATCACTTGCTCGAGCGATAATCGCGAGATCCAAGTGTTGTGCTCCGGCGCCGCAATCACACGCTCGAGGACTTCCTCGATGACTGTGCGAGGCGTCGCTCCGGCCAAGTAAGCCGCCCGCAAATCGTGAATTGCCAAAGAACGCATCATGGTGCTTCGCCTCTAATCACGATCAACGGCTGCCCGGCCGTCACCGTGCTGCCCTTCGCGCAACGAATCTCGATGACGATTCCACCAAGCTCCGCATTCAGCGGAATTTCCATCTTCATAGCTTCGACGAGTACGAGTTCCTGATCGGGTCTCACGATATCGCCGACAGCCACCGAGAGCTGCCAAACGCTACCTGCGACTGGCGACGTCACCGCGACACACCCTTGCGGCAACACGCTCTCCGACTCCGATACGGGCGCTCTCATGTCATCGTCAACGTCCAACTGGCCGCTCTCCCGCCAACGCTCTCGCTCAGCTTCAAACGCACGCTGCTGGTTCTCCTTGAACTCGGCTATCCCCGCGGCATTGCCCGTGAGGAAACGCCGATAGTCCCGCAATCTCAGCACGCTCTCCTCAATGCGCAACTTCAAGCGACCGGCAGGAAAATCCTCGCGCAGCTTCAGCAGCTCTTCCGCACTCACAGGATGGAAGCGAATTTGATCGAAGAAGCGCAACAGCCACTGCTTGCCTTCCTTGAAATCCTCGGTTTGCCGAAACCGATTCCACATTTGGATCGTGCGCCCAACAAACTGATAGCCGCCCGGCCCTTCCATTCCGTAGACGCATAGATAAGCACCGCCGATACCAACGGCGTTCTCGGGCGTCCAGGTGCGCGCTGGGTTGTACTTGGTCGTCACCAATCGATGCCTTGGATCAAGGGGTGTCGCAACGGGCGCGCCGAGGTACACGTCACCCAAACCCATCACGAGATAGCTGGCATCGAAGACGATTTTCCGCACGTCATCGACACTATCCAATCCGTTGATGCGACGAATGAACTCCAAGTTGCTCGGGCACCAGGGTGCATCGGGCCGCACCGATTGCATATATTTCTCAATCGCGAGTTTCGTCGACGGGTCGTCCCAGGAGAGCGGCAAGTGGACGATGCGGCTGGGAACTTCGATGTCATCGAGCGCGGGAAGCATGCCTTCGAGTCGTTGCAGTGCGCTTAACAGCGACCGTTGCGATAGTCGCGAATCGAAATGGATTTGGAGCGATCGAATGCCGGGAGTCAGCTCTAGCACCCCAGGTAGGCTTTCGGCAGCCACCGCTTGCATCAAGGCGTGCACGCGAAATCGCAGTTCGAGATCGAGATCGAGTGGCCCGTATTCGACCAAGAGATATCGATCGCCGGCCTGGCGATAGCGGATCGCAGGGCGATCGGCTGTCGCCGCTGAAAGTCCTAGTACTGGCGAGTATGAATCAATGGATTGCTTCGTATCGCCCACACCCCAATCGCCCCCCCTCAACGGGGAGAAGGTCAGAGAAAAGATCGAGTGCTCAAGCTCGCGCTCCTTCTCGATCGCCTCGTCGATGCTTACGCAGCGAAAGCGAATCGTGTCACCCGGTTTGAGCTGACCCAGCTTCCATAGTTCGGCGTGAATGATCGTTGCAGGGCACACGAAGCCACCCAGACTCGGACCATCAGGACCTAAAATTACCGGCATGTCGCCGGTGAAGTCGATCGCGCCGATCGCGTAGGCGTTGTCGTGAATGTTGGATGGATGCAGACCCGCCTCGCCTCCATCGCTGCGCGCCCAACTTGGTTTCGGACCAATGAGACGAACGCCCGTACGGCTGGAGTTGTAATGAACTTGCCAGTCGGTATTGAAGAAGGTCTCGATATCTTCGTCAGTGAAAAAGTCTGGCGCGCCGTGGGGACCGTACATGACAGCGATGGTCCAGTGATTAGAGTAGATCGGCGGTGAGAAAGACGCCCCTGCCTCAATCCTTTTCCGGCGATTCCAGCCGGGAGTGACGGAAATCCGTAGCGTATCCCCGCCTCGCAGTGTTCTGCCCGCATGCCCGCCAAATTGCCCGAGCGTAAAAGTCGCTGCGCTTCCCATGTAGAGCGGCACATCCAATCCACCTTGTACAGCTAAGTAGGCGCGTTGCCCGCCACCCTCAATGCCTCGCATCTTCAATACGCTGCCGGCGCGAACTTCAACGCATTGGCAGTGCGGCACAGGTTCGCCATCGATGTCCGCCTTCATCCTCGCACCCGTCACTGCTACGACAGTGTCGACGGAGAACTTCAGTGTGGGACCCGTGATCGCCATCTCCAGCCCGGCAGCTTGCTGATCGTTCCCGACCAACCGGTTGGCGACTCGAAACGCATACGAGTCCATTGGGCCAGAAGGCGGTACGCCAATGTCCCAGTAGCCCACCCTGCCGGGATGAGACTGCACCGTTGTATGGGTACCTGAGTGCAGCACCTGAATTGTCGGCGGCGCGAATTTCAATGTCGAGAGATAGCGCGTGGTTTGCTCGCCCTGAACAAACACAGAATCCGCGAGAATCGTTCGGAGATACTCCAAGTTCGTCTCAATGCCATACACTTGCGTACGCGCCAATGCCTCATTCAAGGCCTGCAACGCCGCTTCGCGAGACGCGCCCTGCACGATGATTTTTGCAAGCATGGGATCGTAATAGGTGGGCACGATGGACCCGGTTTGAATCCAACTCTCGCACCGCACGTGGGTCGGAAGCTCAACGTGCGTCAAGAGCCCGCTTGCCGGTCGAAAATTCAACGCGGGATCTTCCGCGTAGAGCCTCACTTGAATTGAATGACCGCGTGCTCGGAGGTTTTCTTGTGCGAGCGGCAACGATTGTCCGGCCGCGACGCGGATCATCCATTCGACTAAGTCGACTCCAAAGATTTCTTCCGTGACGCCGTGCTCGACTTGCAAACGCGTGTTCACTTCCAGGAAGTAGAACTGGTTGGTATCTTTATCGTAGACAAACTCCACCGTACCTGCGGATCGGTATTCGACTGCCCGGCCCAACGCAATCGCAGTCGCATGCATTTGCCGGCGCGTCTCGTCGCTCAATCCAGGCGCCGGCGTTTCTTCAATGACCTTTTGATTGCGGCGCTGTACCGAGCAGTCACGCTCGCCCAGCGCGACCACGTCATGACCGTCGCCGAAGATTTGCACTTCGAGATGCCGTGCCTTCGCGACGAACTTCTCTAAGAACACGCCGCCTTGACTGAAGTTGTTCTGCGCCAGCCGTTGCACCGAATCGAACGCGTCCGCCAGCTCGCGCTCGGACCAGCACAACTGCATGCCGATTCCGCCGCCGCCTGCAGTGCTCTTAAGCATCACCGGATAGCCGATTTGTTGAGCGGCCTTACAGGCCGCTGCGGCGTCAGCAAGCAATTCGCTTCCCGGCAACAGAGGAACACCGTGTCGTTCGGCCAACGCGCGAGCCGTGTGCTTCAACCCGAATGCGCGCATCTGTGCAGGCGTCGGGCCGATGAAGATGAACCCCTGCTCCGCGCAGGCCGCGGCAAAATCTGCGTTCTCGCTTAAGAACCCGTAGCCCGGATGAATGGCCTGCGCGCCCGTTGCGCGCGCTGCCGCAAACAAAGTGTCTTGTCTGAGATAGCTTTCTTTAGCCGGCGCAGGCCCAATGAAGACAGCTTCATCGGCCATCGTCACATGTAGAGAATCCTTATCGGCTTCGGAATAGACGGCAACCGACGCAATGCCCATGCGGCGCAATGTTCGCACGATGCGGCACGCAATCGCGCCACGATTGGCGATCAAGACCTTTGTAAACACGGATAAGCTTCCGGCGTTTGCCGGGTCGTCCCGGCGTTGTGTCACGGTTTGCGGGTCGTCCCGCAGCCGGTTGCCATGTAGTCGCTAATCGGTCTTGGTTAGTGAGTAGTCACTAACGAATACTCTTCAATACTTATCGGTCAATGGTCAATCAATCCGTCCACGTCAACAACCGCACAGGAGTTGGGTTGTAGGCGTTGCAGGGATTATTCAGCTGCGGACAATTGGAGATCAACACTAGCACGTCCACTTCGGCACGTAGTTCCACATATCGCTCGGGGCCGGAAATGCCATCGGCGAATGTCAACTTACCCTCCGGGGTGACCGGTACGTTCATGAAGAAATTGATATTGGCCGCTAGGTCGCGCTTCGAAAGACCGTAATTCGTCGTCGACAGCGCCATCAGAAAGCTATCGCGGCAACTATGCATGTGTCGTTTCTCGAGCGCATATCTGACCGTGTTGCTTTCGGCAGAGCAAGCGCCTCCCAACGTGTCGTGTCGGCCGCAGGTATCGGCTGTAATCGTGAGCAACAAGTTGCTGCGATCGGATAAGAGCTTCGTGCCGCTCGTGAGGTAAAGATTGCCTTGCCCACGAACGGTATCGGTTGCGCTGTAGCGCTCGGTGACGTCATGTGCGTTATAGAACAGAGTGTCGACCGCTTGATTGCCTTCCAGATCGACGATGCGAAAATAATGACCCTGCTTGACGATACCCATCCAAGGATCGCCTGCGGCCACGATGACATCGAGCTGCGCGTTGCGCGGATTGCGCGGACTGGTCGTGAGTTGCTGTTTCATCGCTTACCTGAAGAGCATTTCGGTATTTTGGTAGCCACGAACATTTTCTGGACAACGCTCCCGGCACGGATCGTTTTTGGGCGCCGCGCCCGATGCCCACGCCGTAAGCCGCACAGTGCGCGGGTTGTATGCATGATCCGGGTCCAGCGGATGCTGACAGGTGGCGAAAATCGCCAGCGTGTGCATTTCAAAGCGCACGTCGACGTAACTCCCTGCCGGCGAATGATTCGGATGAAAGCGCAGCGCCCCGCTCTCTTGTACCGACACCTTACTGAAGAAATTGATGCTGGCAGATACATCGCGCCGGCCCATGCCGTACTTTGCGACTTCATTCAGCAGACTGTCGTAGCCATTCCGATGAAAGTTGTTACGTTGCTCCTGAAATCGCGTGGCGCCGAATTTCTTCGCGACGCTCTCCGCATTTGAGACCCCGCCAATCGTGTCGTGCCAACCGACCGTATCTTGTGCAATCGAACACAGGATGCGTCCCATGTCCGAGTAGCAGACATGGCCCGCAGTCAAGTGCGCGGTGTGCTGCGCCTTGAGCGTGTCCGGCATGTTGTAGCGCTCTGAAGTGTCTTCGAAGTTATAGAACAGCGCCGAAACGTTCGCGCCGCCCATCACATCGGTCATTCGTAATGTCGTCCCGCGACGCAGGACGCCGGACCAATGGCCGCCACTGTGCAAAAGCTCCTCCCAAGACACCCAGTACGGCGCCGGTGTGGCGGTATTCATCGTTCAACCTCTGTGGTCCAACCGTGATGCAACCCTGTGGCGCAACACGATGTGTTTTTGTACGCAGAGCAAGTCCCGTACCAGCGCACGTATACCTGCGAGATGCACAATCATTGCCGATTTTTGAAGCTCGCTCGCGCCTCAATGGTGCAAACAAAAAACTCTATGCGTCGTTGTTGTGCAAAGTCGCGCAAGTCCGAAGCCACGTTTGTACTTTCAACCACGATATACGAGCAGACGCGTCGCTTCTCGTTGCGGCACGCCGTTTGCAACGCCTACTGCACAAAGTGCGTCTAGGGTTCCGGTCAGTTCGCTGACGCTGGTCCGAGAGAGGCAGTCCACCTGGGTCGTAATCGACACATGTGGATACACGGCGGGACAAAAACCCGGGAGAGGTCACGAGAACGAGCGTTAGCCCGTCCGTCCGATCCTGGACGCCTTACCGACGGATGCGCGAGTTCCTCGATTCGTTGCAATAGGCCGGTCACGCCGGCCTTACTTTGGAGGATTTCGATGAGCGCGCGTCACACCCAGAATAAATCCTATTTGCGCATCGCGGCGTTGGTCGTCTGCTTCGCGCTCGGCATCAGCCAACCCGCGGCAGCTGCGGAAAAAACCAGTTTCAAAGTTGCTTGGAGCATCTACGTCGGCTGGATGCCATGGGATTACGCGAAGCAAAGCGGCATTCTGAAAAAATGGGCCGACAAGTACGGCATCAAGATCGAGCTAACCCAAATCAACGATTACGTAGAGTCCATCAATCAATACACCGCCGGCAGCTTCGATGCTTGCGTGATGACGAATATGGACATGCTGACGATCCCAGCGGCGGGCGGCGTCGATTCGACGGCGCTCATCATGGGCGATTTTTCGAACGGTAACGACGGCATCGTGCTGAAAGGCAAAGGCAAGAAGCTCGCCGATATCAAAGGCCAGAAAATCAACCTTGTTGAATTGTCGGTCTCGCACTATCTGTTGGCACGCGCGCTGGACTCGGCGAAGCTCAGCGAGCGTGACATCACTGTCGTGAACACCTCTGACGCCGACATCGTCGGGGCGTTCGCCGCCAAGGCCACTACGGCTACCGTCACATGGAAGCCGCAATTGAGCGAGATTCTTGCAGCTCCGACGGCACAACTGGTGTTCGATTCCAGCAAGATCCCAGGCGAGATCATGGATCTGATGGTGGTCAACACCAAGACACTGAAAGAGAACCCCAAACTCGGCAAGGCGCTTGTCGGCGCTTGGTACGAAACGGTTGGCATCATGATGAAGAGCGATGCGGCCAGTAAGACAGCGCGTACCGCCATGGCGAAAGCGTCCGGTACGGATCTCGCCGGCTTCGAAAGCCAACTCGCGACAACCAAGATGTTCGCTCTCCCAACCGAAGCAGTTGCTTTCATGACCGGTGCGAGCGCGGTCGCCACCATGGACTCCGTGCGTAAGTTCTCGTTCGATCACGGCATCCTGGGTGAAGGCGCCAAAACTGTCGATGCGGTCGGCATCGAATTTCCGGGCGGAAAAACACTGGGCAACAAACAGAACATCAAAATGCGCTTCGATGCCACCTATACGCAGATGGCGATCGACGGGAAGCTCTGACATTCGATCGCAAGGTACTCGCTCTCGTCCATCGAGAGCGAGTAGCGAGCGTGCGGTTTCATGAAGCGCATCATCAATCGACAACCTGGAAACGGCAGCGGCTTTGCGCTTGGGCTGCTGCCTTTCATCCTCCTCTCTGCGTTGTACCTCTTTGGATCCAACTTAAGACTCGCGGCGAATCCTAACGACAAGCTGCTGCCCAGCCTCAACTCACTGGCGGCGG
>Ga0193752_1002045_pt1 | contig 15656 bp, 8 predicted proteins | sample H1c1metaG_FD_144924 | JGI IMG/M metagenome (GOLD analysis project Ga0193752, IMG submission 144924) | Soil microbial communities from a riparian zone of the East river system, Colorado, United States - H1c1 | ecosystem: Environmental > Terrestrial > Soil > Riparian zone | place: USA: East River... | reverse complement strand
GCGACGGTGACGATCGATACATCGCCGAACAAGATTCCCGGCTTGTACCCGCGGCCGCTCATCACTTCCAAGCCGGCGTAGTTCGCCTTATCGGCCTTGGGACTAACGATATAGATGGATCGCTTCATGGAGTACCTTTGCATGGGCCGTGATTGACGGGCCCGCGCTGTCGATGACGACATCAGCCTTGCGCCCTTGGCCGCGAACCTCGAGTCGGCCCGCGCGGCCTTCGCGCACGTGCAGCTCGGCCGGGAAGACCTCGTCGCAGCCATCAGCCCAAAGCAGATCACGCAGCGCGTCCTTGGCCGCGATGGCGCGCAACAACCAATCGCGCCGCTTCGCAGGCTGCTCCGCCGCATAGCATTTGCGCTCGGCGCTGTTCAGGTAACGGCCCGCCGCGTACGCGAGCGTCGCGCTCGCGCGATACCGATCGCCTAGCGATACCACGCCCGCCCCGAGGCGCTCTGAGAGACATGACCGGCCGGGCCACCGGATCATGCGCCACATGCGTTCGTCGGTTTGGAACCGTTGATCGCGCCACCCTTCGACGGTCGCGAAGACGCGACCCTCCCACCACAACGTCATGTCGGCGATCACGTCGCTGGCGCCGAGCTTCGTGATCGCGATCGAGCACTCGAGCTCGGCACCCTGCGGGGGATGCGCTTCGAACAAGCAGATCTTCCGCAGCTTCACCGGCATCGCGAGGCGATCGACGTCGGTGCGCAGCATGACCCACAGGCCAAGCAGCTGCCCGCAGCCATCCAGCATCGAGCCAAGACCCGCGCCGACCGCGACACGCCCGCGAATGCCGGTCGGTGCGATGCCGTCGATCGAACGCACGGTCTGATACGCAGGCCCATGGAACATCCAGTGGTTCCGGTAGAGCGCAGCGGCATCCACCTCACAGGCTTCCTCATCGACCAAGCGCTGGTAGCGAAGGTTCGGCGCAACCGATCGCTCGCGACTCGTGTGCACCAGCGCTTCGGCGAAGTCGCCGATCGTCACGCGCCGCTCGCTCGGCCCGCGATCGTGCACCTCGACCGCGACGTCGACGCCCGGCACGACCGTGAGCCAACGCTTGGCCCAGAGCTGCTCGATCGTATTCGTCTTAAGGCTTGGGTCGGAGGTCGCCACCGCCTGTTGCACGATCTCGAGCAACGCGGTCATGGGCACCACGGGCTGCGTATCTTCGACGTCGCTCCACCCGACCGGCTGTCGAAAGAACGCGTGGTCCCGAAGCTCGGGTAAGTGGTCGAGATCGAACCGCCTAACCGTCTCTCGTGGAGCAGCGCTAGGGGCAGGACGCGCTCCGAGCGCCAGCACATCCGCTTGAGCCGCGGCCATTCTCGCTAGGTTGTCCTGAAACGCAGCGACCACTCGGTTCGCACCGACCGGCGGCACGATCACGGCACGTTGATGGGGCAAGCGCAGCGGCTGGTCGAAACGCACCAGCGGCACGCCCAACGCAAGCTGCAGCTCCACGGCGGGAGCCCTACTGGCGGCGACGGCATTAGCAGCGCGCACGGCGCCCGTCAGCTGAAGCGGATCGAGGTCGGCGCCCTCGGTCCAGAGCGTTACGAGCAGAGCCTCGAGCTGCCCGAGGCCGCTCCGCGCTTTGGTATTCGATGCCACCGCGCGATGAGGTCGACCGCGCAAGATGTCTTCGACGAAGCCGATCAAGCTACCGAATCCGACCTGCACGAAGACGCGCACGCCTTCGGCGTACATCCGCTCGATCATGTCCGTGAACATCACGGGGCGCGTGAGGTGCGCGATCGTTAGCTCTCGGATCGCGTCCGGGTCATCAGGAAACCGCCGTGCCGTGGTCCCGGAGTAGATCGGAAGCGCTGGGCGCTCGAAGCCAAGTTGATCGATGTTCTGCCGGTACGCTTCGATCAGGGGCGCGAGAAATGGCGAGTGCGCGCCGTGCGTAAAGGGAAAGACCTCGGTCGCGATCGAGGCGCTCGCAAAACGTCGACGGATCTCGTCAACCCGATGCCGCGGCCCACACACGATGGCTTGGCGCGGACAGTTGTCATGGGTCAGCACGGTGTCTTCGAGCCCGACGATCACCGCGGCAGCTCGCTGGGCCGAGCATGCAGCCACCACCAACGCCGCGTCGGCGAGCTTGAGTGAGCCCGGCGCCAAAGTCGCAGAGAGTGCCTCGACCGCGCTCGAGCTTACGACCCTGGCCGCTTCCAGCGCGTTCCACTCCCCGATGCTATGGCCTGCCACGGCATTGGCGTGCACGCCGGAGCGACGCAGCACCTCGAGCATGAAGCGATTGACCTCACAGACAGCCTTGCCGCGCGTCTCGAGGCTCGCGTCGGCGATGCCGGCCGGAAGGCCGATCGCGAAGTGACGCGCGAGGTCGCCCAGCTGCGGCTCGAATATCGCGTCGAGACCTGGGAACACGAACCCCACCCGACCACCGTCTTGCAGCATTGCCTGAGGCGAAAACACGATGCCGAGGCGACCGGAGGCGGCGCGCCCGCCTTCTACGATGCTGCGCGCCTTTGCGAGGCGCTCGGGCGTTGGATCGAGCAACCCGAGTCGAACCGGTCCAGCGCCGCCGGTACGACGCGCCGCGAGACGCTCGAGCAGCTCCGCCGGAGATGCGGCCGCAAAGCACATCGGCCGCGTGCGCGCGCTCGCGCTCGGTGTGGAGCTCCGCAGCGCGGCCCGCTGGTCGCTCCGCGCGTGACCTGTGAGCACCACATGCGCGTTGATGCCGCCGAAGCCGAACGCATTGACGCCCGCTACTTGCAGAGAGTCGGACCAGTGGCGCGCGCTACTCAGTGTCTCGAACACGGTCGAGCGCAGATCTTCTCGAGGACGCTCGCAGTGCAGCGTAGGAGGCAGCACGCGGTGATGGATGGCCAGCGCCGTCTTGATCAGCGCCGCCGCTCCGGACGCAGGCATCGCGTGACCGATTATCGACTTGACCGAACCGACCACCGCGCGCGGCTCGGGTGCCGATCCGAAGCACGCCGCGAGCGTCTCGACCTCCACTCGGTCGCCGACCTGCGTCGCCGTGCCGTGCGCTTCGAGCAACCCGATGTCCTTCGGATCGAGGCCCGCGTCGATCCACGCCATGCGGATCGCGGCCTGCTGCCCGGACGACGCGGGGCTCAGCAACGTCGCGGCGCGACCATCGCTCGCTCGGCCGGTCCCGCGGACCACCGCATAGACGCGGTCGCCATCGCGATCGGCATCGCTCAAGCGCTTGAGCGCCAGGATGCCGACGCCTTCGCCGATCAAGAGACCATCGGCCTCGCTGCTGAATGGGCGGATGCGTTGCGAGGCGCTCAGCGCGCCCAACTGATGGAAGACGCTCCAGAAGGCTTCCGCATGACAAACGTGAACGCCGCCGGCCAACATCAGATCGGCCCGGCCGGCGCGTAGCTCGAGGCACGCTTGATCGAGCGCCACCAGCGCGCTCGCGCAGGCCGCGTCTACCGTGTGAGCGGGCCCGCGCAAGTCCAAACAATGCGCGATGCGCGATGCGGTCAGGTTGGGCACGAGCCCAATGATCCCGTCGCTCGATGACGCGCCGATCTGTGCTTGGAAGGCAGCTCGCACGCGCGAGAGCTCCGCGGGCTCGAGATCCGGAACCAAGGTCTGCAGCGCGGTGATGAGCTGCTCGGCACCTCGAACGTGCTGCTCGAGCCGCACGCATCCCGAGCCCGTATAGTTGCCGCGACCCAGGATCACGCCCGCGGTGATTCCGCTCGGGATACCGCCGCTGAGGCCTGCGTCGCGAAGCGCCGCGGCCGCGGCGTCGAGCGCGAGCAGCTGGTCCGGCTCGGCGGCGCGCGCCGCCACCGGCATAATGCCGTACTTCAATGGATCGAAGCGAGCGAACGCGTCGATGAAGCCACCGCGCCGACACGGCAGGCGATCGCTGCGTCGTGTCTCGTGCTCATAGAACGCCGCATCCCAACGACCGAGCGGAACTTCGGAGATGGCGTCGACGCCGTCGCGAATGTTCGTCCAGAAGGTCGCCAGGTCGCCTGCGCCTGGGAATACGCATGCCATCCCTACGATCGCCACGGCGTCATCACGCATCGGCGACCTCGCCACGAGCTACGGCACACAAGATGACCTGCGGCTCGGTGCCATGGATCAGCTCGTCGACGAGCTCGATCGCACCGACGCGGGGCTCGATCAGACCGACGCCGGCGGCGGCGTACTTGCGCTCGAGCTCCTCCGTCACCATGCCTGTCGATCGCCAAGGCCCCCAATTCACCGAAACTGCCGTACCGGGGCGGCTTCGATCGAGCTCGTGCGCGAGCTTGTCGAGCACGTCGTTGGCCGCGGCATAGTCTGACTGACCTGCGTTGCCGTAGACGGCGGCGACGCTGGAGAAGAATGCAACCTTGCGCACCGAGCTGCCGACGGCCTCGATGAGCGCGCGCGCACCCTGGACCTTCGTGTCGTAGACGCGGTCGAAAGAGTCCTGGCTCTTGTCCTTCAAGAGCCGATCTTCGATTACGCCTGCGCCGTGAATCAGCACATCGATGGCGGCATGCTTGGACAGCGCGAGCCGCAGCTGGTCCATGGCGCCTCGGTCGCGCACGTCGACCTGCACGTACTCGGCACGACCTCCGAGCTCGGCGATACCGCGTAGCGTCGCGCGGATCTCGCGCCGCGCCAGCACGTCGCGAGCGCGCGCGTCCAACGCTGCGATGTCCGAGATCTGTGAGGCGAGCTCACGTCGCAGCGACTTCAGATCCGCTGCCTCGAGCGCCTCCTCGCCCTCGAGCGGTCGGAAGTCGGTGCGCCCGAGCAGCACGAGCGTGCAACGGAAGCGCCGCGCCAGCTCGAGCGCAACCTGCGCGGTGATGCCTCGACCGCCTCCAGACAGCACGACCACGCTGCTCGCATCGATTCGGAGCGCGGATTGCGCGACGCGAGGAGCCGGCACGTGCTCGATCACGAATCGGCCTTGGTCGACACGGCCGACCTCGGCCGATCGCTGGCCGCTGCCGAGCTCTTGCATCAGTTGTTCGACGAGTCGTGGAGCGGGCAACGCCGGATCGAGATCGACGCGACGGATATCAGCCGACGGCAGCTCGTGGCGGATGCTACGGATGAGGCCTCCGATTCCGACGCCGCTGCGCTGCTCGGGCATCGTGCCGCCGTAACCGAAGCGGCCGCCGAGCGCCGTCACGGCAACGATTCGCGCGCTGTCATCCGCGCTCAAGACCCGCTTGATCGACGAGAACACGCGCTTGGCGGGATCGCCCGCGGACTCCAAGCCCGAGAGCTCGAGCCACGTGTCGATGCTCGAGTCGAGCTGAGACTCTGGCTCGGGCACCGTCACCACAGCACCGGACTGCCGCAGCACGCGGCTCAGCTCGAGGACGATCGCCTCGGGTCCTCCGACCAGCGCATAGCGCTGCCCTCCGTGGCTCGCCGCAAGCTCAGGTGCTGGCGGTGCAGCAGACGTGCGCGGCACTAGCCTAGAGACAGCAGTGGTCTCCGAGCGACCACCGTCGCGGCGATCTCGGAGCAGCGCCGCGAGCTCTTGCAGAGTCTTCGCAGCCGCCAGCTCCTCCTTGGCCTCATCGCTCAGCTGCTCTTCGATCCCGAGCTGTGCCAGTACGAGGCCGATCACCTCAGTACGTTTGATCGAGTCGATGCCGAGATCCGCCTCGAGATCGAGGTGAGGTTCGAGCATCGACTCGGGAAAGCCAGTCCGCTCTGCGAGCAACCGGACCAAGCTCGCGAGTGGGTCGCCTGCGGTCGCGGCGATCGGCTCGCGCCGATCCTCGGAGCTCGCATCGCGGCTCGCGCGCGTATTGGATGCGATCGATGCTCGCTCATGGGACGGCACCGCGACTGGCGCGCCAAGGTAGCTCATCATCACCTGGCGCTGACCTTCGATCGCTTCCTGCATGCCGCGCAGGTACTGAAGGACGGTCTCTTCGCGGACTGCGCCTTTCAACGGTGCCGTGCCGATCGCGACGGGCGCGGCGGCTGGCTTGTATGCGCCGGGCTCGAGCTCGCCCTCACGCGGGCGCGCGTAGTGGCCATTCACGAGCCAGATCGGACCTTCGCTGCGTGCAGGCAGAGGCGCGGGCTGTCGACCATCGAACAGCCGCTCGACGTCGACCGGCACGCCGGCGAGCGCGAGCTTCGCTAGCCCTTGGAGCCACGCGCACAACCCATGTTGGTCGTCGCCGGCCATGCTGACCACGACATGCTCGCGGTCACCCAAGATGTCCGCGATCAGTTGGCCGAGCACCGCGCCCGGTCCGACCTCGACGAAGACGCGCGCAGCTGCGCGATACATACGATCGATCTGCTCCGCGAACTCGACCGGCTGAACGAGCTGCTGGCCGAGCTGATCGACGATCGACGCGGGATCATCGGCGTGAGGCGAGGCCGTCGTGTTCGACCAAACCTCAATCGCAGGCGCGCGTACGGCAAAGCGCGCGAGAGCCGCACCGAACGCATCATCGGCACCGGACAGCAACGGGCTGTGGAAGGCGCAAGCAACCGGAATCGGCTGCGTCTTGAGCCCCGCGTCGTTCAGCCCCTTCACCGCTTTCGCAACGGCTTCGGTGGCGCCGGCGATCACGACTTGGCGCGGGCCGTTGTCGTTCGCGATCACGACCTCGGGAAATTTTGAGAGATGCGCTTGCACCTCGGCTCGCGAGGCGCGCACCGCGGCCATCGCACCGGGATCGTCGCCCACCGCCTCTAGAATTGCGTGGGCGCGAGCCTTGGCCAGCTCGACGATGCGCTCTGCCGGCAGCGCGCCGCTCGCGCACAACGCGGTGACTTCGCCGAAACTGTGACCGGCGACTCGATGCGCGCGAACGCCGACTGCTTCGAGCAGCTCTAGCATCGCCAGGGAAACGAGCCCCAACGCCGGTTGAGCATGCTCCGTGCGCTTGAGGCGCTCCACCTGCGCCTGGAGCTCGCCAGGCGTGAAAGCGGCGCCTGGATACAAGATCGCTGCGAGCTCGGGCGAGCGCTCGAGCCAGCGCCGAACGGACGGAAACGCGAGCGCGAGGTCCGCGCCCATGTGCACCCGCTGACTGCCTTGACCGGGGAACACGAACGCGATCTCTTCGGCGCTGCGCCGCGATCGCAGCGCCGCGGTGGCGCGACCGGCGGCGATGGCTTCGAGCTCGCGACGCGCGTCCGTCAGGTCGGCGACCACGACGGCGTGCGCGACGAGAGCGTCGGGCTCGCGGCTGGCCAGCCACGACGCGAGCGACAGCAGACTCGCGCTGGGTCGCTCGACCAACCATTGCAGCGCCTCGACGGCCAGCTCGCGGGCAGCCGCATCCTCGCCACGCACGACCAGCAGCTCGTACGGCCATGGCTGCTGCACCACGGGGATCGAGCGCGCGCTCTCGCCTTCGAGGATGAGGTGAAAATTGGTGCCGCCAAAGCCGAACGCGCTCACTCCGGCATAGCGCTGCGCCTCGAGCCAGGGCGCCGCTCGACGCCGCAGGAACAAGGGGCTGTGCTCAGCGTCGCAACCATCGATCGGCGCCTCGACGTGGAGCGTCGGCGGTTGAATCCCGTAGTGCGTCGCGAGCGCGGCCTTAATGACACCGGCTAGACCAGCCGCACACTTCGTATGACCGATCGAAGATTTAACCGAGCCGATGTTCGCTTGGCCGGCGACCGCGCCCGACTCGTAGAGGACATCGCTCAAGCTGGCCAGCTCGGTTTTGTCGCCGACGACCGTCCCCGTACCGTGCGCCTCGAACAGCTGAACGTTCGTCGGGCAAACACCCGCGCGCTCGTAGGCCGCGCGCACGGCGCGCTGTTGACCTTCCTTGCGAGGCGCTGTGAGCCCCTTGCACCGGCCGTCGCTCGAGCCCGCGATGCCGCGAACCACCGCATATACCCGGTCGCCATCGCGCCGCGCATCCTCGGCACGCTTGAGCACCAAGGCCGCCACGCCTTCGCTCAGCACGATGCCGTCGGCGCGGCCGTCAAACGTCCGGCAGCGACCGCTCGGCGACAGCGCACCTGCGCTCTCGAACATCAAATAGTCGTACGGGCTGTTGTGGAGATCGACCGCGCCCGCCACGGCGACGTCGCAATGGCCCGAGCGCAGCTCCTTGCATGCCGCATCGAGCGCCGCGAGCGACGAAGCACACGCCGCGTTGACCGCATAGTTCGGGCCGCCGAAGTCGAATCGATTCGCGATCCGCCCGGGGATCACGTTGGCGAGCGCGCCTGGAAACGAATCTTCGTTGAGGTCCGGCAAGTGAGCCGCCAGCGCCTCGGGTAGCTCGCCGACGAGCTGCGGAAAGAAGGCACGGAAGCTATGCGCGCCGACGATGTCTGCGCCCGAGTCTGCAGCGAACACCACGGCGGTCCGCTCGCGATCCAAGCTCGCGTCGTCGAGCTTGGCATCGGCGAGCGCCGCTTTGACCACCAACAAGCTGAGCAGCTGAGCCGGATCGATCGAGCTGAGACTGCGCGGCGGAATGCCGAACTCACGGGGATCGAACTCGACCTCCGGGATGAAGCCTCCCCACTTCGATCGCGTCTTGTCGCGCCCGCCGTCGGGCGCGTAGTAGCGCGCCGGGTCCATGCGGTCGGTCGGAACGTCGGTGATGCAATCGCGTCCGGCGACGAGGTTCGCCCAGTAGGTCGCTGCATCCGGAGCGCCGGGCAAGATGCACGCGAGTCCGACGATGGCGATGCCGTCGTTTGCCGAGTCGGTGTCGCCGCTCACCCGCGCTGTCACTTGGGCCGCGATGCGCGAGCCTTCGCTGACCTCGGCATGCAGCGCAGCCATGGATAGCGATCGATCGCGCAGGCATGCGACTTGACCCATCATGTAGAGACCGCGAGCGCGCTGCGCGGCGCGATCGAGCGGTCGCAGTCCCGTGTCCGTTCGTTCGATGCCCTTACTCGCGATGCGGAGTCGGCCCAGGTTGAACGCTTCGAGCGCGGCCCAGCGCTCCTTCGCCGCGACCTGCTCGCGTTCGAGACGCAACGCTTCCTCGTCGAACGCATCGACCACGGCCGTGCGAGCGACGCGCGTGGCGTGACCCGGAGCGCTGCGCAACAGGACCGTATCGGTGCACGCCAGCGCTGCGCCCTGAAACTCAGCGACGAGCGCGCCGCTGCTGACGGCTTCCTCGGTAAACAGGTATGCGGTCCCCATGCTGACGGCGATCCGCGCGCCGCGCGCCGCCAGTGGCGCAGAGAGCACAGAGACGATGCGCGCGGAGAGCCCATCGTGGATCCCACCCGCGAACAGCACGTCGAGTTCGTGCGCCTTGGGGTGCGCGCATAGCCTCGCCACGGCCGACTCCCACAGCGGGAAGCTGCCGAGCGGCCCGACGTGCCCGCCGCACTCGCGTCCTTCGAACACGAAGCGACGCGCTCCGCTCTTGATGAAACTGTCGCGCAGCGTTGGCGACGGGACGTGCAGGTAGCAGCGGATACCTTCGCGCTCGAGCGCAGCGGCTTGCGAAGGGCGACCGCCCGCGATGATCACGAGCGGCGGCCGGATCTCGCGCAGCAGCAGCACCTGCTCGTCTCGCAGCTCCGGCGGCACAAAGCCCAAGATGCCCACGCCCCACGGCCGAGCGCCGATCAGCTTCGCTGTCTGTTCGAGCAACACGCGCGCGTCGGCGCTTCGAAGGAGCGAGAGCGCGATGAACGGCACGCCACCTGCGTCCGCAACCGCGGCCGCGAACTCAGGCCGATCGCTGACTCGGGTCATCGGACCCTGCGCGATCGGATAGCGGACGCCCACGGCCTCGGCCCACGGGCTCGAAGGCGCGAGCGGCTCGAGCAATGCGGCTTGCCGCCGCTGGGCGCGGGCGGCGCGACGCATGCCTGCGACCAAGTTACGCATCGTCCCGAAGCGCTCGGCGAGCTGCGCCGCGAAAGCGATGCCTTGCCCGAGAGGTAGGATCGCGTCATCCGACGCCATGAGCTCGACCAAAGCCGAGGACGAGGTGTGCTCGGAGACCGCCTCATGAGTGCGCGGCACGAAGATACGATGACCCGCGATCACGCTCGGCTCGCTGCCGTCGAGCCGTACCAGCTTTTCGCGGAGCTCTGCGGGCGTACCGGCCTCGCGCATCAATGACAGCTCGCAATCGAGCGCGACGCCGACGAGACCGCCCCCCATCGCGGCCGCGGCGACATGCACGCCGATGCCACCGCGCAGATAGAGCGGCCGCTCGCTGATCCGTACGCTGCGCTGCAACAGCACGAAGCCGCTGTCGTCGCCTACCCGGCCGCTCGCCTCGTTGCCACACAGGACGATGCCGTCGAAGCCGAGCGCATGGGCGCGAGCGACCTCGTCGACACTGGCCGCGAGCGCGAGACAACGCTGCTTGAAGCCAGCGCGTAGCTCGAACAGCGCGGGCGGCAACACGATGGTGCTCACCGCTTCTGGAATGCTGAGGTTATGGACAGCAGGCGGGCACCCCTCGGCGAAAGCAACGCCGACGTTCACGCCATTTTCGAGCGAGGCCAGCGCTGCGGTGGCTCGGTCCGCGCGATAGCCGAGGCTCACGATGCCGAGGCCGCCCGCTCTCGATGCTGCGAGCGCGAGCCGAACGTCAGGTCGCTCAAAGGGTGTGAAGCAGAGCAGTTCCATGACAGTGAGCTCAGTCCACCGCGAGTGAGCCGCGCGCGGCGCGCGCTAGGCGAGTGGTTACGTCCGCGACGGTCAAGGTGCGGATGGCGCGCATGTCCAATCCGCCCTCGTCGTCGATGAAGCTCAGCTCGGCCCCTTCACCATTGAGCAGGTCGAGCATGTAGAGAACCTCGACGCTCTCGAGCTCGAGCGCGTCGACCAAACAGTGGTTGGGCCGCAGCTCCCAGCCGTCGTCCCCGGTGACCTCGAGCACGATCTTCTCGAGCGCACGCAGCGCCAGGTCGGAAAACGATTCAGATCCGTTCATCATGTCCTCCGGATCGAGCGAGCTGCTTGAGCCCTCCTGCCAAGTAGGCCTTCGCCACATCGCTGCGCCGGCGCTTGCCGGACGTGGTCCTCGGCAAGCTCCAGCGCTCGATCAAGCAAACCGCTTCGGGCGAGAAACCAAAACTGTTCTTGATGGACCATGCGATGTCGCGCCGCGTTGCATCCAAGTCCGTGTCGCCGGCGACTTCCGCCACGATCACGACGCGGTCGGAGGTTTCGCCGGGGATCGCGGCGGCGATCACGCCGTCGGGCTGCACGCCCGAAACGGCTTCTGCACACCACTCGATGGCCTGCGGGTGGTAGTTCCGCCCGCCGATGATGATGACGTCCTTGGCCCTACCGCATACGTAGAGCTGACCGTCGCGCACGAAGCCCAGATCCCCCGTGCGTAACCAGCGCGGTCCATCCGTGCGCGTCGAGCCCGTGGAAGACTCCCAGTAACCCGGCGTCACACTCGGACCGCGATACGCGAGCTCGCCGATCCCAGTCGACCCAGACGCACCTTGGTCGTCGAGCACCATCACTTCGTGGCCCGGCAAGACGCGGCCGCACGACACGACTTCTCCACCGTCGGATATTGCGGCTGTCGAGTAGGTTTCGTCAGCCGGGCTCATGCTGATGACCAAAGTGGCCTCCGCCATGCCGTAGGCCGGACACAGTGCGCGCGAATCGAAGCCGTGTGCTCGATAGGTCGCTTCGAACGTGCGGAGCACATCGACCTTGATCGGCTCGGAGCCGACGATCAGCGCGCGGACGCAGCTGAGATCCAGGTCGGGTATGCGAGGCGGCCGCTTCGCAGCGATGCGCAGCCCGAAGTTATTGCTCGTCGTCATCGTGCCGCGATAGCGATGAACGGTCTCGAGCCAGATGCGAGGTCGCGTCGCGAAAAACGACGTGGGGATGAACACGTGTCGCCCGAGCCCGAGCGTGGGCGCGAGCAACGTCGCGACGAAGCCCATGTCGTGATAGAGCGGGACCCAGTTGACACCGATCTCCTCGGACGGATCCGTCCCGAGCAAGCGATGGGTGGCCTCCGTATTCGCTAACACGTTGCCGTGCGTCACGGTCACGGCACGTGGGCGCCCCGTGGAGCCCGACGTGAACTGCAAGAAGCACGGATCGTCGGCACTCGCCGTCGTCGGGATCGCGATAGCGTAGCCGCCGTGCTGCCGCTTCACATCATCGTAAGACAGCACGCGCGCGGGCTCTGCGAGATAGCTTTGCAACGACGCGCTCGAGGTGACGTTGAGGAACGAGCAGCGCTCCGGCGCCGCTGATCTCGAGCATTGGGCCCAAACGCTCGACGTACGCATCGATCGCGCCGAGCATCGGCGGCGGCGCGAGCGGAACGGCGACCAAGCCGGCTCGAATCGCGCCGAGCGCACACAGCGCGAACTCACACGGATCCTCGGCGAGCATCGCGACGCGATCGCCCGGTCGCACTCCGAGGCGCAGCAACGCACGCGCGGTCTGCGCGGTTTGCTCCGAGATCTCGGACCACGTGAAGTCTCGAGCGCCGCCATCGCCCTCGAGAAACGTAAATCCAAGCCTCGAAACTCCCGCCGAGACCTCAAGCGCCTCCGAAATCGAGCTCGCGCTGGCCATCCATCACTCCTTGCACGGGGCACCGGACTCGCGAAGATCACGCGAAGGCGTCCACCCGGACCACTCAGCTCCGGGTGGACGCAGGCCCAGTTCAGATCAGAACGCGTAGTAGTTCACCGTGATCTTCGTTGCGGTACCACAGTTGCTCCCAGTGCTGTACGTCGTGGCGCCTAACGTATCCGCTCGGCAACCCGAAATCGAAGCGCCGGAGTTATTGGTGCCGTCGGTCCTTGCGAAACGATTTGTGCCGCAGTCGTAGGTACCGTTGGCTTCATTTTCACAATACACACCAACTTGCCTTGGAGAAGAGTTCGTACCTACTCCATAAGCGTATAGTGCGTTTACGGCGATGGTGCAGGTGGAGTTCGCGGTGCCCCCCGAAGGCCAGCTTACGAGCGAGCCGCAAGCCGCCTCCGCGTCGGCCGCATACACGCCAACGCCACTCGCCGCAATCAACGCGGCACCTACAAGTTGAATCAGCTTTTTCTTCATTTCCTCAGGCTCCTATCTGATTGTTGCACGCACGCACGACTTCAAGTGCGTCCGAGTCGAGGGAGGATGGTGCCGCTAAGGCGGCACGCGCGCGGGCGCGCCGATAGCGGAGACTCCAAAAGCATGTACTCGAGTCTATTCCTCGAGGTGAATGCAAGGCTGCGTACGTACTCAGGTCAACTGGCGACGCAATACAGCCTGGTCTTGACCGCGGTACTCGGACACGTGTGGCTACAGGGCGTGGGGCGCAAAGTGCTCGCTTCGCACTTCTTGGTGCCACCACTGGTCGTGCCTTCAATAGCGGCTTACCTGTTCGTGCCACACTCGTAGTTGCCGATCTGGTCTTCTTCATTTCAGGCTCCTCTCTGCTTGCTACACGCACGCGCGCGCAACTTCATTGCGTCGGTTCGGCACGACAGGAGGATGAGCCGCGCGGGCAGCACGATGACGCAAGCATCGTCGCGTGCACCATAGCCAGAACGTGGGAGTCGTGCTCTTTATGAAATCGATGCAAACGAGAAACAGATCGTCATCTCATCGACACAGCGAGAGCTCACAGCAATCAAGTCTCGCGCGCGGTCGCGGCGCGCTGTACATATGCCCCTGGGACTGCCGCGCATCTCGCAATCGTCCGTGGCTAATTTTCACCACGCATCTTTTTTCTTGAGCCGTGCGACGGCGTGCACGCCATCGTTGCTTGACCATGAAGAGCGCGCCGTGATAGCCGCTCGCAATGCGCAACAGTGCACTTCCTTCGCCGACCGCGCGATGGCATCGCACTGGTCTGTTGATCGCAGTGATCTGCGCGCTGATTCACAGCGCTTGCGGCCGTCAACCTCCGTCGTCCGGTGGCGAAGCTTTGGCGCCGTATCCACATGGCAGGTGGCGCATCGCATCCTCCGAGGAGCGTGAGCGCGTCACGTTTTGGTATTCTCATATTCTGGTTACGCACGCGGACTCCGATCCGGAAAATGCCAGCCATTTCCGCCATCACGACTGGCGACCTGACACCTTCTCGAAGCGCACCCGAGTCGAAGCCGCCAACCTGGCTGCGGCGATTGCGGAGCGCGCGCGCCGAGCCCCGGAAAACTTCGGCAACCTTGCGAGAGAGCTCAGTGAGGACGTCATCACGCGCTCGGCGGGCGGATCGCTCGGCGGCGCGCCATCGACGCGCATCCCCGCACTCCTGCTCGATGCGCTGACCACGCTCGAGCCGGGACAAACCTCTCGACCCGTCCAGACTGGCCTCGGCTTTCACGTTCTGCGTAGGGAGCCGGCGCCGCCTGATGAGCAAGTGGCGGGTAAGCACATCGTCGTGCGCTACGCAGGAACTCTAGGCGTAGAGAGCTCTGCTCGAAGTAGGCAGGACGCCAAGACGCTCGCGGATAAGGTGGCCGCTCTCGCAAAGCACCAAGACTTCGCGGCGCTTGTCGAGCAATACAGCGAGCACGCGGACAAAGTGCGAGGCGGCGACTTGGGCGTGTGGGCGCGCCTGCGCCCGGACGACAATGGTCGCCTGCTGGAAGCGCTCGCCAGCCTGCCGATCGGAGGAATCTCTGGACCGATCGAGACGGGATGGGGGTATGAGATCCTGATGCGCACAGATCCGGCTGGGCGTCAAAGGCTAGCGATGGAGTCGCTCGCGCTCTACTACGATGCTCATGCCGAGCCCGATTCACCCGTGAGCCACCAATCGCGGCTGGCGCTTATGCAGAGTGTGCAAGTGGACATGGCCCTGCGGCCGCAAGCGTTCGACGAGGCGCGCGCCAAGTACTGCTGCAAGGACCCCGAGTCCTTCCTTCAAGGACGAGGCCCCCTCGTCGCGGAAGACGTTCTCGCGCGGACGCCGATGGGATCGATGTTCGAAGAGCCCATCGATAGCGGCGACGCGATCATCCTCGCTCGGCGCGTCGAGCCTTCGACCGTACCCGCGCCTGCGAGTGTACTACTCGCTTTTCCGTCGCGAATGGGACCGGACTTCGAAATGATCATTCGTGCGTCGCCGGGCGGCGGGTTGGCGCAGGAGAGTCGCAAGGTCAACGCAGGAGTTCGCAAGCAACTCGCTTTGAAGCCTGAGCAGGACGCGCAGCTCGCCACGATCGTCGAAAAGCTCGCCGTCGACTATGCAGCGACCGAGCCTGACCAGGGTGACCTGAGAGTGGAGCTCACGGTGCGCGCGCAAAAGGAGCTGGAGCAAACCCTCGGCGCGGAAAGCTACGGCCGGTACCGCGCGCTCGTCGATGCCTGGAGCTCACAGGCAATCATTGATTCCCCAAGGCTTTGAAGGCCATGACGTTGCTCGAGGTCCAATCTCACCTCATCCAGAGCGGCGAGTCCCTCCTCTCGCTGCTTTCGTTTCGACTCTTTCCGTTCGCAGTCTGGCTGGTGTGCGGCGCTCCCATCGCACTTCGATCGAAGCTCGGACTTGCGGTTTTGTACGTGGCGCTGGCAGCGGCAGCGCGGCCACAGCCTTCGTACCTCATCGACCTGCTGTTCGTCGGCTCCTACTACGTCGCCGCAGCGATCGGGTTGCACTACTTGGCGCCCCGTATGGGCAAGGTCGAGGTCGCTGGAGGTGCGCTCATGGTCGCGCTCGCAGCGGCGTCGACCTTGCCCATACGGGGCGCCAAGT
>Ga0193752_1002044_pt1 | contig 15661 bp, 16 predicted proteins | sample H1c1metaG_FD_144924 | JGI IMG/M metagenome (GOLD analysis project Ga0193752, IMG submission 144924) | Soil microbial communities from a riparian zone of the East river system, Colorado, United States - H1c1 | ecosystem: Environmental > Terrestrial > Soil > Riparian zone | place: USA: East River... | reverse complement strand
GAAGCTCACCCGAGACTTCGGTCATCAGCACATACGCGCCGATCGTCTCCTCGCGCAAGATCTCGACCTTGCCTTCGATGCCCCGGATTCGATACGCGTCCTTCGACTCCGTGCTGCCCTTGAACATCAAGTGCACGCCTTCGACCTGAATGTTACGGAATGCGAAGTGCAGGCCACCGTGTGGATCCGGGTCGGGCTCCGGAGCCTTGGCCGAGAGCGCTTCCTCAATGGTGGTGCGGCCGTTCGGCGCGATGGCGATGAACACGCGTCCGCCCTGCACGCGCGCGCTGTGGAACGACAGCTTGCCGCCCAGCGCAGTCGAGAGGTCGAAGTTGATCTCGGCGCGATCGGCTTCAATCACGAGCGCGCCAGCGGGGTCCCGAATCTGCAGCTTGTGCACGATCGTCGGCGACCCGAAGGTCTCGATCCGGCCGATGCTCATGCTGCCAGGGATCTCGTCATCCACGATCTTCTCGATCAAGCGCGCGGTGCTCTCGCGACCGCTCTCCGTCTGCATGAGCCACAAGACAACCACGGCGCCGATCAGGGTGGGAACCAACCACACGAGCAGGATCCACCGCAGAATCTTCCGGGCACGCATAGTCACGCGCCCGCATAAGCAGGAGTCGTTCCACACCGCGCTGTCGCGTATTTGCGGGGCACTTTCGGCACAAACCCTCGATGACCCCGTGGAAAATCGCCGCGTTTTACCCCAACGCAGCTTTTCGCCACATCAGAGCAAACGGCGAATAACCGCCAGCGCGTTCTGAACCTTGTCCGCAAACACGGGCTCGCACGGCACGTGAAAGAAGCGCGGGTGGCGGCTCCACAGCACATGCAGCCGGCGATCGATCGCGACCGCGGTCTCGCGGTCCTCGGTCCGCGTATCGTTGTTATCGGCGATCGCGAGGCTCGCCGCGGCCGCGGTCTGCAGGAACACGACCGCTTCGTAGCGCGCCAGCTCTGCCTCGCAGGTGGTCTGCATCGCGGCCGAGAACGCCTCATGACCCTCCGGCCAGTAGCCTCCGCCATCCGGCGTGCCGCGGTCGCACAGCAGCACTTGGCCGGGCGCGAGCTGCGCTTCATGCACCGTCTCGAGGTCGTGCTGGACGCGGAAGATCGAGCGCTGCACCGCGCGCCGCTCGCGCTCGGTCTCCACCGGCGGGAACACGTGGCGGAGCATCAGCGTCGCGACCTCCGGCACGGCCACGATGCGCTCGCCGTGCTCGGCGACGATCTCGCGCCACAGCGAGGTCTTGCCTGCGCCGGGGCCGCCGGTGACGGCGATGCGTCGCACGCGGCCGGCCTCGCTCATCGGCTACTCCGTTCCGTACAAGCGATCGCCGACGTCGCCGATGCCGGGCAGGATGAAGCCGCGGGCATCGAGCTTCTCGTCGACACCGCAGGTGTAGATCGGCACGTCAGGTGTCTCTTCGTGAAATCGCTCGATGCCTTCGGTGCACGCGAGCAGGCACGCAAAGCTCACCGAGCGCGCGCCGGACTCTTTGACGCGCCGCACGGCCGCTGCAGCCGAGCCGCCGGTCGCGAGCACCGACGAGATCACGATCGCATCGCGCTCCGGCATCGCCTTGGGCAGCTTCAAGTAGTACTCGACCGAGGTGCGCAGCCGCGCGTCGCGATACAGGCCGATGTGGCCGACGCGCGCCGACGGCAGCGTGATCAGCATGCCGTCGAGCAGGCCGAGGCCGGCGCGCAGGATCGTGACCAGCACCTGCTTTTTGCCGTCCAGCTCGACGCCGTGCGCCGTGCCCAGCGGCGTCTCCACGGTCACCGGCTTCACCGGCGCGTCGCGCATGATCTCGTATGCGAGCAGCGCACCGATCTCTTGCGTCAGCTGGCGAAAGCCGCGCGTGCTGACCTCTTTGTTCCGCAGCAGCGTGAGCTTGTGCTGCACCAGCGGATGGTCGAGCACGACCAGCTTCTTGTGCGAAGGCGGTGGTCGGGACGTGTTGCGCGGCGACGGTGCTCGGGTCGAGGTCATAAGCTCCTTCAAAAAACGGTGCCGTCGCTCAGCACGGCGATCGGCGGGCCGCCGCCTTCGCGGCGTTGCTGTGCGACTTCACGGCCAGCCGCCCAGGTGCCGCCTTCGAGAATGGCCGGTAGCGGCAGCTGCGCAGCGTCGAGGCCCAGCTCGGCGCGCACCAGCGGCGCAATCTTGTCGAGCAGCGCCACGGTGAGCGCGCGCCACTCCACGATCAATTCGGAGTCCACGGCGTGCTTGTCTTGCAACGCCGCGGCGTGCTTCGGGACGATCACGTCGAGATCCACGAACAGCCCACCGTTGCGGTACTCGGCGAGGCCGGTGAGCGCGTCGAGGTCGCGCACGCGCAAGCCCGCTACCTCGAGCGGATGGAGCAGCGAGTAGCTCAGCCACTGCGACAGCTTGTGAAACGGCATCAGCCCAGCGGTCGCGCCTTCGCCACCGGCGGCCGGGTGCGGCCACACATCGCCGAGCGACTCGCCGTCGAGCGAAAGCCGGCCTGGCCAAATGCGACCCATGCTGTCCAATACGAGCGCGAGGATTTGCTCCGCTGCGAGCACGCCGCCCGCGGCGCGCGAAACGAGCGTGTCGATCAGCCCGCCGATGCGCGTGCGCGAGCCCGCTGCGCCGAACACGTCCGGACGCGCGAGCAACGCCCGACCGAGCGCGCGCAGCAGCTCGACGCGGCCTTCGAGCCCGACCAACGGGTTGTCGGGCGAATCCTGAAACGCGCGCGCAAGACTACCGCGGTCGACTTGCATCAAGCCCTCGGCGTCCACTTCGTAGTGCGCGCCGCGGCGTGAGAGCGCGCCGCTCTTCACCCAAGCGAGACTCGCGATCGCGAGGCCTTCCGACCGGCCGATGGTCAGGCCCGAGCCGGCTTCGCGGTAGCGCCACGCCGTGCCCGCGCCGGCATCCACGAGCACGCTGACGACGACCAGATCGCTCAGACAGCGCGCGCGCTCGAGCGCAGGCAAGCCGGCAAGCTCTTGCTCCGTGCTCGCCAGCCGCGCGACACCGCCGGCGTCGAAGTGACCGAAGCGCGAGTGCGGCGGGATGCGCAGATCCGGATAGCGCTTGCGCGTCACCTCGGCGACGAACCGCGCGACCTCCGGCAAGCGCGCTTCGTTGACCGTAAACGATGCCAGCTTGCCCGCGACGCCCGCCGCCAAGATGCGCGCGGCGCGGGTGCGGATCGCGGCCGGCGTGCGCAGCTCAGCGACGGCATGGCTGGCGGTCACTCTTCGAGCCCTCGGCCCTTCACGCTCGCCAGCATGTCGGGCGGCGGAATCGAGCCTTCGGTGTAATAGCCGGCGGCGATCTTCGCTTCGATCTCGACGCGCGCGTCCGCGGGCACGAGGTCATCCGGGATCTTCACGCGCGTGCCGATGGTGATGCCCGACTTGGTGATCGCGTCGTACTTGACGTTGCTCATCGAGACGAGGCGATGGATGTGGCGGATGCCGAGCCAGTGCAGCACGTCCGGCATCAGCTCCTGGAAGCGCACGTCCTGCACGCCTGCGACGCACTCGGTGCGCGCGAAGTACGCATCCGCACGGTCGCCGCCCTCTTGGCGCTTGCGCGCGTTGTACACGAGGAACTTCGTCACCTCGCCGAGCGCGCGGCCTTCCTTGCGGAAGTACGCGATCAACCCGGTGCCACCCTGCTGCGCGCTGCGAATGCACTCCTCGATCGCGTGGGTGAGATACGGCCGGCAGGTGCAGATGTCCGAGCCGAACACATCCGAGCCGTTGCACTCGTCGTGCACGCGCGCCGTCAGCGGGACCGACGGATCCGAGATCGCGCCTGGATCGCCGAACATGTACAGCGTCTGCCCGCCGATCGGCGGTAAGAACACCTCGAGGTCGCCGCGCGTAACCAGCTCCGGATACATGCCGCCGGTCTCTTCGTAGAGCGTGTGACGCAGCTCGGCTTCATCGACGCCGAAGCGCAGCGCGACGCCCGGCAGATGCCAGGCTGGCTCGAGCGCGACCTTCGTCACCACGGCATCGCCCGACTCGCGCAGGATCTTGCCGTCGGCCGCGAGCCGGCCCCGCGCGATCGCGTCGCGAATCTCCGGCAGGTCGAGGTGCGCCGCCGTCACCGCGATGGTCGGCTGGATGTTGTAGCCAGCTGCGAGCTCCTCTTTGAACTCCTCGCTGACCACGTGCCCGAACGGATCGAGCGACACGATCCGCCCCGGCTCCGACCACGACGGATGTGGACCGATCGAGCGCAGCGGCTTGGTGTTCGTCAAATCCGCCTGGTGGCTGGGGTCGAGCGCGCCCGAGGCCACCGCCAGCGCGCGATAGATGGCGTAGGCGCCCGAGTGCGCGCCGATCACGTTGCGATTGGCCGGCTGCGTATTGGTCGCGATCAGCGGCCCGCGCTCCTTGGCCGTGGCCGCACCCCAGCGGATGGCTAAGGGCTTTGTGACGTTGTTCCCTGGAAAGCTGAGCAGGCGGATATGCCCGCCTTTACGGCGCTTGTGGGTCATGCAGCGTAATAGCCAGCCTACCACCTGGCTCTCTGCCGGGCGAAACCTTGACCACACCGATGGCCTCGAAGATCGTGCGCGGGATGCTGGGAAAATGGCTGCGAGCTGCGACCGTCGCCCTCGCGCTGGCCTGCCTTGGCGCGGGTATCGACAGTAAGCCCCCGTGGCGCGCGCGACGGCGGCCCGACACCACCCACAATCAGCTCGCTGCCGAGCGCGTAAAGCCCGAGGACTGGGCGCCCGAGCCGGAGTCGCCGGCGGTGCTGGACCAGGAGCGCTTCACCCGCGCCATCGCCACGCTGTGCATCGACCCGACGCCGGCGCGCGCCCGCGAGCGCGCAGAGCTGATCGTGCAGCACGCGCGCGCCAACGAGCTCGACCCGTTTCTGCTCGGCGCGCTCGTGTATCGCACCAGCCGCTGCCGCTCAGATAAGGAGGAGCTCGGCGGGCACGGGCTCACGCTGATCCCGATCGCGATGTACCAGAACGGTTTTCGCGGGCGCAGCTACCAATACTTCGCGCGCGACGGCGCAGGCTGGAGCGAACGCAAGCTCGAGCTGCCCAAGTTTGCATTCATGCCGGGCACGCTGCTGCGCGCCGACTCGAACCTGTACTTCGCCGCCGCGCTACTGGCGATGTGGCGTGATCAACATGCCACGATCGACGAAGCGTTCGAGCAGGTGCCACACCGCCACTTCGTCTCGCACTTCATCTGGGGCGACAAGGTGAAGAGCGCGCGCGCCGAGGATCGCGTGCTCATGGATCGCCGGCGGCTGCTCGAATACTACGGCGCGATCCCGCCACGCGCACCGATCCCGTATCGCGGCTTGCTGCTCGGCCCACCGCTCGACGGCGCACCGCGCGTCGTCAGCAGCGGTCTCGGCTTCGAGCGCGAGGATGGCGCTCGTGCGCACCGCGGCGTCGACGTGGAGTCGGAGTTCGGCGAGCCGGTGCGCGCGATCGAAGCCGGCCTCGTGACGTTCAGCGGCGTGGACCTGCCCGGCCAGCGCAATCACGAGCAGTTCTCGATCGACGAGACCAATGGCTACGACCGTAAGGCGATGGGCCACGGCGGTCGCTACGCCTGCGTGCAGCACGCGCCGAGCGACGGCGCGTTCTTGCGCTCCTGTTACATGCACCTCGAGACCATCGCGGTGGTGTACGGCCAGAAGGTGAAGCGCGGCGATCTGATCGGCACCGTCGGCCGCACCGGCATGCTGCGCTCCTCGCCGCACTTGCATATCGAGCTGCTTGGGCCGGAAGGCTTGCACGACCCGGCGGAGATCCTGCGCGGGCATTTGATCGGCACACCGATCGAGCTCGAACCGCCGAAGAAGAAGCGCAAGCGCCCTGCGGTCAGCCTCGAGCTCTAGGCCTCATCTAAAATCGCCAACGCTTGGGCGCGCGATGCCGCGCGGATCGACTTCCGCAGCTCCGGATCGTGCGTAGTGCGCGCGATCACCATGCCGCCGACGCACAGGTTCACGATCACGAGCGCCTTGCGCCGCCCCTCCGCGCTCTCGCCGAGCGCGCGGCCGAACACGGATGCCATGCTGTTGACGACGTCGGTGTACGCCGCGCGCGGCTTGATGCCGGAGCGCGCCACGTCCGACGGCAACGCGATCAGCGGGCAGTGCGAGTCGATGTCCTCGATCACTTCGTCGGAGAGGTAGAGGTTTACGAGCAAGCGCGCGAGCGTCATCGGATCGCGGTCGCGCTCCTTCAGCTCCGAGACCTTGGTCGCGAACGGGTTGCACTTGCTGAAGCTGCGGACCGCCTCCGAGTACAGCTCGTCCTTGCTCGCGAAGTGGTTGTAGAAGCCGCCGCGCGTCAGCCCTGCCTCGCGCATGATGTCGTCGATCGACACCTGCTCGAAGCCACGGCGATTGAACATGACGCGCGCCTTCTCGATGATGCGCGCGCGCGTCTGAGCCTTGTGCTCTGCGGTGTACGGCATGGGCCGGTTCTAGCACCGGTCAAAAATATGTTCTTGAACATATTTAGTCCCTGGCCAGGCTGCGGTCATTCCCACGGAGGCCGCACCATGAAGCTCTACTATTTCGAGACGATGAATCCCCGGAAAGTCTGCGCACTTGCCAAGCACCTCGGCTCCCCGGTCGAGTACGTGCGCACCGACCTCGGCTCGGGCGCGCACAAGGCGCCCGACTACCTCGCCCGCAACCCGAACGGCCTCGTGCCGCTGCTCGTCGACAACGGCCGCTCGATCTGGGAGAGCACCGCGATCATGGTCTACCTCGCGCAGAAAAGTGGCTCGAAAATGTGGCCGGCGCGCGATGCGGACAAGCTGGTCGAGGTGATGCGCTGGCTGTCCTGGACCAACGCACATTGGAACGGCGTGACCGGTACGTTCTACTTCGAGCGCATCATCAAGGCGATGTTCGGCCTGGGCGAGCCTGACGATGCGATGCTCGAGAAAAAGGAACGCGACTTTCACCGCTTCGCCAAGGTGCTCGATCAGCAGCTGGCGACGCGACGCTTCCTGGCCGGAGACAGCATGACGATCGCGGATTTCGCAACCGCCGTGCTGCTGCCCTACTCTGACCAAATCAAGCTACCCATCGCCGACTACCGGAGCATCCAGCGCTGGCACGGCGAGCTGATGCAGCTCGAAGCCTGGCGCAACCCGTGGCCGGCTCAGGCCTAGCGATCATTCGCAGTGGAACGCGGCGAAGCCGGGCTCGAAGTGCACGTGGAACTGGATGCCGACCGTCAACAAGAGGTCGGCTCCGGAGACCGCGTGCGTGCGCCCGAGCAAGCCGCCCATCTCCGGCGTGACCTCGACGATGTTGCTGCGCGGCGTCAGCGTCGTCGGATCGAGCAGCATCATATTGATGCCGTGGTCCGGCACGCAGCCGGCGCAGATGTAGATGTGCGTACCCTTCGCCCAGAGCAGCGCGACCGTATCCTCGTCCCACTGGACTAGGCTCGGCTCCACTTGGTCGACGTCGAGCTCCATCTCAGCGATCAACGCCGACTCGCCCTGCGGCTGGCCTTCGCCGTCCAGCGCTTGCACGCGCACCACCGTGTACGCCCCCATACCGGTGTCGAGGTCGCCGTTATCGCCTTCGCCCCACGCGACGAGGAAGCCATCGCCGACAGGCAAGAGCGTGAGATCGCTACCGCCGAACGACGAGCCGTAAACCAGCTCATCGTAGTCAGTGAGCTGCACGGCCTCGCCGTCCAACGCGCCCGCATCATCGAGCCGTGCAAAGAACACGTTGCTCGGATCCATGAAATCCGGATCGAAGCTCTTCCACATCACCGCGAAGCCGTCGCCCGCGGCAATGATCCGCGGCGTGTAGCCGGCCTGCTCCGGGAAGGCTTCGACCTCCGCCACGGCGCCGGTATCGTCGGTGACTGCGATGTGCGGCGTGTTCATGTCGTTGTTCCACACCGCCGCGATCTTGCCGGCCGCGGTGCGCGCGACCTGAAGTTGGTAGATGTTCGCCAGCGAGCTGTCCTCGGCGATCATCTTCGGCTCGACCGTGACCGCACCGTCGCCATCGAGCGCCACGAACCACAGCGCTCCGCTCTCGACCCACAGCGCGGCCAGCGCGCCGTCGTCGAGCGCGATGCCGCGCGGGTTCGACACCATGTCGATGTCGCCGACGTCGACCGTCGTGCCTTCAGCGATCTCACCGCTCGCGTCGATCGGCGAGATCAGGAACGAGAACGGCCCCGGCGTAAACGGCGCGGCCTCTTCCGCTTGAACGCGCACGACCCACGTGTCGCCCGTAGAGGTCACGACGATGTTGCCGCCGGTGTAGTTCCACGTCGTCGGCTTGTAGTTCACCAAGTCCTGGCCGAGCGAGCACTCGAACGTGCCGTCGGACTCGCGCTCGGTGATCGGCGTGTCGTCGGTGTTGCCGCCGCCCATGCCGCCCGCGCCACCGCCGCCGGCGCCGCCTTCACCGCTGGTACCGCCTTCGCCGGCACTCCCCGATGCGCCGCCTTCACCGGCACTCCCCGATGCGCCGCCTTCACCGGCGCTGCCCGATGCGCCGCCTTCGCCTGAAGAGCCCGAGTCACCGCCGTTGCCGGCGTCGCCGCCACTCGTGCCCGCGCCGGTGCCAGATTCGCCACCGCCGCCGCCTTCGTCCGAGTCGTCACCGCAACCGCTCAACACAACGGCGATCGACAACGTGAGGATCGAGGCCGCCCTCAAAGCTTGCTTCTTCATGGCTCATTCTCCTGTTCAAGCATCGGCTCACTGCTGAGATACGGGCGGACTTGTTTGATCACCACATCACCCGTGCGCTCGAGCTTCACCTCGAAGTCGAGCGAAAGCGGCGAGATGTCCGAGTACACCTCGCGCGCAAAATGGTCGTGCACCGTGAAGAGCAGCTGCGACAGCTCGAGCAGCTTGTCGCGCGGCCACACTTGCTCGCCCGCCGCCGCGAGCGACGACTCCAGCTGTACGATGATATCGGTCGCTTCCGCGGGCGAGCCTTGTCGCCGGAACGTGAGCAGCTCCGCGATCGCCGTCGGGTCCTCGGGCTGCACCACGCTCAGCTCGCCGACCTGCGAGTTGAGCCGATACAGCGGAGCGCCGTCGTCGACGATGAGATTCGAGACCGCCACCGCGTTGATCTGCTCGAGCGCGTACGACGGATGCACGGCGAGCCCCATGTACGCGTCGCGATGATCGATGCCGTAGTACTCGCGCTCATCGAACGCGCGCTCGTTCCACAAGCTCGCGAACACCTTGCGCACGGCGTTGGCGACCGGCTTCTCCTCGCTCAGGTCCTCCTCGAGGTCCTCGATGATCGCATGGAGATAGTCGCGGTCCGGGTGCTCGAGCAGCTCGGCGCGTCGCACGTCCAGCTGCTCTTCCATCGCGGTGCGCTTGACGTCGCCCAAGCACAACGACGGCCCAAGGTCGTCGCCATCGAGGTCGTCGGCGAGGCAGCCGCTGCGCGAGTCGTACAAGCCGGCGCCGGTGAACGCATCCAGGTCCTCGACGTTGGTGCTGCTGCGGAAGCGCAGGTACGTGGTCTCCGCGCCGATCGCTTCGATCGCTGTCTGCAGCGCGTCGAAGAAGTCCGGATCGAGCGGCGCATCCTTTATGAGGTCGCGCAGATCATCGAGCGCCTCACGCTTGAACGCCGCATCGGTCCGCAGCTCAGGCGCGCTGAGCAGCTCATCGATCGCCATCGCGACCATCGCGCTCTCCGAGAAGTCCCGATAGCGCGAGAGCGGCACCGCAAAGCCATCCGGCCGGTGCGGCGCATCGAGCACGTGCGTCAGCTCCGCGAGATTCGCAGCCTTGCTGCCATACGCGCTTGCGTCTTGCGCTGACAGCTCGGTGAGCTCGCCGAGCGCCGTCACCGCGAGGTCGGCCACCGGCATGCGTACCTCGGGCCGATTCGCCTCCCAAAACGCTTCCGCCTCGCTCAGCTCCGCTTCCTCGACGACCAGCTCATCCTCGCTGACCTGCAAGTGCACGAGCTTCGACGCGAGCGACTCGACCCACGGCGCGCCGTACACGCTCGGCATCGCCGCGTTGGGGATCCCCTTCTCGTGCAAGCGCAGGTTCACGTGCCCCAGCTCGTTCTGCGGATTCTTACTGATCAGCCCCGCGACGATCGAGATGTCGTTGGGCACGCTGGTCACCACCACGATGTCGCGCGGGCCATACGTATCAAGCGCCTCGCCGTCGGGCACCACATGCAGGTAGCCGTAGCCCTCGCCTTCCGAATACGCGACGTGGCCGGAGTCCGGAATCAGGTCCCTCGGCAACAGCACCGCGATCCCGCGCTCCTCGAGCGCATCGCGCTCGCGCCCGACCAGCGCCTCTTGATCCGGCGCCGTCGGCACGAACACCAGCATGTCCTCCGCAAACGCCATGCAGCCAAGCAGCCGCTCGCGCGCGCTCGCAATGTCATCGACGTCGAGCCCGCCCGGCTCGGCGTACACATCGAACGTGATCACCCCGCGCCGCTCGCTCACCGGGTGCTCGATCTCCGGCCAGCTCTGCACGGACCCGCCCCACAGCTTGCGCGTGCCAGGCCGCAGCACCCAGCTGCGATAGCTGTCGAGCGTCGCCCCGCGCAGCTCGCGAAACGTCTGCAGGAACTGCAGATGCCACGGGAAGCGCTTCATGTTCTGGAAGTAACAGGCCTCGTCCAGCGGCGTGAGCACGTCGGCACCTTCGATGCGCGCCAGATACTTCACCGTCCCGGGTAGCTCTTCGCTCGACAGCGCCTCGATATCCTCGAGCGCGCGCAGCTCGTTGACGAAGGTGACCTCGGGATCGATCCCGCCCGCATCGCCGGCACCGGCGTCACCCGCATCGCCGACATCGCTCGAGTCATCGCCGCAGCCGCCCGCGCATACCGCAAGTATGCAAGCGCCAACCGCGAGCCACGCCGCTGCTCTATCACCACAACGCATGGCCAGCAGTCTGACACCGAGCCCGCCGCTCGCGCTCGTATGCGGCTGCAAAGTTTCTATACCCAATCCGCACAGCCCCGTTGCGGATCCGCGCTATCGGTCGCTCGGCGCGATCAGCGCACGCACCATGATCTTGAGGCGCGATAGCGCTTCGTGATCGCCACGCGCCGTGTTCTTGCGACCGAGCGCTGCGAGAAACGGGGCCTTACCGAGCCCCCAACCGTACGCGGCACCGATCGCGAGCAAGAGCGCATAGTCCACATCGTCACGCGAAGGCGCGCGCGTGCCACGCCGCTTGGCCTCACTCGTCGCTGCGCTGTGAATCGCCTCAGCGATCGGCTCGAGCCCGTGTTGCCGCCCCGCGATGAAGTCGGGTTGCAGCGCGCGCCCGGTGAGCATCGACCACGCGACCAACCGCAGGTGCAGCGGCTCGCTCACGATCCCCAACATCAAATCGACGATCGCTTCTGCGCTCGGCGCATCGCCCATCTCGGCAAAGCGCGTCACCACACGCTCCGCGATCTGCGCCGTGCGTCGGTTGAACACAGCTTCGACAAGGCCTTCATAGGTCTTGAAGTAGTGCGTGATGAGGCCATGGCTCACGCCCGCTTCGCGCGCCACATCGCGCAAGCCGACCGCGTCGGGACTGCGCTCCAGAAACACCCGCTCGGCCGACTCGAGCAAGTGCGCCTTCGCGTCCTCCGGCGAGCGGCGCTTGCGCGGCTCTTCAGCAACGCGCGCCGCCTTGACCTTTTTTCCAGCAATTGCGCGCTTCTTCGCCGCCATCCACCGCCCGCCTGCCGACATCTTATACCTCTGTAAGGCATGCGATGTTCGAGAATTTTTATTGTCCACGTTGACAACAAGCGCAGCGCGAACCATTGTCCACGTGGATAACAAGGAGCACCGTCATGCTGGCCTCAACGAGCACCGCCCCAACCGCCGCGACTGCGACCGAGCTGCCTTTCGACGACATGCCCACCTGGCCGCGCATCGGCAAAGGCCTGCGCGCCCTGCGCCGCCTGCGCGACAACCCCGACGACACCGAGCTCGCGCTGCGCGCCGCCCTCCTGCTCAACACCGGCGCGCTCGCCCGCACCCTCACCAAGTTCGAATCATCGGAAGAAGGCCGCGAGGTGCTCGCCGCGCGGCCCGCGCTCGATCACCACCACGTCGACCTCGACGCGCTCGCCGCGCTGCCCGGCGACACCCTCGGCTACGCCTACGCCCACTTCCTCAAGAGCCGCGGCCTCAGCCTCGAAGTCTTCGTCCCGCCGCGTGAGATCCGCGACGAACGCAAACGCTACATCGGGCAACGCCTGCGCCAGACCCACGACCTCTGGCACGTCATCACCGGCTACAACACCGACCTTCCCGGCGAGGTCGAGCTGCAAGCATTCTCCTTCGGCCAGCTGCGCACCCCGTTCGCGTTCTTCGTCGCGCTCGGCGGCACACTGAAGCCCGAGAACCAACGCAGCGAGATTCTGCCGCGCGTGCTCCGTGCCTACTGGCGCGGCCGGAAAGCCAAGCAGCTCTGCTACCTCGGCTGGGAGAAACGCTTCAAGCTCCCGCTCGCCGACGTCCGCGTAGAGCTCGGATTGGCATAGCGCTATCTTCCGCGGCGCAATGCGCGCCCGCATCCTCCACACCCCCGACCGTGCTCTCGTCGAAGCCTTCCTAGAACGGCACGCCGACAGCTCGATGATCCTGCGCGGCAACCTGCGCGACGCCGGGATCGAAGACGATGGCAGCCGCTACGCCGGCACCTACGCCGGCGCCTTCGACGATCGCGGCGAGCTGCGCGCCGTCGTCGCCCACTACACTCACGGCAACATCTTCCTTCAAGCCGATGACCTGACCGCGCTCGAGCTCGCGACACGCTGCAGCGTCGCAGCGAGCGGGCGCGCCGTGCTCGGCATCATCGGCTCGCGCAACCTCGTCGTGCACGCCCGCGGCGTGCTGGGCCTCGACGACGCCCCCGCCCGCTTCGACTCCGATGAGGGACTCTACGCCCTCGACCTCGCACGGCTTCAACTGCCGCCACTCGCGAGCGATCCCGACTTCGAGCTGCGCGCGATCACCGCGGGGGACGTCGAGCTGGTGGTCGGCTGGCGCAAGATCTACGAGATGGAAGGCCTCGGTTCGAAGGACGACGAGCAGCTCGACACGCACTGCCGCGCGATGGTCGAGCTGTGGCTAGCGCAACGGTTCCCGATCCTGCTCACGCAGCGCGGTGTGCCGTGCGCGATGACGATGTTCAACGCGCGGATGCCGGACATGCGGCAGATCGGCGGCGTGTTCACGCCGGTCGCGCTACGCAGCCGCGGGTATGCGCGAACGGCCGTGGCGTTGTCGTTGATCGGCGCGCGGGATGAAGGGGTGACGCGCGCGATCCTGTTTACGGGCGAGGACAACTTGCCCGCCATCGCGGCGTATCGGGCGCTCGGGTTCGAGCGGGTCGGGGACTTCAAGCTGCTGCTGCTCGCCTGAGTGCGTTCCGCCTAAGACCCGGACGCCACCGTCGACGTCGAGGTTGTTGGTGCTGTGCTGAGACTTAGGCAGAAGCTCGTGGGCGCACTCGTGATACACAGAGAGCGTTGACCGTCGTTCTCACGCCCTTCGTCCACGAGGCCTACCGCGATAGCGCGGAGTGGGATGCTGTTCACGCCCTTGGTCTCCAATTGCTCGGTTCCTTGAACGACCCCAGCACACTCGAGCGCATCGCGACGGCGAACCGGCCCCGCGGCTCGAGCGCAGAGGTGCAGGAAGCCATTCGGCCATCCGCGGAAGCGTTGGGATTTCAAAGCGAGCAACGGGGACTGTTCGCAGATTCAATCCCGGGCCTTCGGCCTGACTACTTCAGGGCACTCAACGACCGGAATCTTGCTCGAAGTCGAACGAGGAAAGACGACCACGAACAACATGGACCTTCTCGACTTCTGGAAGTGCCACATCTGCAAACACGCGAACTATCTTTTCCTGTTTGTTCCCAATGCCCTTCAACACAACGAAGGCATGACTCCAAAGAAGGAGTACGTCGTAGTCGCGCGGCGTCTAGGGCAGTTCTTCTCGCCGGGAAAATATACGAATGTTCGTGGACTGTGCCTCTACGGCTACTAGGCTGTAACGGGAGCTCCCAACGACGCATCGCCTTGAGTGTGTCCGCGCATGGACGACCTCGAAGCAGCGATCATCGAAGCCGCGGACACACTCAAGGCGGCCACAGGGCAGGAGCTTCGCGCGCTGTTTCGGGATCGGTATCTCGACGAGCCGGGGGTACTGCCATCGCCTGATGCTCAACGCGCAGCCGGTTTGGTCGAGGGAGCAGCAATAGCGCTAGGACTAACCGTCAACGAACTCCTTGATGAGCTAGGCCTCGACTCCGACGAGGACTGAGACAGCTAAGACGCTCGCCAACTACGTTCCCTTGAGCACCGCCCAATCCTTCTTGACCTGCCACGCCGTCGCGAACGAGCCGTACGTTCGGCGCGCGATCTCGGAAGCGGTCAGGCTCGGATCGCGTTCGTTTTCGGCCCACATATCGGCCCGATACGTGGGGCCGAAGAGAACACGGTGGCGATATGTTCGATGACGTTTCGCGAGAGCCGACGGCTCAGCCACGTCCTCGACTCGATCTCTCAGTACGCCACTCGGCACCCGCAACGGACCATTCGCAAAGCGAGCGTCTTCGCCTCGCCGCTTCAGCTGAAACTCTGAGCCCACACGCAAAAGATCGATGCGTGGTCCGCGATAGGAGCTTTGCAGGCGCACGAAGCGTCGGTCCTTGGCGAGCATGTGGCCAATGGCAGACCAGTACGCGCGTACTCGCTGGTCTGTTTGTTGTTCGATACCGCGCCACAAGCGGTCCGCGTTGATCCACGGATGATGGACCTGGACCCACGTAGTGAGCACGGACAGAACACGCAGATCATCCCGCACGAGACTTTCGATCGAGGCCGCGATCAGCGTGTCTTCGATATTCGGTTCGCGTATGCCGCGCGCAGCGAAGAGCATGCCAATTCCAACCATCGCGCGAGTGAGGTCGTCGCCGACAGGCAGTGCATCGGTCGCAGCCGCTCGTTTATAAGCCATGGCCGAGTCTCCGCCGAAGGTCCGCCACGACGCCGCGCACGTACTCGGGCCATTCCGGGTTTGCGTCCTGATGCTCGAGCCAAGGCAAGATAGCGTCGAGCTCCAAAGCCGTGGGTGCGAGGGCAATGCAGTCCTGAAGGTCCACGCCTCGATCGCACAGAGCAAACACTTTGCTCATGAGCAGCTCGATGCGGCCGGGCGCTTTGAGCACGATTGCGCGACCTCGGAATACTTCCTGAACACGATCAAGCCAATCAACCGGCAGGGTGCGTGCGAGCGACGAAGGTCCGTCATTCAGCCAGTCGTCGTCCAGCAGGTGTCCCAATGCCCGGCGTTCGATAGCGAACGCTTGAGCAGCGGCGCGGATCGGTTCGGCCAGCGCCGGATGGAGCACGTCGCAATCACGCGTTGGTCTAGTCACGATCCCCATTAGCCCGAGCGCAGCTCCACCGAGCACGACGGCTTCGAACAACAGTCCGCGTTGATGCAAGAACGCGTCAATTGCTCAATAGTTTCCAGCGGTAGCATGGGTATCAGTTTAACTGATACCACTGTCGGAGCGGCCGTGCAATGCGTGCGGCCGTATCGAGAACCTGCTCTTGCGGGCTTTCCAAGCCCCGTGTCAGTCGTCTACACGCGTGCGTCAGGAGACTCAC
>Ga0193752_1002043_pt1 | contig 15661 bp, 12 predicted proteins | sample H1c1metaG_FD_144924 | JGI IMG/M metagenome (GOLD analysis project Ga0193752, IMG submission 144924) | Soil microbial communities from a riparian zone of the East river system, Colorado, United States - H1c1 | ecosystem: Environmental > Terrestrial > Soil > Riparian zone | place: USA: East River... | reverse complement strand
AACTGCTACCATTGCGGCTGTAGGCGTTGCCTTTGCAAAATTCGCCGCGTACCTCTTCCCAGCCTTCAGTGAAGACACGGTTGCGTTAAATCTCGGCTTTCTCACGATTTCGCCCGCCCAGCTTCTGTCGATCGTGGTTATAGTTGTGCTTACTTTCATTAATACCAGAGGTATTGAAAGTGGCAAACTATTGCAAACCACATTTACGCTCACTAAATTACTTAGCCTGTTCGGTTTGATAATTTTTGGCCTGATTGCCATGAAACCGGAAGTTTGGAATGCTAATTGGGCCAATGCATTCACACTCCAAAAGTTGAATACAGATGGCAGTTTTGGCGCTTACACAACTATGGCTGCATTGGGGGCGGTTGCTGCCGCAATGGTCGGATCGATATTCAGTAGTGATTCCTGGAACAATGTGACATTTATAGCGGGCGAAATCAAAAACCCGAAACGTAATATCGGGCTGAGCCTTTTTCTCGGAACTTTAATAGTCACCCTTATATACCTGGCAACCAATATTATGTATACGGCTGTTTTGCCATTACATGAAATTGCTATAGCTGATAAGGACCGCGTGGCAGTCGCCGCATCTCACGAAATATTCGGGAACGCAGGCACTATCATCATTGCCCTTATGATCATGATTTCAACCTTCGGGTGCAATAACGGGCTTATATTGGCCGGTGCCAGGGTTTATTATACGATGGCAAAGGACGGCCTGTTTATAAAAAAGGCTGCAACCCTTAATAAAAATTCAGTACCAGCCTTTTCCCTATGGTTACAATGTTTTTTTGCATGTGCGTGGAGCCTCAGCGGCAAATACGGCGATCTGCTGGACATGATCTCATTTGTAGTAGTCGGTTTTTATATTCTTACCATTACCGGGATATTCATACTGCGGAAGAAAGAACCGGACTTACCACGACCATATAAGGCATTTGGCTACCCGGTCCTTCCTATTATCTACATATTGATGGGCCTGATCTTTTGTGTGTTGCTGATTGTTTACAAACCGAAATTTACATGGCCCGGGCTGATAATTACCTTGCTGGGAATTCCGGTTTATTATTTACTGATGCCGCGAAAACAAAAAACTGATGGCAAATTATCTGACGTTTAATCCCAGATTAATTTGACAGTTATATGAACAGATAACCTCTTGTTTATAAGAGGTTCCGGATCAAAATCAGGCATCAAAGCAACAACGGTTAAAAAAGTTAAAATCGGTCAATAAATAAACAATACCAGATCACTAAGAAAATAATACCCACGATAATTTTGGACTCTTAAGGAAAATAGTTATTTCCCTGCGCTGAAAAATAAAAAAGAGCTGATGGCGGTTAAAAAATTTTTTTGTGTTGATGCACATACCTGCGGTAACCCGGTAAGACTTGTGGCTGGCGGAGGTCCGTTACTGACAGGAAACTCAATGATGGAAAAAAGATTGCATTTCCTGAAGGAGTTTGACTGGATCAGAAAGGGTTTGATGTTTGAACCACGCGGACATGATATGATGAGTGGAAGTATCTTATATCCACCGTCTGATCCGTCCAATGATATCGGAGTTTTATTTATCGAGACCAGTGGTTGTTTACCCATGTGCGGGCATGGAACAATTGGTACCATTACAATTGCAATAGAGGAAGGTTTGGTAGTTCCTAAAATACCGGGATTGTTAAGGATGGAGACCCCTGCGGGTCTTGTGCTTATCGAATACCGGCAGGAAGGAAAAAAAGTTAAGTCGGTGAAACTGGTGAACGTCAAATCGTTCCTGGCAGCAGAAGCGATTAAAGTGGAATGCCCTGATTTAGGTACTCTTACCATAGACGTAGCTTACGGCGGCAATTTTTACGCGATAGTGGACCCGCAACCAAATTTCTCCGGAGTAGAAAATTTTACTGCAGATCAACTAATATCGTGGAGCCGTATCTGTCGTCAACGTATAAACGAAAATTACCGTTTTGTTCACCCCGAAAATGAACACATTTCCGGATGCAGCCATATAATGTGGACAGGCGCAACAATTGATCCCACGTCTACTGCCCGTAACGCTGTGTTTTATGGCGATAAGGCAATAGACCGATCACCCTGTGGGACCGGCACTTCGGCCCGGATGGCACAGTGGTTCGCGAAAGGGAAACTAAAGAAGGGTCAAAAATTTATTCACGAAAGCATTATCGGTTCAAAATTTATTGGAACGATAGAAGAAGAAACAACTCTTACGGGTAAACCGGCAATTATACCCGTTATCGAAGGCTGGGCAATTGTGACGGGATATAATACTATCATCATAGACGACGATGATCCTTATGCACACGGTTTCCAGGTGATCTGACCAAATGACGGGATATAATATAGACCAGGACTTGTAACCTACGCCGACAACAAAGAATAACAAGGTTTGAATATCGATACAGAGTATAACCAGGATGTAAGCGAACCAGCCAACTTGCAGACCTGATTCAACGATATCACAGCCTTGTTACTGATATTATTGCTCACTATAAATACAAATACATGACCAGACTGCTGCGCAGACTAATGCTCCTGAGTTTTCTCGGACATTCTTTTGCTTCATTTTCCCAATCAAATAATGATTATGTGCCCTGCCAGGAAATGCCCAACCTGATGCAGAATTTTAATGCAGACTATCGTGTTCTCATACGATTTTATACACCCGCTACGGGTAACACGGGAGGCAGGGGAGGTTTTGGAGCACCTGATGCTGGTGTCGGTTCTCCTGAAAAAAGAGAAAGGCTCGGCAAACTTTATGCGGGGTATATCCAAAAACTCGAAGCCTTAAATTTTAACAGCCTCTCACAGGAGTGTAAAGCGGACTATATTCTATTTAAAAGAGATCTGGATGAAAAAGTGAAACTGGCTGCAAAAGAAGCTGCTGAATACGCAAAGATAAAACCATGGATTCCTTTTGCTGAAAAAATCTATGCACTGGAAAAAACAAGGCGACGTGGAAAGCAACCCGATGCGCAACAGGTTGCCAAAGAATGGTTCGATATAACTAAGGAAATCAAAACGATGCAGGGCAAACTGAAAGATGAGAAAGGCCTTTCGCCCGACGCCGTTTTTGAAGCTACTGAATCGATTGCGGATCTCAAAAAAGCAGCAGGAAGTGTATTTGAATTTTATAACGGATATGACCCGATGTTCACCTGGTGGGTACCAAAGCCTTATAAGGAACTGGACGATGCATTGACGGCTTATAGTACCGCCTTCAAGTCAAAAACAGCTGATATCAAGGCTGTAGATAAAAGCGGTATCGTTGGTCAGCCCGTAGGTCGCGAAGAACTTATGCGTCAGCTTAACTATGAAATGATCTCATATACACCCGAAGAACTAATCGAAATTGCCAACAAGGAATTTGCATGGTGCGACGCAGAAATGCTGAAAGCCACAAAAGAAATGGGCTTTGGGACCGATTGGAAAGCCGCACTCGAAAAAGTAAAAAATACTTATGTGCCGGCAGGCAAACAACCGGAAGCGATCCTGAAATTATATAACGAGTCAGTAGATTTCTTAAAGAAAAAAGATCTCATCACTTTGCCGCCATTGGCAGAAGAGGTTTGGGGAATGCGCATGATGCCTCCTGAAAATCAACTGGTCAATCCGTTTTTTACCGGTGGTGCCGATATTACGATATCCTATCCGACTAATACGATGGATGAAGACGATCGCCTGATGAGTATGCGTGGAAATAATCCGCATTTTTCGAGAGCAACTGTTCATCATGAATTGCTTGCAGGCCACAATCTCCAACAGTTCATGAATTCGCGTTACAGAACTTACAGAACATTTGGTACGCCTTTCTGGACAGAAGGCTGGTCTCTTTACTGGGAGCTACTTTTATGGGATCTTGATTTTCCACAAAGCCCGGAAGATAAAATAGGTATGTTGTTCTGGCACATGCATCGTTGTGCAAGAATCATCTTCTCTCTTAATTATCATATGGGTAAATGGACACCGCAGGAATGTATCGATTTTTTGGTTGATCGGGTTGGCCATGAAAGAGCTAATGCCGAAGGTGAGGTGCGCCGTTCATTTGTAGGAAGATACCCTCCTCTTTATCAGCTTGCTTACCTGACCGGAGGCCGGCAGTTTTATGCCTTACATAAGGAGCTTGTTGGAACAGGTAAAATGACCAACAAACAATATCATGATGCAGTGATGCATCTGAACGCAATGCCGGTTGAAATGGTGAGAGCGATATTGACTAATCAAAAACTCACCAAAGATTTTAAAACAAGCTGGAAGTTTTATAAACTACCTTTTTAACCTTAGGCGGATCAATTGATCCGCCTTTTTTATTCATTTTATTATGAACTCAATTAAAAAAAAGGCAAATGGGTTTTTTCTGGTTTTGCTCTTTATCTGCCAGTCAGTAACATTATCATCCCAAATCGCTTCCGATTTTGCGCCTTGCCAGGAAATGCCTGCCATAATCGAACGATATAACGCCGACGAACAACCGATTTCACGATTCTACAGTCCAGTTGTTACGGGTTGTCAATCAGCGGGCCCCAGACCTCGCTGGTTTTTTGATTATTGCCATTGGAAAAAACGCCATTCGTTCCCTGGGCATATTTATCCTGCACATCTGTAAGGATAGGCTGTTCAATCGAATACTGTGATGTAAAACTTACCTGCGGCTTACGATTTCCAGCTCCACTTTTAGTGGTGATCATAACAACGCCACGTGCAGCGTCTGATCCATAAAGCGCCGAAGCAGCTGAACCTTTCAGCACATTGATACTCTCAATAATATCCGGGTCGATATCAGAAAGGCAGCTGATACCGTTTCCCGGACCCGCGTTCCCGGTCTGGCTGTTATTGATAGGAATACCGTCCATGATAATCAATGCCTCATTGTTTCCCGTAATGGAAGTAGCACCACGTATAACAATACGTGTAGAGCTGCCAGGCTGACCCGATGACGAGGTTATCTGCACTCCTGAGACTCTTCCCGCAAGAGCGTTCAATACACTTGGCTCTTTCGTGCTTGTAATTACATTACCCTTAAGTTCCTGTGTACTGTAAGTAAGCTGACGCTTGTCCCTTTTGATGCCAAGGGCGGTGACAACCACTTCAGTAAAAGCTGTAACGCTTTTTACCAACGTTATCTCCATTACAGCTCCGGACGTTGCCTTGAAGGTTTTGGGTTCAAAACCGATCGCTGAAATTGTTAATTCACCTGAACCGCCAGGAAGAGAAATCGAAAAGCTCCCGTCTTCACTGGTCGAAACGCCCCTGGTTGAACCTTTCAGGGTAATGAAGCGCCCGATACCGGCACCCCGTCCTCTCCTGATACCTTACCGACGATAAGTGTTCTTTGAGCAAGAGCGATAAATGAACATTGAATAAGACAAAAAAATAACAATAATCTACATGTGATGCGCATAAGCAGTGTTTTTGGATGTATTGAAGGTTAAAAGCGAGGCAAGACACGCATAAACTGTTATTTCAGAGGACTAGCAATCAATAATCGGGATGTTATAAATTTATATATAAAGATTTCGCGACTATAGCCAGATATTACCCACTGCTTACTAAATTTTTGCATGTATAAAATAAAATAAATAAGATGCAGAAATCACAGCATTTTCAGAATTTGGGAGATAATACAGGTCGTAACCCAATAAAGGCGGCATCGGGCCAACCATCAAAATAGGTGCAATACAAATGCAATAATGTCTTAAATTTAAAACCAACAAATTGTCTATGATAGCATCAAACCGCCGGAATTTTCTAAAACAGTCAGCCATAGCCTCTGCTGCATTTACATTGGATCACTCATATTTTCAAACTGGGCCGGTAAATCAAAAATTATGCTTTTCAACCTTGGGTTGCCCCGATTGGAGCTTTGATAAGATCATAAAATTCGCAGTCGAACATAAATACCAGGCAATAGAAATCAGAACCATTCAACGGGAAATTGATATCCGGAAAATAAAAGAATTCGCAGCAGAAAATATCAAATCAACCAAAAAGATACTGGCCGATAATAATATCAAACTCGTCGATCTTGGTTCTTCAGCAGCTATGCACCATGCTGAGAAGGAAGCAAGAATAAAAAACCTCGATGAAGCAAAGCGGTACATAGATCTCGCACATAAACTTGACTGTCCGTATATCCGGGTGTTTCCAAATAATCTGCCAAAGGATGATACGCGCCAACAGACACTGGACCTCATTGTAAGCGGTCTGAGTGAACTGGGTAAATATGCACAGGGCAGTAGCGTCACTGTGTTGATGGAATCGCATGGGGATCTTGTCAGTAAAAAAGACCTGGTTTATGTGATGGGTAAAACAGATCATAAAAAAGTCGGGCTGGTCTGGGATATCATGAATGCCTGGACCGTAACTGGTGAAAGTCCCGCTGAAATTTATCCCGCAATAAGCAAATACATTCACCATGTTCATGTAAAAGACGGCACTGTTAAGGATGGCAAAGTGAGTTATACTTTACTTGGAAAAGGTGAAGCTCCGGTGCGTCCCGCAATTCAGTTATTAGTAAAAGGCGGGTACAGGGGATACTATAGTTTTGAATGGGAGAAACTTTGGCATCCGGAAATTGCAGAGCCTGAAATCGCATTGGCTCAGTACCCTGTTGAGATTATGAAATATTTTGGCTGAGGGTGTCGTAAACTCACCCTTTAATTGTCATAATCAGCCATTGAATCGTGAGATAAGCCTCTGTATGTTTGCGTCAGCAATCAACAATTAATTTTTCATTTTTAAAACTTATCAAGATGAGCACTACAGCAAATCAAACAATCACAGTGAAAACAACTGTTAACAAACCCGTTGAAAAAGTCTGGAAATCATATAACAGTCCTGAACATATTACAAAATGGAATAGCCCGTCTGAGGACTGGCATTCACCTAAAGCTGCAAATGATCTGCGCAAGGGTGGAAAATTCAATATCAGAATGGAAGCAAAGGATGGAAGTTATGGATTTGATTTTGCCGGAACATATGATGAAGTCAGGAACCATGAGTTGATCACATATACAATGGATGATAACAGAAAAGTTTCTATAACTTTTTCTTCTAAAGGAGATTCCACCGACGTGGTTACAAAATTTGATCCCGAGTCTGTAAACAGTATCGAAATGCAGCAAAGTGGCTGGCAGGCAATACTTGACAACTTTAAGAAGTACACAGAAACTGCAACCATCTGATGTCGCCATAATCATTTAATTTTATCCATCTTTAAACTTTGGAGATGGATAAAATTAAAATCTCAACTGCCCAGTTCGAAAATAAAAGTGGCGATAAAGCGTACAATCTTTCGGTCATAGATAAGCTCGCTGCAAAAGCAGCGGGCGAAGGATCGCAGGTGATCGCATTCCATGAATGTTCTGTGACGGGTTACAGTTTTGCCAGACATCTTTCCAAAGATGAAATGCTTGAGCTGGCGGAATTTATTCCGGCGGGAAAAAGCATACAGCAATTAAAAGCAATAGCCGGAAATTATAATATCACCATACTTGCGGGTCTGTTTGAAAAAGATTCGGACAACAATTTATTCAAAGCCTATGTTTGTGTTGATAAAAATGGACTGGTTGCAAAGTACCGGAAGTTGCATCCATTCATTAATCCGCATCTTACGCCAGGCAATAGTTATTGTGTGTTTGATCTACTCGGTTGGAAGTGTGGCATACTGATATGTTATGACAATAACATCATCGAAAATGTAAGAGCTACCAAATTACTCGGGGCAGATATCATCTTCATGCCACATGTTACCATGTGTACGCCTTCAACCCGCCCCGGTGCCGGATTTATTGACACAAAACTTTGGATGAATCGTGAATCGGATCCAACATCTTTGCGACTGGAATTCGACGGTATGAAAGGAAGGGATTGGTTAATGAAATGGCTTCCCGCCAGGGCTTACGACAATGCTGTATACGTTGTTTTCTCTAACCCGATTGGAATGGATGATGACCAGGTTAAAAACGGTTGCTCAATGATCATAGACCCTTTTGGTGATATAGTTGCCGAATGCCGTTCATTTGATAATGAATACGCGTCTTCTGTTTTGATTCCTGACAAACTCACTCATGCCGGTGGGTACAGGTATCTGAAAGCCAGAAGGCCCGATCTGTACAGGGATATCATAGGCAAGGAACATATGTCCGAACAGAAAGTGGTTTGGATGAAATAGCCCTGTTATCAGATGAAATAGCCCTGTTATCATTTACTGAAAGATTTTCCAAGATCTGTCTCAAAAAAATCCTGTGATTCATCGTGATCTGTGGAAAGGCTTACTTCCAGCCATTTTTTCAACTCTACCTGTCGTGCTGCATCTGCTTTTACAAGGAGTCCGATGGCTTCGCTGCCCAGTACAAGGTGTACAGGTGGCTGTGGATGCTTTGCAAGTTCAAGCATCACATCTGCTGCTTTTTCCGGATCACCCACTGGCACATAGTTTTTACTTTGAAAATAATCTGATCGTTGATCCACGGTAGTTTCATAGCCTTGTACTTTTTTTGCATAGGTCATTGAATCTCCCGCCCAGTCGGTTCGGAAACCACCTGGCTCAACACTTGTAACAAAAATGCCAAGTGGCGCAACTTCCCTGGCAAGCGCTTCTGAAAATCCACCCAGTCCAAACTTTGCCGCCTGATACATTGTAAGGCCGGCATTTCCTACACGACCACCAACTGAACTTATTTGCAGAATCCTCCCCGCACGTTGTTTACGCATATAGGGTAATACTGTACGGGTAATTTCTATCGGAGCATATAAGTTTGTCTCAAGCTGACTGCGAACCTGATCAGCAGTGAATGCTTCTGCAGCACCGATAATTCCAAAGCCAGCATTGTTTACTAGCACATCGATTCGTCCAAAATGCTTAATTGCATCTGCTACTGCAAGATGAACTTCATCATATTTTGTGACATCCAGTTTGATTGGAAATATCAGTTCTGGATACGCTTCTGCAAGATCCTTTATTGCATCAGTATTGCGTGCTGTGGCAGCCACCATATCCCCGCTTTCCAATACCGCTTTTGTGAGGCTTCTGCCGAGTCCACGTGAGCTGCCCGTAATAAACCATACTTTTTTCATAGTGTAAAGATAATTGAGTTCGGGAATGAAAACTTTGCTAAAGAGCTCATATTGGTTTGTTGATTAGCTCAACTCCCCTCCTGCGAAGGAGGGGAAGGCGTCGAAGACGACAGGGGTGGTTGTTTTTTGGTGACTGCATACTAACAACTTTCAAAGACCAAAGAACAACCACCCGCTCGCTACGCTCACCGCCCTCCTTCGCAGGAGGGCAACGATAAATTCGTAAATTAGCGTTCTATGGAATCTTATACCCGCAAGCAGGAAATTGTAAACGGATTAATACATGGCTTCGGCATTCTGTTTGGCATAAGCGGTCTACCTGTTCTCACCGGCATAGCGACTTCTCATGGCAATGCCCCCGGCATAATAGGCGCTGGAATTTTCGGATTATGTTTTCTATTGCTCTTTACCTGTTCTACCATTTACCACATTGCACAGGAGACAGTTATTAAAAGAATTTTTTTAATTTTCGATCATATTAGCATCTATTTTCTGATAGCAGGTACCTATACGCCATTTTTGCTTGTATATATGAACAATACTTTCGGCATTTCACTGCTAAGTATTCTTTGGGGCCTTACCATTCTTGGCATATTTTTCAAGACCTATTTTATCGGGAAAATGGAAATCATTTCAATCATTATTTATATTTTGATGGGATGGATCATGATTGTCGGCGGAAGAAGATTCTTTGACGCCCTTCCCGTTGAAGTGCTCATCTTTATTATCATAGGCGGAGGCTTATACTCCCTTGGAATATTTTTTTATGTGTGGGACAAATTTTTATATACCCATGCGGTCTGGCACATCTTCGTATTGAGCGCAGCAATTTGTCATTATGTTGCCGTGCTGCTTTCCATGTAATTCATTCCATTATTGCCACCTTTAGCCAACATAAATTCTTATTAACTTTTTTATTCAATATACTTCATCTTTGATAACAGAAATTTGAAACCGGATTTCTGTAATTAATAAACAAACATGTATATACTCTGGAAGTATCTGAGACCGCACCGTGCATTGATATTCTTTTCATTACTGCTAGCTGCGATCGCACAGTTATTAAACCTACTCGACCCGGTTATTTTTGGAAAGATCATCGACGAGTACGCCACGAATAAAAACAATCTTTCTCAAAGTAATCTTATAAAAGGCGTGCTGTCCTGGCTTCTAATTGCACTCGGTATTTCTGTCCTTGCGAAAATATCGAAATCGGCACAGGAATATATTACCCGCAAAACGGTTGCGCGTTTTGGCATGAATATTTTTAATGATGGATTAAAACAAACGCTCAGGTTATCATTTCAGGAATTCGAAGAGAGCCGGAGCGGGGCCACCCTCTCGGTACTTCAAAAAGTAAAAACGGATGCGGAAAGATTTATCAATTCATTTATAAATGTACTTTTTTCTTCACTGGTTGGTGTAGGTTTTCTGATCTGGTATAGTATTAGTAAGAATTGGTTGCTGGTACCTGTTTTTTTTGTTGGCGTACTATTGCTTGGATCTCTCACTGGATTGGTGTCAAAACGAATTAAGGGTGTTCAGCGATCAATAAACAGGGAAACAGAAATACAGGCCGGGGTAATTACTGAAAGTCTGCGGAATATAGAACTGGTTAAAAGCCTTGGTCTCACGTTCCCGGAAATAAGACGCCTTAATGAACAAACCCTGAAAATCTTCGACCTTGAAATGATAAAAGCACGTAAGGTAAGTGTACTTTCTTTTCTCCAGGGAAACATGCTGAATCTCCTCAAACAATCCATTCTCTTCATTCTATTGTGGCTGATATTCAGAAAGGTGTTAAGCACCGGAGAATTGATTGCCATGCAGTTCATCTCCACCGCTATATTCACTCCGCTTCAGGAGTTGGGTAATATGATAATCCTTTACCGTGAAGCAGACGCATCCCTGCAAACATTTGACAGCCTAATGAATAAACCGGTGGAAAAACGTCCCGACGATTCAGTTGAAATTGGCGGCCTGGAAATATTGCGATTTCAAAACGTGATCTTCCGGCATAAGACTGCCGGATACAACGCGATCGATGATATTACTTTCACAATAAAAGGCGGCCAGACCATTGCATTCGTCGGCCCATCGGGCTCGGGTAAATCCACTTTGGTGAAGTTGCTGGTAGGTTTATATACGCCCGTGAGTGGCGAGATATACTTCAACAATGTTTTGTCAATTCAGGTCCGTTATAATCCTCTAAGGCGGCAAATAGGATTTGTTACACAGGATACACAGTTATATGCCGGCTCAATAAAAGACAACCTTTTATTTGTGAAGCCAAACGCAACGGATGATGAAATTAATGAAGCACTTCGAAAAGCATCAGCCTCCGGACTGGTTGCCAGGGCCTCCCATGGATTTGATACAATACTCGGCGAAAGCGGCATGAAACTATCCGGTGGGGAAAAACAAAGGCTTTCAATTGCCCGTGCTCTGTTACGTCAACCGAAACTGCTCATTTTCGATGAAGCTACTTCTGCGCTTGATTCGATAACCGAAGAAGAAATAACCAGGACCATCCGTGCCATATCAGGCAGTAAAGAACAGATGACTATTTTAATAGCACACAGACTATCGACTATCATGCACGCCGATATCATTTATGTTCTTGAAAAAGGCAAATTCGCCGAAGCAGGATCGCATGAGGAGCTGTTGAAAGAAAAAGGATTGTATTATTCCATGTGGCGCCAACAGGTTGGGGAAAGAAGATAAGCTGTTAAAAGCTCCCCTCCTGCGAAGGAGGGGAAATGCCAAAGGCATGGGGTGGTTGTTCTTTGGAAACCGAATACTAATAACCTGCAAAGTCCAAAGAACAACCACCCTCCTCCGCTAAAGCTACGGAGGCCAAAGCCCGCTCGCTACGCTCGCCGCCCTCCTTCGCAGGAGGGCAAACACTGCCTACGCTGATCGCTTCCCTGATTTATTTTCAACGCTTCAACAGTTTATTTTCAAGAACCTTTTTCATCAGAAGATCTTTTATGTTACGGCTAACAGGGATCTTACTCGATTCTATCAGGACCATATTCCCCTCTATAGCCTTAATTTTTTGAAGGGATACTATATACGACTTATGTACCTTCAAAAACATAGATGCTGGTAGTTGCTTTTCGAGTATCGATAACGTAATATAGCTGATTAGTTTTTTGCCGTTGAGGTGGATGGCCACATAGTTTTGAAGCGCTTCCGCAAATAACACTTCCTCATATCCGATCCGAACAAACTTTCCGTTTTCTTTGATAAAGAAATATCCTTTTTCATCTTCAACAACTTCTCTGCTTTCAGGTTTGCCGGATAACTGATCTTTTACCTTGTTTATCGCTTTCAAAAAGCGCGGAAAAGCGATGGGTTTAACCAGGTAATCTATCACTCCAAGCTCAAATCCTTCGAGTGCATGATTGGGATAAGCCGTGGTAAAGATTGTATATGGCGGATTTTTTAATGATTTTAAAAACTCAATGCCAGAAAGCAACGGCATTTCTATATCCAGGAAAATGAGTTTAACGTCCCCCTCATTTAATATATCATATGCCTGCATGGCATTTTCAAACACGCCGACAAGCTCAAGGAAATCGATCTGAGATACATATTCCTGAATCCCCCTGCAGGCGATTGGCTCATCATCTATAATCAGGCATTTTATTTTCATGATATCGGTATCTGCAATTCAACGCAAAAGGTCTTTTCGTTTTTTTCTATGCTGAGATTATACTTACCCTCGTATAGCAGGTCGAGCCGCCTACGGACATTCGCCAGCCCAATACCAGGAGGAGTAGTTTTCTTATTATCAGTTTCAATCGAGTTGGTCACACTAAACAGAAATGACCCGTTTTGCCGGTTCAAATTTAACTCAACAGTATTATTAACGTTCGTGTGATTCGAAAGATGTTTAAAAGCATTTTCAACAAACGGTATAAGTAACAAAGGAGCAATCGAAAATTCTTTCACGCTGTCATTAGATTTGAAAAGGATAGAATGACGGCTGTTCTTTCTTAATCGCTGAAGATCCACATAACTTTCCAGGTAGCTTATTTCTTTTTCAATGGGGATTCTGTCTTCATTGCATTCATACAGTTGATATCGCAAAAGCTCGGAAAATTTTTGCAACGACTCGCGCGCTTCAATATTTGATTTATCTATTTGAAAATAGATTGTATTAATTGAATTAAAAAGAAAGTGTGGGTTCAATTGCGCCTTTAGGTATTGCAGCTCAGCCTTGAGTTTTTCCGTTTGCATCTGCTGCAGCAATACTTTTTGCTTATACCATCTCTTACTCAGTTCCAGTGATAAAGTAAATGCCAGGTAAAAAAGTCCGATTGAAAAATGATAGTAAGTATTATATAAGAATGGCCGCGAATTCAGATTTATATTGCTACTGAGCCATTTATCAAAACCATTCTGAGAAAGAGAATATACCAGCAATAGTATCAATAAGGACAAGCCATAAATAAGATATCTGTCCTTCCTGAAGAAACGGTCAAACAAAAAATAAATATTCGTATAACATACCGCCACAAGCAGAATATTATGAACCGCCACATCAGCAAGATAGAAGAACCAGCCGGCAGAATCTACCAGGTCCCGCCTGATAAAACTATAGAAAAGTACTGTTATCAGCCAGAAGGCAACATGGTCCAGTTTATATTTCCAGATATAACGCACATTAAAAGTTAAGCATAAGGATTTAATTATGAGGCTAAATTATCTAAAAAGTTGTTTTTCCTTGACAACCAGTAGTTACCGGGATAATTTCCGGAGTGACTGCATTATGTAAAGGATTTGATACAAGTTGTCAAACATATTATTACATGGTTTAAAAGCATGTTTACTTTGTTTAGAATTTTGAATTCATCATTTGATCATCTTAAATTTTCGATTATGAAAAAATTATTTGCCCACTCCTTTTTAGCGAAAGCATCGTTGGTAACATTGCTGTTCACAGGAATTTTTGCGGTATCTGCAAAAGCCGGTCTTGACAGTTATGAAATTTCTCTGAATAACAAAGTGCTGATCCGTCAAACAGTTGCAGAACCGCTTGATTTAAAGAATCTGCCGCTCGGCGATGCCAAGGCAACTGACAATTTGGTTATCCGCTATTCCCAATGCAACGCTCCAAATAAAATCGGCAAGAACAGAAGTATTTCCGTCAGGGATGCTGATGGAAAAATTGTTAAAGAATGGAAGTTTAAAGATTCAGACGGTTCAAATACGGCAATGACAATTCCGGTAAAAGAATTATTGGAGATTCAAAACAAATCTAACGGTGCCCTCAGTTTTCATTATTCAGCAGATGGTATGCAGAAGACTCAGAAACTGGCGGCTCTGCAACCTGGTAAGAAAAACAATACATAATGCTTTCGGGCATCTGAAGAAATCAATTTCCACGGAAACCGGTATCGCATCAAAAGGATTTGCTTAGTAATAGCAGGTCCTTTTTTATGTAAGACCAACGGGACTTCCATTCGGGAGTTGCAAACAGAGGATGCTCCTGTTTCTCGCTGATTTTGCGACTTCCATTCGGGAGTTGCAAACAGAGGATGCTCCTGTTTGTCGCTGATTTTGCCTACTTACGATAAGGTGTTCCCTTAGAGTGTAGCAGGGCAAAATAGGCTCCAAACAGAAGCATCCTCTTTTGCACCATTCTCATTCCAGTAGGGATATTATGTAATATTTTTCACAAATATTAAGTACTCATATTCGTAAAAAAGCTCGCCAATTGAGTAAGTGCCGAAATCTGTAAGCTACAATTATATAATCCGTGCCTTTTATAAACCAGCATATACGATTAGAAAATTGTGATAAGAATATTTTATCTGGTTACCTATAAGGCAATGTAATGACACAGATGAATATGATATTGCGGATGTGATGTCATAGAAGAGGATAACTTATTCATTGTTACTAGTTGTCATAGCAGAGGATAACTATTCAATGTTACCAATAGTCAGGACATCACATCATATACCTACTGGAATGAGAATGGTGCAAAAGAGGATGCTTCTGTTTGGAGCCTATTTTGCCCGGTTACACTCTATGGGAACACCATATCATAAATAGGCAAAATCAGCGACAAACAGGAGCATCCTCTGTTTGCAACTCCCGAATGGAAGTCTATCAGGTGTGCTCAACGATACGTTTCATTTTGTTCAACGCCGTTTTAGCCACCTGTAAAGGATCCTGTTTGTAATACCCGGCATTAAACACTTCTTCTGAAATAATAAGCGGCCTGTCATTACTTTTTAATGTATCCAGGATGCGTTTAACAGGAGCGATACCATCTCCCGGATGGACACGATCTGCATCTGTAATTAATGAAGGTTCCTTTGCAGGATAATCGTTCATGTGGATGATTTCAACCGCCGTTTTCCCTACCAGTGGAAGGGTTTCAACGCCTGATCCGCCTTTATAGAGATGATAAACATCCAACAACACCCGTGCTGCCGGATGCCCGGTTTCAATAGCTACATACATTACCTCGCTTAACCGGTTCAGGTTTTTTGAAAAACCCCACAATTCAAGATGCGGCACAACTCCGGCTTCGTCTCCTGCCAAAAGAATA
>Ga0193752_1002042_pt1 | contig 15675 bp, 5 predicted proteins | sample H1c1metaG_FD_144924 | JGI IMG/M metagenome (GOLD analysis project Ga0193752, IMG submission 144924) | Soil microbial communities from a riparian zone of the East river system, Colorado, United States - H1c1 | ecosystem: Environmental > Terrestrial > Soil > Riparian zone | place: USA: East River... | reverse complement strand
TTGCAAGGCGTAACGCTCGGAACCGGCACGCGGACGCTCAAGGCGACGTCGGGCGACGTGGAGTCGAGCGAGACCAAGGTCAGCGTGAACGAAGCGTGTGCCAGCGTGACGTTCGTGACGCCGGAAGTTCCGGCCGATTCGGAGCGCGTGACGTTGGGCGGCGGCGATTCATGCCCGAACAACGGCGACGACTTCACGGCGGACTTCGTCATCTCGACCGACGCGGGTGAAGGTCGCGACGTCGAGCTGACGGTGAACAACACCACGAAGCAAAAGACGAAGGTCAGCGGGGCGCTCGCGAAGTTCGAAGGCGTCGTATTGAACCGGCGCATGTCCGCGAACGAAGTCTCGGTGACGGTGCAAGGCGCCGGCGGTGTGACCTGCGCGCCCGTGCCTTACCCGAAGGACATCATCGTCGACTGCGATGGCTCGGACTGCTCGATCGGAAGCCCGATCCCGTTCTCCGGCGAAGACAGCAAAGGCGACCCGGCATTCTATCTGAACAAGTCGATGCTGAACGGCGACGGGTTCGACATTCGCGTCGACAGCGACTCGGGTGTGCTCGGCCGCAACTTGCAGCTCGTCATCGATGGTCGCGACGGCCGCAACGCGTTGTCGTCCGAAGCGGTGCCGAACGGCAATCGATTGTCGGCGACGTTCTCGAAGGTGAAGCTGACGAACGGCGCGCACACGATCGAAGGGCGCTGCACCGACGAGTCCGGCAACGTGACGGAGTCGGGTGAGCTGACCTGGATCGTCGATACGGACGTGTGTGGCGTCAGCATCTCGGCGCCGGCAGCGAACGCACTCATCGTGCCGGGCAACGACACCGATGCGAACACTTCGAACGGCATCATGGTCGAGGTCAAAGCGAGCATCGACGGCTCGGACTGCGACGGGAGCCGCACTGCGGTCTGCAACCCGAGCAGCGGGATTTCGGACGGCGATTTTTCGACGATCGTGAACGGTGCGGTCGATACGCAAGTCACGCTGACGAGCGGCGCCGACCAGCAGGTGTGCGTCGAGGCGAAAGATCTCGCGAACAACATCGGGCGCGGCACGGTCGCGGTGAAGTACCGCTCCACTTTGCCGAACGTGGAGATCGAGTCGCCCGGGAACGACGCGACGTTCAACGCGCTGGGCAATGACGGCCACACGGCCGACAGCGATCAGAGCACCTCGGCGTGCAATGCGGACTTCCGCGTCGCGTGCACCGAGATCGGTGGCACGGTGCAGCTGCATCGCACCGACGAGAACGGTCCGATCATCGCGAGTGGTACCTGCGAGTCCCAAGCGAATGGTGACCCGGCGATTCCGAGCGGCTTTTCCGGTCGGGCAAAGCTCAACGACGTGTCGTTCCTCTCTCCGGCGGTGGACAACACGACGATCGTCGCGACGCAGACAGTCGCCGGCAATAGCGATCAAACGTTGGTCGGCAAGTCTGCTCCAATCGCATTGACGGGTTGGTGCGAGTTGCCGCAGGTCTCGGTGTTCCCGGCCTGCCCCGCGTCGCAGATCGAGTTACCGATGTCGGGCAACGCGACGCTCGCTTCCGTGTTCGTGTTCTACGGTGGTGCGGTCGCGGAGCGCGCGCCGGGGCAGGGCGAGGCGTCCGTCACGGCTGCCGATGGCGGCGCAGTCGTGTCGTCGGGCAATACGGCGACGCTCAACACATCGACGAACTATTACACGTTCAGCAACGTGAACTTGGGACCGGATCCGATCGCGCTGAACCTCGGCTTCGGGTTCACGGACGACTACGCGAACACGGCGACTCAGACGTGCCCGATCACGCTCGTGGCAGATCTTCCGACGCTGTCGATTACCTCGCCGGCGAGTGGAGCTCCGTTTGGTCCGGCCGGTAGCTGCCCGCTGATGCCCGCGTCGCCGGATCAGTTCGGAGTGCAGGTTGCGATCACGCTCGACCAAACGGGCATGCGCAGCCTCGGCTACCGGATCAACGGCGGAACTCTCGTGCCAGTCACGATCAGCGGCACGACGATGAACCTGTGCATCCCGGTGAGCGACGGCCTCAACACCATCGCAGTCGAGCTCGCGAGCACGGTGACCAACGGTGGCACGGCGAAGCCATCGGTCGACGTCGATGTGACGATGCTCGACATCACTGCGCCGACGCAAGACCAAGCGCTCTTGCCGGTGAGTGACGTGTGCGATCCGGGCTTCGGCGCGGCGCTCACTGCAACGGTTTCGCCGACCTTCAACGGCGCAACCTACACCGCGACTGCGGGTGTTCAGCCGGTGACCGGCACTGTCACCGGCGGTGCGATCAGCACCTGCGTTCCGCTGAACTCGGGTGCGAACACGATCACGCTCTCGCTGGACGGCAAGAACGTCAGTCGCACGGTCGACGTCGCAGTGGTCGGCGCATCTCCCACGAAGAGCATTCCGATCACGACCGTGAACATCCCGTCGGGTGCGACCTTCCGCACCGGCACGGTGACGCTCGGTTGGGCGACACCCGAGCAGGACTACGCCGGTCAGCTCAAGTCGTACGAGTTGCGATGCGCACCGACGGCGATCGCGATGGAAGCGGATGGGCCGACCAAAGATGCGTGGTGGGGCTCGGCGAACGTCGTCGGCCTCGGAGGCAGCGTCGCGCCGCCTGCGACGTCCTCGAGTGCAGCCTTGCGTGTCGGCGACAACACGAATTGCGTGCTCCGCGCGAAAGACGCGGGCAATCAGCTCTCGCCGATCGCGGCGAGCACGAACGTGAACTACTCGTTCCGTGAGGTTCCGATCAACGTCGCCGAGCTCAAGCGTATGGGCTACGCGATCTCGGCCGTCGGCGACATCAACGACGACGGCGTGAGCGACGTGCTGGTTGGCGGCACCGATCGGGCGTACTTGCTCTTCGGCGGCGCGAACGTCACTTCGAAGACGGCACCGGACGTTACGTTGGTGGGTGCACCGAGCACGGTTGCAGACCGCTCGTTCGGTACGCGTCTAGCTGCGCTCGGTGACGTGAACGGAGACGGCACGAACGACTTCGCAATCGGCTATCCGAGATTCAACGTCTCGAGCCCGACTGCGGCGAGCTCGGCGGGTGCGGTCTACTTGTTCTACGGTCGAAAGTCGGGCGATCCCTGGCCCGCTTCGATCGATCTCACGAGTACGAGCGGGACCACGTGCGGCGCTGACGTGTGCTTCTACGGCGAGCTGATGAGCGAGGGTCTCGGTTGGGCTGTCGCGCCCATCGGCGACTTCGACACCGATGGTCGTCCGGATTTCGCGATCACGGCTCCGACCCGCGGCGGTGTCGGTCGCTTGTACGCGATCGCGGGCCGCGCGTTCCAAACCGCACCGAGTCGGCCGTCTACGTTCTGGAACGTCGCGATTCGAATGCCCAGTGGTGATCCGGTCGGCTTCTACGTCGATGGCGCCGGCAACACCGGGACTAACGCGACGGCCTCGACGCTGCTCGGAAGCGCGGTTGCACCTGCCGGCAACAGCGATGGCATGCCCGGCACGGACGTACTCCTATCCGCACTCGGAAGTGGAGCGACCAACACGTCGAAGCTGCTGTTCCTCTCCGGGCGCACGAACGACGGCACGCTGCCGCGCTTGAAGGCGATCCCGAGCAGCGAGCTCGTGCTGAAAGACACGGCAGGCGCCGCGTTCAACTTCGGCGTCGGGATGACAGGGCTGAGGAACTGGTACGACAACGGGCAAAGCGGAATCCCGGACGTCGCAGTGTTCGACTCCCAGAGCGACTCGTTCCACGTCTACCTCGGCGACAACACGGGCGGTTCGACCTTCTCGAACAGTGCTCGGCTGACGGTGACCGGCGCGCCGAACAACGGGTTCGCAAACCTCGGTCTAAGTGCGAGCAGCGGCTACAACCCCAACATCGGCGGTACTTCCAGCAGCGATCTCGATGGTGACGGCCTCGACGACCTCTGCGTCGGAACGGCGCCCTCGAGCGGAACGACTCCGATTTACGTGTTTTACGGCAGTGACTTGCCTTCGCGGCTGTCGTCGAACGCGATCACGTACCAATCCGCTGCGCAGGTAAACCCGACCGCACGTAGCGGAGCGGGCTGGCGTACGGTACAGCCAGTTGGAGACATCAATGGCGATGGCTGGGTCGACCTAGTCGTGGGTGAACCCACTGCCAACACGAGCAACGGCGGATTTACGATTCTGTATTGAGAGGCGAAGTATGAAGACACACGAGCCAGCTGTTGAGCCCTCCGAACCAGCCGCCATCGAGCGCAGACCGTACACAGCTCCTCGGATCGAAGAGACGGGTCGTTTCGAGCACTTGGTGCTCAGTTGCGGCAAATCGGCTGGCAATCCTCTCGATGAGTGCGCCGGTCCGGGCGCAGTAAGCGCAGGCTAGCAGCAGACATCCGGCCTCAAGGAGGCGCATTGGAGACGATTTGGGCGCTTGGCGGGAGCATGTTCCCCTTCGTGCCGTCGAACAGTCTGCTTTACGTGACCCCGCCTGACCGTGGTTCGATCCGGCCCGGTGACATCGTTTGTTATCCCGGTGTCCGACATGTGATCGCGCATCGCGTAGCTGGAGTGGAAGTCGGTCCACAAGGCCGAGTATTCGTGACTCGCGGCGATGCAGCGGGTAGCGACGAACGCGTTCCGGAAAACGCGGTCGCATACGTCGTGACGCGCGTCGAGCACGGTTGGTTCGCGTACGACGCAGACGGTTGGTTCGGGCGCTTTCTCGCATCGGCCGCGCTGCACCGTGGCGTCGGGTTCCGCACCTTCTCGAGCTCGGCCCGGCTCGCCGTCGGGTTGCGCGCGCGGCTCCGCGAACACTGTTCGGCGGCGGACTCGGGTCCGCAGCCCTCGGCTGCAGGCGGCACGCGCGGTGTGGCGCGCCTTTCGACCACAGTCATGCCGCCGCCCCGAGCTGCATCGAGCAGCGAGTCGCCGGACTCGCTCTTGCGGCTCTTGAACCACGAGCTGCGGACGCCGCTGAACGGCATCCTCGGCTTCATCGAGGTACTGCTCGGTGAGCTCGATGGTCCGCTGATCGTCGACGAGCGCGAGAACTTGGGCCACGTCCGGGACGCGGGGCGCCAGCTGCTCGGCCTCGTCAGCGAGATCCTCGACTTGGTGTCGGCCGTCGCGAGCGATCGCGAACCGATGCTCGAGCCGGTCGACCTCACGGATGTGCTCGAAGTCGAGCGCGCGTCTCTCGAGGAACGGCGCGGCGTGCGGCCCGTGTACATCCGCGTCGACGCGGCTCCCGATGCGATGGTGGTGGTCGATCGCGCGGAGCTGCGGCGCGTGCTCGACGTGTTCGGCGAGCTCGCGCTGAGTGCTACGCAAAGCGGCGAGGTTTCTCTGGAAGCGGCGGCCGAAGGCGAATCCGTGTGCGTGACGGTGCGCGCAGAGGGGCCATTGTTTCCGCCGCCGGCCAAGCGCGGCGAACGGCCTTCGACGCCGGCCGAGCGCGACGATCGCATGCGCCGACTGCGGCTGGAGATCGCGAAGCGCTTGTGCGAGCGGGCACTGGGCAGGTTCAGTCTGCAGACCGACTCGAACCGGAGCGAGATGAAACTTTCGTTACCGCGCGACGGGACGATGGAGCGCGAACCGGCAGCCCGAACCGACATCCCGCTGGCCGTCCGCTACCTCGCTGCGACCGGGCACGACCTGCGGACTCCGCTGAACGCGATCCTCGGCTTCTCGGACCTGGTCGGGATGCACCCGCACGAGCTGTGGACGGAAGCGCAGCACCGGAGCCTGTCGATCGTTCGGGAACGTGCGCGCGATCTCGCGAGCATGGTCGACGACATGATCGACTGGGCGAAGCTCGAGCTGGGCGACTTGCGCCTCAATCAACGCCAACACGACGTGCACGAGCTGATCGAGCGCGCGGTCGGCATGGCGGTCGAACGATCGGGCGCGCGCGGGCTTCGGGTCGAAGTCGGCATCGATCCCCGTTTGGATCAGCTGTGCGTCGATGCCGACAGGTTCGTGCAGGCGCTTCTCGGCCTGATGGATCACTCGATTCGCGCGGCGCCGGCCCCAGTCCTGTCGCTCTCCGTGGTTTACGTCGAAGCCGAAGGAGACCAACCCTCGAGTGCACGTTTCGAGGTCACGGACCCCGACCTCGAGATCCGCGATCAGGATCAAGCGCATATTTTCGCGGCGTTTCGCCCGTCCTTCGCGCCGACAGGGCAGCGCGTCGCAGGGCTTCACCTCGGAACCGCGGTGGCACGCGCCGTCATTCGAGCGCACGGTGGGGACGTGTGGTTCGAGCGCCGACCCAACCAGGGGACGACGTTCGTAGCCTCCCTTCCGGAGGCCTGCTTAGCGTAACCGCGTACACATGATAAATTTTGCTGCCATGCCGCCCGAAGCAGCCCACTTGAGCGACTTACGTGATGCCAGTACCAAAGCCGCAGTCGACGTTGCGCAGCGCATCATCGAGAACGTGGGTCACGTCCTAGAGGGCAAACGAGAAGTCGTTCAAATGGCGGTGACCGCCATGCTGGCGCGCGGGCATCTGCTGATCGAGGACGTTCCCGGCGTGGGCAAGACGACGCTCGCGCGAGCACTCGCAGCCAGTGTCGGCGTAGAATTCCGCCGGATTCAATTCACCTCCGACTTGATGCCGGCCGACGTGCTCGGTGGCAGCGTGTTCTCCCAGCAGAAGGGCGAGTTCTCGTTTCGCAAGGGCCCGATCTTTACCAACGTGCTGCTCGCCGACGAGATCAACCGCACGACGCCGAAGACGCAAAGCGCCTTGCTCGAAGCCATGGACGAGCGGCATGTGTCACTAGACGGACACACGCACATGTTGGATGAACCGTTCTTCGTGCTCGCGACCCAAAACCCGGAGGAGTTCTACGGCACCTATCCGCTCCCGGAGTCGCAGCTCGATCGGTTTCTGATGCGGCTTCGCATCGGGTATCCGCCCGAGGACGTGGAGCGGCAGGTGCTCGCGCGCCGTCGCAAGTCTGATCCGGTGGCGGACCTCGCCCCGGTCGTCGATCGGCGCGACCTGCTGTCGGCACAAGCGGCGGTCGATCGCGTGCGCGTGACCGACGAAGTCATCGACTACCTGCACTCTTTGATCCTGGCTACGCGCCAGACTCCGCTCCTGTCGCTGGGTGCTTCGACCCGTGCTGCACTTGCGCTCGAACGCGCCGTGCGGTCGGCGGCGTTGACCGAAGGCCGCAGCTACGCGACACCCGATGACGTCAAAGTCGTCGCGATCGCCGTGCTGGCCCACCGTGTTCGGCCGGCGGGAAGCCGCGATGCGGTGGGAGGTCACGTCGACGGTGAGCGCGTGATCCGCGATCTGTTGGCATCGATGCCCGTACCGGTGTGAGCGTGGCTGAACCTGGCGCAAAAGCAGCAACACTCCCAGCGCTGCGGCCCGGTTCGAAACCCAAGCTCCGGCGCGAGAAGCCGTGGCGGCGCCACCTGCGCACGACCCGCGAAGGCAAAGCCTTCATCATGGTCACGATCGGCGTCGGTGTAGCCGCGTTCAACACCGGCAACAACCTGCTCTTCCTCGTGCTCGGCTTCATGCTGAGCTTGATCGTGCTCTCCGGCGTGATGAGCGAGACGGTCATCAAAGGGCTCACCGTCACCCGCCGCTTACCGCTGCGGGCGTTCGCGGGGAAGGTCTGCTTGATCGAGCTCGTGCTGCGGAACAACAAGCCCCGCTCGCCGAGTTACTCGCTCGAGATCGAGGACCTCGCCGAAGACGCACCGACCGAGCGGCGCTGTTACTTCTTGAAGGTGGGGCCGGCGGCAGAACAAGCCGCTGCTTATCGCCGCACCTTGCAGCAACGCGGGTTCTTGCGGTTCAGCGGGTTTCGGGTCGCGACGCGTTATCCGTTCGGCATCTTCGAGAAGTGGCGCGTGCTCGAAGGGCCGAGTGACTTGCTCGTGTACCCGGCGCTGCTGCGCGACGACGAGATCAGCGACGAAGCGAAGAGCTTGGGGCTCGACGCTCCGACGCCGCGAATCGGAGTCGGAACCGAGGTCGGCGGCTTGCGCAGCTACGAGATGCACGACGACGCGCGCTCGATCCACTGGAAGCGCAGTGCCTCGCTCGGGCGTTTGCTCGTGATGGAGCGCCACTCCGACGCGAGCTCGCAGCTGTGCATCCTGCTCGACAATGCGCGGCCTGCCAACGCCGATGCAGCGTGGGACGCAGCCTTCGAGCGAGCGATCTCCAAGGCGGCGACGCTCGCGATCCAGAGCACGTCCCGGGGCTTGTCGGTGGAAGTCGTCGTGCACGGCGGGCGCAGCCCCACCGTCATGCCGTTTGCCGCAGCCGACCCGATCCTACGCTATCTCTCGCTCCTGACGAGCATGCCGGCGAGTCTCGCGCCCGCGTTCGCAGGGCACTCCCGATCGGCGCGTGTGGTCGTGCTCGACGTGCGGTCGAATGGAGTTGCGGCGTGAGCTTCGCGAAGCTGCACAAGCTGGTCGCGTACTTGCTGTCCGGGCTCGGGCTGATCGCGCTGTCGCTCGGTACCGAGCTCGACACCGACGTGCTGCTTTTGATCTTTGCCGGCTACGTCGGCAGCGTCTTCGCCGAAGGCAAGCTGATCGAGCGCAAGGCGTACCACCGCGGCTGGAACCTGTCCGTGGTCGCGATGTTCGTGCTCCAGTGCATTCGCGCCGGCGCGACCGAACCCACGCTCGCGATGGCGATCGAGTTCGCTGCGTTCTTGCAGATCTCGCGCTTGTGGAACCGGCGTACCGCCGCGGACTACCAGCAGATCGCCGTGCTCGCGTTCGTGCACTTGATCGCAGCGACCGTGCTCTCGGCGAGCTTGTCGTACGCGCTGATCTTCATTGGGTTCGTGATCGCGACCCCGTGGATGCTCGCGCTCTCACAGCTGCGCCGCGAGATCGAAGGCAACTATCCCGCCTCCGTCCCGAACGACGAACGCGCCCAAGCGGCCGTGCGGCGCGTGCTCGCGAGCAAGCGCGTCGTCGGCGCGTCGTTTCTCGTGAACACGGCGCTCCTCGCACTTCCGCTGTTCGCGATGACGCTGACGATCTTCGTCGTCGTTCCGCGAGTCGGGCAGGGCTTTTTGAACTTGTCGCGTAGCCACGGGCAGCGCGTCGCGGGCTTTGGCAGCGAGGTCGAGCTCGGCGGGTTCGGCGTGATTCGCGACGACCCGACCGTCGTGCTGCGTGTCACGCCCTTGCCGAAGGTCGATGAGCGTGCGCCGCGCATGTCGCTGCGAATGCGCGGCACGTCGTTCGATCACTACGACGGCAAGCGCTGGACGCGGTCGCCGAGTAGCCCGCAGCTCCTGCCGAACATCGATCGCGAGCAGTACCTGATCCGCCGGCCGGCAGACCGCGTTCACGATCAAGCGCTGCAGATCATCCTCGATCACCTCGACGAACCCGTCGTGTTCATTCCATATGGCGCGGTTGCGATCACGGTGCCGCCGCGCGTCGTGCACGCGCAGGCAGTCTCGCGCAACATCGTTCACTCGGCGGGCCTCGACTTGCGCTACGAGGATCCGGACGAGCTCGGCCTCATCTACACGGCGTACGTCAGCCGTGACCCGGCGGAAATGGACTTGTTGCCAACGTTGTCGGAGCGGCGGCAGCGCTACCTGCAAGTTCCGAAGGGCCACGAGAAAATCGCCGAGCTCGCAGCGCGAGTGAAGGGCGATGCACCGACGTCGCTCGAAGCTGCACGGCGCGTTCTCGAGTACTTGCACTCGTCGCGCTTCAAGTACTCGCTCGAGCAACCGGAAGTAAAAAACGAGAACCCACTCGAGGTGTTCTTGTTCAAAGCTCGGCGCGGGCACTGTGAGTACTTCGCGAGCGCGATGGCGATCATGCTGCGCACGCTCGAGATCCCGACGCGTAACGTCACCGGGTTCGTCGGCGGGCGTTACAACCCGTACGGCGGTTACTACGCGCTGCGACAAGGCGACGCGCACTCGTGGGTCGAAGCGTACATCGAAGGTCGCGGCTGGGTGACGTTCGATCCGACGCCGCCTTCGCGTTCTGCGGTCGGCCCTCGGCAGAGCGTGTGGGCGGATCTGCAGGCCTTGATCGACGCGATGCGCACGCGCTGGATGACGAGCGTCGTCGGCTACGACTTGCGGACGCAGGTGAACATGCTGCGGCGTTTGGCCCGATTTTTCGCGACGCAAGACGGCGGCGGTGCCAACTCCGGTGGAGCGAACGAGCTCACGCAGACTCACTGGAAGACGTTCGGTCGCAACGCACTCGTGATCGTGCTCGCCGCCTGCGTGATCGTGGGCATCTGGCGTTGGCGCACGCGCCACCGGCGCAAACCGAACGAACGCGTCATACCCGAGCATGTCGAACAAGCGGTGAAGCTGTATCGCGAGCTCGAGCGCGCCCTCGCGAGCTCGGGTTACGCGCGGCCGACGGCAGTCACGCCGATCGAACACGCGCGCGCACTCCGGACAGGTGGCTTTGCGTGTGCGAGTGACGTTCAAGACGTGACCGAGAGCTACATGCGGGTTCGCTACGGCGGCGAGATACTGCCTCCGAGCGAGCTTCCGAAGTTGCGATCGGCCGTCGCGCGCGTTCGCAAGGTGCCGCAGCCGAGAGCTGCAGCTCCGAACTGAGGCTGGTTGAGCTATAGTCGTAGACCAGCACCGGGCCGCGTGGAGTGGGTGTGAAAGGGTAGACGCTTGTCGCAGACGCAGCCCTCGTCGAGTCGCTCCGACGTGGTTGGACCTGGCAGTCGGCTCGTCGGTGGTCGCTATCTGCGCTTGCAGCAGCTCGGGTCGGGCGGCATGGGCCGCGTGTACCGCGCACTCGATCGAACTTCGCAGCGCGAGGTTGCGCTCAAGCAGTTGCAGACGAGTGGTTTGCCACCGGGGCGGCGCAAGCTGGTCGAAGCGCTGTTCTCGCGGGAGTACCACACGCTCGCGCGGCTGCGGCACCCGCGCATCATCGACGTCTACGAATACGGCGTCGACAGCGATGGGCCGTACTACACGATGGAGCTTTTGTCGGGCAGCGATCTCCAAGAGCTCGCACCGCTGCCGTATCGCGAGGTTTGCCGGCACTTGCGCGATGTCGCGTCGTCGCTTGCGCTGTTGCACGCCCACGGGCTCGTGCATCGCGATGTGAGCCCGCGCAACGTGCGGCTCACCGAAGATGGTCGAACGAAGCTGATCGACTTCGGCGCGCTCGCGCCGTTTGGTGTTGCGACGAGCGTAGTCGGTACGCCGATCTGCATCGCGCCGGAGACGCTCCGGCGCATGCCGCTCGATCAGCGCACCGATCTGTTTGGGTTCGGCGTGGTCGCGTACTTCGCGCTCACGGGCAAAGCGCCGTACCCCGCGCGTAAGATCGAAGAGCTGGCCGAGCTCTGGACGAAGGTGCCGCCGCCGCCCTCGCAGTACGCGAGCGATGTGCCGCCCGCACTCGATGCGCTGATCGCGTCGTTGCTCAGCCCCGATCCGCTCGCGCGGCCGAGTAGCGCAGCGGCAGTGATCGACGCGCTCACTTTGATCGGAGAGCTCCCGTCGGACGAGCAGCAAGCCGCTCAGAGTTATCTGCTCAGTAGTGCGCTGGTCGGTCGGGAGCGCGAGCAAACCTGGTTTCGCAAGCGACTCGATCGCGTGCGCGAAGGCAAAGGCGCGCTCGTGCTGATGACGGGTGCGCCCGGGGTTGGCAAGACGCGGCTGCTCCACGAGCTCGCGCTCGATGGCCAGCTCGAAGGGTTAGTCACGGTCAAAGCCGATGGGCAGGCGACACCCGAGCCATTTGGAGTGGCAGTGCTCCTCGGTGTCGAGCTGCTGCGCGCGAATCCGGATCTGGCGCAGCGCGCCGCAAGCCCTTACGCCGCCTTGCTCGGGCAGCTCTCGGATGGGTTGCGAGAGCGGCTCGGCGAGTCGCAGCCGGTCAACATCGCGTTCGATCCGTCCGAGCGGCGTGCGCGTTATCTCGAAGCACTGCACGAGTGGTTCGTCGCGGTCGCGCGCGACCAGCCGATCTTGGTCGCGGTCGACAACGCGCAAGCGGTCGATTCGAATTCCGCGGCATTTTTGGCCGCACTGGCGCACGCATCGACCGAGCAGCCGATCCTGCTCTTGCTCACGCAGCGCACCGGCGACAGCGTGAGTGCGCTCGAGCAAATGCGTGCCCTGCGCCGGCACGCCAATCAACTGAAGCTCGGCGCGTTGACGCTGCTGGACTGCGAAGCGCTCACAGGCTCGCTCTTCGGCGACGTGCCGAACCGCCTGCGCATGGCGCACTTGCTGTACGAGCGGAGTGGGGGAAATCCGCGCTACTGCCTCGATCTCGCGGAGCTCCTCGTGCGGCGTGGCATCGCGAAGTATGCCGCTGGGACCTGGGTACTGCCGCAGGACGTCGCAGAAGACGAGCTGCCGAGTCGTGTCGAAGACGTCGTCGCGTCACGCCTGAGCGAGCTCACCGGCGCGGCGCGCGATCTCGTCGAGACGCTGAGCGTCGACGGGTCGCCGGTCGCGGTCGACCGCTGCGAAGCGTTGTCGCCCGGCCGCACGCCGGCCGAAGTCTACGAAGCGCTCGATGAGCTGGTCGCGGAACAGATCTTGATCGTGGACGGGGAGCGCTACCAGTTCCGGCAGGAATCGCTGCGGACCGCCGTGCTCGCCCAAATGGAGGAGAGTCGCCGCCGTGAGCGGCATCTCCAGATTGCTGACGACTTGCTCGCGCGCGATCCGCCCTACAGCACGCGCGTCGAGGCGGCGTGGCATCTGGTGCGGGGGGGTCACGAAACCCGTGGCGCCGACTTGATCGTGCGCTCGGGCGTCGACTACATGACGGACCAGCACGCGTACGACAGCACGCCGCAGGTCGTAGCCGCGCTGCAAAAGGCGCTCGAGATCTACGAGCGGCAAGGGCGTTCGAAGTACGAGATCGCGTCGGTGATGCACGCGTTGGTCCCGCTCGGCTTCTTCTCCGATTGGCGGATCATGCGCGATCACTCCGAGCGCGGGCTCGCGCTGTGCCTCGAGACGACCGGGCTCAGTCGCGCGCAAAAGCTGTCGAAAATTATCGGGAAGAAAGCGGGCCTCGCGCTCGCGCTCGGATCGGCTCACCTGCGCATCGAGCGTGAACGCAAAAAAGGCCTCGCGTACGATCTCAAGACCGGGATTCGACGGACCTGCGGCATTGCTCCTGGCGCGATCGGCATGGGAGCCGTGTCTTTCGACGGAGCTGCGATCGAGCGCATGGCCGACATGCTCGCGCCGCTCGAGCTGCTCGGTAAGCCCGACCAGATCCCGAACTTGATGTTTCGGTTCGTGATGGCTCAAGTGCTCTTGTCTCAGGACCGAATCGAAGAGGCGAACCGAGCGCTCACGGAGCTCGCGCCCTACTTTCGGCGGCCCGACATCGTGAAAGCAGTGGGCGACGGGCAGAGTCGCGGAATGTACGGCGGCGTGATCTACACGCTCGCGATCGTCTGCTGTTTCCAGTTCGGTGCGCGTCCGCTCGAGCTCGCCGCAGAGATGCAGACGCTTCGGATTTCGGTGTGGGAGGCTTCAGCGGAGCAGGTCCGCGTGCTCTATCACGCGAACCGTGGCGAGTCCGAAGACGTGCAGCGGTGTCGTGTCCGGTTCGATCTGTTTGCGACGCGCGGCGACTCGACGTGGCAGTCCGAGATCTTCTTTCCGGCCGTGTTGATGGACGCGGACCTGTTGGTCCGCGATACGGTCGCGGCCCGACGTAACGCCGAGCAACTCGCTCGCCGCGCCGCGCACATTCCATCGCTCCAGCGTTACGCGCGCGTTGCGATGGCTGGCTATCTCAGCTTGCGCGGTGATCTCTCGGGCGCCATCCAGATGTTCGAAGAGGATCTTCCCTCGTTCAAGCCGCGGACGTGTGTCGGCTGGTTGACCTTGCGCGCGCACTTCGCCGATGCGCTCAATCGCGCGGGACGGCACGCGCGCGCGAAACAGCTGCTGATCGACGCGCTCGCACAAGCCGATCCGTTCGATGCGCGTACGGTCCAACGCACGCTCGAGCCGCAGCGTCAGCTCGCGCTCGCGGAAGCTGGATTGGGCGAACACGCGGCGGCGGTCGAACGTCTGGACGCGCTGCTGACGAAACATGGTCACGACGACAACCGGCTGCTCATCGGTCTGCTCCACAAGGCGCGCGCGGAAGTGGCGCTCGCGATGCGCGACGAAGCGGCGCTCACGCGCCACTTCAAGCAGATGGAGGAGCGGTTTCGGTCGACGCGCAATCCCGCGTTGATCGCGCAAGTCGAGCGATTTGCTGCGCGCGTCCTACGCTCGCGGATGAACGTGCCCGTGGAAGGGAGGGCGGCGGCTGCACGCAGCTTGCTTCCGAAGACGTTTGCGGATCTCACGAGCGCGGCCGATCGATACAAATATGCACTGCAGCTGCTGGTCGAGCGCGCGCACGCGAAGGCGGGATTTTTGTACATGCTGCAAGACGACGGGCTGAAGCTGGTGGCGGCGACGAGCCCTGACGAACCCCCGATCGGGTTCGAGACCGAGCTGCGCGCTTGGGCCCAAGACGCGCGAGATAGTCGGGCACCGAAGTTCGAGCTAGCCGAGGAAGATGGCTTCGAAACGCAGCTGGTCGATATGGCGCAAGCGCCGCTGATCGCGCCGGACTACAGCATCGTGATGCTGACGATGCGACGAGACGATCTGCCGGTCGTCGTCGGCGGAGTCATTCTCGAAGCAGGTGAGCGCGCGGAGCTCGGGTCCACGTTTTTGGAAGACGTCGCGGTGGCGCTGCACGATCGCGCCATGGTCTCGACGGCGTTCTGATCAGGGTGGTGCGGTGTCGAGCATCTTCTGCTTGACGACCCACTTGCTGTCTTTGCAGAGCGTACAGGCGGGGCCGACGAACCACGACGCGAGCGACGCGTCGCTCATCAAACGCCAGCGTAGCCAGGCCGCTGCTGCAGGATTGATCTGGTTCGCGTAGGTACCGAGGATGCCGAGGTGGTCGCCTGGGAAAACGCCGTAGAACACAGGAACGTTCGCCATCTGGAAGTCGGTCTCGCAGTTGGCGTGGGCGATGTCGGAGTCGTCGCCGCAGAAGAACGCGGCGGGTTTCTTGAGGTTCGGCACGACGGCCTTGTCCATCGCGCCGCCGGAGATGTGAACCGTGGTCGTGATGCGCGGGTCGTTTGCGATCTCGAACGTGCCGAGCGATCCGAGCGAGTAGCCCATCGACGCGACCTTGGTCGCGTCGAGCTTTTGGTAGAACGGGCTGCCCATGCGAGTGTTTTCCATCTCGAGCCAATCGAGACCCGACTTCATCTGTGCGCTCGTCACGAACGAGTTGTTGCTCGCGATGACGACAAAGCCTTGCGATGCGAGGAGCGGTAGGAGCGTGAACAATGGCGGCGTCGTGGTCGCCCCGTTGCCCCACGTGATGAACGGGTGTTTGAGGCCGTCGCGGCCGAGATCTTGCGGGTAGAACAATGTGTAGCCGCCGCCCGGGCCGTCGTTATTCTTCGTCATCGGCATGAACGGACCGTTCTTGCCGAAGTCGGTGACCGCGGGCCAGCTGCCGGTGGAAGTGCTGCCGGCTGCGCCCGTGCCGGCCGCGCTCGTTCCACCCGCACCCGCGGCTGCGCTCGTGCCGCCGCTGCCAGCTGCAGGAGCACCGCTGCCACTCGTCGCTGCCATGCCGGAAGCTCCGGCGCCGCCTGCCGTCGTGCCCGCCGTGCTGGTCGAGCCTGCG
>Ga0193752_1002041_pt1 | contig 15678 bp, 13 predicted proteins | sample H1c1metaG_FD_144924 | JGI IMG/M metagenome (GOLD analysis project Ga0193752, IMG submission 144924) | Soil microbial communities from a riparian zone of the East river system, Colorado, United States - H1c1 | ecosystem: Environmental > Terrestrial > Soil > Riparian zone | place: USA: East River... | reverse complement strand
GTCTGCACGGTGAGCTTCTGCTCCGCGCGCGCCGCTTCGACCACGGCTTGCGCGCTCGCCTTGGCAGAGCGCGCCTGGCTCAGCTCGTGATCGCTCGACAGACCTTTTTCGCGCAGCCGCATCACCTGCGCTTCGTTGCGCTTGGCTTCTTCGAGCGCGGCACGCGCTTGCGCCGCGCGGCCGGCGGCAGCTTCGACCGCCGCCTGTGCGCTCTTCACGGTCAGCTCGGCAGCGCGCTCATCGAGCGACGCGAGCGGCGCGGCCGCTTCGACCCGCTGGCCGGTCTGCACGTGCACCGCAGTGAGCCGGCCCGAGATCGGCGCCGGCACCTCGACGCGGCTGCGCACGTCCAGGCTGCCCGATGCCTCAACCACCTGAATCAAGGTCCGGCGCTTCAACGCGTCGGTCCGGTAGACCTCGATCACGGGCTCGGGGCGGGTGAACCACACCACACCCGCCGCGATTCCGATCGCGACTACGACCAACATCACGATCCGGCGGATGCGCGCGGCCCGCTCGAGATTCGGTATTTGGAGGCGGTGACCGCCCCCCTGTCGTACCTGGTCGTTCACGCGCCCATTCATACACCAACTTGAAGCGCCGAGCCCGCACTCCGCGCCCAGAGATTGAGCGGACTCGCTTAGAATCGGTGGGCTGCGGTGGGCTGCCGCGTTCGAAACGGAGAGCTTTGGATGGACTATCGAAGTGTTGCGCTGCGTGAAATTGGTTGGGGCGGAACGGTCGTTGCGCTCGCGAGCATCGGGCTCGCGTCATGCGTCGGCGGCGGTGGTGGCGGCGGTTGCCCGCAGCTCGACGGCACCTGGATGGTCACCGGCTCGTGCGTCGACACGGCGGGCATCAGCTGCGAGATAAACCAAGAGGAAGACAGCTGCTCGATCACGCTCTCGTGCTCCGACGGGCGAACGCTGATGGGCAGCGTCAGCAAGAGCTCGGCGAGCTTCCGCGACGAAGACGTCAGCTGCACCGGTCAGCTCGATGACCTCGACGACGAGGGCAGCGGCTTTATCAACCCCACGATCGACGGCAGCTGCACGCCGACCGGCGGCGAGATGTGCGACATCGACGCGCGCTGCCAGAGCGGCAACTGCACGATCCCCGAAGACGACGACGACGATAACGACGAAGGCGACTCCGGCTCGGGCGGCAGCGCAGGCGTGTCGGCAGGCTCGGGCGGCGCGAGCGGCAATGGCGGCAATGGCGGCAGCTCCGGCGTGTTCGGCGGCTCGCCCGCGGGCACAGGCGGCACCAGTGGCGAAGGCGGCAGCTCCGGTGTGTTCGGCGGCAGCAGCGGCATCGGCGGCGAAAGTGGATCGACGCCCGCGGGCACCGGGGGCATCGGCGGCGAAGCCGGCGTCGGCGGCTCCGGCGCGGGTGTGATCGATCCCGCGGCCTGCTCGTCTTGCGTCGACACCTTCTGTCAGAGCGCCCTGGCGAGCTGCACGGAAGAAAACGGCTGCTTGACCGCGCTCACCTGCACGATCGGCAGCGGCTGCTCGCAGGACAACGGCGATTGCATCCTCCAATACTGCGAGGGCGTGGCCACGTTTACGCCCGACGGCGAAGCCGCGGTCGAAGCCGTTTCGATCTGTATGGGCGAGACCTGTTTGGGCGAGTGCACGGCGAGCGGTCCGGTGGCTGGCAGCGGTGGCATCGGCGGCATCGGCGGTGAAGGCGGCGTCGGCGGCGTGCCCCCAGGCCCCGGTGGTTGCAGCGACGATTGCCAGTACCCCGCGGACGGCGACTGCGACGACGGCGGACCCGACTCCGACTTCAGCGGGTGCTTGTACGGCACCGACTGTACCGACTGCGGTCCGCGCGAGCCCGGCAGCGGCGGATGACCTGAATCAGCTAGCGAGTTAAAGCATTGAGCCCGATCGACTCGCGTCGATCGGGCTCAAGCTTTAATGGCGCGTGATCAGCGCTAGCGCTTTGGGGGAATGAACGGGTGCGAGCTGCTCAAGCCGCCGTCGACGACGAACGCTTGGCCGTTGACGTAGCTGGCCTCGTCGCTCGCGAGGAACAACGCCATCGTGGCGATCTCGTCCGGCGCACCCGCGCGGCCGAGCGCGCACATCTGGCCGACGCGCGACTCGCTGCCCTTAGCGCGCGCGTAATCGAACATCGGCTTGGTCATGCCGGTCTCGATCAAGCCCGGGCAGATCGCGTTGAAGCGCACGCCGGTGTAGCGCAGCAGGTTCGCGCTGCTCTGCACCATGTTGATGACCGCAGCCTTGCTCGCGCTGTACGGCAAGCCGCCGGCGCCGGCGCGCAGGCCTGCGACCGACGCCGTGCAGATGATCGAGCCGCCGCCTTGCTTGACCATGTGCGGCTGCGCGTACTTGATCGCCAGGAATGGGCCGATCAAGTTGACGCGCAGGATCTCGTTGAAGAGGTCCACGGTCATGTCATCGAACGTCTGCAAGCCGCCGCTGATGCCGGCGTTCGCGTAGACGACGTGCAAGCCGCCGAGCTCGCTGATCGCGCGCTCGACCAGGCCCTTCACTTGCGCTTCGTTCGCCGCGTCGGCCTGCACGGCGATCGCCGTGCCGCCCTCGGCTTTGATCATCGCTACGGTCTCTTCGACCGCCGCGGTGATGTCGCTCGCCAGCACCTTCGCGCCCTCGCGCGCGAACAGCGCCGCGCTCGCGCGGCCGATACCGCTGCCTGCGCCGGTGACGATCGCTACTTTACCTTTGAGTCTGCTCATATCCGTTCCTTCACTCCGTGAGCTTCTTGCCTTCGGCGGCGAGCTTCTCGAGCAGCGCAGCCGGCTTCCAGAAGTCGCTCTGGTCGTCGGCTTGCAGCTTCTTCAGCTTGGCCACGATCTTGTCCAGGCCGACGTCGTCCGCCCAGCGCATCGGGCCGCCGCGGTACACCGGGAAGCCGTAGCCGTTGACCCACACCACGTCGATGTCGCTGGCGCGCAGCGCGATGCCCTCTTCGAGGATCTTCGCGCCCTCGTTGACCATCGGCAGCATGCAGCGGTCGAGGATCTCCTCGTCGCTGATCGCGCGGCTCGCAAAGCCCTTCTCTTTGTTGAACTGCTCGATCAGCTCTTTGACCTTGGCCGACGGCGACTTCTCCCGCGTCTCGGCGTCGTAGTCGTAGTAGCCGGCGTTCGTCTTCTGGCCGCGACGGCCGAGCTCGCACAGCCGCTCGCGGACCGTCTCGCCCTTGCTCTTGGCCGCGTCCCAACCGATGTCGAGGCCCGCGAGGTCGCTCATCGCAAACGGGCCCATCGGCAAGCCGAAGTCGTACAGCACGCGGTCGACGTCCCACGGCATCGCGCCCTGCGTGATCAGCTTGTTCGCTTGGTCGCGGCGCGCGTACAGCATGCGGTTGCCGACGAAGCCGTAGCAGACGCCGACCAGCACCGGGATCTTGCCGATCTGCTTGCCGATGGTCATCCTCGGGCCGCTTGGTGACGCTGGCGATCTCGTTCAAGTCGAGGCCGCTGGTGTTGCTGGCCAGGATCGCGCCCGGCTTGCACACGCGATCGAGCGTCGTGAAGATCTCCTTCTTGAGCGGCATGCTCTCGAACACCGCTTCGATCACCAGGTCGCACGGCGCGAAGTCTTCCATCGACAGCGAGCCGGTGAACAGCGCCATGCGCTTCTCGACGTCCTCTTGCTTAAGGCGGCCGCTCTTCACGCTCCGTTCATAATTCTTGCGGACGGTCGCGATGCCGCGGTCGAGCGCGTCCTGCTTGACCTCGACGAGATGCACGGCGATGCCGGCGTTCGCGAAGCACATGCCGATGCCGCCGCCCATCGTGCCCGCGCCGAGGATGCCGACCTTCTTGATCACCCGCGTGGGCGTCTCCTTCGGGACGTCCGGGATCTTCGCGGCCTCGCGCTCGGCGAGAAAGTAGTAGCGCTGCGCCTTGGACTGCGTGCCGTTCATCAGCCCCAAGAAGCGCTCGCGCTCGTACGCCAGGCCTTCTTCGAATGGCTTCTCGACCGCCGCCTGCACGCAGTCGACGATCGCCAGTGGCGCCTCGAAGCCGCGGCTCTTCTTCTGAAGAGCCTTCTTGTACGCGCTGAACAGCTCGGGCTTACCGCGGTCGGCCGCGATCTTGTCTTCACGGTCGCGCACCTTAGCCAGCGGCTTGCCCTTCGCGACGGCATCGCGGGCAAACGCGATCGCGTCGTCGAGCAGCGCGTCCTCGCGCACGACTGAATCCACCAAGCCGCCTTCGAGCGCGGACTTGGCGCTGATCGGATCGCCGCTCGTGATCATATCGAGCGCGCGCTGCGCACCGAAGATGCGCGGCAAGCGCTGCGTGCCGCCGGCGCCCGGTAAGATACCGAGCTTCACCTCGGGCAAGCCGAGCTTCGCCGACGGAACCGCCACGCGGTAATGACACGTCAGCGCGACCTCGAGCCCGCCGCCGAGCGCCGTGCCGAAGATCGCGGCGACCACCGGTTTGTCGCTCTCCTCGATGGCCGCCAGCACCTCGGGCAGCGTTGCGCCCTCGGGCTTCTTGCCGAACTCGCGGATATCCGCGCCGGCGATGAAGGTCTTAGCCTTGCACGCCAGCACGATCGCCTTGAACGCGGCGTCGCCGCGCGCGCGCATGAAGTTTTCGACCAACCCGTCGCGCACCGCGCGACCGAGCGCATTGACCGGCGGGCTATCGACCCAAATCACCGCCACGTCGCCGCGCGCCTCGAGCGAGATCACCTGTTCCGTCGCCATTTCAAATTCCTCCGAAGCCCACCGAAATTCCGCCTGCTCGCGCATGCGGTCTACACCAGCCCGCGCCCGCTGCGGCAGCGGAAACCACGCGTTTTAGATAGCCACGGCTTAGCTCGGAGCTGAGCCCCTGCCCGCTTCCGGATAAGCGAGCCGGTTGGTGTTCCACTTCTGAGCTAGGCTCGCCCGCGGGTGAGAGGTGGGCAGGCATGAAGTTGGATGACGGTTTGTGGTCCGCGGCTCGGTGCAGCCGCCTTTCGCGCGTAATTCTCGGCAGAACGTGGCTCATCGGCTTGCTCCTCGCGCTCGCGGCCTGCGCCGAAGGTGTGCCGCCGTTCGGCACGCCGGCTGCCGGCGGCAGTGGTGGCAGCGGCACATCCGGCATGGGCGCGAGCGGCAGTAGCGGCAGTAGCGGGAGCAGCGGCTCGGCGGGCACGAGCGGCTCGGGCGGGCGAGCGGGCGCGAGCGGTAGCGGCGTGAGCGGCTCGAGCGGCACCGGCGGCACGAGCGGAGCGAACGGCATGGGCGGCACCGGCGGCGAGGTCGTGCCCTGCGATGTAGCGATGTGCCCAGACCCACCGCCGCCGTTTCCATTCGTGCCCGCGCCCGCCGCTTGCTGCAAAGACAATGGCCAATGCGGCGCGGTCGATCTGTTCGGCGGCTGCGCCTAACAAATTATTAAATCGATCTCATATCCATTTTCGCCTCATCCCGCAGAACGTGGGTGCGGAAGCAAGCGCAACAGGCGGCATCTGCCGACAGCTTGGTCACGAGACGAGGACGGTGGCATGCTGCGCCCCTCTTTACCTGGAGGGATCATGACTGCTCGCGCTTTGCTCATGCTGTTCGCCTTGGCTCTGCTCGTTTCGCCGGTGGCTCACGCCGAAGACGTCAAGGCCAAGCCGGTCGCGCCGCCGCCACCGAGCGGGGCGGAGGTGGGCCAAGCGGTCGACGCGATGGCCTCGAGCTGCAGCAAGGCGCTCGCGCTGCAGACCGAGATCTCGACGCTCGCCACCAAGGTCAAGACTTCGAAGGCCGCGCGCATCAAGAGCAACGGCGAGATGAAGAAGAAGCTGCGCGCCGTAAAGGCGTCGCACGGCAAGGTGACGCGCGCCGCCAAGAAGCCAGGCACGGATGCAGCCGCGCTCGCGGAGACCGCGCGCACCGACTATGAGAGCGCGCTCGCCGAGAGCAAGACGTTCGAGGTCGAGACGCAGGCGATTCAGTCCACCGAGGACCAGCTGATCGCGCTGGTCAAAGCGGCCGAGGAAGCCTCTACCGCCTGCACCACGTACGAAGCGACGGTGCGCGCCGCCGCCACGCAAGCCCGGAAGGCCGTGACCGAAGCCAAGCGGCACGCCGCGAAGGCGCGGCAGATGGCTGCGGTCCGCCAAGAGAAGGCGCTCGCTGCGGATCGGGCCAAGCTTGCCAAGGACCTGGCCGCGGCGAAGCTCGAGACGGAGAGCGCGCGCACCGAGCTCGAGACGATGAAGAGTGAAGCGGCCAACCAGCCTGCGCCGGGCGCAGCGCCGGCGACGCCAGCTCCGAACGCAGCCAACCAAGGCAAGAAGGGCGAAGCGCCCGGCCAAGTGAAGAAGCCCTAGCCGGCGCAAAAAATCCGCCCGGTGTAGTACGACTCGCTCGCGATGATGATCGACGAGCTCGAGGTCGTGCACCGCGCGGCCGCCAACCGTGACGCAGGCTACGCGGTGATCGCGGCGCCGCATCCTTTGTACGGCGGTAGCCTCGATAACCCGGTGGTCGACGCGCTGGCCGATGGCTTCGAAGCGCGCGGCGTAGGGACGCTGTGCTTCAACTATCGCGGGATCGGCCAGAGCGCGGGCAGCGCTTCGGACAGCGTGCCGCGCGCCGCCGAAGACTACGCGCGCATCGTGGCGTGGGCGCGCGCGCTGCTCGCCGGCTCGAATGCTCCGCTCTATGCCGCGGGCTATTCGTTCGGTGCGATCACCGCGATCGCGAGCGCGCTCGCCGATGATCCGCGCGCGACGCCGGCGCTGAGCGCGCTCGTGTTGGTCGCACCACCGCTCGGCATGCTCACCGGCGTGGAGCTCGCGCGCACGAGCTGTCGCAGCTTCGTGCTCGTCGGCGGCAGCGATGCGTTCCTTCCGCTGGCCGCAGCGCGCGACTACTTCGCGCGCATCGCGAGCTGCCGCTTGATCGAAAACGACGCCGATCACTTCTTCGCGTACGAGCTCGACGCCGTCCGAAGCTTTGCGAGCAATGCAGTCGCAGCCCCTGGGACAACTGTCCCTCCCTGACTGCTACCGTACGCGTTACGAACGACTAAACTGGCGGCGAAAACCTGATGAGCTGGTCGATCTTTCTTGTGCAAACTCCGGACGGTGGATGGACGCCCGGTATCGGCGATCCAACGTTCATCGGTTGGCTCACCGTCGTCTGCTATTTCGTCGCCGCGTATCAGTGTTACCGCGCATATCAGAAAGCGCGATCCCTTGGACCGAACGCGTATCGGCTCAGTCAGGCGTGGCTCGTGCTGCTCGTCGGGATGGGCTTGCTCGGGATCAACAAGCAGCTCGACCTGCAGTCGCTACTCACGGTAATTGCTCGGCAAAACGCCCACGATCAAGGCTGGTACGAGGACCGGCGCACGTTCCAAGTGGTGCTGATCGCAGCGATCGGCTTGAGCGGGCTGGCAGGCGGCGCGTGGGTCGCTTGGTACATGCGCAAGCATCTAAAGCACTTCGGCATCGCAGCCGCCGGCGCGGTCTTCCTCGTCGTGTTCATCGTGGTGCGCGCGTCGTCCTTTCACCATGTAGACCTGTTGCTTCACGCCGAGGCCATGGGTGTCCGCTTCAACGCTTTATTGGAGCTGTCAGGGATCGCATGCATCGCGCTCAATGCGCGCCGATTTGCACGCAAGCGCCTGCGACAAAAATCCCCTTGAATAGTATTTGCGGACAACCTACTGCGCTGCGTTTCACACGCTTGCCTGGGTCGATCGAGTCGAGTAGCACAGCCACTCGATGATTTTACGGATCGCAGGCCTGCTGCTGCTACTCAGCACTTTGCCGTCGGCCGCGCTCGCTCAAGGTGAGCTCGACCAAATCGACCAAGACAATCTGCTCGGTGAGAACGAGCAAGAGGCCGCACGCAAAGCGTTCAAGGATGGCCGCGTCGCGTTCGAGGCTGGGCGTTTTGCCGAAGCGCTCGAGCGCTTCGAGCACGCCTACTCGCTGAGCGGCCGCAGCGAGCTGCTGTTCAACATCGGGATCGCTGCCGATCGCATCCGCGAGGACGACCGCGCACTCGAAGCCTTCGAGCAGTACTTGGAAGAGACGCCCGACTCGCCACACAGGAAGCAGGTCGAGCAGCGCGTGATCGCGCTGCGCCAAGCGCTGGCCCGCGAGCGCAGCCAAGCGCACGCTGTCGCGCCCACTCCGGCCGAGGTCGCGGCAGCCAACGACAGAGCTCCCGAGCGCTCACCGTTGGGCCCGAGCCCGAGCGATCGCGATGACGGCAGCGTCCTGGGCGAGTGGTGGTTCTGGACCGGCGCAGCCGTGCTGCTGATCGCAGGCGGCGCGACCGCGTACGTGCTGCTGCAGCCCGAATACCAAACCGACCTGCCGAAGCCGAACACCGGCGTCGTCGTGCCGACGTTGAGGCTGGCGCCATGAAGCACACGCTCGCGTGCTTGCTCGTCGCCTGCAGCCTGCTGCTCGCCTGCAAAGAACAAGAGCCGCAGACGCAGGTCATGGTGGTGATCGACGCCGAGCGCTCCGTGCGCTCGCAGGTATTCGACGTCGACATCTCGGTGAAGAGCGGCCAAGGCGCGATCAGCACGTGGTCGCCGCGCTACGAGATGAGCCTGACGCAAGGCAGCGGTGAGGTGCCGTGGCCGCTCGAGGTCGCGTTGATCCCGCGCGACGGCGACACCAGCCGCAACTACCTGGTCGTGGCCACCGCGCGTAATGAGAGCGGCGGCATCCTCGCCGAGGTGCGCGCGATCAGCGGCTACGTCGAAGGCCAATCGCTGAGCTTGCCGCTCGTGTTCGACGCGGCGTGTCTGGAGCGCGAGGACCTCTGTGGCCCAGAGCTGACCTGTCGCGCCGGCGATTGCTACAATCCGTTCGTCGAGCCCTCGTCGCTCCTTCCGTTTCAGCCGGGCTATCGGCCAGGTGACGACCTGTCGACCGCGGGTGAGGGCGGCGAAGGCGGCAGCGGCGGCGAAGGCGGCAGCGGCGGCGAAAGCGGCAGCAGCGGCGAAGGCGGCTCGACCAGCGACGCCTCGGTCATCCCGGATGTCGACGGCGCGATCGACGCGTGCCCCGGCGAGCCCAAGCCGTGCGAGGTCAAGCCGATGATCGAATGCAACGATGAGCGCTGCGCCGGCTGCCCTACGAACTTCCTGCGCGTCGACGACGACCGCTGCGCGCCGCTCTTGATCGGCGTCGGCCTCTCGACGAGCGAGCTCGCACCGGCGCTCGGCACCGATGAGCGGCGCTATAGTATCGCGCTGCCGTTGCTCACCGACTCGGTAACGATCTCACCGCTCGCACCGGACGGCGCGACGATCGAGGTCGACGGTGACCCGCTCAGCGGGAGCAGCTTCACGGCCAGCGACCTGCCGATCGGCGACACGACCTTCGTGCTCGCGCTGCACGCAGCCGGCCACGACACCCGCACGTATACGCTGGTCGTGACGCGCGGCGGCGGGCAGCGCTCGTTCTTGAAAGCGCACAACACCGGCGCCGGCGACAACTTCGGTGCTTCCGTTGCGATGGACAGCGACACGATCGTGATCGGCGCGCCGCTCGAGGACAGCAGCAGCAAAGATCCGAACAGCGACAACAACCTCCGCACAGACAGCGGTGCGGCCTACGTCATGGTGCGCCAAGGCGCTTCGTACACACAGGCGGCGTACCTCAAGGCCGACACGATCCAAGAAAACGCAAAGCTTGGTAGCTCCGTCGCGATAGAAGGCGACGTGATCGCGGTCGGCGCGCCCGGTGAGGCGGCGGGCGGCTCGGCCTACGTGTTCCGGCGCAGCAACGCAGGTGAGTGGGCGTACGAGACTCGGCTTGCCCCGGCACAAGCGGGCGCGGGGCGGTTGTTCGGCGCGGTGCTCGCGCTGCGTGGCGGCGTGCTCGCCGTCGGCGCGCCGGGGGACGATGCGTTCGGCAACGGCGCCGGCGCGGTCTACGTGTACACGAACAGCGGCACCAGCTGGACCGCCTCGCCCATCGTCGAGACGGATACGCCGCAGCCCTTGGCGAATTTCGGCAGCGCGGTGGCGCTGCAAGGCGATGAGCTGATCGTCGGCGCGACCAGCGAGTCGCCCGACGTGTTTCCGCGCGGCGCCGTCCACACCTTCGTGCGCGATGGAAATCGCTACGTCGAGCAGCAGAAGATCACGGACGCCGACACCGGCGCGCTGGACTTCTACGGCGAGACCATCGGGATCGAAGGCGACACGCTCGTGATCGGCGCGCCCGGCGCCTCGGGCACGTCCACCAGCACCGGCCTTATCTATGTGTACACGCGGAGCTCCGAAGGCTGGATGTTCGAGCAGCAGCTCGAAGCGTCCAACCCCGGCGCGGAGGCGCTCTTCGGCCGTCGCCTCGCGTTCGTCAACGGCGTGATCATCACCGGTGCGCCGCAGGACGGCTCGGGCGGACAAGGCGTCGCCGACGACGCGAGCGGCGCGGGCCCCAAAGACAGCGGCGCGGGCTACGCGTTCGCCCGCTCAGGGTCGAGCTGGTCACAGCTCGCGCTGATCAAGGCGGAGCCGCCGGAGGTCGAAGATCTCTACGGCTTCAGCGTGGCAAGCGACGGCGAGATGCTGCTGTTCGGCGCACCGGGCGAGAGCAGCAGCGCCACCGGCGTCGATGGCGACGCCACGCTCAACGGCGCCGAGGGCAGCGGCGCGGTGTACGTGGTGCGCTGAACGCCTGGAGCCATCTTCATCTTGAGCCTGCACGGCACGACGTCGATCGAGCCGCAGCTCTACCGACACGCCGATCGACAGCGGGCAGTCGCGTGATGGATCTGACCGACAGAAGTGACGGCTTTGCATGGCAAAGAACCGTCGCCAGACGATTCTGTCCATGCTCCGCGATTGGGTATAAAGAAACGCTCGATGTCGAGCCGGACGCACCTCCTCGGGCGGAGCGAAGCGCGCGCGGATCGCCGAGCGCGTCCTCGTGATTCATCGCCGGCGATCGCGCGCTCGATCGCGATCGTTTGCCGCAATCTAGTTCACGAATCGAGCGCGCTGCTGTCGATTGGGCGCTTCGAGCTGATCCGTACGCTCGGTCGCGGTGGTAACGGCATCGTATACGAAGCGTTCGATCCGCTGAGGCGCGAGCTGGTGGCGCTCAAGGTGCTGTACGAGCGAGGACCGAGCTACTCGTATCGCTTGAAGCAAGAGTTCCGCTCGCTCGCGGAGCTCCGTCACCCGAGCCTCGTCGCACTCTATGAGCTGTCGGTCAGCCCGGACGAGGCGTACTTCACGATGGAACGCATCGTGGGGCGCGACTTCCTCTCGCACGTGCACGAAACGGTACGGCGCGGGGACGGCGCATTTGCACGCTTGCGCGATGGGCTCGTGCAGTTGTGCGAAGGCGTACATGCCCTGCACTGCGCCGGTAAGCTGCACCGCGATCTCAAGCCTTCCAACGTGCTCGTGACCGACTCCGGTCGCGTCGCGCTGCTCGATTTCGGATTGGCCGGCGACGCGCTCGCACAGCCCGCAACCCCGGAGGGAACGTCGGGCTACATGGCGCCGGAGCAAGCCAGGGGCGCGGCGTGTGAGAGCAGCGACTGGTTCAGCTTCGGTTGCATGCTGCGTCAAGCGCTCGATGTGATCGCAGCGGCACCGGCGAACGGCTGGCGCTGAGGCTGACGAGCGCGGAGCCGGCGCTGCGACCGGGTTTCGCCGAGATCATTGCCACCGTCCGCACGGCGAGCCCACCGTCGCCGCTCAGCCTGGTCACCGCGCACAACGCGTTCTTCGTCGCTCGCCGGCCCGAGCTGGGCGTGCTGGCCGACGCGTTGGAGCGTAGCGGCGCTCAGCCCGTCGTCTTGTTGCTGCGCGGCGAATCGGGCGTCGGCAAGAGCGCGCTGCTTCGTCAGTTCGCGAGCACCGTCGAGAGCGCGCGGGCCGAGCGCCCGGCGCTCGTGCTGCGCGGGCGCTGCTACGAGCGCGAGTCGCTGCCGTACAAAGCGCTGGACAGCATGGTCGACGAGCTCAGCCGTGTCTTACTGGCGCTGCCCAGCGATCACTCCGCACGCCGGCGCGCGCACGCTGACCCGGCGTTGATCGCGCTCTTCCCGGTGCTCGGCCGGGTGCCTTGGTTGCTCAGCGATCCTGCGAAGCTCGCCGCGATGCATCCGCTCGAGCTGCGGTCGCGCGGCGCCGCGGCGCTGCGCGGCTTGCTCACCCAGCTCGCGACCGATCATGCGTTGGTCCTATGCATCGATGATCTGCAGTGGTCGGATGCCGACAGCGGAACGCTGCTCGGCGCGCTCTTGTGCGAGGAGGACTCGCCGAACATCTTGCTCGTCGCCACCGATCGCACCGATATGCGCGCGACCAACCCCGCGATCGCTGCGCTGCAAGGCGTTGCCGAGCTCGCACCGCGCCCGCTATGCGTGGAGGAGCTGCGACTCAAGCCGCTCGGACCCGACGACAGCGTCGAGCTCACCCGAGCGCTCGTCGCCAGCTTTCCGAGCATGGATGTGCGGCCCGACGAGATCGCTCGTATTTGCGTCGAGGCTCGCGGCAATGCGCGGGTCTTGAGCGAGCTCGCTCGCTGGGCTGGTGAGCGCACGGCGGCGACCGCGCGCGCGCGCCAAGCGCTGACGATGGAAGCGTTGCTCACGCACCGGCTGCGCGAGCTCTCGGCCGCTAGCTTGACCATCTTGAAATTGGTCTGTGCCGCCGGCCGTCCGCTCTCGACGCGGGTGATCGCTGCGGCCGCGGAGCTCGGCATCGAGTGTCACGCGCATGTAAAAGCGCTGCGGGCCGGGTGCTTACTGCGCGCCGTGCTCCGTGGGGAAGACGAATGGCTCGAGCTCGAGCACGACCGAATCGGTGAAGCGATCTTGGCGCGCACCGGCCACGAGGCGCGCGTCGAGCTGCACGTGCGGCTGATCGGTGCCCTGCAAGCCGAGCATGGCGACACCAGCGAGCCGCTGATCGATCAGTACCTCGGGGCGGGTCTGCCGCTGCAGGCGGCGCGGTGCGCGCGCCATGGCGCGGATGCCGCCATGGCGGCGCTCGCGTTCACGCGTGCCGCGCGATTGTACGAGCAGGCTCTGGAGCTAGGGGCGTTCAGCTGCGAAGAACGCGCAGCGCTCCATCGTGATCATGCGGTCGCGCTCGACCACGCGGGTCGCGGGCTCGAGTCGGCGAACGCTTATCGAGCGGCCGCGGCGCTGACCCGCGAGCCGCTGGCAGCTGCACCGCTCGAGCAACGCGCGGCAGACCAGCTCCTGCGCAACGGCTCGTACCGCGAAGGCGAGGTCCAGCTGCGCCGCGTCTACCATGCGCTCGGGCTCAGCTGGCCGCGGAGCCGACTTTCGCTGGTGCTCGCGATCGGGCGGCTGCTTCTGCCTTCGGCGCTTCGACGCATGAGTGAGAGAGAGCGCGCGGTCAGCGTCGCGGTGCACCGCTTGCGCGCCGAGGTACTCTCGGCGGCGGGCCGTGGCCTCGAGAACTACGATCTATTGCGCGCAATTTACAACGCTCTGCTCTGCTTCAATGAAGGCGAGCAACTGGGCGACCCGGGATGGCAGGCCCGAGCTCGAGGCTCGCGCGGGCTCATGCGCAGCATGTCCTTGTGGCCAGGCGGCGTTGCCCGCGGGCTCCACGAGCTCGAGAGCGCGTGCACGACGGCAGCAGAGGTCGGTGACGCAGCGGCTCGCGCCGAGATCGAGCGGCAGCTTGCCGTCGCTCACTACGTTACGGGCCGATCGCGGGAGGCGCTCGATGCGGCGAACCGCTGCGAAGCCCAGCTGCGTCTCTTGCCGAACACGACCTTCGACATCAACAACGCCGTGGCCATCATCGGCGCGTCGCTGTTCGACCTCGGTCGATTGCGCGAGGCGCGCCAGCGCTGGCACACGCTGACGCACGCCGCGCGCTTACACGGGGACCTCGTAACGATCGTTTGGGTCCACACCCACCCCGCGCAGCTCGGCGTATTGCTTGCGACCGAGGAACGCGCCCGAACCCAGGCTATCCTCGATCGCGCCGCCGGCTTACGTGCCGCACACCCGCGCTACTTCGTGTTGAGCTGGACGCACGCCGCATGCAGCCTGGAGCACGCAGCGTATTGGGGTGCACCCGGAGACGCGTTGCGCGTCTTGCAGCGCGAGCAGCTGGCGCTGTTTGGCCCACGCGTCTCGATCATGCGAAGCAAAGCGCGGATGCTGCGCGCGCGCGCGTGTGTGCTCGCCGCGTCGGCGCTCGCTCCGGGCCGCGCTCGACGCCGCCGTTCTGCGCTGGTCGCGCAACCCCAACTGCCGCGGTTTCTCGTGGTTGCTCAGCGCAGCCATCGCGCTGCTGCGCGAAAAGCCAGCGCGTTCGATCGCGCATTTGGATGCGGCCCGCCGCGCGTTCGACGGCTGCGAAGCTCGCCTGATGTCGGCCGCAGCGCGGTATTGCAAGGGTGTGCTGCTCGGTGGTGAGGCGGGGGCCTCGCTGAAGGGACCCGCGCTCGCCGCGTTCCAAGAGCAGGGCGTCATCGATCCACCGCGCTACATCGCATGGCTCGCCTGCGGCTTTGGCGAGCGACTCGCCCACGAGCAGCCATGAACGAGCAGGCGACCGATCTGGATCTCTTTGCGCACTGGAGCGCGGGCGATAACGCCGCGGGCGGCGCGCTCATCAAGCGTCACTTTTCGGCGCTTCACCGCTTCTTTTCGACCAAAGCGCATGGCCACGAAGAAGACCTGATTCAAACGACCCTCGTCGCGTGCATCGAGGCACGCGACGCGTTTCGAGGCGAGTCGAGCTTTCGAACGTACCTACTCAAGATCGCGCGCTTTCAGCTCTTTTCGCACTACCGAAAGCTGTACCGCCGGCAGGATATCGATTTCACCACGACTTCGATCTGCGATCTCGGAATCTCGCCCAGCGGTGCGCTGCTGCAGCGCGAGGAGAGCGAGCTGCTCGCGCGCGCGCTCCAGCTCGTGCCGCTCGATCAACAGATCGCGCTCGAGCTGACTTATTGGGAGGAGCTCGCTGCGGCTGAGGTCGCCCAGGTGCTCGGTATCCCCGAGAACACCGTGTACAGCAGACTTCGCAGAGGCAGAGCCCAGCTGCGCGAAGCGCTCGAGCGCCTCTCGCCCGTTGCGGAAGAGCGCGAGCGAACGCTGGCGCTGCTCACCGGCAGCGACGGCGAGTGAGCGCTCGCCGGCCTACGGCGGTGAACACGAGCGCGATCGAAAGCCAAGACAGCCCGGTCGTCGCCGGCGCGGTGGTGACCGAGCATCCTGCGGCGCCGCGGAACGGCTCGAGCGCTCGGCACGGATCGCCACAGGCGGCTCGGCACAGCGAGCTCTCGTCGGGCCTCAGCAGGCATAGCTCGCGCACCGCGCGTGCCGCGTATGCAAACCTTTCCTCGGCTCGGTCGCTGCTCGTGCGCTTCGCGCGCAGGCACGCGCCGTCCTCGACCAGATCTTCTCCGCCACCGAAGAGCACGCCGAGCAGCGCGAGCTCGTCATCGAACGCTGCGCCTCCTGAGCCGCCTTTAGCCGTGTCGGTGTCCGCCACGAAGTGATCACGCTCGGCGACGCGCAGCTGACGAATCGAAGCGCCGGCATCGACCTTGATCGGAATGCCCTCGCTCGCGCCAGCAGAGATCAATGGGTCACCGATCTTCGCGCTGTCGATCGACATGCGAATCGGCGCAGGCTCGCGCGGCAAGCGCGCGGCGCGGCCGAGCCGGACGAAGGCGTAGTCCAACGTCGCGCGAC
>Ga0193752_1002040_pt1 | contig 15680 bp, 10 predicted proteins | sample H1c1metaG_FD_144924 | JGI IMG/M metagenome (GOLD analysis project Ga0193752, IMG submission 144924) | Soil microbial communities from a riparian zone of the East river system, Colorado, United States - H1c1 | ecosystem: Environmental > Terrestrial > Soil > Riparian zone | place: USA: East River... | reverse complement strand
CCCGATAGTTCCAGAATCGCCCGGCCGGTAGTGCTTCGCAAGCACGCGGCGCACGACATCCTTGTCGATCTCGACGCCGAAGGTATGAGCGATCTGCTGGGCGATGCGCACACAACCGAACCTGGGGTTGCAGCGTTTCATCTCAATGACGGCCCGTTGTTTCCCGCGACCGAACTGGCACTGGGGACTGACCGAAAGTTTGCGCCCGCGGGCCTTAAACGAGTTCGCTGGCGCAGCGTGGCGAGCATCCGGATTATATTTCGCGACGCGTTTGTTTCCGCCGGGTTGCCTTATTTCAATCCGCACAGTTTCAGGGATGCGCTGGTTCACCTTAGCCAGTCACTTTGCCAGACTCTTGAAGAATACAAGGCGGTAAGTCAAAACCTTGGCCATGGCGATGTTCTGACGACACTGAATAGTTACGTAAAAGTGTTTACCACGCGGCAAAGAGAGATCATCGCAAATTTAGCGAAATCACAGCCTGCGTCAGAGCCAAACGTCAACGAACTAGTCAAAATGCTTGTGAACAAAATGCGCAATGGCAGCGAATTTGGGATCAAATGGCGTGAATGTCGGGATTTTCCTGAAGAATGTAGGACTCCGTCTGATAGTCAATGCAAAAAATATTGATGAGAATGTCATCATCGTAACGACATCGCAGGGCTACAGTGGTTCGCCGGCGCGAAATTTATAGAGGTTTTGAAATTAAGGCATCTTCGCAGGCGGTGGCGAAGGGCTACACTGCGACGGCCACTGTTGCGCGCCTGTCATCCTCTAAAGAGGTGAACGTACAGTCCCCTCCCCGAGTTTTTAGTACCGCGGGCGCTGATGTCCGTAACCTAAGCGCATGAACAAGCTACCGCCAGGTAACGCCGCGTGCATAGTGGCATGTCTATTCTTAGCTTCTTGTGGGTTTGTGCCCAAGTACCATGCGTCCGGTCACTTGTTCGGACAGCGCATTGAGACGACAGTTGATTCAGACCCAGCTCGTTATTATTTGGAAAATTATCTACAAGGCAAGCACGAGAACCGCGATTTGAGCGACACGATCGCAGCGCTGCACAACAGGTTCGTTCAAGCGACGCCGTCGCGCGACGAACTGAAAGAGATTTCGCATGCGTTTTCTGTTGACTTTGCGTCGTTATTTCTCGCGTACCGTCTTTTGGCAAACGAATGCAATAGCGTGTTGAATCAATCTTTTGTACGCTACATGAACAACGGGCGTGCCGTTGACGAAAGTGTTGTTTCCTTATACAGGGTGCTTTTCGTCCCTGGGTGGAATTACGAAAAAAACGGGCATGAAAACGGCGCAGATTTTGCACGCCCGCGGCAACTTGCCTCCGAGCTTGGACTTGAAAACCATCTAGTTGAGCTGCTGCCGATCGGCTCTGTCGAGCAGAACGCAGATATTTTGGCTGCGGAAATTGTGAGGTACAGCCGAGCCGATAAGGAACTGATCATCGCCGGCGCGAGTTCTGCCGGACCCGCTATTCATCTGGCATTGAGCGAACTGCTCGACGAGAAGGCTTTAAGTTCAGTGAAAGTATGGCTCAATCTCGGCGGCATTCTCCAAGGCAGCCCTCTCGTTGACTACGCCGAGGCGCGGCCCGGGCTGCTCAATGTGGTGGCTTGGTTTAAGGGCTTCGAAAAGGAAGCAATTCTCAGCATGGGCGCGAACCGAAGTAGAAAGCGGTTCGCGCGTCTGGAGATGGACTCCGACATCCTTGTTATTAACTACTTGGGCATTCCCTTGTCGGGACAACTCAGTCAGCACTCCACAAACACGTATCCACTTTTGAGATCGAACGGCCCAAACGATGGCCTGACCTTGCTCGCTGATGCGATCGCCCCGGATAGTCTGACCGTTGTTGCTCTGGGGAGCGATCATTTTTTTGCAGAGGACCCCAACATCGACGTGAAAACAGTCGCGCTGATGAAGTTGATAGTTACGCATCTGCAGAACCCTAGAACAAGCAGTTCGAACCGATGTCCTCGCCTTCGCCTCGGTAACGGCTGAACTGCAGCCTAGTGGCATTCCAGCCGCAACACCGCAGGTGCTTTCCAGTGCAATCGCCGGCGGCAACAGCAGCAGCGGCGCGGGCTTGAGCGAAGGCTTGGGTAAGGAAACCGCCTTTTTTTACACGTTTTTCGGACGCGTAAAGAATTGAGCACTTTTCTTTACACGTTGTGACATCGGCATTCTCGAAGGTGGAATCGCGCTGCCGCAATCAGTTTTATGCTTAAATAAAAATTTGTTTAAAAACAAATACTTACGTTAATATCTCGAATGAAAGACGATTTGCTTTCAAGCGGGAATCGTCGTCCTTGCAGAACCAGTCGGAGTCGTTGAACGGCGGGTTAGCCAGCACGTAGTCGGCGCGCAGATCAGGATGCAGATCGCGACGGAAGGTGTCGGCGTTTTCGGCGCCGAAGTCCGCTTCGATGCCGCGCAGCGCGAGGTTCATGATCGCCAGCCGCCGCGTGGTGGGATTGCTTTCCTGTCCGTAGATGCTGATATCGCCGAGCGTGCCGCCGTGGGCTTCGACGAATTTTTCGGATTGCACGAACATGCCGCCGGAACCGCAGCAGGGGTCGTAGATGCGGCCTTTGTACGGCGCGAGCATTTCGACCAGCAGGCGCACCACGCACGACGGCGTGTAGAACTGGCCGCCGTTTTTGCCCTCGGCGCTGGCGAACTGCGTGAGGAAGTATTCGAACACGCGGCCTAACAGATCGACGCTGCGGAGTGCTTTGCTTTGTTCGCCCTCACCCCCGGCCCCTCTCCCGGAGGGCGAGGGGTGCAGATCGATGGAACCGATGAGGTCGATCAATTCGCCGAGGCGGTGTTTGTCGAGATCGGCGCGGCCGTAGTTTTTGTTGAGCGCGCCTTTGAGGCGTGGGTTGTCGCGTTCCAGTGCGACCATGGCGTTGTCCACATCCTTGCGATGCTGGGGAGCTTGGCTTTGGCCTGTAGCTGCGGCCAGCGCGCTTCTTTGGGCACCCAGAACACATTGGCGGCGAGGTATTCGTCTTTGTCTTCGGGGTTGGCGCCTTTGTAATCACCTTTGCCAGCTTTGAGCTTGGCGTGGTGCTCGTCGAAGGTTTCGGAAATGTATTTGAGAAAAATCAAACCAAGGACAACGTGTTTGTATTCGGCTGCGTCCATGTTGTTGCGCAGCTTGTCGGCGGCGAGCCAGGGCTTGGCTTCAAAGCCGAGGTTGGCGGAGGTGTCGCTGGATTTCGTTGTTGTTTGCTTTTTGGCAGCCATGGGCGGGTACGGTTACGTGAGTTCGTTTTCTCTTATACCGCAGTTCTAAAGGCGGTATGCGGTAATCTACAATAAAGTCTTATGCAGTCCAATGGCGTTTCCGGGAAATCGCGGCCCATGAGCTGAACAATGAAGGCGGCAGAAAATGAAGCGCGAGAAGAAGGTCATGAAGACGCAGAGAATTGAAGAACTAGAATATAGACTGTGGACGCAGAATGAACATTCCGGTTATGAAAAGTATCGGCGCGGGTTTGCGTGAATGGAAAATTCCCGCGGTTGACCGAGCGCGCGTTGGGGGATAGATTGCCGGTTGGTAAAAGTTAGTTCAAGTTTTTCGGATGTACCGAACGTACGCCGCTCGTCCCGGACGGAGTCATATAATTTGTAAAGCGTCACAAAAAAGTAGAGGACAATCGTAATGACTAAATCACGTGGCCCGCTCGATGGTGTAAAAGTTGTTGCCTGCTCTACGGCGCAGGCTGGCACGGTTCCTTACATGTTGATGGCCGATCTGGGCGCCGAGGTAATCAAGATCGAGGTGCCCGGCAAAGGTGACAACTCGCGCAGTTCCAGCCTATTTCCGGGTCTGCCCAGCACTTATTTCGAAACCAATAACCGCGGCGTGAAAAGCTTCACGCTGAATATGAAATCCGCGGAGGCACGGGAAATTCTGCACAAGCTAGTGGCTCGCGCCGATATCTTCGGCCAGAATTTCCGCCCCGGTGCTGCGGAGAAAAACGGCTTCGGTTATGAAGACTTGAAGAAGGTCAATCCGAAACTCGTCTACGTGTCGATTTCCGGTTACGGTCCCAAGGGACCGAATGCTACTCTGCCGGGAACCGATTCCATGGCGCAGGCGCTGGGCGGCGTCGCGCAGGCGTACTCGACGCCGGGCATGCCTTTGCGCACCGGCATCGTGTCCGTTGCCGATGAGACCTGCGCCATTCTTGCGTTCGGGGGCATGCTGGCGGCATTGCATTGCGCGCGCACGCAGGGCATCGGTCAGAAGGTTGATTGCTCATTGCTCGGCGGACAGATCCGGCTGATGGGCTGGACGCTGACGACTGCGATGTGGCGAAACCGCGATCCGGTTACCGGACAGGCGCGTGTAAACGGGACACTCGAACGGCCGGGTCTGAGTGCAAGTTTCAACGACATCGATGGCAAGCCGTTGGTGTTCCAACTCAATGGCGCCGCCAAATGGAAGCAGGCGATGACCGCGCTGGGCTTCTACGACAGGCTGGTGAGTGCGGGGTTCGCCGAACTTGGCGTGGTGATCGGGTCGGATGAACGGCGGCAGACCCTGCTCAAAACGCTTGATGATTTGTTCGCGACGGGGCCGCGCGACAAATGGGTGGCGATTCTGCGCGCCGCGGATATAGTCTCAGCGCCTATTAACACGCTGCTGGAGGCCGCGAGCGATCCCGATGTTCTGGCCAACGGCTATATTACCGAGGTTGAGTATCCCAAACACGGCAAGAAGCTGAAAGTACATGGCTCGCCGTGGAATTTTTCCGAAACGCCGGCACATATCGGCGTTGCGCCGGAACTGGGCGAGCACAATGAGTCGGTTCTGATGGAGGTTGGCTACAGCGCGGCGGAGATTCAGGGATTTCGGGATCGCAAGGTCATCTGACCGCGCATGTTGGCAGTGTCACGTGCATCCCACGTGGCACATTCAGCGTTGCCGTTCAGCAATTAGCGAACGCCTAACAACGCCACCTCAAACACCAAGGTAGCATTTGGCGGAATCACGCCGCCCGCGCCACGCGCGCCGTATGCGATTGATGATGGGCAGGTCAGCTTTGCTGTACCACCAACTTTCATCAGGGCAACGCCTTCCGTCCAGCACTTGATTACGCCGCTCAGCGGAAATTCAATCGGCTCGCCACGCTTGTAGGAACTGTCGAACTCCTTGCCATTGGGAAGCGTGCCTTTGTAATGCACTTTGACGGTGGAGGCTGCGGTGGGCTGCTTACCGTCGCCTTGCTTCACCATGCGAATGACCAGACCGCTGGCGGTTACTTTGGCGCCGGGTTCTTTTGCTGCCGCTGCGAGCGTGGCGTCGAGACCGGTTTGTGCAATGGCCTGGGTTGCGCCGACCATAAGCAGGCCGCTTGCAACCATTCCGGCAAAGACACGCTTCAGAAATAAAATTTCGACGTGATCAGGTTTAGTGTTGTTCATGATGCAAGCGATTTTGTGGGTGGGGCTGCGAATGACTAATGATTCAGACTGCCAGGCCCTTGCGCGTAATAAAGTCCGGGAACGCATCCTTGGCCTTTGCACCGCGCAGCACGTGTGTGGTGTATTCGTGTTCGGCATTGAATTGAGCCTCCAGTCCCTGACTCATCTGCTGCAACATCAACGCCTTTATGCCTACGACGGCCCCGCGGTGGTTGGCGGCGATCATTTTGGCGAGTTCCATAGTCTTGGCCCGTAGCTGCGCGCGGGGCACCAGATGGTTCAGCAGCCCGATGCGGTAGGCCTCTTCCGCCTCCACGGTGCGCGCGGAAAACAGCAACTCCTTCGCCATCGGCCACCCGACCTGATTGGGCAGGGTCCAAGTGCTATTGATGCGGCCATAGGCCGCAGCCAGAAAGCGGAATTTTGCGCCCTCGCAGCCCACCCGCATGTCGAGCGACGAGGCTAACACCGACCCGCCGCCATAAGCCAGACCATTCATCATGCCGATCGTCGGCTTTGCGCATGCGGAAATCTCGTAGCGGGCCTTGTTGTCGCGCATTTCGTCCAGTTGTTGGTCCGAATATTTTGCGTCATTTGACAACTGTTCATGGATGTCGCCGCCCGCGGTGAACGCACGTTCGCCGGCGCCGGTAATCACGATGCAGCCGACGGCATCGTCCGCTTCCGCTTGCTTCACCGCGTGGTGCAGTTCCTGTCCCAGCTTGCGGTTCATCGCGTTCAGTTTTTCCGGCCGATTGAGTGTAAGGACGGCGACGCCCTCTTCGATATCAACCAGGATATGTTCGTAAGCCATTGTTCTCTCCCAAAAATACGTGGCATAAGCGTATCATGCAATCCAGCTTCCGGGGAAACGCCAGGCAAGTACTCAATCGTTCCAGACGTATGCTTTTCGTCCGCGTGAATGCCGTGCGCGATGTCGCTGGTTCCCACGTTCGCATCCTCGTCGACGCCATAGAAACCTGTGGCCTCGCACCCACGATGAAGACCGGTCATGCCCTGAAGGACGCGGACGTCCTCTGGCTCTAGACCCGATTGGTCACGAAGACGTCGCCGGCTATGCGACGTTCTCACGTCGCAAGCCATCGCCGAACTTCGAATCGGATTCGTGACCTGGATCTGAAGCGCTCGCTCGACGATTTTGGGACGGGCTGCTATTTCTTGAGTAATCCGAGCTGTTTTCTAATGGACGAATTGAGGATCGTTCAGTTGTTTGTAAGGAATGTCAACGTTGAGGGTGAGGACAATGACCGAGGCATCGCTGCCGGCAGTCCTTGCGTCAACGCAAACTCGTGTGCAAAGTTCACCGCCAAGGCAAAAACTGCAACTTTGATAGATTTGATCAGGATGACGTTGGTTGCGCGCCGACGGAACGCATAAGCCTCCCAAAACAAAAAGGTCTTTGTAGACGCAGATGCTGCTGAATGTTTGTGATTTGATGCGTAAATGCGTTGATAAACACCGTCAGTTGATGTGGGTGTCGAAGATGAGCTTGAGGCAGGCGGATTTAACCTTCCGTGATCGTCCGGGTCCTGGTTGCCGGTTTTAACTGTGTCGCAAGTTTGCGCGCGGCACGCAACGCATTTATGGCGGTGGGGCGTGGTATTTTTGCCACTTTTTCATACAGTTACGTTCGTTTTGCGCCGTGTCTTGCTTGACTGGCGTGCAATGCAAGTGCAGACTGGTTCCGGTATATTGGCGCACACGCGGGGTAACTTCCCACTCAGGTAATCGTAGGTTGTCCGATGGTCGATAAGTCGTTTCTCCATCAATTTCCAAGGCTTGCCGTTGTTTATCGCGCAAGCAATTTTTGCGCAGGTACGGAACCGCTGTAGAACCCCGCCCCACGGGCGACGAGCTGATGGAATCAAGTTACCTAAACTTTGCCTCTGCCGGTCTGGCGTTCATCGCGCTGGTCCTGGTTCTCTTATTGCTTTTTCGGAACCGGACGCTGCGACGTCAGGTCGGGGAGCGTACCGTCGAATTGAACAAGGCGGTGCAGTCGCTTAAGGCCAATACGGACAGGCTTCGCGATCTGTGCGACAACGTGCCGTGCGGTTACCACGCGCTCAATGCGTCCGGCATTTTTATGGAAGTCAACGATACAGAGTTAAGGTGGCTGGGATGCAGGCGCGAAGAGGTTGTCGGCAAGATCGGATTCGCCGATTTTCTTGATGCTGCCAGTCGCGATAAATTTCAGGCCGATTTCGCAAACTGCAAAACATCGGGTGTTTCGCGCGGAACGGAATTTGAGTTGTTATCCCGCAACGGTTCACGCATGACGGTTATCGTCTCAAGCAGCGTTTCAGCCGATGCCAATGGCAACTTTGTGATGACGCGCTCGGTCGTCTACGATATTACGCAGCAGATGCGTGCGAGCCGCGCGCTGAGCGCGACGCTGGACCAGACGCCCAATGTGGCGATTCAATGGTTCGATCGCGACGGTCGGGTACGTTACTGGAACAACGCGTCCACGCGCATGTTTGGGTGGAGCGTTGATGAAGCGATAGGGCGCACGCTGGGCGAGCTTGGTCTTTACACGGCGGCGCAGGGCCGCGATTTTGTTGAACTCTTGTGTGAGATTGATCCCGAAGGCAGCGCACTCGAGCCGGAGGAAAGCACGTGCTTCCGCAAGGACGGCTCTCAAGGTGTGATTGTGTCCACGCTGTTTCCGATCCCGTCGCCATCCGGTGAACAATATATCGCGTGTATGAACATTGACGTCACTGAACGTCATCGAAGCGAGGAGAGGCTGCGCGCGACCTTGGAGCATACTCCGGGTGTCGCGGTACAGTGGTTCGACTCGGAAGCCCGTGTCCTTTACTGGAATCCAGCTTCTGAAATGCTTTATGGCATTGACGCGGATGAAGCGTTGGGGCGGCGTATGGATGAGCTACTGGTCGCGCCGGAAGATTATCGGGAATTCATTGCTTTTCTCGAAACGCTCAAACATGCCCACAATACTTCCGACGAAACACAGATTACGGTGCGCGGGCGTCACGGCATTGATGTGACGGTTTTGCGCAGGGCATGCATTATTCCGGGGGAGCGCGGCGAGCCGATTTTTGTATGTATGGAAGTGGATATCACCGACGCAAAGGCTGCAGAACGGGAACGCGAGCAGCTTCATACCATCCTCACGCGGGTAACTGAAACCATACCGGTATGCCTGTCGTACCTTGATGTGGATGGCCGTTATGTCTGGACCAATGCGCACAATAGTGAGCGGCTGCGCACGACGCCCGATCGAATGATCGGCAAGACCGCGCGCGAGGTGCATATGGCGGCTACCAATGGGCACTGGTCAGATACTTTGTTTGATGCGGCCCGTTATGGTGTGCCTCAACATGACGAGTGCGAATGGCTTGGCAATGACGGTGTCGCCAGCAACTATGAGCGGTATGTGGTGCCGGACATAGACGTCGGTGGCGCGCTTCGCGGATGCACATCGGTCTGGGTCGATATTACGGCGCGCAAGGAAGCGGAATACAAAATTCAGAGACTGAACCGCGTGCACTCGGTGCTCAGTAACATCGACGCCGCACTGGTGCGCACCAAGAATCGGCAGGAGTTGTTCGATGAGGCCTGCCGCATTGCGGTTCAGGACGGCGGCTTTGGTGTGGCGTGGATTGGCGTCTTCAACCGGTTCACCACACGCGTAGACTCGGTGGCGTGGTCCGGTGCGGACGCCCATGACTTGCAGGTCATGGAGTCACTTTCACGTGACCTTGCAAATGCAGGATGCCAGTTGCTGGCCCGTTGCATCCGCACCAAGAAACCGATTATCGAAAACGACATGTCCGTGAAGAATCCGTCGGAGGGCACGTTGCGTCGGCGCGCAGTATCGCTGGGATACGAATCGGTGATTTTTCTGCCTCTGGTGGTGAAAGACGAGGTCACAGGGGTGTTCTGCATGATGTCCAAGGAACCCAACTTTTTCACCGAGGAAGAAGTGCGGTTGCTGACCAACCTGTCGAGCGACGTTGCGTTTGCGGTAGAGGGAATTGACAAAGAAACCCGTATAAATTATTTGGCGTATTACGATTTGTTGACCGGCCTGCCCAACCGCACGCTGTTTTACGAGCGCCTTGGACAATTGGTGCAATCGGCGCAGCAGCGCGAATCAAAACTTGCTTTGCTCGTTGTCGATATTCGGCGGTTCCGGTTTGTGAATGAATCCCTGGGCCGCCAGTCCGCCGATAACCTGTTGAGTAAAGTGGCCGAGCGATTCCTGCTTTCGTGGCCGGAGCCCGATAACTTGGGACGCATCGCGGGAGACCGCTTCGCGTTTGCGCTAGGTGCCTATGACAATAACGCATTGTTGGTTCACGCGATCGAGCAATCGATCATCGAAGCGCTAAAGACGCCGTTTCAGATGGATGGACAAGAAGTAACGGTTTCTGCAGCCGCCGGCATCGCTGTTTTTCCCGAGGATGGCGCGGACGTCGAAACCTTGTTCAGGAACGCCGAGGCCGCGGTGGGGCAGGCCAAGTCGGCGGCAGAGCCTTACATGTATTATCAGCCGCAAATGAATGCGCGAATGGCCGAGGGGCTGCTCATGGAAAACCGCATGCGGCGCGCGCTTGACAAGGAACAGTTCGTCGTCCATTACCAGCCCAAGATCGAGGTCATCGGCGCACAAATTTCCGGGTTCGAGGCCTTGATACGCTGGAACGATCCTGAAACGGGAATGGTTGCACCGGGTTCCTTCATTCCAATCATGGAAGAAACGGGGATGATTGTCGAGGCGGGACAATGGGCTATCCGCCGTGTATTGCGTGATCATGCGTCGTGGTGGTCGAGTGGACTCAACCCCCCCAGAATTGCAGTCAATGTGTCCGCCATTCAACTGCAGCGCAAGGATTTCACTGATCAGATACGCGCGCTGGTGGCGGAGGCGATGTCCGGTGAGCCCGCTCTCGACCTGGAGATCACCGAGAGTCTGCTGATGAACGATATTGAGGGCTCCATCAAAAAACTCAAAATCATTCGCGATATGGGTGTCAATATCGCAATCGACGACTTTGGCACCGGCTACTCATCGCTTGCGTACTTGTCCAAACTGCCGGTCAATGCCTTGAAGATCGATCGTTCATTCATCGACGGCATGCTGCGAAGCGATGAAAATATGATTATCGTGTCGTCGATTATTTCGCTCGCGCACGCGATGAAATTAAAGGTGATCGCGGAAGGCGTGGAGACGAAGGAACAACTGAGCGTGTTAAAGTCGCTCGATTGTGACGAGATTCAGGGTTACCTGATCAGCCGACCGGTGGCGGCGGAACACGCGGCCAGCATGCTTCGCGAGCACATTGTCGAGGCTGCCAGCCTAGCGGCTCGTGCGCATGCTCTAAGTGAATCTCGTACAACGGCCGCCTAAGATCAACAGGTAAATCTGACTCGCCCATGAGGACTTTTGGGCAGATGAAACCGACAAAACGGCTGCGCGTCATGGCGTGGCTGGTTTTTGTCGCGCTGATCGGATGCGCAGCGGTTGAGCGCCATCGCGTGCGCGGTGAAAACGCACCGGTGGTGCGCATCGACCCGCCACCCGCGTATATGGCAGCGGCAAAGAAGGCGCTGGCCGAGCGGTTCAAAGGCATTACCACCGACGGCAAAATTGTTCCAGGCCTGTATACGGCAGGCAAGACGGGTGTATCCACTGAGCCGATCCGGCGCGCAGCAGAAGATTTTATTGCTGTGCTTACCGCGCAACAGCGCGCGAAAGCGCTTTATCCGGTGACAAGCAATGAATGGCGTAACTGGAGCAATATCCATCGCTATCCGCGTGAAGGTGTGATGCTCGGCGACATGAGCCCCGCGCAGCGCGAACGCGCGTTCGTATTGATGCGGGCGGCGCTATCGACGCGCGGATTCGAAGGCGCGCGTGACATCATGAAACTCAACGAAACCATCGCCGAACTCACCGGCAAGTTCGATGAGTATGGCGATGATCTGTACTGGTTCACCGTGATGGGCACGCCGTCGGCGACTGCGCCGTGGGGTTGGCAACTCGACGGTCATCATCTGGTGATTAACTGTTTTGTGCTGGGCGATCAGGTGGTGATGACGCCGCTGTTCATGGGATCGGAGCCCACGCGCGCCGATGGCGGCAAGTACGCGGGCACGATCGTGTTTCAGGACGAAGAGCGACGCGGCCTCGCATTCATGCGTACGCTGACACCGGCGCAGCGCGCCAAAGCTATCGTGGGCGACGACGTGCTGCCGCGCGAAGTGTCCGCGCCTGCGTTTAACGACAATCTGCAATTGCGTTATCAGGGCATACGGCACGGTGAATTGTCCGTTGTGCAACAGAGCTATTTGCTGGAACTCGTCGAAACGCATATCGGCAAAATGCGTGAAGGGCACGCCGCCGTGCGCATGGCCGAGATCAAGCGCCACCTCGATCAGACCTGGTTCGCATGGATCGGCGGCGCTGAAACCGACAGCGTTTTTTACTACCGCATCCACAGCCCGGTGGTGCTGATCGAATTCGACCATGTGCGTGGCGTCGCATTGAGTAACACTGAGCCATCGCGCAATCATGCGCACACGGTGATCCGCACGCCCAACGGCAACGACTATGGCATGGATTTATTGCGTCAGCATCATGCACAGGTCGAGCACGTCAACGGCATGCACGTCGCGCGCGGGGCTACTCCGCCGTCGCCCCCGACACCTTGATCACCTTCATCCAGCGTGCCGCATCGGTGCGGATAAACGCCGCGAACTGATCCAGCGGCAGGCTCCGCGGCTCGGCACCCTCGGTTGAAAGGCGCGTGCGCACCTCGGGCGATTCCAGCCAGCGCATGACCTCGGCGTTAAGCCGCGTGACGAGATCTTTAGGCAACGCCGCTGGACCGAACAGTGCAAACCACTGTTGCGATTCAAAGCCCGGCATGCCGGCTTCCGCCATCGTTGGCAATTGCGGCACGGCCGGACTGCGCTGCGGCGAGGTGACCGCCAGTGCGCGGATGCGTTCAGCCTTCACTTGCGGTAGCGTAATCGCCACCGTGGAAAACGACAGATCGACTTGGCCGCCCACCAGCGCGATCACACCGGGCGCCGAGCCTTTAAACGGTACATGCGTCATGCGTGCGCCGGTCATGCTCTTGAACAATTCCGCGGTCAGGTGCGGTGGCGACCCATTGCCGCCGGAACCGTAGCTGAGGTGATCCGGCCGTGCCTTGGCGAGCGCGATCAGTTCTTTGACGGTCTTGGCCGGCACCGACGGATGCAGCACCAGTAACAGCGGCGATGAGGCGATAAACGCAATCGGCGCCAGATCGCGGATCGGGTCATAGCCAAGCTTCGGATATAAACCGGCATTGATCACAATAGGCCCGGCGGAGGAGAGCAGCAGCGTGTAACCATCCGGCGCGGCCTTCACTGCCATCTCGGTGCCGATGCCGCCCGCGGCGCCCGCGCGATTTTCAACGACCGCGGATTGCTTGAACGCTTCGATAAAGCGTTGCGCCACCATGCGCGCAATCAAGTCGGAAATGCCGCCGGCGGTTTGGCCGACGATGATGCGTATCGGTTTGGTGGGGTAAGGTTGGGCGTGGACATTGCTTACAATCGGTATCAGCAAAGTGATCACAAGGGTTGCGTGAGCTAAGTGAGCGGCCATAGAGATTATATAAAAAATTCAATAAAAACAAATAGTTACGTATGATCCCTCAAAGCGTATTTTCAGGTATGCATACAAAATGCCGAGTGTGTTGGTTCTACCTGTCAACGAGCTTACCGCGGCGGAAACGGCGCGATGTATTTTGAATCTCGTGTGATTCGGGAACTGAGATGTCTGCGTATCGGGCGAGTCTGACGTCGGCAGGCGCAGGGCGCGCACCCTACCGGAATAGCATCACGCTGCGGCGTTCCCCGTACTGACATTGTTGATCAAGTGGGCGGAATCTATAATCGCCAGCCTCCGCCGTCAAATCAATGTTCCTTAAATGAAAAAACCTCTAGCAGTCCTGCGCCTCTACGCCGATCACAACTACACCCTCAACGCCGCATTCGCCAGCCGTGCCGCCTGTAATCCCCAGCGCGAATTCATTTTATTCAACGGCAAGTCGTGGTCGTGGCAGTCGTTTGGCGAGTCGGTAGAGCGCACCGCGCGGCTGTTTGTTTCGCGCGGCGTGAAGAAGGGCGACCGCGTGGCAGTGATGGCGAGCAACTGCGACGGGCATGTGCTGGCGCTGTTTGCGCTGGCGCGCATCGGGGCGATCATGGTGCCGGTGAATCCCGAGTTTGGCGTGCAGGAAGCGAAGTATGTGTTTCATCATGCCGAGGTGAGCGCGGTTCTGGCCGCAAGCGACACGCTGGCGGTGGCGCGACAGGCCGCTGAAGGTTTGCCCACGCCGCCGTGGTTTGCTGTGCTGGATAACGAGGCAGAAGGTGTGCCGCTATTGAACGACCTCGCTGCGACAGCACCGCAGGCAGCTTTGCCCGCCGATGGCACCGCCGACGACACGGTGTTGATTGTTTACACTTCCGGCACCACGGGTTTTCCCAAGGGCGCGATGCACAGCCAGCGCAGTTTTGTCACCGGCGGCGAGGCCTTTGTGCAGCGCGTGTATCTGCAGGATGACGACCGTGTAATGGTGGTGCTGCCGATGTTTCATATCAACGCGAATTTCTACTCGGTGGCGGGCACGCTGGCGGCGGGCGCAAGTCTGGTGATCGTACCAAAGTTTTCTGCGTCGACCTTCTGGCAGGTGGCGGCCGACACCGGCGCCACCGAAGTCAACATCATCGAGGCCATGGGTACCATTTTGCAAAACCGGCCGCGCAGCGAATATCGCGCTGATCACCGGCTGCGCGCGGTGTATGGCGTGCGCGGGAGTTATGCGGATACTTTTCGTAACGAATTCGGCATTCCCGTTCTGATTGGCGGCTACGGCATGACGGAGATTCCGGGCGTGACCTGCAACCCGGTGGAGGGCGTGCAGAAGTGGAATACCATGGGGCCGGTGGGGCGGCACCCCGATCCGCATCGCGCGTGGGCGCAATGCCGCGTGGTGGATGACGAGGGTAACGATGTCGGGACTGATCACGGAGGCGAGATGTGGGTGAAAACGCCGATTGTGATGCAGGGCTATTTTCGCGATCCGCAGCAGACAGCAGAGGCGTTTCATGACGGCTGGTTCAAAACCGGCGATATGGTGAAGTGTGATGTCGATGGCTACTATACTTTTGTGTCGCGCAAAAAAGACATCATCCGCCGCCGCGGTGAAAACATCGCTGGCGCGGAACTGGATCGTGTGATCGGCGCGCATCCGGCGGTGCATGAAGCGGCAGCGGTGGCGGTGCCCGCTGAACTCGGCGAGGATGACATTCTGGTTGCCGTAGTTCTTAAGCCAGACCAGAAAGCGACCGCGCAGGATATCGCGCAATGGTGCCGTGAGCGCCTCGCGCCGCAGAAAGTGCCGCGCTATGTGCTGTTCATGGATGAATTGCCACATACGCCGACGGCCAAGGTGCAGAAGCAAGTGTTGAAAGCAGACAAGACTTTGAAGAGCAGGGCGGTGGATTTGACGGGATAGTTTGGCATTATATAAAGTTTGTAAGTATTTGTTTTTAAACAATATTTTTCTTGGCGATTTGAACTGATTTGCAGGCAACTGTTAGTGGTGTTCATCCGTGTGCATCTGTGGCTAAATCTGCTTTGGTTTCACATACTGAATTCCGAATTCCGCCAAATGGAAGAGCGCCGCAAAGTCATTAAAGCCGCAGTGGGCGCAGGCTTGGCCGCGATGTTGCCGGAAGTTGCTCGCGCGCAGGCCGATCCGCGCAACGCGCGCCCGCAAGACGGAGATCGCCTGGTGTTCGCAGAGGGCGAGCGCAAAGGCGCGCTGATCAAACTCGATGCACTTCCCGTCGGCGGCCCGCCGGTTACTGCCATGCCACAGGATGCCGCGAGCGGCACGGTGCGCGACGGCTCGCGCCTGAATCAGATTTTGCTGGTACGGCTCGATCCCGCACGTCTGACAGGAGACACGCAGGCGCGCGCGGCGCAGGGCGTGGTGGCGTATTCGGCGGTATGTACGCACGCGGGATGCGACAGTTTTGCGTGGACACCTGAAAAGCAGATGTTCAAGTGTCCATGCCACGATTCCGAGTTCGATCCGGCGGATGCGGCAAAAATCACCGGCGGTCCGGCCACGCGGCGGCTGGCGGCGCTGCCGCTGAAGATCGTGAATGG
>Ga0193752_1002039_pt1 | contig 15690 bp, 13 predicted proteins | sample H1c1metaG_FD_144924 | JGI IMG/M metagenome (GOLD analysis project Ga0193752, IMG submission 144924) | Soil microbial communities from a riparian zone of the East river system, Colorado, United States - H1c1 | ecosystem: Environmental > Terrestrial > Soil > Riparian zone | place: USA: East River... | reverse complement strand
CTGGGCACACTCATTCTGGATGCTCCTACAGCCGCGCCACGCGTGGCGACTTCAGAAGTGCCGCTGCGCTTTCCGACATCCTGCTTCCCGCCTTGACCGCTGCCTCGGCCCTTGCCTCCGCCGCGCGCACTTCGGCAAGGCGCGCGATGGTGCTGTCGAGGATCGCCTGCGGCACGACCACCACGCCATCGGCGTCACCCACGATCACGTCGCCGGCACTGACCGGCACGCCCGCCACCGTGATTGGCAGGCCGACGCTGCCCGGACCGTTCTTGGCTGGTGAATTGGGCACGATGCCGGCACAGAACAGCGGCAAGCCGGTGGCAATGATGCCGGCACGATCGCGGCCCAGACCGTCGGTGACGAAGGCTTCGATGCCGGCATTCTTCATCATGCCCGCCACGAGATCGCCGATCACCGCAGTGACCTTGTAGGAGTCGTTGGCGCAGACGATGACATCGCCCGCCTGCGCGATCTCCATGGCGCCGAACATCGCAAGATTGTCGGCCGGATAGGCGTGGCAGGTGACGGCGACGCCGGCAAAGCGCGCATTGCCCGGATCCATCGGCTTGATCGTCCAGTCGAGCGCGCCGCGTCCATCCATGGCATCGACAAGATGGGAGGTCTGCGCGCCGCGCAGCGCCGCCACCTTGGCCGGATCCGGCCGGGTGAAACGGGCCTGAATCGTGAGCAGCGGCGGATCGTCGAGCATGGGCTACCTTTCCGGGCGGGGCTCGGCCATCATGGACCGAAGCGAGAGCGAGGGGGAAGAACGCATGGCGAAATCACCAAATGAATTGTCGGCCACGGAAGCCTTGAGCCGCATAGCGCGGGGAAAGCTCAAGGCACGCGATCTCGTCGAAGCCTGTCTCGACAGAATCGACGCACGCGAAAGCCAGGTCCATGCCTGGGAAGCGCTCGATCCCGAGCGTGCACTGCGCCGCGCCGAAATACTCGACAACCGGAAGAAACCGGTGGGGCCACTGCACGGCATTCCGCTCGCGGTGAAGGACATCATCTCGACCAGGACCCTGCCCACGACCTGCGGCTCGCCGATCTATCGCGACCATGTCGTCGGCAAGGACGCCGCCTGCGTGACACAACTGACCCAGGCCGGCGCCATAGTGCTCGGCAAGGCGGTGACCACGGAGTTTGCCGGCGCCCATGCCGGCAAGACGCATAATCCGCATAATCTGCGCCACACGCCTGCCGGCTCGTCGTCGGGCTCCGCGGCGGCAGTGGCCGACTTCATGGCCGGCATCGGCTATGGCACGCAGACCGCAGGCTCGGTGATCCGCCCCGCCGCCTTCAACGGCGTAGTCGGCTACAAGGGCACGCACGGCTGGGCCGACCTCGCCGGCGTCCATGCCTACGCGCCCTCGCTCGATACGCTGGGCTTCTTCGCCCGCGAAGCCAACGACCTCGCCCTGATCCGCGCCGCCTACGGCTTCGAGGCGGTCGCGCCGCCCAAGCGGGCACCGCGCATCGGCATCTGCCGCCTGCCCTGGTGGGACCTCGCCGAGCCCTACAACAAGCGCAATATCGAGGAGGCCGCGCGCACCCTGCGCGCCGCCGGCGCCACGGTGCGCGAATGGAAAGCCCCCGACAGTTGGGGCGACCTTCTGGTGGCGCAGCATCGCGTCATGACCTCCGAAGCGGTGCAATCTTTCGCCAGGGAGCGCCGCCGGCATGCCCGCCTGTTCTCGCCGTCGCTCAACCTCGTCATGGTCGAGGGCGATGCCGTGACCAAATCCCAGCGCGCCGACGCCGACAAGCGCGCCAATCGCGGCCTGCAGGAATTGAGCACCGCCTGGAAAAATTTCGACCTGCTGCTCGCCCCCGCCGCGCGCGGCGAAGCGCCAGCAGGACTCGGCAATACCGGGGATCCGGTCTTCAACCGATCCTGGACCCTGCTCGGCACGCCCTGCATCGCCCTGCCCTTCAACACCGGGCCGTTCGGCCTGCCGCTCTCGGTCCAGCTCGTCGGTCCGCGTGGCAGCGACGACGAGCTGATCGCCTGGGCGCGCTGGGTCGAGCAGCATCTGTCATGACGCTGCGCCTTGGCCTGATCGGCTACGGCGCCATCGGCAGGCATGTCGAGGCGGCACTGAAGGGCGGCCAGATCGAGAATATCGAGCTGGTCGCGGCCCTGGTCCGTCGGCCGCGCGACGGCGCAAGCCTGCTGACGCATGAGCCCGAAAGGTTTTTTGCGCGAAAATTCGATGCGGTGGCCGAGTGCGCGGGACACGAAGCGGTCCGCGCCTATGGCGTGCGCGCGCTCGAAGCCGGCGCCGATCTGCTGGTCACCTCGGTCGGCGCCTTCACCGACGACGCTTTGTTCGAGCGCATGCTGGCGGCCGCCAAGGCCAACGGCCGGCGCCTCATCCTGCCTTCCGCCGGCATCGGTGCACTGGATATCCTGAGCGCCGCCGCGGTGGGCGGCCTCGACAGCGTCACCGTCACGGTGCGCAAGGATCCTTCGGCCTGGAAAGGGACGGTGGCTGAATCGCTCGTCGATCTCGACGCGCTGCGAGAGCCGCATACCGTATTCGACGGCCCGGCGCGCGAAGGCGCGAAGCTCTATCCGCAGAACGTGAACATCTCCGCCGCCGCCGCGATTGCCGGCATCGGCCTCGACAGGACCCGCGTGGTGATCGTGGCCGATCCCACCATCGCCACGCACATCGTCGAACTGGAGGCCGAGGGCGCCTTCGGCCGCTTCGCCTTCAGGGAAGATGTCGCGGTCAGCGAGGAGAACCGCAAAACCGGCAAGCTCGTGGCCATGGCAATGATCAAATCGGCGCGCCAGCTCGCATCGACCCTGATCGTCGCCGCCTGAAATGAAAGCAGAGGAACCCGAGATGGAAGAGTTCGACTATGTGATCGTGGGCGCGGGCGCCGCGGGATGCGTGCTGGCCAACCGGCTGACCGAGTCGGGCAAGAACACCGTGGCGCTGCTCGAGGCCGGCGGCAAGGACAACCACATCTGGATAAAGGTGCCGGCGGGCTTCAACAAGACCGTCTACAACGACAAGCTCAACTGGGGTTACGAGACCGCGCCCGGTCCCTTCATCGACAACCGGCGCATCAAATTTCCGCGCGGAAAAGTGCTGGGTGGCTCGGGCTCGATCAACGGCCATCTCTATGTGCGCGGCCAGGCGGCCGACTACGACATGTGGGCGCAGTTGGGCTGCCGCGGCTGGTCGTGGAGCGACGTGCTGCCTTACTTCAAGCGCGCCGAAACCCGCATCGGCGGCGATGACGCCGTGCGCGGGCGCTCAGGCCCGCTCCGCATCGAGGATCAGAGCGAGCCGCACGTGCTGAGCGACGCCTATATGGCAGCCAACGAGGCGCTCGGGCTGAAGCGTACGCCCGACTACAACGGCGGCAACCAGGAGGGCACCCTGCTCTATCAGCAGATGATGCGCGGCGGCCGGCGCTGGAGTCCGGTCGATGCCTATCTGCGGCCGATCCTGGGCCGCGCCAACCTCAAGCTCATCACCCATGCTTTGGCCGAGCGCGTCGATCTCGAGGGCAAGCGCGCGGTTGGCGTCACCTACCGGCAGAACGGGCAGACGGTCTCGATCAAGGCGCGGCGCGATGTGATCCTGAGCGGCGGCGCCATCAACACGCCACAGCTCCTGCAGATCTCCGGCATCGGCGATCCGGCCTGGCTTTCCGATATCGGCGTCGCCACCAGGCACGCTCTGCCCGGGGTCGGCCGGAACCTGCGCGATCACTACGCCATTCGTATTTCGGCCTTGGTCAAAGGCGCAGGCTCGCTCAACGAGCGCAGCCACGGGCTGCCGCTGGTCGGCGAGGTGCTGCGCTATCTCTTCACGCGCAAGGGATTGCTGGCGACGAGCCCGAGCCATGCCGGCGGCTATCTCAAAACACGGCCCGAACTCGAAACGCCCGATATGCAGCTCTATTTCGCGCCGGCGAGCTATGGCGGCGCAGGCTACGGCACGACCACTCTGGACTCGGTGCCCGGCATGACGCTCGGTGCCGCGCAACTGCGCCCGGAGAGCATGGGCCATCTCAAGGCGCTGTCGTCCGACCCGACCGCCAAGCCCGAAATCCAGCCCAACTATCTCGCCGACCGGATCGACCGCGACGCCCTGCTGGCGGCGATGAAATACCTGCGCCGCCTACTTGCCACCAAGCCGCTCAGCGACCTGGTGCTGCGCGAGAACTTCCCCGGCCCGGATGTCGTCACCGACGCGCAATTGATGGCCCACGCCCGCGCCACCGGCTCGACGACCTACCATCCGATCGGCACCTGCAAGCTCGGCACCGACCCGATGGCCGTGGTCGATCCCAAGAGCATGCGGGTCATCGGCCTCGACGGCCTGCGCGTGGCCGACGCCTCCTGCATGCCGACGATGGTTTCCGGCAACACCTACGCCGCGACCAACATGATCGCCGAGAAGGCGTCGGACCTCATCGTTTCATAGCTGGGAGCGCGCGACTGGAGTCGCGCGCTCCCAGCAAGAGAAATCAATTCTCAGGCTTGATGTTGAAGTCGCGGATGATCTTGCCCCATTTGACGCGATCCTCCGCGATCTCCTTGTCGAACTGGGCCTTGGTGCCGCCGATGATCTCCAGGCCGTTGTCGGCGAATTTCTGCTTGAGCTCGGGCGAGGCGAGCGCCTTGGCAAGTTCGTCGTTCCAGCGCTTCACCAGCTCGGGCGACATGCCGGCGGGCCCGACCAGGCCGAACCAGTTGTGGATCACGAAATCCTTCAGGCCGGTCTTGGAGATGACGGGCACCTCGGGCAGCATCGGCGAGGCCGAGTCGGCGCCGTAGCCGATGGCGCGCAGGCCGCCGCCACGGATCTGGCCCATGAACTCCGGCATGTTGCCCCACATCAAGTCGACGCGGCCCCCGGTCATATCGACGATCGCCGGCGCGCCGCCGCGATAGGGCACCTGCGTGAGCTTGGTGCCGGTGAGCGCCATGAAGAGCGCGCAGGAGAGCTGCTGGCTCGAACCCGAACCGACCGTCGCGCATGTCACTTTTTCCGGTGCGGCCTTGGCGGCCTTCTCGACGTCCCGCCAGTTCTGGAAGGACGTGTCCTTGCCGACCACGAGGATATTGTAGACGCCGGCCACGTTGCCGATGGTCGTCAGATCCTTGTCGATATCGATGTTGGTTTTGATCATCTGCGGCAGCACGGTCATCATCGCCATCGAAGCGAGCAGGATGGTGTGGCCGTCGGGCGGCGACTTGGCGGTTTCCAGCGCGGCAATCATGCCCGAAGCGCCGGCCTTGTTGTCGACCACGACCGTCCTGCCGAGCTGCTTGGTGAACTGTTCGGCGAGCAGGCGGCCGATGATGTCGGAACTGCCGCCGGCCGGAAAGCCGTTGATGAAGCGTACCTCCTTGGACGGGAAGGCCGCCTGACCGAAGGCCGGGCCGGCGAGAAGTGCTGCAAGCGCGCCAACGAGCGCCATGATCCTTGTCTTCATTGTTTCCTCCGCGTTGTGATTTGTATTTTCAGACGTAGCCCGGCCCTTCGATCACTGGGTGGGCGATCAGGAACTTCTCGTCGATCTCGACACCGATGCCGGGCTTGTCGAGTGGCCGAACGCAGCCGTCCTCGCCGATCTGCCACGGCGCGCTGCCCAGTTCGTCGCGGAATTTGTTGTCGACCGACAGATCCGCTTCGAAATAGCCGCCATTGTCGATCGAGGCGAGGAAGTGGATCGACACCGCCTGATTGAGCCCGGTCATCGAGCTGTGCGGATGGATCGGCAGTTTCCACATCGAGGCGGCGGCGGCGATGCGCTGCACCTCGGTGATGCCGCCGCTCTTGGAAAGGTCGGGCTGCAGGATGGTAATGTTGCCGTCCTCGATCAGACGATGGAATTCGAAGCGCGTGTAATGGTTCTCGCCGGCGGCCAGCGGCGTGCGGCCGAAGCCCTTGGCCATCGCATAGGAACGATGGTCGTGCGCCGGGAACGGCTCCTCCAGCCAGCTGATGCCGAGTTCGTCCATCGCCGGCATGACGCGACGCGCGTCCTCGACGGTGTAGCCGGTATTGGCATCGGTCAGCAGGACGATGTCTTCGCCGAAGCGTCGCCGCACGGCGGTCATCCGCGCGATATCGGCCTTTACGTTGTCGCCGACGCGCAGCTTCAACGCCTTGTATCCCGCCTCGACCATCGGCACGGCCTCCGCCGCCAACGAATCGGGCGGCTGGTAGCCCAACGAGATGCCGCCGGCATAGGCCGGTACCGGTTTGCTGGAACCGCCCAGCAGCTTGTAGAGCGGCCAGCCCACGGCCTTGCCCTTGATGTCCCACAGCGCCTGGTCGATGCCGCTCATCGCCATGGCGCAGGCCGCGCCCATGCCGTGGCTGCCGAGCTGGAACTTGTAGATGCGGGCCCAGATGCCGACCGTATCGGTGGCGTCCATGCCGACCACGAAGCCTTTGAGCGTGGTGTTGACCAGATGCCCGATGCTGCCCGGCGCGCGCGCATGATGGCTCTCACCCCAGCCTATGATGCCGTCTTCGGTGGTGACCTTGACCACGACGCAATCGCGCTTGGTCATGGTGCCGATGCCGAGCGACACCTGCCGCTCCGGCGGCACGCGGAAGCTTGTGGGATAGGCCTTGACGTCGACGATCTTCATTTTGTTCCCTTCCTCATGCTGAGGAGGCCGTGCACTACGCGACCTTGTACTTGGCGAGTTGAGCGCGATCGATCTCGATGCCGAGGCCCGGTCCGGTCGGCACCGTGACGATGCCCTTCTTCTGCTCGATCGGTTCCTCGGCCAGCGTGTCGCGCAACGGATTGGGCGTCTGCTCGAACTCCAGCATCGGCGATAGCGGCCGCAGCGCCGGCGGCTGATCGGGCAGGGCCGCGAGGAACTGCACCGTCGCGGCAAGGCCGATGACCGAGCCCCAGGCGTGCGGCACGCATTCCACGCCGAAGGCGCTGGCCAGCGCCGCGATCTTCTTGCACTCCGAGAAGCCGCCGGCGGCGCAGAGATCGGGCTGGACGATATCCATCGCCTTGCGCGCGATGACGTCGCGAAAGCCCCAGCGCGTGAAGTCGTTTTCGCCGCCAGCCACCGCCATGTCGAGTGCGCGCGTCACCTCGACATAACCGTCATGGTCCTCGGGGCTGATCGGCTCCTCGAACCACATCAGGTCATGCTCCTCGAGCATGCGGCCGAGCTTGATGGCATTGGGCACGGAAAAACAGTGGTTGGCGTCGACCGCGAGCTTAACGTCCGGGCCGATCGCCTTGCGCACCGCGCCGACGCGCTTGGCATCGAGCTTGAGGTCGCCGAGGCCGATCTTCATCTTGATGGCGCGAAAGCCGTCATCCTTGAATTCCAGCGCCTCCTCGACGGCTTCCTCGACCAGCCGGTTCATGTCGATGAAATAGAGGCCGGTGGCATAGGGCACGACCTCGCTGCGATAGGCGCCCCCCAGCAGCTTGTGCACCGGCTTGTTCACCGCACGGCCCATGATGTCCCACAGCGCGATGTCGATGCCCGAGATTGCCGAGATCGTCATGCCGGTAAGGCCGTAATCCTTGATGCGATTGTAAAGGTCTTCCCAGATCGCTTCGACGTCGAAGGGATCGCGCCCGATCACGCGCGCCTTGAGCTGGGTATCGACGACAGCCTTGGCCACTGCCGCCGGGCCGTAGCACTCGCCCCAGCCGGTGATGCCCTCGTCGGTCGAGATCTCGACGATGCACGATGCCCGCGTACCGTAGAGCCAACCGCGCGCCGAAGTGAAAGGCTTGTCGACTTTGCACTGCAGAATATGACAAGCGACCTCAGTCACCTTCATCTTCGCTTTCCTCCCTTTTATTGGCGAGGAAGCTGCCACGCCGTGCCCTGACTGTGCAATCGATCAACGAGGCTCCGCGAACTCCGGTGAATGCAGGGCTGGGACGAATGAAACGCCTGCAGTCAAAAAGCGCCGCTATCCTTCCCCGATTTCAGGATCAAGCCTGCCCCGCACTGCTGCGAGACCGCTTCGGGATCGAACTTGTTGTCGGCGACATACTTTCCCTTGGCGTAGAGATTGGAAAAACTCCACAGATAGGGCGACACGAGCCCCTGGAAGCGGTAGCCGAAGCCATTGTAGGTCTCCAGCACATAAAGCATCCGCGGGATGCCCCAGTCCTTGACCTTGTCCAGGCCCTGGAAGACCAGCGCATCGATGGCGCTGTCGCGCCATGAAAATGGCGGGGAGCCCGAGGGGCGCCCCGCCGGCACATGTACGGTCCGGGCGGACAGCGGATCGCCATTGTGCAGGTGCGTGTTGAAATTGAAGCCGCTTTCCATGCCGTGGATGATGCCGACGAAGAACCACGGCACGCCCAGTGCGCCCACCACATCGGCGTATGTCGCCTTCTTGTCGACGATGTGTTGCACGTAATAGTCGACGTTCCGCTGGTACTGGGGGCGCACCTGACACGCCGCGTAGTAGGTCTTGTATTCGTCTTCGAGCTTGGTGAAGTCCGTCGCCGGATTGATCGCAGGCAGGGGACCCGCCGCAGACGGCGGCAGGGATGGGGATGGACCTGTCGGTGTAGGTGTAGGCACGGGTGTTGGCGGCGGTGTTGGCTTGCCTTTGGGAGGCGTCCTGCCCCTCGGCTTTTTGGCGGGAACCGCCTTTGGAAGGCCATCGATGGCATGCGCCTGGCTTCGGATGTCCTCCAGCTTGTTGAGCGCATCGACAACACCCTGGAATGCCTGGCCCAAAGGCTGCTGCCTGGCCGCGCCCACGACCTTCTCGAGCTCGTCCGCTGCCTGCCCCACCGCCGTGGCCGCCGACAGGAGATTGGAGAGATCGAGGGCATCCATCAGATTGTTGATGGCGTCGACCGAACTGGCTATCTGCTGTCGTTCCGCCGGATCCGTGCTGGCCCGGAAGCGCACCAGAAGCGCCGCGCGGGCGTCGAAAAGGGCGTCCTGTCCAGACTGCGCAAGTTCCTCCGCCGTCATGTCCATTCCTCCCCGGTACGGCCGTCCCACACGCCCCTAGCGACCCACATTCATCTCGACATAGGCGCGCCGGGTCGCGATCGCCGCGGCACGCAATTCGGACACGCGCTCCGTCAGGACCGTCACGTTCGCGGTCGATTTCGATTCCAGGGCTCTGACGGCTTCGTTCCACGCCGAATTGACCTCACGCAGCAGCACCACGTAGTTCGCGAGAAGCACACGCACTTTTGCCACCCGCTCGACATAGGCTGCGGCGGCGTCATCCGTCGCGCTCGTCGAGTTCGCGCGGCGATCGGCATCCCGAATCAAGAGCGGGAACATCGCAGGGGTCGCCGCGATGAGTGCATCGGTGAGTTTCTCGACGAGTTTCCGCGCTTGAACGGCCTCGATCACCTGCCGCGCCTGAAGGCGGCTCAGCTCATTGGAAACTTCCTCGAGGGCGGGTTTCACGACCGCGAAAGCCGGCGTGATGACACCCGCCGCCGGCGCGGCGGCAAGACTGGCGCTCGACAGGATGGCCACGAGATCGGCGGCCTCCGAGGCGAGGCCTTCGACATTGGCGACATCGGAAGCAGTGCCCGCTCCCGTCGCAAGCCCGACGAGAACCTCGGAGAGCCGGTCGAGAACCTTGTATCCCCGCCGAAAGACCGTCGTCGCCGGCGCATCGCCGATATCGGAGAAGTACGCGGCGTCGGCCGGATTGAAGGTCGGCCTCCCCTTCTCGCGTGCAACGATGTCGTTCTTTACTTTCCTTTCCGTGCTCGAAAGCTCATCGAGCACGGGGGTCGCCGCGGTGTTTGCCGCAACGACGCTTTCGCGGAAAACCTTCAGCTCGGCCGTCGGCACGTAGGTGCATCCCGCACTGGCAAATGACAAGACGATGGCCAAAAGCAGGAAAGACCGCTTCCTGTTGCGCATCCCATCCATTTTGTCTTCTCCGAGACGCAAATGCTGCCTGGCGACAGAGCGTGGGATTACGCCATGTCAGGTGTCAGGTTGCAAACTTTAAAACCATAGCTTGCACTCCAATCGGTTGCAGTACCGTCATTTGATCCCAATCAGCAGGTTGCCAAGCCCATCCAGGGTCACGCTGTCGCCAGGCTCGACGACGGCGGTGCAATCGAGCTGTTCGAGGATGGCGGGGCCGTCGAACGCGGCATCGAGCGGCAGCCTGTCGCGCGCATAGACGGGCGTCATCTGCCAGCCTTCGACGAACCAGACGCGGCGCTCGCCCACCTGCGCAGCCTGGAGCGTGGGCGCGCGCGCGGAATTCGCCAGAAGCTTGAGCGACACCGCCGGCCGCACGCCGATCACGCCCGTATGCAGATTGACCAGCACGGGCGGAATCTCCGGCAGCACGATGCCGAAGCGACGGAAGTAAGCGGCGGCAAAGACCTCGCGCAGCTCGGCCACGCCGATGTCAGACCGCTCGATCGACACCGAGAGAATATGACTCTGGCCCTGGAACTGCATGTCGGCGGTATGGACATGCCGGATCTCGTCGACCGGCACGCCCTCGCGCGCGATCGTGGCCTCACCTTCGGCGCCCTGCTCGGCATAGATGCGCGCGACCAGCGCATCGTCGATCGCCGACAGGGGCTTGTTCACCGTACGCACATAGTCGTGGCGCAGATCGGCCACGACGCAACCCAGGGCGTTGGTGATACCCGGCCGCGCCGGCACCAATACCGTGGGAATCGAAAGCTCGCGGGCGAGCACGCTGGAATGCAGCGGCCCGGCGCCGCCGAAGGCGAACAGGGCAAAATCGCGCGGATCGTGGCCGCGCGACAGCGACACCAGGCGGATCGCGCCGGCCATGCGGTCGTTGGCGATGCGCAGGATGGCCGCCGCCGCGCCTTCGGCGTCGAGGCCGAGAGGCTCGCCGATCCTGCTCTTCAGGATGCCGCGCACATGGTCGAGCGTGACCGGGGAATCGACCCCCAGCAGCCGGTCCGGATTGAGCCGGCCCAACACGAGATTGGCGTCGGTGATGGTGGGCTCGGTGCCGCCGCGGCCGTAGCAGATCGGCCCGGGCCGAGCGCCGGCGCTCTCCGGCCCGACGCGCAGCATGCCGGAGGAGTCGAGCGAGGCGATCGAGCCGCCGCCGGCGCCGATCGTGTGCACATCGACCATCGGCACATGGATCGGCATGGCGTATTCGAGCTCGAGCTCGCCCGAGACCTGGGGCACGGCGCCCTCGATCAGCCCGACATCGGTCGAGGTGCCGCCCATATCGTAGGTGATGAGGTTGGGATGCCCCGAAGCGCGGCCGGTATAGGCCGCGGCCATGACACCCGAGGCGGGGCCGGACATCACCGTGTTGACCGCCATGCCGGCGATCAATCGGGAGGAGATGGTGCCGCCATTGCCCTGCATCACCAGAATATCGCGATCGAAGCCCTTGGCCGCGAGCTCGGAGCGCAGGCGGGTGAGATAGCGGTCGAGCACCGGCTGCACCGAGGCATTGACTGCAGCCGTCACGCCGCGCTCGAATTCGCGATATTCCGACAGGATGGCATGGCCCGCCGTGACATAGGCATTGGGCCACAGCGCGCGCACGATCTCGGCGGCGCGGCGCTCGTGGCTCGCATTGATGTAGCTGTGCAGGAAATGGATCACCACCGCCTCGCAGCCCAGCGCCAGCAGCTTGCGCGCCGCCTCGGCAACCGCGGCCTCGTCGAGCGGCGTGAGGACAAGCCCATCGGCATCCATGCGCTCGGCCACTTCGAGCCGGCATTCGCGTTCGATCAGCGGCGTGAAGGTGCCGGTGAGCCCGTAAGGTTTGGGCCGGGTGCGCCGGCCGAGTTCGAGCACGTCGCGAAAGCCCTTGGTCGTGATGAGCCCGACCCGGGCGATCTTGCGCTCGAGCAACGCGTTGGTCGTCGTGGTCGTGCCATGGACCACCGCCTGCAAAGTCGCCGGATCGACGCCGGCCGAAGCGAGCGCGGCCATGAAGCCGATCGCCTGGTTGTCGGTCGTGGTCGGCACCTTGGCCAGGCGCACCGCACCCGACGCGGCGTCGATCGACAGAAGATCGGTGAAGGTCCCGCCGACATCGATGCCGACGGTGAGAGGGCGGGCGCGGGAAGAAGACATGATCAAACCGAGAGATACTGTTCACGAAGGGAGGCATCGGCGGCGAGCTCGGCCATCGAGCCGGCGAAGCGGATGCGGCCTTTCTCGATGATGTAGGCGCGATCGGCAACGCCCAGCGAGAAATGCATGTTCTGTTCCGACAGCAGGATGGAGAGCCCCTCGCTCTTCAGCGCGCGGATCGAATGTCCCATCTGCTCGACGATGATCGGCGCCAGGCCCTCCGACGGCTCGTCGAGCAGCACGCAGCGCGGATTGCCCATCAGGGTGCGGGCAATGGTGAGCATCTGCTGCTCGCCGCCCGACATGCGCCCACCCGGCCGGTCGCGCATGGCCGCCAGATTGGGGAAGAGCGAAAACAGCCGCTCTTCCGTCCATAGCGGCGCGCCGTCGCGCGGCGGCTGCCGGCCGACTTCGAGATTCTCCATCACCGTGAGCTCGGTGAAGATGCGACGGTCCTCCGGCACATAGCCGAGGCCAAGCCGGGCGATACGGTGCGGCGCCAGCCGATCGATGCGCCGGCCGGCGAACGCGACCGTGCCCTCTGCCGGCGGCACCAGCCCCATGATCGCCTTCATCGCCGTCGATTTGCCGGCGCCGTTGCGGCCGAGTAGCGCCACCACTTCGCCGGCGTGCGCCTCGAGCGAAACATCGGCCAGGATATGGGCCCGGCCGTAATAGGCGTGCAGGCCGGCGACGGCGAGCATCAGTGGCTCCCGCCGAGATAGACGGCGCGCACGGCCTCGTTGGCCCGCACCTCCTGCGGCGTGCCCTCGGCGATCAGCCGGCCGCGATCGAGCACGATGATGCGGTCGGCCTGGCCGAACACCACGTCCATGTCATGCTCGGTGAACAGCACGGCGATCCGCTTCGACCGTGCCAGCCGTGCCGTCAGCTCCATCAGGGCGATGCGCTCCCTGGGCGCCATGCCGGCGGTGGGCTCGTCCATCAGCAGGAGCCGCGGCTGGTTGGCGAGCGCCATGGCGAGCTCCACGCGCTTCAGGTCGCCATAGGCCAGCACCCCACACACGCGGTCGGCCTGATCGCGCATGCCGACCTGGTCGAGCAGCCCCTCGGCGTCGCCCGCCAGCGCGGCGCCAAAGCGCGACAACAGCGAACTGAGACGGCCGGCATGGGAATAAAGCGCCATCTGCACGTTCTCGCGCACCGTCAGCGAGGCAAAGGTGGCGGTGATCTGGAAGGTGCGGCCGACGCCCAGCCGCCAGATGGCGCGCGGGCGCAGGCCCACGATATCGCGTCCGCCCAGCCGCACGCGGCCGCCGTCGGGCCTGAGCTGGCCGTTCAGCATGTTGAAGCAGGTGCTCTTGCCCGCACCGTTGGGCCCGATCAGCGCCAGCATCTCGGCCGGTGCGACGGCAAAGGAGACGTCGGCCACCGCCTGGACGCCTCCGAAGGCCTTGCGCAAGCCCTGGACCTGCAGCGCCTCGCTCATGCGCTTCTCGCGCGCCAGCGATCGGCGAGCGCGCCGAGACCGCCCACAAGCCCCTGCGGAAAGACCAGCACGATTGCCAGGATCACCAGCCCCAGCACGGCGCGCCAGAACTCGGTCTCGCGCGCCACCGCGTCGCGCAGCCAGGTGAAGAGCGCCGCGCCCACCACCGGCCCGGTCAGCGTCTCGACACCGCCCAGCAGGACCATGACCAATCCATCGGTCGATTGCGCGATGGAGATGCCGGCCGGCGAGATGCTGCCTTTGGCGAAGGCGGAGACCGCGCCCGCCAGCCCCGCCAGCGCGCCCACCAGGACGAAGGCGCCCCATTGAAAGGCCCGCAGGTCGATGCCGATCGCCTCGGCGCGCAACGGCGAATCGCGGCCGGCGCGCAGCGCGTAGCCGAAGGGCGAGAAGAGCACGCGCCACAGCAGGGCGATGCCCGCGCCGCAGAGCGCAAGCGCCAGATAGTAATAAACGGTCTTGTCGGCGAGCCAGCCGGCCGGCCAGACGCCCACGATGCCGTTGCTGCCACCGGTCAGCGAATCCCACTGATAGACGATAGACCAGCTGATCTGCGCAAAAGCCAGCGTCAGCATGGCGAGATAGACGCCGGACAGGCGTACGCAGAACCAGCCATAGACGACGGCGAAGGCGCCAGCGCAGAGCGGCGCCAGCAGGAGTGCGGCCTCCATCGGCAGATGGGCGCGCGTGAACAGCAGGGCCGCTGCATAGGCGCCAAGGCCGAAGTAAGCGGCATGGCCGAAGGAGATCATGCCGGCCGGCCCCATGATGAAATGCAGGCTCGCGGCGAAGAGCGCGAAGCAGGCGATGTCGGTCATCAGCACCAGCACATAGCGGTCGGCGGCCAGCGGCAGCAGTGCCAGCACGGCCACGGCCGCGAGTGTCATGCGCAGGCCGGGCGAGCGCAGCGGCGGCGCAGCCTCGCCGGTCAGGCGCTGCACGGCACCGGGCTTGCCGAGCAGCCCGTAGGGCCGGATCACCAGCACCAGCCCCATGATGACGAACTCGACGACCAGCGTAAGCTTGGAGAAATTGAGGTCGATGCCGAACCAGGTGACCGAGCCCACGCCGATGCAGAAGGCCTTGGCGACACCGATCAGGATCGCCGCCAGGAACGCCCCGCCGATACTGCCCAGCCCGCCCACCACGGTGACGACGAAAGCATCGGCGATGATGGAGAAATCGAGATCGAGCGACGCCGGCTCGCGCGGGATCTGCAGCGCGCCGCCCAATCCGGCCAGGGCGGCGCCGACGAAGAACACGGAGGTGAAGAGCGTGGTCTGGTTGACGCCGAGCGCACCCACCATCTCGCGGTCCTGGGTGGCGGCCCGCACCAGCGCGCCCCAGCGCGTGCGCGCCAGCAGCAATCGCATCGCCACGAGCACGATGGGGCCGATGGCGATCAGCACCAGGTCGTAGACCGGCATGCGTTTGCCGAGGATATCGATCGCGCCGCTGAGGCCAGGCGCACGGGGGCCGACTAGGTCTTCCGGTCCCCAGGCGAACAGCGCCGCATCCTTGATCACCAGCAGAACGGCGAAGGTGGCGAGGAGCTGGAACAGCTCCGGCGCGCGGTAGATGCGCCGCAGCACCAGCACCTCGATCGCCGCGCCGGCCAGCCCGACGGCAAGCGATGCCAACACCACCGCACTCCAGAAGCCCAGCGGCGTGCGGCCCAGCGCCTCGATCAGCGAATAGGCGCCGTACAGGCCCAGCATATAGAGCGAGCCATGCGCGAAATTGACGATGCGCGTAACGCCGAAGATCAGCGACAGGCCGGCCGACACCAGGAACAGGGAAGCGGCGGCGGCCAGCCCGTTCAGAAGCTGGATGAGGATCGAGGGAAGACTCAAACCGGTGCCTCGAGCGGCGTGCACTGCCTCGCTTGGGATGACGTCATTTCCGCGACCGGCGCTTCGGGCCCGCACACGGCGCGGGCCACACCAGAACTGTCATCCCGAACGAAGTGAGGGACCTTTAATTGGCGCCCCACAAAGGTCCCTCGCGCAGCTCGGGATGACACCGTTTTCTTCACCGACGCTTCGTCGACGGCAAGGACGCGATGCCGCCCGACGCCGAGGTGAAGAAGATGCGGCCGGCGAACTGAGTGTGAAGCCGTCGTCGCGCTCTTACTCGAAGCGTCGGT
>Ga0193752_1002038_pt1 | contig 15698 bp, 15 predicted proteins | sample H1c1metaG_FD_144924 | JGI IMG/M metagenome (GOLD analysis project Ga0193752, IMG submission 144924) | Soil microbial communities from a riparian zone of the East river system, Colorado, United States - H1c1 | ecosystem: Environmental > Terrestrial > Soil > Riparian zone | place: USA: East River... | reverse complement strand
TGGGCGGCGGAACGTATTTCGGTTTGACCGGATTCGGGTCGGGCGGGAGTATGGTTCTCGGTGCGCCGGACGTGCTCATAGTCTGGGTATCCTTGCCTTATCAATCAGCGCATTCCACTTGGCGATTTCACCGATCACGAAGTTGCGCATGCCTTCGGGCGTGTTGAGATTTTGTTCGATGCCGAGTTCCTGGAAACGTTGTTTTACCGATGGCGAGTTGACTGCAGCGTGAATTTCCTTGTTCAAGCGCTCGACGATGGCGCGCGGTGTTTCGCCGGCGCGCCGATGCCGTTCCACGAAATCACGTCGTAGCCCGGCAGCCCCGATTCATCGAGCGTGGGCACGTTGGGCAGCAGCGCGAACCGTGTTTTCGAAGACACCGCCACCGCGCGCAGGCTGCCGGCGCGTATCTGCCCCAGTATCGGCGGCAGAAATTCGAACGCGACCTGAATGTCGTTGCCGCGCAACGCGCTGATTACGGCGCCGGTGTTGTTGAAGGGCACGTTGGTATGGTTGAGCGCGGCCATCGATTTGAATAATTCCGCCGACAAATGTTGCGCCGTGCCGGTCTGAATGGTGCCGGTATTGAACTTGGCGCCGGTTGCGCGCGCCTGCGCGATCAACTCTTTGGTGGTTTTCATCGGCGAATCCGGCGCCACCAGTACAGCGAGACTGAACCCGGCGACGGTGCTGACCATCGCGTAGTCTTTCAGCGTGTCGTACGGCAGCGATTTGAACATCGCCATGCTTACCGCGTTGGCGTTGTTGAGTAGCATCAGCGTATAACCGTCGGGCTCGGCACGCGCCACCATTTCCGCAGCAACGACACCGCCCGCGCTGGGGCGATTGTCGATGATGATCTGGCTCCCCATCGCTTCGCCCATTTTCTGCGCCACGGTGCGCGCCGTGATATCGCCAACGCCGCCGGGACCGAAGGGCACGACGAAGCGTATCGGTTTACTTGGATATTCTTTGGAGTAATTTTGCGCGGCTACGTTCATTCCACACATCATCACCGCCGCGCAGCACATCGTGTTTAACACGGGTGTCATGTTGAAGTCCGTAACAGGTGTGGCGCGATTCTGCCCGCACCGAAGGTTGCCGGCAAGTTTATGGCATGCGCATGGATCAAACCGTGATAGTTCCCGATAAACATCATCTTAGCCTCGACCCACGCGCTGCCGTTGTGCGGTGCCGCACGAGTCACGCGTGACTCGCTCGCATCGTCCGTGCACCACTGCATTTTCATCGCTAGATGGAAAATTCTGGGCTATATTGCGTCGTGTAATCTTTATGTAATCTGACTTTACAGGGAGATGCCATGAAAGACGACGGAATCAATCGGCGTGCGTTTTTGAAAGGTGCGGTTGCGGGTGGTGCAGTTGCGACGACGACGGCAGTGGGGCTGGCGCCGCACGTGGCGGAGGCGCAACAAAAGCCTGCAGTACCGCCCGTGGTTGGTTTTGCGCACGCACAGCATTACCCCACCAAACCTGTACGCATACTGATCCCGGTGCCCGCTGGCGGTACGGTCGATGTGCTCGCGCGCATGCTCACTCCCGCGCTATCGAATTTGCTTGGCCAGCCGATGGTGGTCGACAACCGCGGCGGCGCTGGCGGCATGATCGGCACTGAGCTTGCTGCCAGAGCCGCGCCCGACGGCTATACACTGCTGATGTGCAGTCAGGGGCCGATCACCATCCTGCCGCATCTGCAAAAGAATGTGCCGTACCACACGCTGCGTGATTTTGCCGCGGTGAGTTTGATCTCAGCTGGCCCCTATCTGCTGGTGACGCAACCCAACGCACCGTTCAAGACCGTGAAAGAGTTGATCGCAGCGGCGAAAGCCGAGCCGGGCAAGATTAATTACGCGTCGGCGGGCAACGGCGCACCGAATCATCTCGCGGCGGAACTCTTCAAGAATATAGCGGGCGTTAATCTGCTGCATGTGCCGTATAAAGGCGCGCCGCAAAGCGTGACCGACGTGCTGGGCGGGCACGTGCGGCTGAACTTCGGTTCGATACCGCCGCTGCAGCCGCATATCAAAGCAGGGCGTTTGTGCGCGCTGGGCGTGTCGAGCACCCAGCGCGCGCGGCAAATGACGGAGGTGCCGACGATTATCGAAGCCGGCGTGGTGGGCTACGAATTTTACGCGTGGTTCGGCTTGCTCGCGCCGGCAAAAACGCCGGCGCCGATACTCGCGCGACTGCACGAAACGCTGGCGAAGGCGCTGCGTGCGCCGGAAACGATTAGCCAGTTTGAAGCGCAGGGTGCCGACCCGGTCGGCAACAGCCCGCACGAATTCGCAGCGTTCTTAAAGCGCGAATACGACAAGTATGCAAGCGTGGTGAAGGCTTCGGGTTTAAAAATCGATTAGACGAGCAAGCTATTTTTTCTTCGGCCAATCATCCTCGTCGGTGATGATATTGATCACACGGGTGCGCTTGGGCCCTGCATAAAGCTCCATTTTCACCAGCACGGGGAAAAGTGCTTCGAGTTTGGCGCGCGCGTCGGCTTCCTTCTCGAATTTGAGTAATTCGCCGTTCGAGCCTTTGACATCGTGCCAAACGCGCGCGTCGTTTTCGTCGTCCTGTACTTGCAGTTTGAACATGCTATTTTCCCTGGTTATGGCGCGCCGCGCGTTGCGCTGGATTGCGCTTGTGCTGCTGCTGCGCCCGGTAGAGCACAGACCATGATCAAGTGACAAATCATAAGTATTTGTTTTTAAATAATATTTTATGGATGCGCCAGGCGAGTTGCAGCGCTATCCGTGCATCACCCCTATACTGCACGGCAAATTTAAAAATCACAAGGCGAGGCAGCGACATGGCAAAACTGCGCGCGGTAGAATGCCGCGAATTTATCAAAGCGGTTGTCGAAAAAGCGGAAGCGATGCACGTCCCTGTGGCCATTGCGGTGGTGAACGCCGAAGGACACCTGCTCGCGCTGGAGCGCATGGACGATGCGGGCTTTATCACGCCCGACACCGCGCACAGCAAAGCGTGGACAGTGGCGGCGTTTCGCACCATGAGTCCGCGCTTTCAGGACGGCCTGATCATTCAGCAATGGTTCAAGGAACGCAATCCGCAAATGCTGATGAATGCGTCGGTGTTCAGCGGCGGCAAGGCCGTGGTGTCGGGTGGTTGTGCACCGGTGTTCAAGGGCGACGAACTCGTCGGTTGTTACGGCATCAGCGGTGGCACCTCCGATCAGGATGAAATCATGGCCCGCTACGCGCGTGAAAAAATAGGCTGGGCGCACAAGCCCGTGCACGACGACATGCCGCCGGACGTGAAGGAACACGTCAATCAGCTTTATGACAGCGTGGGTCTGGGCGAGCGCAAATTGTAGCGGCTTGCGTCTCGCGATTTCATCGCAACCCGCCGCGCAGATTACTTTATGAGGTCCTATGCGTTCGATCATCAAAACCATGCTGGTATTTCTCTTCGCGGCAGGCAGCGCTAATGTCACCGGAGTTGCAATGGCGCAGGGCTTTCCGGCCAAGCCGGTGCGCATTGTGGTGGGTTTTGCGCCCGGCGGCGCGACTGATTTGCTGGCACGCATCCTGGGGCAAAACCTTTCCGACGCGTGGAAACAATCGGTCGTCGTGGACAATCGTGGAGGCGCTGCCGGCACCATAGGCGCTGAGGCGGTGGCAAAAGCCGCGGCCGACGGCTATACGTTGCTGGTTTCACCGCAGTCCAGCCTCGTTATTGCGCCGTCGATTTATAGCAAACTCACTTACGATCCGCTGCGCGATTTTGCGCCGGTGATCGAACTCGGCTACTCGCCGCTGTTGCTGGTGGCACATCCTTCGGTGCCCGGGCGCACGTTCAAGGAATTTGCTCAATTTGCCAGGGCGCAGCCCAAAAGCATGAATTTTGGTTCCGGCGGTCCGGGCACAGTACTGCATCTGACCGGCGAATTGCTCAACACGGCCTTGGGCGTGCGCATGACGCATGTGCCGTACAAGGGTGAAAACCCGGCGCTCATCGACGTGATGGGCGGACAAGTCGCATTCATGTTCTGCAACTTGCCGATTGGATTGCCGTACTCGCGCGCTGGAAAGTTGCGCGCGCTGGCGATTGCTACGCGCAGCCGCAGCCCATTGGCGCCCGATATTCCGACATTCATCGAATCCGGTGTTGCCGATTTTGAAGCTGCCGTCTGGAACGGCTTGTATGCGCCGGCTCGCACTTCCCGCGAAGTCGTCGCCCGCATCAATGCCGACGTAGTGAAAGTTTTGAATACGCCCGACGTCAAGGAGCGCATTGCGGCGCAAGGCATCACGGTGGTCGGTGGCACGCCGGAACAACTTGCGGCACTGCTCAAGTTGGAGCTCGTGAAATGGACGAAAGTGGTCAAGGCCTCGGGCGTAACCGTCGAGTGAGTGGCAGTGATTCGGGCACGTTACGATCATCGCGCTAAGGGCGCTGATCGGCAAAAAGTCGTCAGTCGCGGCATCATCCAAAAGTGCAGGCAATTTCCACCTTTAGCAAAACGCCGAACGTCGGGATTTAAGCCATAGCTTCACAACGGGAGAATGCACCCATGGCGGCAACAAAAATGATAGCGATAGCGAGTCTGATATACACCACGGTCATCGGACTTGCGCTGGTTGCCGCAGGATCGCCTGTGCGCGCTCAAGGCTACCCGGAACGGCCGATCACACTGCTGATCCCGTATACGGCCGGCGGGCCTACCGACATTTCCTCGCGCGTAGCGGCGGAATCCGTGTCGCGCGTACTCGGCAAGCGTATGACGGTGGATAACCGGCCCGGCGCCGGCGGCGCGCTGGCGGCATCGAACATGGCGCAAAACGCCAGGCCCGACGGCTACATGCTGGCGGTCACGCCGATCACGGTGCTGCGACTGCCGCACATCAGCAATGTCGCGTTTAACCCGATCACCGATCTCACCTGGATCATCAATCTCGCCGGTTATCAGTTCGGTGTCGTCGTGCGCGCGGATTCACCCTGGAAGACCTGGCAGGAGTTCACTGCTTACGCCAAGGCCAATCCCGGCAAAGTCACTTACGCTTCACCCGGTTTTGGCACTACCCTGCACATCACGATGGAACAAATCGGCGAGCGCGACGGCATTAAGTGGACGCAGGTACCGTTCAAGGGTACTGCGGATTCCATTGTTGCGTTGCGCGGCGGGCACGTCATGGCGCTGACCGGCAGCGTGCCAACCGAGCAGATCGAGGCCGGATTATTTCGCACGCTGGTGACGTGGGGTGAGCGGCGCCCCGCGCGTCATCCGAACGCCCCGACGCTGAAAGAACTCGGCTACGGCATCGTCACCAATTCGCCCTACGGCGTGACCGGGCCGAAGGGCATGGAACCGGCGGTCGTCAAAATATTGCACGATGCATTCAAGGGCGCGCTGGACGACCCGGCATTCCTGAAAACACTGGACCGCCTCGGCCACGATCCCTTTTATATGAGCGGCGACGACTACTTCAAATGGGCGCGCGAGAACTACGAAATCGAACGTCGCACCGTCGAGCGCCTGGGACTCAAGCAGTAACCGCGCGCCATTGCGCTGGTCCGGCGCTTGGGTTCCGCATCACGATTCCGGACGTGATCACGCAGCGCACCGACAAGGCAATGAAGTAACGACGGAAACGTCCGTTATCGGGAAAAGCAACTGTCCGCAAAGGTTGGCGGCCGAGCTACGTGTTTGCTGTAAGCGGACGCGGCGCGCTTTCGCAGTTCGTGTCTGTTAATCTCATATTTTCGGATCGTCATGCCCGATGGCGGTACCGGCATCGGCGATCCGCGAAGCGAGCGAGCCTACGGGGAGGGTCAGACCCAATTCGTGCGCCAGCGCCAGCGCTGAATGCAAGTCCTTGCGAATGTTTGGCAAGGGCAAGCCGGGGGCGGCGCTCTTGAGCATGCCTTTCCAGCGCGGTCCCATGTCTTCCCACACTTGCAGCACGGTGCTGTTGGCGAGACCGTCTTTGATGATTTGCCGCAGCACATCGGGAGCGACACCGCCCGCGACGCCGAGCGATAACCCTTCGAGCAGCGCCATGATATTGACGCTCATAATCAGTTGATGCGCGAGCTTCGCGGCCTGGCCTGCGCCCACGTCGCCCGCGCGCGTGATAGTGGACGCAAAGGCGCGAAACGCAGGCCATGCGCGTTCAATCGCCGCCTGCTCGCCACCGAGCATCAATGCGAGCTTGCCTTCGGCCGCCGCGATATAACCGCCGGTGATCGGCATGTCGATGGTGGCGCAGCCCTTTGCGGCAAGAGTGGCCGCGATGCGCCGCACCGATGCGGGACCGAGCGTGCTGCCGGTGGCGAAGATACTGCCGGCTCTGAGTGTCTTGAGGACGCCGCTTGCGCCGGACACCACTTCATCCGTTTGTGGTGTGTCGGACACCAGGCTGATGATGAGTTCGCTGTGCGCGGCGATTTCCGCCGATGAGATGCAGGTCGTGGCTCCGGCGGTTTTTAATTGCGATACCGGCTCGCCGCGCACGTCATACACGGCCACTTGAAATCCCGCTTTGAGCAGGCGCTCGGCGATGGGTTTGCCGATGATGCCGAGGCCGATCACCCCGACGCGGGTTATTGCAGTCATGCGTTATTCAACTTTGACCGATTGCGCACAAAACGTATGTGAGCCGACGAAGGCGAATGATGTTGAAACAGGCGAAGCGCCACTGTGTTACGCGCGATATGCCGAATTCGTGTAAGTTTAACAGCCTTATCGTTTTTTATTGCAGAAGGAATCCACATCATGTTTGTCTACATTGGTTGTTTTACCACCACGCATCGTAAGGCGCGCGGCAAGGGTATCAGTGTTTATCGTATCGATCCGTCTTCCGGCGCATGGGTGTTGATTGAAGTGTTTGAAACGATCGCCAATCCGGGTTATGTCGCGCTCGATAGTAAACAGCGTTTTCTCTATGCCTCGCACGGCGACGGCGATACGGTGAGCGCTTATGCGATTGACGCGCAGACGCGCAAACTGAAATTTCTGAATCAGCAGCCGAGCAGCGGCGACAATGGCCCGCATTTGATGGTGGACCCCGGCGATCGATATGTGGTGGTCGCGAACGGGCCCGGCATCGCTGTATTGCCGATCAACCAGGATGGTTCGCTTGCGCCATTCACCGCGGCCGTGGTGCCGCCGGGCAAGGAGGGGCCTTACAAAAGAGAACAGGGACTCGGCGCGCATCCGCATCAGGTGGTGTTCGATCCTTCAGGGCGATTCGTTGTTTCGCCCGACAAAGGCGTGGATGCCACGCATATTTACAAGCTGGATATGGCCAGCGGCAAGCTGGTGCCGAACGATCCGTCGTTTGTGAAATCGCGTTATGGCGCGGGGCCGCGGCATCTGGCGTTTCATCCGTCGCGGCCGATTGCGTATTTGATCAATGAACTGGATTCGACGGTTACCACCTATCAGTGGGACAGTGTGCGCGGCGCACTGACGCCAGTGCACATCATCCCAACGACACCCGCCACGTTCGTGGGCGACAATACCGGCGCCGAGATCGCGGTCGCGCCATCGGGTAAATTTGTTTATGTGTCGAACCGCGGTCACAACAGCATTGCCACGTTCGCAGTGGATGCAAAAGACAGCACGCTTGCGCCAGTCGGCTGGGAGCCGACGCAAGGCAAGAAGCCGCGCTTTTTTACACTTGATCCGGCGGGTGAAAAGTTGTACGTGGCGAACGAAGATAGCGATACCATCGTCGCGTTCAGGCTCGACGCTGCGAATGGGAAACCGCTGCCCACGGGTTTAATCATCGCCACCGGCTCGCCCTCATGCATTACTTTTGCTTCATGAAAATATTCAATAGAAACAAATACTTATTATAGGATGCTCCTCATGGATCTGGAACTCAAAAACAAAGTCGCCATTGTCGGTGGCGCCAGCAAAGGACTCGGCCGCGCGTGCGCGGAAGTGCTCGCCGAAGAAGGCATGAAAGTGGTGATGTGCAGCCGCAGCCAGGCCGATCTTGAACAGGCCGCGCAGGATATACGCGCCAAAACCAAGGCCGATGTGTTCGCGTTCGCCGGCGATCTCGAACAAAACGACACCATCAAAAAGTTAATCGTTGCCGCTGCCGGGAAATACGGACGCATCGATGTGCTGGTGAGCAATTCCGGCGGGCCGCCGCTGGCGAAATCCATAGACGCTACGGAAGAGCAGTGGGCTACGGCGGTGCAGCGTTCGCTGCTGTTTTTTGCGCGCATGGCGCGCGAAGCGCTGCCGCATATGCGCGCGCAAAAAAGCGGGCGTATTATTAATATACTCGCCAGTACCGTGTATCAGCCGATACCAAATCTCGCGCTGTCCGGCGCCACGCGTATGGGCGTGGTGGCGTTTGCGAAAAGCCTGTCGGATGAAGTGGGGCGCGACGGGATTTTGGTCAACAACATCGCGCCCGGCGCGCTGCTTTCCGAGCGCATGCTCGGCAACGCAACGGCGCGCGCCAAGGAGCTGGGTATTTCAATTGAGAAAATGCTCGAAGAGCGTGCCAAAGAAACAGCGGTGGGCCGTATTGGCGAGCCGCGCGAACTGGCGAATCTGGTGGCGTTTCTAGCGTCGGGCAAGTCCAGCTATATTACCGGCACCACCATACGCGTTGATGGCGGCATGGTGCGCTCGGTGTTGTAACCTAACAGGAAGATTATCATGAAAATCACCAAACTCGAAACCTTCGTCGTCGATGGCGGCTGGCGTGCATGGACCTACGTCAAGGTTGAAACCGACGAAGGTATTACCGGCTGGGGCGAGTGTTCCGATTACCGCGTAACCAACGGTGTCGAGGGCGTTGTACTTGATCTTGCGCCAGTACTTGTCGGGCGCGATCCCTGCGCGTATGAAATGCGTTTTATCGACATGATGCGCGTGACGCGCTCCAGTCCCGGCGGCATCGCGGCGCGCGCGATAGCCGGCATTGAATGTGCGCTGGTGGATATCGCGGCGCGCGCCCGCAACATATCCGTGGTTGAATTGCTGGGTGGTCCGACGCGCGACAAAGTGCGCCTCTACTGGTCTCACTGCGGCACTACGCGCGTGCGCCATCACGAGATGGTGGGGACGCCGCCGATCAACAGTTGGGCCGATGTGACCGCGCTGGGGAAGGAAGTGGTGAAGCGCGGCTTCACCGCGTTGAAGACTAATATCGTCATGCCGGGACAAAACGGCACCTGGATGAGCGGCTTCGGTGGTTTTGGCGTGACCATGGGGCCGAACGACGAATGGGCGCCCAACGGGCTGATTGCGCATGTTGTGAAGCACATCGGCACGCTGCGCGATGCGGTGGGGCCGGATTTCGACATCAATCTCGATCTGAATTGGCATTTCAAGCCCGAAGCGTGCGTGCGCATCGCCAAGGCGCTGGAGCCGTTTAACCTGCACTGGCTGGAGATCGACACGCACGACGCCGAAGCGCTGCTGCAGGTGAAGCAATCCACCGGCACCCGCATCTGCACCGGCGAAACGCTGATTCACATGAAAGAGTATTTGCCGTTTTTCCAGCGCCATGCCGCGGATATGTTCATGATCGACGTGCCTTGGAACGGCATTGCGCAGGGCAAAAAGGTGGGCGATCTCGCGGCCACGTTTGGGCACAACATCGGCCCGCACAATCACTACAGCCATTTGTCTACGCACATGAGCGCCGCCCTGTGCGCGACGCTGCACAATGTGCGCATCATGGAAATCGACATCGACGACGTGCCGTGGAAAGATGAGCTTGTTACCCATGCACCGGAGATCGTCGATGGCCACATGATCATTCCGAAGCGGCCGGGCTGGGGTACGGCTATTGTTGAAGAAGTAGCACGCGCGCACCCGTGGGAGCCGCATAAGGCTGCCCATGCCAAGCATCTGGCGTTTGCGAAAGGGTAGCTACGCGGCAGGCGCTTGACGGCGGCAACGCGCTGACGGAAGCTTGAGCGTCTGCACCGATTTTCCCTCTTTTAATCGAAGGAGCCTTGATCATGGAACGCAAAAAAGCGAGTGATTTTCACCCTGAAGTACTCAGACTGTTCGACGGCTATGTGCATGGCACAAAAACCCGCCGTGAATTCCTGGATGGCGCGGCGAAGTTCGCGGTGGGTGGCTTCACGGCGGTGGCCATGCTGGAGGCCTTGCAACCCAATTTCGCATGGGCGCAGCAAGTCAAAAAAGACGATGCGCGCATCAAAACAGAATATATTGAATACGATTCGCCGCAGGGCCACGGCAAGATGCGCGGCTACCTGACCAAGCCGGCGAATGCCAGCGGCAAGCTGCCGGGCGTGTATGTAGTGCATGAAAATCGCGGCCTGAATCCCTATATCGAAGATGTCACGCGTCGTCTCGCGCTGCTGAATTTTGTGGCGTTTGCGCCTGACGCGCTGTTTCCCGTCGGTGGCTACCCCGGCGACGAAGACAAAGGGCGCGATCTCTTTGCCAAGCAGGACACCAAGAAGCGCATCGAAGATCTGGTAACAGGCGCTGCCGTGCTCAAAGCGCGGTCCGAATGCAGCGGCAAGATCGGCACTGTGGGTTTTTGTTTCGGTGGCGGTATTGTCAATTTGCTGGCGACGCGTTTGCCCGACCTAGGTGCCGGCGTCGCCTACTACGGCGTGCAGCCCGCGGCAAGCGACGTGCCCAAAATCAAGGCCGCGTTGATGATACAAAACGCATCGGACGACCAACGTATTAACGATGGTTGGCCGCCTTATGAAGCCGCGCTAAAAGCCAACAAAGTGCGCTACGAATACTTCAGCTATCCGAACACACAGCACGGATTTCACAACGACACCACGCCGCGTTACGACGAAGCGGCAGCGAAATTATCCTGGCAGCGCACGGTGGATTTTTTCAACAAGCACCTACGATAATCGTAAGTATTTGTTTTTATTGAATAATTTTAAGTAGCAAGGATTGCTGAAATGGATACCACCGTACCCAAAAAAATCGCCACGGTAAGCGGCGCACGAGCGCTGGTCGATGCACTGCTGCGCGAAGGCATCGATCACGTTTTCGGCATTCCGGGCACGCAGAACCTCGCGTTCCTCGATGCCTTACGTGATACGCCACAGATTCGTTTTATGCTGACGCGTCACGAGCAGGGTGCCGCATTTATGGCGTACGGCTTTGCGCGCGCGCGCAATGCGCCTGCCGTGGTGACGGCAACCGAAGGGCCGGGGTTGACCAATCTGGTTACGGCAATCGCTGCCGCCCACAAAGGCAACGTGCCGCTGATCAGCATCTGCGGCGTGCAGGAAAGCGAAATGCGCGAACGCGATGCCACGCAGGATCTCGACCAGATTCCGTTCATGCGCCCGATCACCAAGTGGGCCTATAGCATTCCGTATCCGGAGCGGGTGCAGGAAATGGTGCGCAAGGCGTTTCGCGTGGCGCTGACCGAGCCGCAAGGGCCGACCCACCTCGAAGCGCCGAACGAAGTGATGCTGCAAAAGGTAAAGGTCGAAGCTATCGCGCCCGTCGCCTATCGCGCCACGGTGCCCGCGGTGTGCGACCCCGAACAACTCGATGCGGCATGGGCGCTCATCGGCAAGGCCGAACGTCCATTGTTCGTGGTTGGCCGCGGCGTGATGAAAGAGAATGCTATCGGCGCCATGGAAAAATTGGCCACGGCGACTGGTATCCCCGTGGCCGTGCTGCAATATTCGCCCGATGGATTTCCGTCCACGCATCCGCTGGCACTCGGCCCGCTGGGCCGTAACGGTTTCAGCAGTGCCAACAGGAATGCGCCCAAAGCGGATGTGATTGTCGCTGTCGGCTCGCACTTCGACGTGTTCTCGACCATGTATAAATACGGCGTGTTTGGCGAGAACGCGAAAATCATTCACCACACCGCTGCACCGGGCCAGATCGGCATTATTTTTCCGGTGGAAATGGGTGTCGCCGGATCGTCGGTGAGTTTCATCAAGGGTCTCGCCGAGCGCGCCGTCAAAGCCACTGCACGCAAGCCGTGGGTTGATGTCGCCAAGGCACGTGCCGATTTCGAAGCCGAACTCAAGGCAGCGCTCAAGCCCGACGCCATGCCGATCCAGTCGCAGTGGGTGGCACATGTGATCCGCAAAGTGCTGCCGAAAAACGGCATCTGCGTGGTCGATGCCGGCAACGGCGGCAAACATGTGCGCAGCTACTTCAAGAGCTACGAGCCGTTCACCTTTATGTGCATCGACGACTGGGCGTCTGTCGGCGGTTCGTTTCCTATTGCGCTGGGTGCCAAGCTGGCGTGTCCCGAGCGTCCGGTAATTTCCGCCTCGGGTGATATGGGCATCATGTGCAACATCGGCGAACTTGAAACCGCGGTGCGCGAAAACATTCCCGTGGTGCACGTGGTGTTCAACGATGAAGGTCTCGGCAACGAGCGCGCGTTCCAGAACGAACACTTCGGCGGGCGTTTCTTTGCCGTAGATTACAAAAACCCGGACTTCGGCGCGCTGGCCAAAGTGTTCGGCGCTTATGGTGAGCGCGTCACCAAACCCGGCGATCTCGAAGGGGCAATCCAGCGCGCGCTGGCGAGCGGCAAACCCGCGCTGATCGACGTGATGATCGATCAAAACACGCTGGCACCGGTGGTGTTCAAGCAGTAGCGAGCGCGTGTCGGATTTGCGCTTTCTCGCAAACCGCTCTACTTTGGCGGCCTGTTCTTCAGTCACGCATCGTCATTGTGCGGTAAGAACCATTGCTTGCGATAGCGGAAAGCATATGCATTTTCATGCAGCGGTTATGACAAACAGGGGTCAACTATGAGGCTTGCAAGTTTCAACGTTGAGAATATGTTTGATCGTGCAAAAGCGTTGAATGGCACGACTTGGGCCGATGGCAAGCCCGCGCTCGAAGCGCACCAGAAACTCAATGCGCTGATCAACAAGCGCAGCTACAGTGCCACGGACAAGACCCGCATGTTGGCGCTGCTCAAAACACACGGTCTGTTAAAAACCGACGACGGGCCGCTGCTGATCCTGAGAAAGCTGCGCGGCAAATTTTTGAATCGGCCGCGTAACGGGCCGGTTACAGTTGCGGCTGCGGGTCGAAGCAACTGGATCGGGTGGATCGAGCTCAAAACCGAACCGGTAAAGGAAGTGGTCACGGAAAACATCGCCCGCGTGATCGGTGCCGTCAATGCCGATATTCTGGGCGTGGTCGAAGCAGAAGATCGCACGACGCTTAAACTGTTTAACAGAAACATTCTCGCCGGCGCCGTCGGTACTGCCTATTCGCACGTCATGCTTATCGATGGAAACGATGAACGAGGCATCGACGTCGGTATCATGACCAAAAGCGGTTATCCCATCGTGTCGATGCGCTCGCACGTCGATGCCATGAACAACGACGCGGCCATTTTTAGCCGTGATTGCGCGGAATATGAGATTCAGTTGCCAGGCGGACAACGGCTTTGGCTGATGGTCAATCACCTGAAAAGTAAAGGGTACGGTTTGCAGACCGACAACAATGCCAAACGCAAGCGTCAGGCCGGCTATGTGCGCCAACTCTATGATGCGCATATGACCGCGGGCGAGGATCTGGTTGCAATCGTGGGTGACTTCAACGATACGCCAAACAGCGATCCGCTCAAACCGTTGCTTGCAGACCGCAGCTCGCTGGTCGATGTGAGCGCGCTTGCGCAGTTCAACAATGGCGGCAGGCCTGGCACGCATGGCACCTGCACCGCGTCGTCCAAGATCGACTACATCCTTTTATCACCCAAGCTTGCCGCCACGGTGGCCGCGGCGGGCATAGAGCGTCGCGGCATGTGGGGCGGCAAGAACGGAAAGCTATGGGCGCATTTCCCCGAGCTGGCGTCGGAGAAGGACGTTGCCTCCGATCATGCCTGCGTGTGGGCCGACCTGAATATCTGATTCAACAAAACGCCGGTGGGGACGGGGCGGTTTGTATGCTCACTCCACCCGTATATTCCCGTCCTTAACCACGCGCGTGTACTTCGCGATTTCCTGCGCGATAAAACGGTTGAATTCCTCGGGTGTGTTGTGTCCCGCTTCCATGCCGTTGGCGCGCAGACGTTCCTGCACATCGGGCAGTTTGAGAATGCGGCCAATGGATTGATTCAGCCGTGACACGATTTCTTTCGGTGTGCCCAGCGGCGCCCACAGCCCAAACCACGTCATCGCCGAGTAACCGGGTAACGCCTCGCTGATCGCAGGCAGGTCGGGCAGTATCGGCGAACGCTTTTCGGTGGAGACTGCCAGCCCGCGCAGCTTGCCCGCGTTGATATGCTGTTGCAGCACCAGCGGCCCGCCCATGAAAAACTGAATTTGTCCGCCGAGCAGATCGGTGATTGCCGGTGCGTCGCCTTTGTAGGGTACGTGGATCAGGTTGGTTTTGGTCATCTGCCGGAACAACTCGGTTGCCAGATGCGGCACGCCGCCGGTACCGGACGACGCGAAGCTCAGACTGCCGGGTTTCGCGCGCGCCAGTTCGATGAACTCCTTCAGATTCGCAGCCTTCACTGTCGGATGCACGGTGAGCACGAACGGTCCGCGCGTGATCAGCGTTACCGGTGAAACGCCCGTGATCGGATCGTACGACAGCTTGTAGAGCGCTGCGTTGGAGGTGTAACTCGATGCCCCGATAAGAATCGTGTAGCCATCCGGGTTGGCGCGCACCATCAGATCAACGCCGATCGAGCCGCCGGCGCCGGCGCGGTTGTCGATGATGAACTGCTGTCCGAATTCCTCAGAAAGCTTGGGCGCCACGACGCGTGCAACAACGTCTGTCGCGCCTCCCGGCGCAAACGGCACAATCGCGCGCACCGATTTGTCGGGCCATTTCGCGGGCTGCGCGTGTGCAACCGGCGCGGTGGCGGTGAACGCCAGCAACAGTAATATTCGAGTTGTTTTCAACGGTGTGCTCCTCTATGCGGCAGAGTTTATTCTTTGTTGCGCGAAAGATCATAACCTAACGCTGCTGTTCCCGCGCAGACGGGGGCCCATACGATATCTCATAGGGCACGGTGTTATGGGTGCCCGCCTGCGCGGGAACGACAAGGGAAGTTTTCGACGATAATGCAGCTTTACCAATGTAAAAATAGGGAGGAAAAATGGTTCGACGCGTAGTCACCGGTCACGACGAAAACGGCAAAGCCGTTGTTATTTCAGACGGCCCCGCACCGTTCGTGATGACCAATCCGGCGCGCCCCGGTTATGTTTCCACCGACATCTGGCGCACCCATGCCACGCCCACGCCGGTGGTGGCGAAACACCCGGAGCCCACGCTGGGGCCGCGCCGCCAGATGCCCGAGAAAAACGGCACTGTGTTTCGCATCAACCGTGTGATGCCCGAAGGCGATGAGATTCGCAACATGAGCCCGGAGCAGTCGAAAAAACTCTTTGCGGCACTCGGCAACGAGCAGGCATCCACCTTCGGCAAGAATGGCCGGCATCCACTGATGCATCGCACCGAGACCATTGATTACGTGCTCATCCTCTCCGGTGAAATCTACTGCGTGCTCGACGACAGCGAAGTGCTGCTGAAGACGGGCGATATGATGATTCAGTGCGGCACCAATCATGCGTGGAGCAATCGGTCGAATGCGCCTTGTGATATTGCATTCATTTTGATTGACGGCAAGTTTGATGTTGCACTGGCAGGGAAGCTTGAAGGGCACTGAACGTTGATGATTCGTATGGCTTGCGTATGCCTAACAACCAGCAGTGTGGTTCCCGCTGCGCGGGAACGAC
>Ga0193752_1002037_pt1 | contig 15704 bp, 9 predicted proteins | sample H1c1metaG_FD_144924 | JGI IMG/M metagenome (GOLD analysis project Ga0193752, IMG submission 144924) | Soil microbial communities from a riparian zone of the East river system, Colorado, United States - H1c1 | ecosystem: Environmental > Terrestrial > Soil > Riparian zone | place: USA: East River... | reverse complement strand
CTGCTACCGTCTTGTCCAAATGATACTGATAAACGGAATCTTTTATCCGGCCATCAAAGACTGGGGTTAAAATTCCTAACACCTTATCGAATGGCGCTGTTTGGGAATTCAAAGGCCCTGCAGGAGGTTTTGCAAGAAGTGAGTATGTCCAATTCGAATCGTTATAGCCTGGCTTGTTCCAGGCACCGAGCTCTGATCTTGCATCGTATTGCTCGCCAGTAAAAATTCCATTTTTTAACAGTGGGCCATTATTTGTTTTCCACTTGTTATCTGACCCGATAACCTCTGATGTCCCATCTGTATAAGTAATCTCCATCTGAAAGATCAATTTCGGCACATCATACCACATCTTCTCCTCCACCGTTCTGTCTCGTTGGTTATACCACCCATTACCTAATATAATTCCTAAAGCATTATCTTTTGAAATAATACTGCTGGTAATATCGAATGTGTTATAATACACACGCTGTGTCGATTGATCATCATACGGATAAAGCAAATTTTTAAGCGGCCTTTTGTCATAATTTGAAACGGCCGGGGCAAGTACCTGGTCACCTATTTTTTTACCATTTAAAAACAGTTCGTAAAAACCAAGTCCACTGACATAGGCTACCGCTTGCTTTATTTTCTTTTTCACGGTAAAATCTTTTCTGAAATAGGGTGCAGGATAGGTTATACCTGAGTCAGGATTTGGATTAATAAAGAATCCGATCCATTTCGCTTTCCAATCGGCGGCATCTAATAAACCCATTGACCATGAAGCCACGGAGCTCCAGTCAGACCGAACGTTTTTCTCATCCCACACCACCACTTTCCAATAAACCTTTTTTCTGGAACTTAGCGGCTTACCCTGATAAATCACTTGTGTAGAGTTAGATGAATTGACTATATGGCTGTCCCAATAGTCCCCAATATTCTTGCCTAATAAAGAAATACTGCTTGCTACTAATATGTGATACGCTTTTTGCCTTTTAGCTTTGTGTACTGACGTTAATTGCCAACTGATTGTTGGATGTTGGCTTTCTATAGCAATAGGATTGATTAAATACGCGCACTTTAAATTCGTTATTTTAAGATCCGGATCCTTGCTGTAGCCAATAGTTATAAAAAAAAGTAGAAATATTACAATACTGCAACTAACTTTTATTTTGAAATTCATTTAAAAAAAATTAATGAAGAAGGTGCCATTTAATGTAGGTGAACAAGTTTAAAGTTTATACTATTCCGGTTTGTTGGTATTTAGAAACGCGCTAAGAACTTAAATCTTCGCCGGTTTTTATATCTTTGGTCAGTTCGCTGCCTAAAGCCTTCAATTTCTATTCTTGTGTACTGTGCACTTCACCCCTCTTTTGGGTTAAGTTTTATTGAGCAGTTACACAATCTGTTTTGCAGCGTCTATTATTAAATTAGTGATGCACTCTTTTTTATTAAAATTAAGGAACATTTACCAGCTTTGGCTCAAACAATGGGCAGTTGAGAGCTTAGCAGAAAAGCCGGACCTTAAATCGTTTCTTGTTCGTATCGGAAGTGTGCTTTTTCTATATGTGATCCTGGACAGATTCCTGATGAAAATAACTAATCTTTCTTTTGTAAATTACCAGGAACCTTTTATTTATTTTGCTTTCTTAAAACATATTTTCACAACCTGGTACCTCTTATTTGTTATTACTTCAGCGTTTGGTTTATTTATGTTCCGCAAGAACATATTTTGTTCCTGGACAGACTTTCCTAAGGGAAAACATATCCGCTTTTTAGTAATCATAGCTTCCGGAACTTTAACCTGGGTTTTTGCGACCTACAATTACAATTTGTATTATGACCAAGGTCATTATTTTGACCGATTCTTGCTATTTATTTTTCTTTTATTCGTTTATTGGCGACCTATTTTTGTGTTACCCTTTCTAACAATTCTCCTCCCCATTATTTGGCAATTTACAGTTTTACCAGGCTTTTCATTTGCGATTCCTTTTCTCCCAATTCATCTGCTGACTCTTTTCAGCACTTTTTTCCTGATTTATCTGGTTGCCAAAAAATTCCCAATTGCCGATTTTGTTTTTTTAACGGGTTGTTTAATAGCAACCCATTATTGGGTTCCGGGATTTGCAAAATTAAGACAAAACTGGATTTTATATGACCAATTGAATTTCCTTGTGCCCGCAACCTATGCCAATGGATGGCTGGGATTTTTAGACTCACAAACCATCTCATTAATCACCCAAAAATTAGGCTATTTTGATATCCCTTTGAAAATACTGACTTTGATGTTTGAATTCGGTTCTATGTTTTTCTTTTTGAATCGCCATTCAATTAAATTTTTTCTTTGCGGCTGGGTATTTTTTCATTTAGGCATTTTCTTTATGACGGGGATCTTTTTCTGGGTATGGATTTTATTGGATGGAGCTTTTTTGTATTTGTTCCTCAAAAAAGATGGAATTTCAACCTTGCCCATTTTCAACCTGAAATACCTGATTGTTTCAGTGATTTTAATTATCAGCGGAAGTCTTTGGAGCAAACCTGTTGTTTTAGCCTGGTTTGATGTTCCTGTAACTTATACATATCGATTTGAAGCAGAAACCGAAGGTGGAAAAACTTATAAACTTCCACCGAAATTTTTTGCTCCATTTGATTATCAATTCACCTTGGGCTCTTTTGCCTATTTAGACAAAAAACCTTTAATTCCGATTGTTTGGGGTACATCCTCACACTCAAGTATTGGTAAACAAATTATGAAGCTGGATTCAGATAAATTGCTTTTTTCTTTTGAAGAACAAAATGGAAAAGTTTATTTTGATGAAAAATCAAAAGAAGTATTTAATCTTTTTATAAAACAGTATATCCAGAATTGGAACAAACACTTTTCTAACCAAACCTATTTAAGCTATATAGAAGCCCCGAGATTTTTATGGACTTTTCCAACCTCAGCCGGTTTTGAACAATCAAAACAACCAATTAAACGTATAAAAATTATTCAGGTTATGTCCTTTTACAACCATGGAAAATATAGTGAAATTCGCGAAACAATGGTTAACGAAATTTCAATTGATTGATCAACTGCAGAAATTTTCAACTACTCAGGCACAAGTTGCTGCTATGACATATTTTCACTAAATGCTTTGACGCAATCAGTATTTTCGACATCAATAGAAATCAATGTTTCCTCCAAAATACGGATTCTTTGAATCACCCGGGCTATGTTCAATTTCCAATTCCTGACCCAAACCCAATTCCGAAGCGCAAATCAAAAATAAGTCCATTACAACCTTATCTTCCAAAGCCCATCCGGTTGAATCAAACACGCTTCTCTCATTTTGCAGGTATGCATACTTATTTGAGTTTTGGGCAACGTCAACCAACCCTGCCCCAATATCTTTTTGCTCGAGTTGTTGACATTCGCCTTCAACGATTGCCTGTTCGAGAAAGTCAGGACAGACAAAAACATTTTTGCAGTAACTCAAATGGAATTTCAACTTTGCCGGCAAAATCAGAACCGACTGCGTTGATATGTAAATGCGGTTTTGTTTCAATATTGGAAAACAATGGCCAGGCTCCAATATATTTGAGCATTCGGTGGCCGTTGCGGAAATTGGGCTAAGCCTTATTTCGGGGACGTAATGTAAAAAACAGAGTCAATAAAAAATAATATACCCTCGCTGCTCAATACATTTTCGTCATGCATGTCTTCTAAAATCAATCCAAGCTCAGAATTTTCATAATCCTGCCTTTTAGTATTTTTAAATCCATTGAATTCAAGAAACTCTCTGATGTTCCTGAGTTCAACTAATTCATCGGAAGTTATAAGGGGTTGTTGAAGTACAGCAACTAATATATTTTCCTTTATGGCAAAACCGAGTAATTCGTACGCGGTATTGGAGAATAATAAATTATGAAGGAGAACGCTATTTAAAAATTCCAACCAGGTAGCATAGTAGACAGCATCATTTAACTTGATAACAGTTCGACCCTCTGCGGCAAGGTATATGAGGCCTCACCACCTCTGGTTATAAATTGTTCGTCTGATGGGAGAATATTGATGAGCAGATTATTGCTTTTGCAATACTTAATCAGGAAGTCTGCCTGTTCTTCTTTGACTCGGAGTTTACCTTCGAAGTCTTCTTTAACCGTTCTACTTGTTGGATAAATTGAGCATAAGACATTGCGGATTGTCGTAATTGTATCCGTCTGCCCCTTAAAGATATTTCCGCGAATGATATGTGCCACTTTTTGTCTTGTGTCATCAGGTAACATTAAGTTGTAAATTTAAACATTTTGGTGATTATTTCGCAAATCTGGGATAAGGCCACGAAATAGCACATATGCGTATCAGTATGGAATATCCACCTACCAACCTTTAACAACGACAATAATGGAGATTGGCGAATGTACAACACCTTTAGATGGCAGTGTAGAGGCTCCGGTACGAGGCTGAATGTGCCTTAAGCGGTCTGGATTATATCGTTAGTCGTTTACAGTAAACAATTGTTAATTAGATTTATAAAATTATGTATCTAAATAAAGTTCTTTTGTATCAGTGAGTTATTCGGTGAGTCATGATGAACTGACTTTGCAACCAGCTGGTAATAAGATATTTATAGGGCAAGTTCGAATCTTGTCTTCCCGACAAGAATAGCTGTCAAAAGCTATCAATCCTTGTAAATATTGCTTATTTACAGGGATTTTTTCTTTTATCCCTATCAGTTTATAGCCAATAATAGCAAAACTTTTGTGAGTAAATCTGTGAGTAAAACAAGGCATGCGCTTTGTACTCATGAATTAGCCGCTACTTCATTCATCCTCAAAATATTGAGGAAATAGAGGTTCACATGGAAGATAGAGGTTCACATGGAAGAAGCTAAGAAATTTACAGAATACCCGATATTAGCTAACTTAGGCCAAGTTCAAAAAAAATTAGCATGCTGAAAAGCTATTTTACTACTGCCCTCAGACATTTAACGGGACATAAATTATTTTCTGCGCTCAATATATTCTGTTTGGCTATTGGTATTACTTTTTCAATGCTTATCGGGGTATATATTATCCATGAGAAAAAAGTTAATACCAATATTAAAGACATCGAGGATCAGTATGTTATAAAAAGCATCTGGAAGCAGGAAGCGATGGGGTACGACATAACCACATTGGCGCCTTTGGCTAAAACCATGAAAATGGAGTATCCGAGTCTTGTTGAGAGCTATTACCGTTTTATTACCCAGAATATGCTTGTTTCCACGGGCGACCAGCGTTTTAAGGAAGAAGTTGCCATCTGCGATACCTCACTGGTTTCCATGTTTGGGTTCCCTCTTTTATATGGAAATTCTAAGTCAGTATTTGAAAACAATAAATCAGTAGTTGTAACGGAATCATTTGCGCAAAAATATTTTGGTCAGAAAAATGTGATAGGTAAGGTGGTACAGATAATGGAAGCTCAGTCAAGCAGCGATAGTAGTAATGATTTTGTGATAACAGCCGTATTAAAAGACATACGAGAAAACACGATAACAGACTTTACTGATACTAAAATGCCCTACAACCTGTTTATTCCATTCAACTACACCGTTGGTTCTGAAAATGCCTTTTCGGATTGGGCGTGGAATGGTGTGCCAAGCTTTGTTAAATTAAAACGGGGCGTTAAACCGCAGTCGCTTAAAGCTCCTTTGGCGCGTATATTGAAATCCAATTGCCCCAGTATATATAAAGGGAATGTTGAAATAGAATTAGCCCCCCTGAAAGACTTTTACATGAAAGTAAACAACGGGAAAGCTGAAAAAATGGTTTCTACTCTTACCTATATTGCGGCATTTATTCTTATAATGGCTATTTTTAATTTCATCAATATTGTGTTAGCCACATCCGGATATCGCCTTAAAGAAATAGGTTTGCGCAAAGTTTTCGGTAGTTCAAAAAGTCAGCTGATTAAACAATATCTATGCGAATCTATTGTGCTGGCCCTGATTTCGATTATAATTTCATTGGGTTTTTATGAGTGGCTGCGGCCACTTTTCTCTCAACTGCTCAATACGCCTTTTATTCACATATGGAACTTTGGCTGGTATGAAATACTAATTATATTGATTTTAATTGCCGGCGTTGGCACTCTTGCAGGTATTTACCCTTCATTTGTATTAAGTACAGCAAAAATTACCAATGCCGTAAAGGGTAAAACAGATAATATAAAAGATGGGGTGGTTTTAAAAAAGGGATTACTTGTTTTTCAATTCACCATTACAATAGTAATTTTTATTACCACCTTAAATATTTCCAGGCAGATAACCTATTTTCTCAATAAAGACCTGGGTTATGATAAATCCGGGATTTTATTACTCAATACATTGCCTAATTATGCCGGTAATGGCTCAGGGTTGCCTCAACTTCAGACATTTAGAGACGAATTATCCCGTATAAGCGGCGTAAAAACAGCCAGCCTATGTTATGAGATCCCTAACGGCAACTATGTAGACAACCTGAACCTGGTACCCGAAGGCGCGACCAACGGCCAGGTTTTAAGTCTGCCGTATCTGGTCACTGATGAGAATTACGCTGCTACATTCGGCTTGCAAATGAAAGACGGCAGATTTCTGAATCATAAACAGAATGGACAACCCCTTGATGAAATAGTGATAAATGAAGCTGCCGCAAAAGCATTGGGCTGGACGGATGCTGTTGGGAAAAAAGTAAAAATGAAAATGGCAGGCGTTTGGTTAACTGTTGTCGGAGTTGTTAAGGATTTCAACTTTTTCTCTTTACGCCGAAAAATTGAACCACTTGGCTTTGTAAATGTAAGCTCTTTTCAGCGGGCCCAATATATACCAGTAAAATTCCAGACCTCAAATATTACCAGTCTTGTGGAAAACATACAGAACAAATGGAAATCCTTTTTTCCTGCCGATCCGTTTGAATATTCCTTTATGGATGAGAAGGTAGAATCATTGTATACAACCGAATTGCAAGTAAAAAAGGCTATGAATATCGCTACCATTATGAATTTGATCATTGTTTTTCTCGGCATATTTGGTGTTTTGGCCTCTACACTTGCGCGGCGAACAAAGGAAATAGCTGTTCGCAAAGTGGTTGGCGCCAATGTGCAAACCATCATTTGGCTTTTCATAAAAGATTATGCCCTGCTGATCATGCTGGCAAACATAATTGCATGGCCACTAGCCTACTGGCTAACCGGCAAGTGGCTTGAAGATTATGTGTATCGGGCCGATCAGAATGTTGTTCCTTACCTGCTTGTGCTGGTTATTATTTTTGCCACTGCTTTTTTATTGATCATTGCCCAATGTTACAAAGTGGCATCCGCCAATTTGTTAAAAGGGCTCAGAATAGAATAGTTCAATATAGGTTTGCTGTTTTATTCTTTTGAACATTCAAAACGGTTTACCAGAGAATGCAATGTATGCCATAAAGGATACCTAGTAATTATGGAAATTTGCAGTCGATGGGCGTAAATACTTCTACGCAATTCAACTTTGTAAAATGGTGGTCCGTAAATTATTCTGTATATATCGGCCGTAACAGCCAGTCTGGTGTAGTGAATAATAAGGCCGAAAGTTCTGGCAAGCTCAACGGGAACCTTAATGCCACAAATTCTTTCAGAATACCTGGCGGTTGGGGGATGGAACTGTCGGGATTTTATAACTCCAGTAATCAATTTGGGCATTTTGTGATTGGGTCTTATGGCAGTGTGTCTGCCGGTTTTTCAAAAAGTGTATTCAAAAATAAGCTGAGTTGCAAAGTCAATTTCCGTGATATTTTTTATACGAATAATTTCAAAGCCGATATCGCTATTGGCGGCGGAGCAGGATTTCAGCGTGTGAGTGAAAGTTTCCGTAGAAAAACTGATTCCCGTGTCATAAATATTTCATTAAGTTATCGTTTGGGAAATCCGATGCCCAGCCAGCGGGAAATAAATCACACAGCAGCGCAGAAGAAGAACAACGGCTTTCTCATTAACACAACAATCGGAGACTTACAATAGTAGCAGGTCTCACTCTTTATTCATCCTTAGCTGGGAATTACGAATGAAAATCGCGCGATTTTGTTGACCCACTTGCATAAACGCAACTTTTATATTACGTTTGTTCATTCCACTAATTTATCTGTGATTAACCAGCAATTGCTAACAGGATTTCAACCGGGTTACCGGTAGCGTATTTCACTGTATCGCGAGCCGGCGAAGCAGTCAGGTAGTTAATACAATAGCTGTAACAACCCTTTAACCGATCTTTTTTTGTTTTTAACCTCTAAACGTAAATATGAAAACTTACTTATTGTTTGCAGTTATTACTGTGTCCCTTATCGCTTGTTCAAAATCAGGCTCTGATGAAACAACAGCGCTGGATGAAAAGAAAATAGTGGGAAAGGTTTGGAAAATGGGCGGAAATCCACCATTGGTATCAATGCAATTCAATTCCGATAAAACAGGCGTTGAAAGGGCAATGAAATCCTCTTATCCTGCAGTGACATACAATGAGTACGTATTCACCTGGCGCCTGGACCGCGACTCACTCCGGCTAAAATTCGAGAGTTATAACGATGCTGCTATTAAAGTATACCAATTAAAAGACTCGTTGTTAACAACAAACAACTGGGTGTTTGGTGGCGTCTCTGATACGACGCGGGTAGACTTCAGACTATATTAATATCGGAAAATCGGGTACCTTTTGAACTGGTCAACCGGAGATAACCGGCAGGCATACAGAATGAACGTTCCTGTTCCAAGTGACCTGATTGTTCGGATTCTGCCTGATTCGGATTTTCATTCTGTTTTCAAACTTTTCACCGGGTTGGCTATTGCAGCTTTAATTGATTGAAAGCTGATGGTGAAAATGGTAATCAACAACACTGCCAAACCCACAATCAAAAAAATCAATGGACTGATTCTGATGCGATAAGCGAAACTTTGCAGCCAGTTATTCATCAGCCAATACGATAGTGGGAATGCAATCAGTAATGCTACAACCACCAGTTGAAAAAAATCTTTTGAAAGCATTGTGGTGATGTTTGCCACGGATGCACCAATCACTTTCCTGATACCAATTTCCTTTCTTCTTTTTTGGGCAGTAAATGCTGCTAATCCAAAAAGGCCCAGGCATGAAATAATAATTGCAAGACCTGCAAAATATTTTGACAATGCAGATGTTCTTGTTTCGCTTTCGTATTGCTGTTGATATGTTTCGTCTAAAAAGTTAAATGTGAATGGGAAGTCAGGATTGAATTTTTCGTATATGCGTTGTATCGCATCGATTGTTGATTGCTGTTGATTGCTCTTAATGCTTGCAACAATAGTTCCGCTTTGCGGCACCAGCACCAGAAACGATGGTTTTATTTCAGTATGCATGGATTCAAAATGGAAGTCTTTTACTACGCCAATTATCTGCATGCTCTCGCTGCCGTAGACAATCGTTTTTCCAACCGGATCTTTCAGGTGCATTGAATTTACGGCTGCCTCATTTAGAATAATGGCTGCGGAGTCAGTGCCAAAGTTTCTTGTAAAACTTCTTCCTTCTTTTATATGCATGCCCATCGTTTCAATAAAGTCATAATCCGTTTCAAAACCTTCAAAATAGGTGTTATCGTTTACTGGTTTGCCTGGCCAGGCTAACCCGGAGGTTGCGTAGTTGTGACCAACCATGCGATGGTTGGTTGCGCTGGCATTTGTAACACCAGGAATCTTTTTCAATTCTGCAATGAAAGTATTCTCTTTGATTGAAAGATTTCCTTCTGCCGACAAACGCAAAACATTATTTTTATTATAACCAGGATCTGTATTCTGAATAAATTGTATTTGCTCATAAATAATGAATACCGCGACAATTAAGATAGTTGATAAAGTAAACTGGAAAACTACCAAACCTTTTCGTGATAATAGTTCTGCGGCAGATGTGTTTAGCCTGCCTTTCAGAATGGATAAGGGATTAAATTTGGAAATATATAAAGCTGGATAACTTCCGGCAATGATACCAGTAATGACGGTAATGCAAATAATGCCAACTGTCATTTGCCATGTTAGATGCAACGAAATATTTTTGCCGGTTATCTGATTGAATGCAGGCAACAGCAATAAAGCAATGAGCATGGCAAACAACATGGCAAAAGCAGTAAGCAAAAAGGATTCTGTCAGAAACTGGAATATTAATTGTTTTCTTTCAGCTCCAACTACTTTCTTAATACCGACTTCCTTGGACCGGCGAGCGGCTTTGGCCGTAGACAGGTTCATAAAATTGATACAGGCGATGGCCATAATAAATACAGCCAGCAATGAAAACAATTTTATATATTCTATTCTTCCGCCGCTTTGCACATTACCGTTATAATTGTCATGCAGGTAAACATCAGAAAACTGCATTGCAAAAACTTTCCTGCCTGTGTCAGCCGTGTTTTTGTTGATGATATTGGATACATTTTTATTGAATTGACTGGCGTTGACACCTGGCTTCAGTAACACATAATTTAACGGACCAGTGCTGTACCAATCTGTTACCCAGGGTTTAATAATTCTGAAATAATCAAAAGACAATACAAAATCAAACTGTTGCGAAGAATTAACGGGCATTTTTTCGAATATGCCGGATACATAAAATGTAGTATCATGATCAAAATGTACTGCCTTGCCTATAAGATGATTTGTAGTTCCGAATAATTTCATGGCAAGTTCATCAGACAATACAATTGAATTATTATCGGCAAGCACGCGATTTTTGTTGCCGTCTATGAGTGAAAAAGAAAAAATATTAAAATAGTCTTTCTCTGCATACTGACCATTAGCCTTAATGTTTTTATCGTTTGCGGAAAGCGTGTTTTGCGGAAACCAACCTGGCGGTGCAACAGCAGCGGCATATTCTATTCCTGAAACGGATTGCTTAACGGCATCGCTCAATTTACCTGATGATTCTTCCGAATAACTGATGTCTCCATTACTATTAGTTCTTTGTTCGAATAATTTATATAACCGGTCATCATTTGCAAAAATTTTATCGTAGCTTAATTCATCACTCACCCATAAAAAAATAAGAAGGGCACATGCAAGGCCGGCAGATAAACCCAGCACATTCAGCACTGTAAATTGTTTATCTTTTACAAGATTGCGCCACGCAATTTTAAGGTTTGTTTTGAACATACAAGTTGAATTACGTTATTTTTATTCTTGTTCTTGTTTCATGGTATGACTAAGCCATTATCATTTATTGTATTATTCTTTTTCTTAAATATCCACCGGATGTCTTAAGTCCTGATTTTATTCTTTTTAAAAATTTAAAAATAATTTATTTCAGGTGATTGCTATGTATTAAACCTGAATTTAAAATTACCTTGAACAAATAAATGTAAATACTTCAAGATTACCATGTTAGATATCTCAAGTTAGATGCCACCATTATATAAAAATGATAATCAGTTTCTTAGAATTATTCTGAGTCAGACAGTGTACGTAATTGATACATCTTATGTGCGGTAATCACGATCTAAAAAGTAATAAATAAGCTATAAACTATTTATTTGAGGCAAAGGCAGTATAGAGGCGCTTACATACAGAAAAAGGGATACTATTCGTATGTTTTTTATTTTAAGGTCGATCGGTCTATTTTTAGTAAAAAAGATATTGAATGAATCTTGTTTGAAAATGAAGAGAAATTTTTTCACTCAGGCAATAACGCCGTACACTTCACCTCGACAAACAATCCTGGATTTGCCAGAACGGTCGTGCCAATTGCTGTCCACGCTGGGAGACGCTCCGGATTAGTGAAATACAGATCCTTTACTTTCATGAGGAGCTGGAGGTCACGCATATCAGTAACATATGTCACCATGTCCACGACATCGTCGAAGGAAACTCCTGCTTCAGTCAACACTTTCTTTACGTTCTCGAACGCCTGGATAATTTGCGCCTCTTTACCCTCGATGACCTTCATACCCGCATCGCGACCGACCTGACCAGCAATAAAAAGAAAGGGGCCGGCTTTAACACCAGGTGAATAGCGAAACTTTTCAGGGATATCTTTCATATCCTTTGGAACCACGGCTTCACGTCTTGGATTGCCTTTGATTTGTATTTTTTGATTTTCGTTCATTTAGAGAATTTTTTTAAAAAATATAGAAATTATCCAGAACGGCCAATGGAAATCGGCTTGCCCTTTGTAGGCATCTTTTGGAATCACCGAATGCTGGTAAACTTGATGTTCCCCTGGAAGCATGATAACTTTGAAAGATGCTCTGTTTGAACCTCTTATAGATGGGTGCACAAATTAGAACAATAATTTGAAAAAATTTAAACAGCGTCACCCGTCAAAACAATATTGCAAGTACCACTCGCAAAAATTGAAGAAAAAATGAATAAAAAGTTAACGACGGCAACGCAAACTTGCAAGTAGTACTTAATTGATTAAGCTGGTATCACCATGACACTTTTTTAGATAAGTTGAATGACACCGGAATTAAAACTCAAATGTTAGTGTCATATATTTTAACTTCATGATTTCGAATCATGTTCCGTGTAGTACCGGTCTATCACATAATTCAGGATTTCGAAGCGAATATTACAGATGAATAAATGAATCGTATGCGCATACAATTGCTGATAGCAACACTGATTTTCTTTTCTTTTATTTTGCCTTTCTCCGGATCTGGGCAGAAGTCATCCAATGATTCAATCCTGGTGATTACGGGTGCTACCATTTTTGCATCTCCCGAAGCACAACCGATAAAAAATGGCGTAATACTCATAAGAAATGGGAGAATCGAAAAAGTAGGCACAACGAAATTGGTAACAATTCCCGTGAACGCAAAAAGGCTCGACGTGTCGGGTATGGTTGTGGCCGCCGGTTTCTGGAATTGTCATGTTCATTTTATTGAGCCCTGGTGGCGGGGAGCCGATACGTTGCCTGTTGAACATCTTGAAATGCATTTGAAAACCATGCTCACATCTCATGGTTTTACGCATGTTTTTGAAGTGGCTACGTTTCATTTTGATGATGTGCTTGCACTTCGCAGAAGGATCGAATCGGGCGAAATAAACGGCCCGGCTATTTTAACTGCAGGTGTGCCATTTACACCACCGGGTGGCAGTCCATTTTATATTGCACCGTTAAAGCTACCTGAACTGAGCTCTCCGGAAGAAGCAGTAAAATTTGTAACGGCACAAATTGATTCCGGTGCGGATGGTATCAAGCTTTGGTCGGCATCGCCAACAGGAAAAGGGATTGCAGAGATGCCGCTTGATATTGAAAGAGGTGCAGTGCAAACGGCGCATAACCGCGGCAAACTCGTTTTTGCGCATCCTACCCTGATCGACGGCGTCCGTATTGCAGTGGCAGGCGGCGTGGATATACTCACGCATGTGGCACCGGACAACCGAAAGCCCTGGGGCCGCGGGTTGCTCGACTCAATGCTGAAACAGCATATGTCGCTGACTCCAACATTAAAGCTGTACAAGTGGGAGCTTGAAAAACAAAACCTGTATTCGCCCAACGATTCGATGATGAATACAGCCGTAATACAGTTGAGGGATTTTTCCAAGGCGGGTGGACAGGTGCTTTTTGGTACCGATGTCGGATACATGAGCGATACAGATCCAACAGAAGAATTTTTGTTTATGGCGCAGGCGGGGCTCAGCTTTCGCCGGATACTGGAATCATTAACAACGGCTCCGGCAAAAAGATTTGGCGCGAGCGCGAAAACCGGAAAGATCGCAGCCGGTTACGACGCTGACCTGGTAATACTTGCCAGTGATCCTACAAAAGATGTAAAGGCTTTTGCAAACGTAGCGTTCACGATACGGAAAGGCAGGATTATCTACTCGCGAAAATAATACTTTATATTTTTGAGCTTTTAAAAGGTACCTGAAATATAATCATGTCCATGGCAGTAGAAAACATAGAACCGCATCCGGGGGCATAAGAAATTGGAGTTAGAGTAGGAAAATTTCTGCCCTGGTTTAATGGTGGGCGGTTCATTTTAAAAGCAATCAACTTTTCAATGGATATCGGCGGTGACCCGTCTGGCAGTTCGGGCGCTTGTGCAAATGGCGGTTACCGTGAGAACAAAAGTGAAATAAAAGTTCTTCATAATATAGACAATAAAATTACTAAAGTATTTTTCGATACATCGAATAATCATCTAAGGTCTTAGTGAAGTAATACGATTTAGAGATGGTTTCTTATAGATGTTTTATCTTTCACGTTATCAAGTCCAATGATAATGCTCCAAGTATAACATTGCTTTTTCCATACGAAACTGTTCAGCCGGCAACAAAAACAAAGAGATGAAATACTTATTGATTTTTTTTTGTACTCTAATCAGATAAAAAGTCAACCTGGCTATAAGGATTCATGTCGAGGAGGTCAGTGGATTTGAATTAAAATATCAGGTGTCTTTGACCGTTAGCCATATTCTTGCTATTTTCAACGGGAATCTGAAAATACATGGTGCCCCGATACCCCCGTTTGCTTTTATTACTATTGCTAAATATTATAACTCTTTCACAGAGTTATAGTCAGAATTCCGTACCCGGTTGCGGTGATAATTATTTTAAGGGAAGTTATAGTCCCTTACTCAACGGAAACGTTTCTCTTTTGTCTACCGCCTTAGGTCCGGACGGCAGCGTCTACATTGGCTGCATCGCCAACTCTTCCTATTCGATCATGAAGCTCGACGCATCAGGGAATCTTATCCGAACAACTTCTTACCTGCCATCCGGTATGACAAAGTCGGATGGGTCAGGAAAGATGATCATAGATCAGGATGGCAACTTGTTTTCAGTGTTTTCCAACAATTATATTATCAGGACAGATACAGCGGGAAATGTTTTGTCTGCGCGGCAATTATTCAATGGCGGGACTTCCCTGGGTCTCGTCGAAGTAAGTATGCTGGCCAATGGGGATAAAGTCTTTCTTTTTTCGGGCATTGCTGCCAATGCCCTTCGATGTTATTACCTGGTGGTTACCAATCCTGATGCATCGTCAACCAGATGGACTAAATATTTGTACACACATAATTATATTCACGGCGATATCCTGGCAGACGGAAATAAAATTATTATCGGCGTAAGTGTTGTACAATCCTTCTATGCCCCCGATGGCACCGGCATGATTCAGCTCGATGCTGGTACAGGCGCCATATTGCATCAACAATGGTTTGCCGAACAATTGAGCTTCAACCAGATTTCGCGTTATAAAAACGGCTATATTTTCGCCGGAAATTCACAGCGACCGAGCATCTGCGGATTTTATGCCAGAACGGATACTGAACTAAAACCGATTTCGATTCAGCACTTCCCGGTTTATTTCGATGTTGATATTGTTTACCATTATCTATTGCAACCACAGTCAGATGGATCATTGTATGGAGTTTCTTCCCATCCAAATGCCCTGAACTTGTTCCGGATCAATGAAAACGATGTAATAGACTGGACGAGCGGACTGCTGCCCGCTTCTTACCCCACTACTCCTAAATCCCTTACGCTCTCAGCGTCCGGAATACTTATTGGAGCAGATTTGACAACTAATTCAGGTCTTACCGTAGCAATCCCTGCTCTCCAGCTCTTCAAAGGCAGCTATTCAGGCTATTTTCCATCGTGCGTAAACCCGGTGGCAAGCACCACGAGTATGTCTGTCCTCCCAATGACACAAAAAAATGCTTTCACCCAATTCCGCGATACCACTGCCTTTACATCGATTCAAATTTTCGTTCTGGCATCGGATCTGTCATTAACA